>PDWI01001278.1_pt1 | contig 45240 bp, 31 predicted proteins | sample 1430891 | NCBI WGS metagenome assembly PDWI01 (sample SAMN01162508, study PRJNA174530) | Oral metagenome, whole genome shotgun sequencing project. | biome: Marine environment; feature: Marine mammal; material: Swab sample of the gingival sulcus; isolation source: swab sample of gingival sulcus...
CAACCGGGTAGCCATAGAAGAGTTTGGTAAAGCGAAGCAAGACTGGTTTACAGATTTGCCGGGGCTGGAAAACGGAATCCCTTCCCACGATACGCTGGGAGATGTTTTTGCCGCTATTGAGACAACCCGGTTTAGCCAGTGTTTTTCCAATTACACTGACGGACGGTGAAGTGATTGCCATTGATGGTAAGTGCCTTAGGCGAAGTATTGATGGTGCCTCAAAGAAAGCGGTTATTTCCATAGACGCAATGGGATGCCAAACAAATTGCAAAACAGATAATCGGTCAAGAGGCTGATTACGTACTGAGCCTGAAAGGAAACCAGGGAAGTTTGCATGAGGATGTTGCTACCTGCTTTACATCCAACCTGTCTCCGGAGGTTTTGGTAGAAAGTTATGACGGTGGTCACGGACGAACAGAAACTCGGTCTCTCCGTGCGTCTGATGATATCAGCTGGTTGAAAGAACGACATTCGCGGCCTGGACTTCAGAGTATCATTGCCGTAACAGCTACGCGAGAAACGTCAGATAGAGTGACACAGGAAACACGCTACCTTGTCAGTAGCATCCGCGCCAGTGATCCAAATAGGCTGGCATAAACCGGTTGATATCAATGACAGTGTTTCCCGCTTGCGTATATGGCAAACAAGCCCATAAAAACCGAACCTGTTTGCCCACACAAAACACTTGATGCTGTATTGATAAACAGATAGCATTCGAAGAATGAGGGGCGGGGCGAGAGAAACCCCTCGTGGTTGTTAAGGATGTCAGTTATCACGGCTACACACAGGAAGTCGCTTGAACAATAATTATTATCCCTGGTTTGATCATGTGTTCAATCAGCTCAATACCGCAAGAGCTGAAGGAGTATTGGCTCACGCACTGATTTTATCTGGCTCTGAAGGCATGGGTAAGTGGGACTTTGCCTTGCAACTGGCCTGGTCGTTCCTGTGTGTCGGGGAAGGGAAGCCTGCCTCGGGTGTGGCTTGTGGGCAGTGTAAAAGCTGCAAGCTGAACAGGGCGGAAACGCACCCGGATCTGGTGTTTTGCCAACCGGAAGAAAAGAGCAGGTTTATCAAGGTGGATCAGGTCAGGGCGATCAGCGATTTTGTTGCCCGGTCACCACAGACAGGCTCGATGAAAGTGATTCTGATGAACCCGGCAACTGCGTTGAATGGTAACGCAGCCAATGCATTGTTGAAAAGTCTGGAGGAGCCAGCCGGTAATACGCTCTACCTGCTCATTGATGACCGCAAGAGAACCTTGTTGCCAACAATACGTTCTCGTTGTCAGATAGTGAAGCTCGACCAGCCGGGGACAAGTCAATCAATCGACTGGCTGGAAAAAATGACGGCGAAAAACGCTGAAACCTATAGTTCTGCCGAGCTTCATGCTGCCTTGAAAATGGCCTGTGGCAGCCCGCTCAAGGCACTGAAATTGCTGGAAAGCAAAGGGGTGGAAGCCGAGTTGAAACTGATAGGGCGGTTGGGTGACGTACTCAAGGGAAAGGATTCCGTCGTGGGCTTTGCGGAAACCTTTGACAAACACTTTCCTCCCGGACTGGAGCAGTTTTTGTTGTGCCAGAACAGTTGGCTTGAAACAATGCTTCGATACAAAATGACTGGTGACGAACAGTATTTTGACGGTGTCAACGGGGCCGCCATGTTGAAGTACCTGGCGGACAGGAATGATCAGCGCCTGCTTTTTTCGCTAAGGGACGAGTTAAACCGGAGGAGGCGAGACTGGGTAAACGGGGCGAATTTTAACGAAAAGCTGTTTTTGGAAAACATGGCCATTCAATGGCAAAAACTGATGGCGAGCCAATAATTTTTCAGGTGCGGGTTGATTAATTGCGATATTGAATTACTGTTAAAGTAGATTGAAACAGACAGCATATGGTGATGCAGAGGGCGACACAGAGTGTACCTGGGCCTGGTGTTGTTTCAGGCGCAGGGTGCCTGCCCGGCTTTGTTGCTTATAATTACTGCTATCAACCTGTAACTATTAATCTTTAACTATCATTCATTTCAGTTTCGGGTATTGAACATGCCTCCAGGATTAGGTGCCAGACACGGTATACTTACACTTACTATTAAAGACAAGGCGGTCTTGTATGCCGCTTATATGCCTTTTATCAAAAATGGCGGGCTGTTTATTCCAACAGCGAAGAACTACCAGCTCGGAAACGAGGTTTTCTTGTTGCTAAACCTTATGGATGAAGTGGAGAAAATTCCGGTAGCCGGTAAAGTGGTCTGGGTGACACCCAAAGGTGCGCAGGGTAACAGGGCGGCCGGGATTGGTGTGCAGTTTAACGACGATAATGAAAACGCCCGTAACAAGATCGAGACCTACCTTGCCGGGTCTATCTCCTCTGACAGGCAAACCCACACCATGTAGGTGTATTGTCGATGTAATGTTATAGCCGCGACGTTATGGCTGCCGGGTTATATTATAGCTGCTGCGTTACAGGTTATAGCTGATATGGCTGGCTTGGGAGAAGGCTCAATAAGTATCAAGTCATTCCATCGAGCCGTCGAAGGCTCCGCTTTTGGCGTCCGCTGAATTTGGACGTTGGCTTTCCAGAGTTGGCATTATAGCGTTTTGACGTTATCTTGCGAAAATTCTGAAGAAAATTGAACAGTTAAAAGAGAATCCCAGGCCAGAGGGAAGTGAAAAATTAACCGGGAAAGAGCTTTACAGATCGGCAAGGCATATATCGGATTGTTTATTCTATTCAAGATTCTGAGCTCACAATCTGGATAGTAAAAGTTGGACATAGGAGAGAAATTTATAAAAAACAAGCTGACGAGTCGTTACGAATGGCATGATCAACATTAGAAAATACAAAGAATCAGATGCACCTGCCCTGTGGGCGGTCTTTTATCACACGGTTCACAATGTGAACATACGCGATTATTCCAAAGCACAGGTAGAAGCATGGGCCCCCGATGAATTTGACCCTGAAATATGGCAGCGAAAAATGAACTGCATTTCACCTTTTGTAGCTGAAATAGAAAATGAAATTGTTGGTTATGCCGATCTTCAAGAAAATGGATTAATTGATCATTTTTTCTGCCACTACAAGTATCAAGGTAAAGGCATAGGGCGAAGCCTGATGGAACAAGTGATAACTACCGGTCAACTAAAAGGAATCTCCAGGCTGTACTCTGAAGTTAGCATCACAGCCCGTCCGTTCTATGAGAAGTTTGGTTTTAAGGTTGTTAAAGAACAAATCGTTGCCGTCCATGGTCAGAAATTATGCAGCTTCGTTATGGAAAGATTCAGCTAACCCTCTTCAGGATAGTTGCATCTTCCCCTTGAAGGGATTCTAATAGCGATGAGGGAGCGGTTGAGAGACAGACAATGGGATATTCCCTCAGGCGTAAACAGGCCGTTTTGAAAAAAATGTTGTCGCTGAACAATCAGGCTATAGCCGAAATTGCAAAATAAGAAGGTATTTCCGAAGCAACCTTGTATCTGGAAATTTCTTTTCATGTAGATAGATTTACACTTAAAATGTAACTGGTGAAAATGATTTCATAGATTATATTATTATTTTTCATTAACTTGCATTAAGGGTTTGTAAATATCATGCCAGGTAATAAGGAGTTTAAGCTTCGAGTTGTCAGTCCCGGCTTCGATTCTCAGCTCACAGACACTCTTTTCGAGCTTAATCACCTGAGAAGGCTAAAATTACGAGGATCGACAGCTCCCTGGATGTTTTTTCAGTTAAAGAGTATCTTTCATATATTGGAGAGTGTCGGCTCTGCCAGGATCGAAGGGAACCGAACTACTATTTCTGAGTACATCGAAAGGAAAATTGAGCACCAGGAGCGCTCAAGTGAAAGTTTCTCTGAAATTGCCAATGTTGAAGCCGCTATGGACTTCATCGAAGAGAGCATTAGTGGGGGCACAGAAATAACCCACCATTTCATCAGGGAGCTTCATCATTTGGTTGTTGGGGATCTGACCGATGAAGGTGACAGAACTCCTGGAGCTTATCGGACATGGAATGTTGAGATATCCAGGTCAACACACACGCCGCCTGATCATATCCAGGTTCAGTCTTACATGGATGATCTTCTTAAATTCATCAATGATAAAGCTCCTGATAAATATGACCTATTGAAAACGGCAATTGCACATCATAGATTTACCTGGATACATCCATTTGGTAATGGCAATGGCCGTGTAGTCAGATTGCTAACTTATGCATTGCTAGTCAAGTATGGATTTAACGTCAAGGATGGAAAGATTCTAAACCCGACTGCTGTATTCTGTAATGACCGAGATTTATATTATGAAAAACTTTCTGAAGCAGATTTAGGAGATGATTCATCTTTGTTGAATTGGTGTGATTATGTACTCACGGGGATACTTGAAGAAGTAACTAAAGTTAACAAGCTATTGGATTTTGAATATTTATATCAAAATATTTTGGTTCCTACGATCAATCTGGGATTCGATAGGGGTTATTTAAACAAGAATGAAGCTAAAGTCCTTAACATTGGTATAAAAAAACAAAAATTTAAAGCCAACGAACTGCATGAAGTTCTTGGTGGGCTTACGCCAAGGCAAAGAACCCACCTTATTTCAAAAATGAAAGATTCTGGATTTATTCGGCCATTAACAGAAAACGGACGGACATACTACGTTAGCTTTATGAATAACTTTCTTATGAGAAACTTGATTCAAGTATTGGAGAAAGAAGATTTTATTCCGCCAATCAACCAGTAAGGCCTTAATAAATTAAAGCACTCGGACGCAGCAAAGCTGCAGCAGTGTTTGAGGCGTTATACAAACAGAGAGCAATCGATAGAGTCATGTATAAAAAACATTTTCCGATAAAGATATATGGAAAGGAGTTATCTTGTTTGAGTCAAATGCCTGCCAGCGAAGGATTCTGTTGACATACCAGGTGGGCTCTCGATAAACACAGACCACCTCACACCATACTGAGCAGATTGCATTGAAATCTGCGCTCACACCCTTACAATACCCGCTCACTGACTTTATTCGGATTCGGGATTGCTATGTATATTGATTCTCATTGTCATCTGGACAGGTTGAACCTGAAAAAATACGAATCAGATTTGAGCCTGGCTCTGGAAGCGGCTCGAAGCCGGGGTGTGGATACCATGCTCAATGTTGCCATTGATCTGGAGAACCTGGAGCATCTGCTGGCTATCGCTGACAACTACGACTTTGTTTACACCTCGGTTGGTGTTCATCCATCCTCCAATGAAGGTGAAGATCCGACAGTCGAGCGTCTGGTGGAACTGACCAGACACCCCAAAGTGATCGCAATCGGTGAAACCGGGCTGGATTACCACTATGATGAAGACAAAAAGGCTGTACAGCAATCCCGTTTTGTTAACCATCTTGAAGCCGCGAAAATAACCCGAAAGCCGGTGATTATTCATACCCGGGATGCAAGGGAGGATACCATTTCACTGATGAAACAACATGCAGACACCGCATTGGGTGGTGTTATGCACTGTTTTACCGAAAGTCTCGAAATGGCTGAACAGGCGCTTGATTTGGGGTTTTATATTTCGTTTTCCGGCATTGTGACTTTTAAAAATGCCCGGGAGATTCGTGATGTGGTTGCCGGTGTGCCTGTGGATCGAATACTCATTGAAACGGATAGCCCGTATCTTGCGCCTGTGCCTTACCGCGGCAAACCCAATGAACCGGCCTATGTGGTTGAAGTGGCAGAACAGGTTGCGCAAATAAAGAATCTGCCGGTCGAGGAAGTGGCTGAAGTGACCAGTACAAATTTTAGGCGACTATTCAAATTGACTTGATAATGGTCGAAATCTCAAAGATTAAAGATTATGGCGGCAGCCCATGTGTCACTTTACAGAAAAAAAGATCAATAACGGGCGATTGGACATCGCCTACAGGCAGTCGGGCAACCCCGACGGACAAACCCTGTTGTTACTGCATGGCTGGCTGGATAACGCCGCCAGCTTTGAACGCCTGACTCCCCACCTCGACCTTCAGCGTTTTAACGTGATTGCTCCGGATCTGCCAGGTCATGGCCACTCGGGTCATCGTTCGCCTGCCGAGGCGTACCATCTGCTTGAATACGTTCTCGATTGTGAAGCGTTGGCCAGAGCACTTGGCCTTGCATCCGTTCGGGTTGTTGGCCATTCACTGGGCGGGGTAGTGGCTGCCATGTGGGCATCAGCGATTTCTGACAGGATAAGCCGGTTGTTCCTTATCGATTCACTGGGCCCAATGACCAGCGACGAATCGAAGTTTGCATCGCAACTGGGCAAGTCAATTCAAAAAATCCTGTCTCCGATTCAGCCACTCAAGGTTTATCCATCCATTCATGCGGCCGTCCAGGCCCGGCAACTGGGCTTCGGTCAATTGACCGACAATACAGCCAGATTGCTGGTGGAAAGAGGAGTGAAAGAATGCGATGGAGGTGTGACCTGGAGTTCTGACCGCCGCCTGCGACACCCATCGTTAATGCATTTGTCCGAGGCTCAGGTCAATGCCATGCTATCTGCCATTCGCTGCCCGGTCGGAGCGGTATTTGCTGAAAAAGGCGTGTTGACCATAGGTAAAAAATTCGAGTCGAGACTCAGGCATGTCAGGCATATTGAATACTGCAGGTTGCCCGGAGGCCACCATCTGCATCTGGAGGAGTGCCCGGATCAGGTTGCACAGCGAATCAATGCCTTTTTTCAGCAGGGAAGAAGTCACTGTGATGCCTGATGCTTCCGGCACAGACCGCCCTCGGAGGCTTGCATCAGGGTTGAACAGGGGGGAGAATAATAGCCAAACAGCTTTTCCCATTCAGCCTATAAACAGTTTGCCGGTTTGGGGAGGCCTGCTATTTTGGCGCAGAGCTTGGCAGGGCTGCCGGGAAACAGTTTCAATAAATACATGCTGTTTCCTTTTTCCTCTCCCAGGCGGGTTTTTACATAATTAACCAGTGTGCGATTCACCGGAGACAGGTCAAATTCTTCATAAAACTCTCTGACAAGGGAAATGATCTGCCAATGGGCTTCATCAAGCCGGATGCCTTCTTCGGCAGCGATGGTATTTGCCAGTGATCTGTTCCAGTCCTGGTAATTGATAACAAAACCTTCTTTATCCCTTACTTTGTTCATTTCCTGACTTTATTTATCTCTTGATCGTATCTGCACGCCCTCGCGGGCAGTCCGCGCAGAAAGGCGCTGTTCATCCTCTGTTACCAGGTAATGCACTTGTCATTTTCGGCAGAGAGTGTAACAAATTCAGTGTAGTCTATGGTATGAATTTTTGGTGCCAGCAGATCGGACAGTCCACGGGCGGAGACATGATCGGCTAACGCCCGGAAATTAACCGTTTCGGATACAGGGCTGGAAAAAAGCTCGCCAAACCGGTTGTTGACGGCCAGGTACACACCTGACTGTATAAAAAGGCAGGTATCACCAGGTCGGAGGGTGGCATTTAACAGTGCTGCCACCTCTCTGGTTTCTATCATTCGGGAGAGTAAGTGTAATGTCATAAATCCGTATTGCCGCCGTATCGCTAATAAATTAAGACCTGATCCGCATGATGGATTAATGTGCTTATTTCACTTGTTGCCACTTCGTCATAGTCGATAAAAATATCCCTCGCGGTCAAGCCTCTGGCGAGCAGGGAGTCGCGGTCTATGTGGACTTTTTCTATACCATACAGGCCTGGTGCAGACAGTATTTTGATCGGGCTTTTCGCGCCGATTTTGGCCGGATTCTGATGCTTGACCAATTGAAAGACCCCGTTACCTGTGAACACGGGCTGTACCCGTTGCCCATAAGCTGCAAAAGAGAGCATGACATCAATGGCCTCTCGTGAAGACTGGCCATCATAGGGGGGCTGGCTGAACAGTATCACTGTGGTTTTGGCGGTCTGACCAGGTTTTGAACCGGTTACAGCAGACGTGTTTGCAGTTGACATGGATTCATTCCGGTTTAAAAGCTGATGACTCTGTCGGATTGGGCAACCGCATCAACCAGTTGTCCCAGCCCTGACAGCTCAAAATGGTCTGTGCAGTTGTTTCCGCGTTTGTCGTATCGCCGGGCTTCGTTTTCATCCACCACACCTCGCCTCAACGCGGCAGCAATACACACGACCACGTCTATCTCATGCTCCTGGCTGAAAAGTTTCCACTGCGCCTGGATGTCTGTTTCATCTGTCGATAGTTGCTGATAGTCATTGGCTATTTCTACCGCTTGTCGGTAAAGAAAAACGCGATAGATATCGTGCTTTTGATTGATCAGCTCCCTGGCGAAAGCCAGTGCGGTAAAGGGGCTGTCGGACTGGTTTCCGGATTGATTGATTACTATCGAATACTTCATCCCGATTCTCTGCAAACAAGTTAAAGCAGCTGTGTGCCAGGCCGTATAAACTGAAAAAGGCTCCCAAAGGAGCCTTGCTGATGCCGAACTGGCAAATATTGGCGTTTAGTCTTCGCCGGAGAATGCCATCAATAATTGCAGCAGGCTCAGGAACAGGTTGTACAGTGATACAAACAGCGTCACTGTCGCCATGACATAGTTTCTTTCACCGCCGTGGATAATGGCACTGGTCTGAAACAGGATAATGGCAGAAGAAAACAGGACAAAGCCGGCAGAGATCGCCAGTTGCAAGCCCTGAATATCGGCAAATATACCCACCACCATGGCACCAATCAGCACAAAACAGCCGATGGTGATAAACCCGGCCAGGAAGCTGAAGTCCTTACGTGTAATCAGGGCATAGGCAGAAAGGCCGAAGAAAACAAAGGCGGTCAGGCCCAGTGCATTGGTAACCAGGTGCATGGCACCGGCACCGGCGAACATGCTGATAATGGGGCCAAGCGTGTAACCCATAAAGCCTGTCAGTGCAAAAGTAAACACCAGACCCATACCGCTGTTCTGTGTTTTGTGAACGGCAAAAAGCAGGCCGTAAAAACCCACCAGCGTAATAATAAGGCCGGGGTGAGGCATATTGAACATCATGGACATCCAGGCAACAAAAGCACTGAATGCCAATGTCAGGCCAAGCAGCATATAGGTGTTTTTAAGTACCTTGCTGGTTTCCAGTGATTCCACGCCGGCCGGTTGCCCGGATACGATTGCCGCATCGGCAACCCCGGGCCGGTTTTGCCGATTAAACATCGCATTGATGTCAGATTTCGAAAATTTCTCGTTACTCATACAAAAAGGCTCCACAAAAGTCAGGCTGTTCGTATTCCTGAACCTGGCATTATGATTGTTGTTGCTTGTGATTGTTGTTGCTCGTGATCGTTACTGCACTAACCTTCATCATAATGATGATTTCGATTTATTCAACACCTATTACAGATATAGTTGCCGGAGTTAATGTAAATTAATTATTGACACATGGTTTTTGTAATGTATTATTCACTGCGCTGTCGAGAGGCAGCAAATGTAATATTCAACCCTTCGGTTGGGTGTTATCTCGGTGAGCTGGCAGAGTGGTCGAATGCAGCGGTCTTGAAAACCGCCGTCCGTTAATAGCGGACCCGGGGTTCAAATCCCTGGCTCACCGCCATTTTTCCTTTCGGATGAATGGTTCTTTTGTTTCCTTTTTACTATTCCGTGTTATTTTGTTTCCTTCGTGTTATTTCTTTCTGTTGTGTGCGTATTCGTTTGTTGCCCATAATTCAGCAACTGCGTAGTATCTCTGGTCAGTAGCAGATCGAAAAATGATTCCGGACAAAAAACGACTCCGGGCAAAAAACAATACCAGACAATGAGGTATGGCAAGGTGACATTTCTGAAAAAAAGCTGTCAAGACAGGCGAGTTACGGTTGGCAGATGGCTACTCTTCCTTTTCATTCTGACTTCAACAGCGGCAGGAGCCAGTCCATTGAAAACAATTACAAGCAAGCAGTTGGGTGGTGACGAGCGTTATCTTGCCTATGTAAGCACTGACAAACCGGTGTACAGAGCGAATGAGTCGCTTTATCTGCGTGTTGTTGTGCTCAATGCTGCCGATAATACCCCGTTGCAATCCGGAGAACCCGTCATTCAGGTGAAAATTCAGGGGCCAAAAGGCGACACTGTCTTTCAGAGTGGTGGCACGGGAAGTGACAGCTCCGCAGGTATCGAGTGGGTAATTCCCGAGGGAACACCGGGAGGTCAGTATACTGCTCTGGTGACCAGTCCAAATCTGGGGCTGCCGGAAGCCTCGCGTACCTTTGAAGTCCGGGCATATCGTACACCCAGATTAAAAACGCAGGTTGAATTTATTCGAGAGGGCTATGGCCCGGGGGATGAGGTTCAGGCCGGTGTGAAAGTGACCCGGGCAGAAGGCGGAGTGCCTGATGGTGCAAAAGTCACGGCGGTTGCCAGGGTTGATGGCGTAGAGGTCTATCGCAAAACCGGCCTGACGATTTCAGATACTGGTGAGACATCCACCGCCTTCACCTTGCCTGGAACCATCGCCACGGGGGATGGTACGTTGAGCTTTATTATCGAAGATGGTGGCGTGATAGAAACCGCGAGCAAAACCATTCCCATTTTGTTGCAAAATTTGCATATCTCGTTCTTCCCCGAGAGTGGCGACCTGGTTGATTCGCTGGAAAGCAGGGTATATGTTCAGGCCACCCGACCGGACGGCAAACCGGCCGACATTGCCGGCCGTGTGGTCGAGATAACAGATGATGCAGGTTCCGGTAATGGGAAAACAGGTAAAACCGTGGTGTCCCGGTTTGCCACAAAACATGAAGGGCGCGGCTATTTTTTCATCACTCCCCAACCGGATACCCGCTATGCACTGGTTTTGGATTCTCCTGCCGGTATCACCCGACACTTTCCCTTGCCTGGCAGCAAGTCAAAAGGCGCGGTGATCAGAAGTTTGTCTGATGTTTATGCCTATGATGATGAACTGACCCTCTCGGTGGCAGCCAGTGATGCCAGATCGGTGGCCCAGGTCACGCTGCACAAGCGGGAACGGCTTGTGGATTCAAAATCGTTATCTCCCGGTACTTTTTCTTCCGGTACTTCTTCTTCTGGCACTTCTTCTTCCGGTTCTTCCGGCCGGGGAGAGACCCAAACCCTTGCTCTTGACGCAAAGGACAGTGAAGGCGTGCTGATCGTGACTCTTTGGGATGCCGCAGGCAACCCTTTGGCCGAGCGTTTGATCTATCGGCAGCCCAAATTTCAGGTCAATATAAAATTGCATGCTGACAGGCAGGACCTGGTTCCGGGTGAAAAAGTCAAACTCCAGATAGAGACCGCCGATGAAAATGGCAAACCGGTGGAAGCCGTGGTCGGGTTGACTGTCACCGATGATGCAGTGCTGGAAATGATTGAGACGCGGGAGCATGCTCCTCGTCTTCCTGTGATGGTGTATCTGGAAAATGAAGTCGCTGATCTTGCAGATGCCGGTGTGTATCTGGATGCAACCAATCCGCACTCGGAGGAATCTCTGGATATGTTACTCGGTACCCAGGGGTGGCGACGGTTTATTCTGGTGCGCTATGAAGAGATAAAGAGAGAGTATACCAAAACAGGCCGGAGAGTCCTTGCTGAACGACTGAAACCGGTAGTAAAACACCGCGCCAGAGATCGGGTTTTTGCTACGCCCATGGTGCGGGCTGTGCGACCCCTGGGCATTATTGATGATGCTGTTGAACAACCCGATGTCGAGTTGGCACACATGGACTTCCTGGCAGAGATGGAACTTGCTCTGCCGGAAGGGGATTTGGCTGCGGTCGAGCCTGAACCTGCACCTGCACCTGAAAACAGGCCAGCCGGGAATAACCTGAAGCCTGAAATGGATCAGCAAGAACAGATTATGATAGCTGACCTGGTAATGGCTGACCGGGCGAAGGAAAGACGCTTGCCAGACCGTAAAAGAAACAACGCCTGGGTGGCGGTAAGGGAGTACGCTCACCAGGTTCGGCCCAACCGGAAAGCCAATGACCGCATCGATTTTACTGAAACGCTGTACTGGAATGCCGGAATAAAGACCAGTGCAAGAAACGGAAAGGCGAGTGTCGAGTTCAACCTGTCTGACAGTGTGACCGGTTTTCGGGTTATGGCAGATGCTTTCGGGCGCAATGGTGCGCTGGGCAACAATGACCTGATGATCCACTCCATCGAGCCATTCTATATCGAACCCAAAATGCCCTTGCAGGTCACCGTTGGTGATACGATTGAACTGCCCGTTGCATTGGTCAACTCGACAGACAGTAAAATCGAAGCCGTACACCTGCTGGTCAAGGGAGAGGGGGTAACAATTACCCAGGCGGCTTCCGGGCCATTGGCTGCCGGAGAAAGGGCAAGGAGACTGGTCAGGCTGGTTGCAGACAGGCCAGGCACCTTTCCGCTTGTTCTTTCTGCGTCTGCGGGGCCATATACCGACAGGGTGACCAGAACACTGGAGGTGAAACCGCGCGGGTTTCCTGTTGCCATTCATCATGGTGGTCTGATCGGGCCTGACCATGAATTCGATGTTGAAGTCACCATCCCTGATGAGAGGGAGCCGGGCAGTGTTTATGGCATGGCCAGGGTCTACCCGTCACCACTGGCCAACATGGAAGATGCACTGAACGCGCTGTTGCGCCAACCCGTCGGGTGTTTTGAACAGAGCAGTTCGACCAATTATCCTCTGGTAATGGCGCAACAGTATTTTATGTCGCACCAGGGAATTGACCCTGACAAGGTGGCAAAAGCCAAACAACTGCTGAAACAGGGTTATAAAAAACTGATCGGCTTTGAATCCGGCCAAAATGGCTACGAATGGTTTGGTGGCGACCCGGCGCACGAGGCATTGACTGCTTATGGCCTGATGGAGTTTGTCGATATGGGCGAGGTCATGCAGGTTGATCAGGGTATGGTAAATCGAACCCGGGACTGGCTGTTAGGTCGGCGGGATGGCTCTGGTGGTTTCAAGCGGAATGAAAAAGCCCTGGACAGTTTTGGCAGGGCGCCGGCCAAAACAACGGATGCCTATGTAGTCTGGGCTTTGCTGGAAGCCGGTGAAGACCCCGATACCCTGGCCAGGGAAATCGAGGCAGTTAAACAGGAAGCCCTGCAGACTGGGGACAGCTATGTGATTGCCCTGGCGGCCAACATTCTCTACCTTTCCGGCGACAGGCATAACGCTGGCCTGTTGGCAGAAAAACTGGCGAATGCAGTTGGCAAGGATGGTGCTGTCACCGGTTCAGTAACTTCCATTACCCGCTCTGGCGGGGATGCCCTGATTATAGAAACGACAAGCCTGGCGATATTGGCCTGGCTAAAAGACGATGAGCGGTGGGCGGCTCATGTCGAGACATCCATGAAATGGTTGTTTGCAAGAAGCAAGGCTGGCCGGTTTGGCTCTACACAGTCGACCATTCTCGCATTGAAGGCAATCAATGCCTATGATGCGGCGCGAGCACAGCCCAAAAAGCCCGGTTCTGTCCGGTTACTGGTGGATGGAACGCCATTTGGCAAGCCTGTGGAGTTTGATACTGATACCAAAGGGGCTATCGAATTACCGGACTTTGCTTCTTCCCTGCAACCGGGAAGGCATCGTCTCGGCCTGCGTATGACTGATGGAAGCAAAATGCCCTTTGCGTTTGAAATTCGGTATAACACGACCTTGCCGGTTACCAACGCCGAAGCGAATGTGAAACTGGCCAGCCGGCTTTCATCAAATCAGGTGGTCGAGGGAGACCCCCTGGAGCTTGAGGTCAGTGTTACCGCTGGCGACGAAGACGCGCCAACACCCATCGCCATTGCGGGTATTCCGGCCGGACTGGAAGTGCGGCATGACCAGTTGAAAGAAATGGTCGAGTCAGGCCGGATCGACTCCTATGAGGTGATCGGCAATGACGTGGTGCTGTATTGGCGGGCACTCAAAGCCGGGGAAACCCGTACCGTTCCGATTAGCCTGGTCGCGACCATCCCGGGGTGGTTTACCGGGTCGGCAAGTCGCTCCTATCTGTATTACACGGATGAACTCAAATTCTGGGAAGCCGGTCATGCGGTGAAAATCACGCCCAAACAGTAGACACCAGGAGGCTTCTATTGTGAAAAAATGAGGTGGCCGATTACCTGATCGGAACCCGGTGTTCCCGTTCAGGTATGGCGTTAAAAACAGCTCGTCAATTACAATACGCTTCAAACATTATTTCCATTGGTACCCTTGATGAAAAGCGTTTTTACAGTTTCCTCTACTTACCAGCCTGCCGGCGACCAGCCCACTGCCATCGCCAGGCTGGTGGAGGGGTTGGCTGACGGTCTGGCACATCAAACCCTGCTGGGTGTGACCGGCTCGGGCAAAACCTTCTCTATCGCTCACGTTGTGGCACAGACACAGAGACCCACTATTGTTCTCGCTCACAATAAAACGCTGGCAGCCCAGTTGTACGGCGAGTTCAAGAATTTTTTTCCGAATAATGCGGTCGAGTATTTTGTGTCTTACTATGATTATTATCAGCCCGAGGCTTATGTGCCTGCGTCTGATACCTTCATCGAAAAGGATGCGTCTGTCAATGAACATATCGAACAGATGCGACTATCTGCAACAAAAGCCCTGCTGGAACGTGACGATGCCATTATTGTGGCAACCGTCTCCTCTATTTACGGGCTGGGTGATCCCGACTCCTATTTAAGTATGATGTTGCACCTTGATCGCGGTGACAGAATTGACCAGAGGAGAATACTGCGCAGGCTTGCCGAGTTGCAGTATACAAGGAATGACTACGAGCTCCACCGGGCGACCTATCGCGTCCGTGGTGAAGTGATCGATGTGTACCCCGCTGAATCGGACAAAGATGCCATACGCATAGAGTTATTCGATGATGAAATTGAAAATCTCAGTTACTTTGACCCCTTGACCGGTGAAATAATACGCAAGGTTCCAAGAGTTACGATTTATCCCAAGTCGCACTATGTGACACCGAGAGAAACCGTATTGGAGGCGGTTGATAAAATAAAGGAGGAACTGAAATCTCGCCTGGAACGGTTAAGGGAAAACAACCGTCTCGTCGAAGCACAACGATTGGAAGAGCGAACTCAATATGATATTGAAATGATGGTTGAACTCGGGTACTGCAATGGTATCGAAAACTACTCCAGATACCTTTCCGGCCGTGAACCGGGAAGCCCGCCACCGACACTTTTTGATTATCTGCCGAACAATGCCCTGTTAATCATAGACGAATCCCATGTCACCGTTCCCCAACTCGGCGCCATGTATAAAGGTGATCGATCAAGAAAGGAAAACCTGGTGCAGTACGGTTTTCGATTGCCGTCGGCCCTGGATAACCGGCCCATGCGGTTTGATGAATGGGAACAAATTGCACCTCAGATGATATTTGTCTCTGCGACTCCGGGTGACTATGAAGCAAAATACAGTGCCCAGACCGTTGAACAGGTGGTAAGGCCAACCGGTTTGCTGGATCCGGTTATTGAAGTGAGACCGGCCTCTACCCAGGTTGATGATCTGATCTCTCAGATCAACCAGCGCCTGCCTCTTGGTCAACGTATTCTGGTGACGGTTCTGACCAAAAAAATGGCGGAAGACCTGACCGGGTTTTTGACCGACAACGGCATCAAGGTCAGATATTTGCATTCGGATATCGATACGGTTGAAAGAGTCGAGATTATCAGGGATCTCCGTCTGGGAGAGTTTGATGTTCTGGTCGGGATCAACTTGTTGAGAGAAGGGCTGGACATGCCGGAAGTTTCTCTTGTGGCAATACTGGATGCCGATAAGGAAGGCTTTTTGCGATCAGAGCGCTCGCTGATTCAGACCATTGGCCGGGCTGCACGAAACCTGGAAGGCCGGGCGATTTTATATGCGGATAACATTACCGGCTCCATGGATCGTGCGATCAGGGAAACAGAGCGACGCCGGGAGAAGCAGGCAGCCTACAACGAAAAGCACAACATTATACCCAGGGGGTTGGACAAGAGCGTTGCCGATATTATGGAAGGTGCCGCTCCTTATAAGGTGAAAGGCAAGACCAAACGCGGCAAGGGTTCTGATGGCATGCGCAATGCGGAGGGGCTTGATCTCAATAATCCTGCACTGGTCGCAAAACGAATAACACAACTTGAGGATGAAATGTACAAGGCGGCAGCAGACCTGAATTTCGAAAAAGCGGCGCAACTCAGGGATGAAATCACGGAGTTGAAGCAGACTGTGCTTCGATGATGATGACCCGATTCTGTTCCCGGCTTCAGTCTGGTTATCCTGGCGAGGCAAGACAGCGGAATTACCCCGTGCATATTTTCAATTGGGGCCATACACTTGCCTCGTTATTGAATTGTCGCGTCTGTTCAAGAAGCGGTTATTCACAATCTTGTCGTTATCGTCATTTTTATAACAAAAAAATGACACAAGCCGGCAATCAAAGTGTTGACAATTATAACTCATTGATAATAAAGATATTTTTCATTGACCAAAAAATAACCATTTTGGCCGAATGATTCTGTTTTCGTGGCATTTCGGGTGTTTTAAATGGGTTTTCAACAAAGTTATCCACAGATATCGTGGATAAATGTCAATAATGTAACAATTACAGGGTCAAAGGCCGATTCCCGTGGGCAAGGGGGCGTGGTTGTTTTGCAGGGAGGAATCAGGCGCTGAAAAGGTTGCTGCCATTCAGTCACTGTTGACGACGTGTCGCATTCCTCAAAAAATTTCTGATATTTCAAAAGCCTTCAGCACCCGCCACGAACGATTTGAATCCGGAGTTTTCAAACTCCCAGACACCACGACCCTGATTGATTAATAGCCCGGCTTCCCGCATTCTGTTTAACGAATTCTGGATGGATGATTTTGAAACTTTCACACCAATTTCTTTAGACAGGGAATCATAGCTTTCCCTGGTGTACAAGGAGCCCGCTTCAGGTTTGGCCAGTTTTACAAGTATCTTCCGGTCGATCAGAGAAAGAGCGTTCCAGATTTGAAGGTTGTCCTCGTTACGGGGGTGCAACTTGTAGTAATAGGCTAACCCTGTATCAAGATCGTAGTATCCATCTCTTACCATGACCTGTAAAAGCTCAACAATAAATGCCGGTGAAGAGTGATTTTCAATAAAGACAGGCATAATCAGTTCAGCAGGCAAACTGCGGCCTGTAAGATAATGAAATCGCCTTGACAAAAATTCAGCAAACTCGATTGTCATATCCGGAAAAGGCACGATTGAAGCGCTGTTATAGAATGCTGCCCGCTGGTTACGGAACAGCCTGTTAAGATTATCCTGGGAAGAGCCTGTAAATATGGTTCTTACGCGCTTTTTATTACTATCAATCCAGGTGCGCAATGAAGCTGTTACATCCTCAAATTCAGGGCTTGTGGCAAGGTGCTGAATCTCGTCACATTGCAGCAGGATTGTCCCATCAGGCTCCAGAAGGCACTGAAGGGCTGCGTTGGCGGTCTGAATGCTCGCATCGGCATCTTTGGTGATTTTGGCCTGTAATGCGCCAAGGTTGACCGATATTTCTTTTTTCCACCCTCGCAAAACACCAACAAGCTCGGATTTAAGGGAGCGGTTCACTCCATTGACAATACAGGCAACCGGGTTGGTTCTATCTTCCCAGAAATTCACATAACAGCATCTGTGCCCCTTCGATTCAGCCAAAGGCGTCATATCATCAGTGAGAAACTCGGTTTTCCCTTTACGTCGCTCAGCAAAAATCGCCATGGTTGGTGCACCGCTTTCAAGTGTCATCAAATAGGCCTGTGCCAGTCTGGTTCTGGGATAATGCCAGGATAGTTCAAAGTCTTTTTTCATATCAATTACTACCTTTTACTAAAATTTATAGTAATTACTATAACAAAAAATAAAAGGTAGTAAATCACAACGGGCCGGCCTGTTTTTGATTACTTCTTGTACTTTTGCCATAACCCCGGAATCCTGTCTCCTGACGTTTTCTGCTTTAAAGTGGAACTGTTCGAGTGGCTGGATTAATATAGCCATGCTTTTTACCCGTTACCCGGTTTGATAGTTGGCTTTCAACAGGCAGCAATGATGCACGAAATAGCAGTTGATCAGTACCCCGCGTTATTGGCGCAAAAGCGTGACCACCTCGCCAGCTTGCTGGCACCGTTTGATCCTCCGGAAATCGAGGTATTCGCCAGCCCGGTTCTGCATTTTCGTCTGCGAGCCGAGTTTCGTATCTGGCATACGGGTGAACGGTGTTTTTACGCGATGTTTTCCCCGTCCGACAAACGCCAGCCTGTCGAAGTGACCGATTTTCCCATTGGCTCCGGGTTGATTAACTCCCTGATGACTCAATTGCTGACTGAACTTCACAGGCAGCCGGTGCTCAGGCACAAACTCTTTCAGGTGGAATTTCTGACTACCCTGAGTCAGGATGCCCTGGTTACGCTGATTTATCACAAGCCACTGGATGATGCCTGGCAGAAACAGGCGGAACAGCTACAGGAAACGCTCGGCTTTCCCGTTATCGGGCGTTCCCGCAAGCAAAAGCGGGTATTACAACGGGACTATGTCAACGAAACGCTTGTCGTGGATGACAAGCCACTCAGGTATCGGCAGATTGAAGGTGGCTTTACCCAGCCCAATGGCTGTATGAATCAGATGATGCTGTCCTGGGCGCGTCGTGTCAGCCTTGCAGGGAGGGGAGAAGCGGGAGAACAAATTGGTGATTTGCTGGAACTGTATTGTGGCAACGGCAATTTTTCCATAGCCCTGGCGGATATCTATCAGCGGGTGCTGGCTACCGAGGTTTCCAAAACATCCGTAGCGGCAGCACAGGTGAACATCCGGCAAAACGCGGCTGACAATGTCACCATTGTGCGCCTGTCCAGCGAAGAATTGGTAGAGGCAATAACCGGTGCAAGAGCATTCCGGCGTCTGGAGAATATCGACCTTTCAGACTATGACATTCAAACCGTACTGGTTGACCCGCCCCGAGCCGGGCTGGATGAGAAGTCTGTCCGGCAAATACAGCAATACGAGAGAATTATCTATATCTCATGCAACCCGCAGACACTGGCAGATAACCTGCAAACACTCAACCAGACGCATCGTATCACGCACCTGGCCTTGTTTGACCAGTTTCCCTATACCCATCATATTGAAACCGGGGTGATGCTGGAACGTCGTTGAGTTTCAGCTTCTCCCGAAGTTCGCCAGAGCCTCGTTATACGCCTGAGTCATGCTACCAGCTCTTTTAAAATTTCCGGGTGCTTTACTGCAATTTTGCATAGCACAATAGTGCTGCCAGAGGGCTTGAAGCGTCCTTGCTCCCAGTCGCGAACGGTGGCAACGGGGGTGTGGATAAAGTCTGCAAATTCAGGTTGTGACAGCGCCAGTGCCTGCCGGGCAGAGCGCAATAATAACTGCTCTGGTGTGTATTCACGGCCAATTTTACCAGTGTTCATTTCTGCGAGGGATTCGCGTAACCCTTCAAGGGGTTCACCTGCGTCATCCTCAATGGCTTTGGCTATTTTGTCGATGTCCACGTTAGCGCACCTCTCTAATGTCTTTTGGGCTCATGTTCTCTTTCTCTGCTTTCTTGTAAATGGCAACAAGGCAAAGAAAGTCTTCATCAATCTATAAAATCAGAGACCCAAAAAAGCAGTGAAGTGATGTGGGTGAAAGTAAAAGCACCCACATTGTCATGATGAGAACTGAATTTTTCAGGGCAGACTAATTACATTTGCTATTGCCACAACTCAGACAGGTTTCACAGCCGTCCATTAGTATGACTGCTTTCGTCGAGCATTTCTGGCAAAGCGTGGCGTTGGCGGGGTAGGTGCTGTCGCTATCGTCTCCATTGCCGTTATCGTTTGTGCTGCTGTTTTTTGCATCATAGGCTGCACGTTTCTCGGCCAGAATGCGCTTTGTCAGTTCACTCATTTCTTCGGTTTTAATCAGCCCGATTGCTTTCATGTGCTTTTCGATTACGGCACCAATTTCGGCAACCAGAGAGGGCATGAAAACGCCGCCTTTTTTATAGTAGCCACCACTTGGGTCATAAACCGAGCGCAGCTCTTCGACCAGGAAAGTGACATCGCCACCCTTGCGGAATACTGCTGACAATACCCGGGTGAGTGCGATAACCCACTGGAAGTGCTCCATTGATTTGGAGTTGATGAAGACTTCATAGGGTCTTCTGACTTCGTGATCGGTTTCCTCGTTCAGTATGATGTCGTTAATGGTGATGTAAAGCGCGTGCTCCGATATCGGGGGCTTGATTTTATAGGTCGTACCCAAAAGGAATTCCGGGCGCTCGATGCTTTCATTCATTTCAACCGGCGCGTTTTTGAGCACCTCGGTATCTGCCTGAGATGAATCCGGCTGGTTGGTTTTTACCGCATACCCAACTATCTTCTTGTTTATCTTGACTGCCATAGTATTTAACCACCGTAATAGTATTTAACCTGTCTGAATCCCTGGTACATGTTCAGGCATTATTTATCAGTACGTCATTTATAAGTACGTTATTTGCAGTTACATTATTTGCAGGTGCATTGTTCACTAATACTTTCCATAGGTGCCTTCTTTCAATGCGTCGAACAGGTTGGCAGCCGAGTGAGTTTCACCATCGTACTCGATTTCTTCGTTTCCTTTTACGCTGACCTTGCTGCCGTCTTCCAGAGTAAATTCATAGGTGGTATTTTCCAGATCCGTTTCCTTGACCAGCACGCCCTGGAATGCTTCCGGGTTAAATCTGAATGTGGTGCAACCCTTCAGGCCCTTGTCATAGGCATACATATAAATGTCTTTGAATTCAGGGTAGGGGAATTCCGTTGGAACATTGGCTGTTTTGGAGATGGATGAATCCACCCAGAGTTGGGCAGCGGCCTGCATATCAACGTGCTCCTGGGGTGTAACATCATCTGCGGCGATAAAGTAATCCGGCAATTGCTGGTCGGGATTGTCGCTGAAAGGCATGGCACTGGAATTGATCAGGTGCCGGTAGGCCAGCAGTTCGTAGCTGAACACATCCATTTTTTCCTTGGTTTTTTTGCCTTCACGAATCACATTGCGGGCGTAATGGTGAGCAAAGCTGGGTTCGATGCCGTTGCTGACATTATTCGCCAGAGACAATGAAATGGTGCCTGTCGGGGCAATAGAGGTGTGGTGGGTAAACCGCGCCCCTTTCTCGGCAAGGCTTTCCACCAGTTCCGGGGCGTACTCTGCCAGTCGCTGCATATATCGGCTGTATTTTGAGTGGAGCACCTTTCCTTTGACCTTGTCACCGGTTTTTATGCCGTCTTTGGCCATTTCCGGCCTTTTGGCCAGCATCTCGCCGGTTACGGTAAATTCCTGATCCATGATCGGAGCGGGGCCTTTTTCCTCACTCAATGCCAGAGCCTGACGCCAGCCTTCCAGAGCCATTTCCATATTGACCTGCTCGGTAAAGGCAACAGATTCACTGGAGCCGTACTTCATTTTCAGCATGGTAAGGGTGGAGCCCAGCCCGAGAATACCCATCCCGTGACGACGCTTTGTTTCGATTTCCCGGCGTTGTTGTGGCAGGGGCAAGCCGTTTATTTCTACCACGTTATCCAGCATGCGGGTGAAAATGGCAACCACCTTGCGGTATTTGTCCCAATTGAACCTCGCTTTTTCGGTAAACGGGTTTTCCACAAACCGGGTCAGGTTGACCGAGCCCAGCAAACAGCTTCCGTAGGGTGGCAGCGGTTGTTCACCGCAAGGGTTGGTGGCTCGAATGTTTTCGCAGAACCAGTTGTTATTCATTTGGTTGACCTTGTCGATAAGGATAAAGCCGGGTTCGGCAAAGTCATAGGTGGAGGTCATAATTGAGTCCCAGATGAATCGGGCCTTGACTGTCTGGTAAATCTTGCAGGCAACCAGTCCTTGCTGATTGGTGACATAACCATCCTGAACCGGAAACTCCCTGAATATAAAGCGCTTGGAAGTGGCCAGGTCTTCGGTTTCATGCTCCGCTTCTTTCAGGGTGATAGGAAACGACAGATGCCAGTCCGAGTCGTTTTTTACTGCCTCGATAAAATCCTCTGTGATCAGCAGGGAAAGATTGAACTGGCGCAACCGGCCATCTTCCCGCTTTGCCCGGATAAAGTCCAGTACATCCGGGTGATTGACATCAAAGGTGGCCATTTGTGCGCCTCGTCTGCCACCGGCGGAGGAAACGGTAAAGCACATCTTGTCAAAAATATCCATAAAAGACAGCGGCCCTGATGTCGTTGCTCCGGCCCCTGCTACATAAGCGCCTTTGGGTCTCAGCGTGGAGAACTCATAGCCGATACCGCAACCGGCCTTGAGAGTCAGCCCGGCCTCGTGGTTTTTAAGCAGTATATCGTCCATCGAATCGAACACCGAACCGGACACGGTACAATTGATGGTGGAGGTCGCGGGTTTGTGTTGTGCTGCTCCTGCGTTGGAAATAATTCTGCCCGCGGGTATTGCGCCGTTCTCCAGTGCCCAGGTGAAATCCTTGTAGACCTGATCCCTTTTGCTTTCGTGTTCGACATCAGAAAGTGCCCGAGCCACTCTCTCACAGGTTTCGTGTATGTTCTGATCGACAGGATGGCCGTCCTTGGTCTTCAACTGGTATTTGGTGCTCCATATATCCAGGGAAGCGTCCTGCATGGGAATGGTTTTTACAATGGATTTCACTTTTGCGTTCATTCAGTGCCTCTGATGGGGGTGTTGTGAGTAATGTATCGTTTTAATGAGTACGAGTAACTTTTAAACTATCTATAACTACTATATCTACAACTACTATATATAGTGGTTCGTGGTAAGCGTTCTGTTCGCGTTATCCGGGCTGGTCGTTCATGCCAGCCTGATAGAAACTCGGACTGGCAATCAAAATGGGCAGGGTTGTTCCTCCCAACCGCTGTACCCTCAGCACTGCCCCGTTTTGCCCACGTTTGCCGGTTTTTCCGGTGATCTTTGCGAGCCTGATCCATTTGCGGGAAACACTATATATCTGTATTTTTTTGACAAGTATAACAGCATATAGTGTTTTGTGAAGGAGGAGATCGGATTAAATCGGGCTGATTCAAACCATGAAAATGGTGTCATGGAAGAAAGGGGAAAGACTGGAATTGTCAAGAAAAAAACAGAGAAAAAAGTGAATTTCTGTTGAACGCAGAGCTGGTGCGGGATTGCAGACGCTGGCTGGTATTGGAAATAATGTACTGATCAATCGGTATGCAGCTTTTTTGTTCTTACACTACATATAGTAGTAATGAGTTGTTTACAAAATGTTACTTTTTTCTGGCAAAACGGTCTTTTAATGGTCAATGTCGGCTTATGGTTGCCAGGTTTTCCGGTGCAGGATTGACATTCTGTTCCCGGTTCGATAAAAACTGTCACCACATAAAAATGACTAATGATAAAGGTGTACCAGGAAAAAAATATGTCCCTACTAAAAAACATTCCGCTGTTCTTGCTCGTACTGATTGTTTATAACGTTGTAGCATTCACCGGGGAGGCAACCGTGTTTGAACAGTCGTTGTTTTCCATTTCTCTCGTTTCCGGCGCAGTGGTGACGATGACCACCGATACCGTCATTGTTTTGTTCGGCTTGCTTGTCATGGCAATAGAGATTTTCAAGTCGACGCGGTCTTCTGTCGCCTCGGTTATCGATCACGCGCTTTCAACGCTCGTGTTTGTCGCGTTTCTGCTTGAATTTGTTCTGGTGGCTCAAGTGGGCAAGCCCGGATTTTTGATATTGACAGTCCTGTCTCTGCTGGATGTGATCACCGGTTTTACTGTGACGATTTCAGCGGCAAGGCGAGATGTGGCCGTGGATCGTTAAAGCCATCTTGTTCAGGCACGCTCATCACTGAGCGAAAAACCACCGCCAGGTCGTATCAGGGTAACCTGGCGTGTTTTTACCTCCCTGAACTCAGGGTGCTCGGGTTTATCCGGAAATCTGGTTCGTCTGCTTGAATTGTTCCAGATGATGTTGCACTTTATCGGCTACAGAGTGTTTGATCCTGTCGGTTTTTAACAGCCACTCGATGCAGGCAACCAGGCTGTTTAACGCAGGGCGGGGCTGAACACCCAGTTCATTTACGGTATCCTGATACTCGTAGTAGGCAAACCGGTCTGCCACCTCGTAGACAAGGTCATAGGTAAACGGAGGCGTTACGCCAATCAGTTTGCAAAGCGACTCGACCACTCTGGCAGCAAGCAGCGAGATAGTTCTGTTGAAGGGCAAGTGAATCGGCTTGATGCCTGTCATTTCCTTTAACAGAAGGCCGATTTCCTTCACCTCTATGTTTTGGCCGCCGACAATGTAGCGTTTTCTGTTTTCGCCTTTTTCCAGTGCTGCCACATGCGCTTGTGCGATATCCCGGACATCCACCAGGTTCAATCCGCCGTTATAGGTCTGACCCTTGCCATTTATCCAGTCCATGATCAGCTGGTTTGAGGGGGTAATTCGGTAGTCGAGGGGGCCGGTCACGATACAGGGGCAGATAACGACGGTGTGAATGTCAAACTCTTTGGAAAGTGCCTGGGCTTTTTTCTCACTCCGGGTTTTGGCGATGTAATAAGGGTTGTGCGCATTCTCATTCCAGTCGTTGCCGGTGCGCAGATGATTCGGGTTATCGGAAAAGCCGACCGACGCGACAGAGCTGGTGTAAACAATGCGTTTTATACCTGCTTTATTGGCAGCATGAAATATATTTTCAGCACCGGTTATGGCCGGCTCAACAATCTCTTCGGGGGTTTTTGCGATGGTTTTATAGACTGCAGCCAGGTGAATAATGGCATCGCACCCCTCTGCGGCAGAGCAGACTGCCTTGCTGTCCATAATGTCACCGTGAACATAGTCAATCTGCAGCCCTTCCAGCCCGCGACGGTCAGCCGATTCACGGATGAAAGCCCTTACCCTGTGCCCTTTTTCGAGAAGCGCCCTGACGACATTTGCTCCTATATGGCCATTCGCGCCCGTAACCAGTACCTGCATGGTCATTCTCCCTGTTATTTGATGGTGTTATTGTGATGGTGTTGTTGTGATCGTATTGTCGTGATGGTAATCTTGTTCCGGGCCCAGGTAAATACGGTGACACTGGCATGTTGGCTCTTGTTTGTTGAGCGGATGCGTTTATAGCATTGTTTATAATGTTTTTTATAACAGCGACTTACAGCCGGAAGCCAGGATGATCGAAGAACTCGCCGCGTCTAACGAGATGGAAGAAAAAAAAACAAAAAAAGGCAATGAACCCGCAGATGTGAATGCGCAAAAAAGCATCATAGAAATAAATTTGCCTGAATTAAAAAATCGCACTGATGACGTATTACGTGGTGCCGGAAGTCTTGCGACCAGCACCATCAAGCTCCCAGGGGCATTTGTCCCCCTTGCCCGGTTGTTTGTGCGGGATGGCGAGGTAACGCGCGAAGAACTCGGCGAGCATCTGGATGCACTTTTTTCCACACTCTATCAGCACCCTCTTTCAGATCATTCCCGCACCCTGACCCTGTATCTCAGAAAACTCAAGTTGATTCCCAACGAGGAATCTACTGAAAACCTGATTCGTTTTCTGGTTAAACAGGTTGTACTCCGCAGCCCTGTGGACGTGCCTGACGTGATTGTTGACGAGTTCTGGTCATTTTTTCATGAGCTGATCAGCGCCCCCGAATTGCGCGGGTTGGTGGAACTGAATCTTGATATTGTCAGGCTTGTACTGCGAACTTACGAGCCTTTGCTGGTCGAACTGATTAATAAAATCAAACATCTGAAGCGGGTGAATCAGAGCACCATTGGCGAAATGGTGCAAAAGGTACTGGTACTGCGCGGCGATATTGCCATTTTGCGTCGGCAAATCAGAGCCATACGTTATATCAAACCCTTCTTGCAAACAGATCCGAAAGACTTTTCCGGCCAGGCTCAAATCGTTGCCAAAATGGTTCGGGAATTTGGCCCCCTGTTTATAAAAATGGCGCAGGTGGCAGCAGCCAACAGTGACTTCCTGCCGGAAGAAATCGCGAAGGAATTGAAAATCTTTCAGGAAGACGTGGAGCCCATGACCGCGAGCGAGGTGAAACAGGCGTTTTTTGAAGAATCCGGTCAGTCACCGCAGGATATTTACTTCAATTTCAATGTTGACAAGCCGCTGAAATCCGGCTCGATCGGCTCGGTTTACCTCGCCAAGAAGCCAGTCGTTCAAAATGGTGTTGAAATTCTTGTTCCTGTTATTGTCAAGGTTGCCAGACATAACCTGGAGCGAGAGTTTCAAATGGGGGCACTGGCTATCGAGTTAATGCTGATCAGCAGTCAATACTGGGCGCCTCATTCCAAAATCCACCCTTTCCTTGAGTCCATGGCAAAGCAAATCAAGGAGTTCACCAGGGGCTTTGAGCAAGAGCTGAACTTTGAAGACGAAGCCATTATTCAAAATCGTTTTGTTGAAAGAAGCAAGAACTCATCAGTCTGGCACGTGCCGAAGCTCTATGCGAGTTCGGGCAGAATACTGGAAATGGAGTTTCTTGAAGGTGCCATGGCGATCAATTATGCCATTGAAACCCTGTCGGGCAAGGAGAAAGCCAGGTTCCAGCGGAAGATTGCCGAAAACTTTATGTTTACCATTTTGGAGCAGCTTATTGTCTATCAGGAATTTCATGGAGACCTGCACCCTGGCAATGTGATGGTCGATGACCATGCCCACCTGTACCTCATAGATTGGGGAAACGCGGTTGATATGCGCGGCAAGTGGGGCCTGGTCTGGGAATATCTGGTTGCTGTGGTTGTCGCTGATACCGAGCAGTTGGCAGAGGTATTGATTAAAATGAGTACCGACCCGACCGGAAATCGTGAACGATTTGACGAAATTCGCCAGGCGCTGGACGATACCCTGCAGAAAAAACAGATTACTCCCATTCGCGGCAAGTTGCTCAAAGCCCTTCAAAGAGAACGATTGCCGGGGCTGCATCGCCGTTTTCAGGCAGTGATGCAGTTAATGTCCAATACCTATCAACTGGGCATTGTGATACAAGGGGATTATTTGCACCTTTCCCGGTCGATTGTTGCCATGGCAGGCACCTATGGCAATCTTTATCGGGGCTTGTCAAAAATCACAATGGCTACCGATCTGGTGAGCCAGGTTGCCCTGTTTCCGGTCAACCTGTTGGTTGATCGTGTGAATATAAAGAAAAAAGAAATTCAGCAACAATTAATTGTGGGTGAATGATTGTACTTTCAGCCAGAATGATATCGACCGCTACAGCATTTTTACCTTTTTTTCGCCACAGCGCCTGCATTGATAAAGCGTGACCAATTTTCCCCGTTTAACGTCAAACTGCTTCTCCTGCACTACCTGCCAACTGTGGTGCCCATGCCTGCACAAGGACTTCCCCTTGTGTTTTTCCTTGAGAGTGGGGCGTTTAAAGGAGATTACCTCGGCCATGTCTGCTCCTGTTTGGTAAAAGAAAGATTTTACCTTATCTTGCAGACATGGTTTAATTTTTCAGCTTCAATAGATACAAAATAACTAAACTGCCAACTATAAGACATCTGTTTGGAAGCTACAGCGCAAAAGCAACGGGAACCCGTTTTTTCAAAAAGACGCTCACTACTGATAGTAAAACGTGTATTTTTTGTCAGCGTTCTGGTTCATCTCGTTTTATTGTCCACTTTGGGAGAATATTACCGATCCTTTCTTGAAGAAATAAAACAGCAAAACAGGAATCGAGCCTGGAAGGTTTACCTTAAAACTGAAAATATCTCAAAAAAAGAAGCTCTTCCGACGCTTGAAAAAAAGAAGCCCGAAGAAAAAAAGCCTGAAAAAGAAAAACCCGAAAAAGAAAAAACAAAGAAGCAACAGCCTGAAAAACTGCTTTCGGAACAGCATAACCCGATGCATAATTCGAATAGGCCCGGGTCCAGCAACAATACAAACCAAAACGTAAAGGCAAAGGTCGTTGCCGGGAAGCGCGTCAAGCAGCCAGTCAAACAGCAAGGCAGGACTGATTCTGATACCGTGGCCCAATCGAAGAAAACCGGGCAAGCCAGGGAATCAACCAAAAAGCCGACAAGGCAACCGGCAAGGAAACTGAAAAGCGAAGCAACCGCAGAGCGTCAGCCGCAACAGCAAGCCAAACGGAACTTGCCAGCGCCAGCTTTATCCGCGCTCAAAAAAACGATCCCGCTGTCGAACAGGAAAAAACCAGGCTCCGAATCAGACAAGAAACAGGTTGCCAGAAAAATCGGCGATAAAAAACAGGGAACTGCGTCAGATAAAGAAGGAAAAACCAAAAAAGAAATCAAAGGGAGCAGAATAGGCAGGGAAAACAGGGTAAACAAGGAAAACCATAGCGGAATCAAGCTCACACAACCGAAAAATGCTCCGGGCAAACCCCTTGAAATACCGGCCGGATTTTTGAAGAAACTGGGCAATATGGAGCTTCTGGATGATGGAGAAATGCAGTCGACCAGGGTAGAGGAGCCATTTAGTAGCATAGAAGCGAAAACCATTCGCATGGTGAATCGTTACCTGGCCAGAATGCAGCAGCAAATACAGCAATTTTATAAAAAACCGAATAAACCCCTGGGCAATTTAAGAGGTATAATCCGCTTTTATCTTGATGCGGATGGCTACCTTAAAGACGCATTTGTTTTTATTGGAAGTGGTGATGCTGAACTGGATTCGGCTGCGCTTGATGCGGTTCGTCGTGTTCCTCGCTATGAGGTGCCTGCAAATAAAGTCATTGCTGCCCGCTACTACAGTTCCCTGAAATTCTACTACAGCTCCGCTGAAATCTATGTCGAGAAAGCCCCCTGGGAACAGGCGCAGACTGACTCTGCTCCCGAGGACAGGTAATATTGCAGGTAGCTGCCGCGGATGCGTGAGTCACTGCCATCACACCATTACACATTTACAACGGTAAACAATTTATGCTGACAGATATTTGCCAGGTTATTCAGCGTAACCTGGATCACTTTGAATCAACCCGAAATGGCCTGGTACTCGATTGTATGGATGAGCATATTATTGATGTGCTGCCTGAATCCTTTACGGCATTTACGACCAGCCGATCCGTTTACCAAAAAGCGCAATCAGGCGGGCGCATGACCTTCGGCGTATTGCCTGAGGTTGATGCAAAGCCGGATACGGTTCTGGTGATCATGCCCAAGTCAAAACCCGAGCTGAGATTCCAACTGGCCTGGATTCGCGCCAATGTGCAGCCCGGAGGCAATGTGTATCTGGTGGGGGCAAAAAAGGAGGGCATCGCCAGCGGTGCAAAGTTGCTCGATGAGCTGGGCGGCCAGCCGACAAAAATTGATGTGGCGAGGCATTGTCAGCTATGGCAGGTGGAAGCCCTTGATCCTGTTGACTCTTTTTATCCTGGCGACTGGGAAACGACCTGGAGTTTTTCCCTGCCAGGTGCGGGTGATATAAAAGTCTGTTCACTCCCCGGCGTCTTCAGTCATAGTTCGCTGGACAAGGGTACCGCCTGCCTTCTGGAAACACTGGAACCGTTTTTTGATGACCTGGTCAAGCGAAGAAAACCGCTTAAAGGCGAGTGGCTGGACTTCGCCTGTGGCGCGGGAGTCATTGCGGCGTATTTGCTAAAGCGTTTTCCTGAATTGACCGTTACCTGTGTGGACAATAGTGCCGTGGCCATACATTGCGCGAAACGCACCTTCGAAATGAATGGTCTCAGCGCCCGCTTTATCGTTTCCGATGGTCTGGCTGAAGTGTCTGGCCGATACCACGGGATTGTGACAAATCCGCCTTTTCATTCAGGGGTTAAAACCGACTATAGCGTGACCGAGAGTTTTATTGCGGATATATCCCTCCATCTGAAAAGAAAAGGCCAGCTATTCATGGTTGCCAACAGTTTCCTGCGCTATCCGCAAATGATTCGTGAGGTATTTCCCGCTTATAAAAGACTGGCAGCAGATAACCGGTTTGCCGTTCATTATGCGCAGATGTCCGGGTAAGCCGTCTTATGTCTGATCGCTATTTCGATGAATTGGCAGATAAATTTGCACGCAAAATCTACAACAACAAAAAGGGTGAAATTCGGCTCGGTGTGCTCTGGCAGGATATGCTGACCAATTTGCCCGGCCTTTCCGGTGGTCAACCACTGCGTATTCTCGATGCTGGTGCCGGTATGGGCCAGATCGCCCTTCGTCTTGCTGAACTTGGCCATTGTGTTACCCTGGTCGAGCCTTCAGAAAAAATGATGCAATACGCTCAGCAACATATTGAAACGGCCGATGTGGAATCAGGAAAAATCCAAACCTGCTGTATACCGATTCAGGATATGCCGGCGGAGTGGTCAGGGCAGTTTGATATTGTAGTATGCCACGCCGTTATGGAGTGGTTGTCCGAGCCCTTTGGTATATTGCCAAAACTGTTGGCCATGTTAAAACCCGGAGGGCACCTGTCACTGATGTTCTACAACAGACACTCGGTGATTTTACGGAATTTGATCAAGGGCAATTTCAAAAAGGTAAATTCTGGCGAGTTCTCGGGCTATAAAAACAGCCTGACTCCCACTAACCCGATAGAGCCGGAAGAGGTTTACCGGTGCTTGAACGATCATGGAATGTCGATAAAATCCAGAGCAGGAATACGTGTGTTCTCAGACTATCTGAGCCGGGAAGTCAGCGACGCCCGTTCTCTGGAAGATACCCTTGAACTTGAGAAAAAATTCTGTCACCAGGAACCCTGGGTGTCGATTGCGCGATATATTCATCTTGTTGCTGAACGCTGAGGCTTATCTCGGGTATCGGGCGGGTGAGCAGTTACGTTTGCTTTTTACACAGGCGGCTCATAGAATCGATACGAGTTGCCAATAACGCAGCGGGCCAGCTGGCGGAAGACCATTTCGGTCGGATTTGAGATAATAAAATAATAAAGGAAAGTACGATGACTGTTATTTGTGAACTTGAAGACCTGCGTCGGCTTTATCATCGCAGGGTACCCAAAATGTTTCAGGGATATTGTGAGTCCGGCTCATGGAGTCAGCAAACGCTGGCCGAGAACTGTAATGATTTTAAAGACATTCGTTTTCACCAGCGGGTCGCCAGAGACTTGACCCCGCGCAGTTTGAAAACAGTCATGGCCGGGCAAGAGGTGAAAATGCCATTGGCCATAGCACCCGTTGGTCTGCTGGGAATGCAACATGCAGATGGGGAGGTTCATGCCGCACGGGCGGCTGAAAAATTTGGTGTTCCTTTCACTCTGTCTACCATGAGTATCTGCTCTATCGAAACCGTGGCGAAGGCCACGCAGTCGCCTTTCTGGTTTCAGCTTTATGTCCAGCGTGACCGTGAGTTTACCAAAAAACTGGTGGAGCGAGCCAAAGCGGTAGACTGTTCTGCTCTGGTAGTGACCCTGGATCTGCAAATGATTGGCAAGCGTCATGCGGATCACCGCAACGGTATGACGGCCCCGCCAAGGCTCACTCTGTTGAATATTCTGGATATTATGCGCCGCCCCCGCTGGGCGCTGGGCATGTTGACAACGAAAAACCGGGAATTTGGTAACATTCAGGGTAGCGCGGCCGGCGTTGACGACATGGGCGATTTGATGAAGTGGACAGCAAACAGTTTTGACCACAAATTAAACTGGGATGATATCAAGCGTTTTCGTGACATGTGGGATGGCCCGCTTATCGTCAAAGGCATCATGGAAGCCGGTGATGCGGAAGAATGCGTCAAGCTGGGTGCTGATGCCATGGTCGTTTCCAATCACGGGGGGCGTCAATTGGATGGTGCTCGCTCATCCATTTCCGTGCTGCCGGAGATTGTTGAAAAAGTAGGTAACGATATTGAAGTCTGGATCGATAGCGGAGTGCGAAGCGGGCAGGATATTATCCGCTCATGGGCCCTGGGAGCCAAAGGAGTGATGGTCGGGCGCCCGATGGTCTATGGCCTGGGAGCAATGGGGCAGGCTGGTGTCGAGCGTATGCTGAAAATTTTCTACGAAGAAGCCGAGTTGACAATGGCATTTATCGGTCACCGGGATATTCAGTCGGTTACGTCCGATGATGTGGTGATCGGGCGTCGGTGATTCCAGCTGATTAAGGTCGGTTCAGGCAAAAAAAAAGCCCCCGGGGAGGGGGCTAAAACAATTCCAGCTCATAAGAGTGGAAGTGAGGGGTAACAAAAACCGATTGCTAGTTAATCAGCCTGCTCTTCATTTCGTGTGCTTTTTCCGCTGCCTGCCTGGTTTTTTCTTCAAGCTGGTCGACATACACTTTCAATTTTGGTGCAATTTCTTTCTCAACGGCTTTCTCCGCCTGCATTTTTGCGTACGCCGCCATCATCGCCACGTTCCACTCCATTGTTTTCCGGGTGTCATATGTTGCGGAATCAACGTTTAACATCAGGCGCCTGAACGACGGATTGTTGGCTTTGATCTTGGCAAAAATATCTGCGAGCCTGACACCGGAATCAACCTTTTCACCTGCCACATCCGACAAAACCCGGTACCCTTCTTCACTGGCCTTATCAAGCTGCTTTTCAATGGTTGACTGAACCTGCCCGCTCACTTTTTGCAAGTTTGAAAATTGTGTTTTCAATGTATCCTGAATCATATCCGTCGCCCTCCATCCGAATGCCAACCACCCGCCGATTCAGCCTGAACTAACGCACCAGCGCACCGGGCAGCCAACGTTTCCGTCAAAACCTTTTATTCTTCGTCCGGCTGATTTACTCAACAGGTTTGATGGTAGAAAAATTAATTAGAATGTTCATACTAATTTATTTGTTTGAAAGGCGTTCGCTGACTGGTGCGGAATTGAATCAATATGGCATGCGTCACCGCAAACGGGGCAGAAACGGATTCTGCCCCTGCGGGTGTAACGATATGATTCGAAAAAACAACATGATTGAAAATGGCCGGGTACTGTTGAAATTGGCCGGGTACTGTTGCAGGTTCCGGTTCTCTAAATCATCGAAACCAGTTTGGTGACCAGTTTCTCAATACCTGACGCGGCTTCTGATATGCGCCCTGCCAGCATGTAGGCGGGGGTGGTCAAAACCCTGTTTTCCTCGTCGATCACCACATCGTCTACCGGGCAGTTGATATGCCTGGCACCCATTGTTTCAAGTGCTTTGGCTGTGTCCTCGTCACTGCCGATGGTGCACTTCACTCCGGAGCCGTATATCGAGGCAACCATGGAAGGGGCGATGCATATATATCCGGCCGGTTTGCCTTTTTGGGCAAAGTCCCTGGCAACGCGCATAACCTCGTCGTTGATTGTCATGTTTGTTCCTTCGGTGGCAAAGCTGCACAAGTTCTTCGCCACACCGAAGCCGCCAGGGAAAATGACCGCGTCAAAGTCATCAGCCTGGAGGGTGTTGAGGTTTTTAATTTCCCCTCTGGCCAGGCGGGCGGCCTCGACCAGCACATTTCTTGTCTCGCCCTCGGCGACCTGACCGGTAAGGTGGTTAATAACGTGAAGTTGATCGATGTCGGGAGCAAAGCATTGGTACCGCGCATTATGGCGGTCAAGAGAGAGCAGGGTAATCACTGACTCATAAATCTCGGAGCCGTCATAGACTCCGCAACCGGCTAGTACAACAGCAATATTTGCCATAAAAATCCCCTTGTTATCTGGTATGTTGTGTGGATGTACACCTGATCATTGATGAAAGGGGAAAACGGGCCTGCCTCCCCCCAAATATCATTTCGCTACATTTGCCTGCCCGGGTCAGGGTAGTGATTTGTAGCGAATTTGTTGTAGTTTTGTAAATTTGGCTGTCCGCCGCACAGTTGAAGCCACACCACCCGCATCCCTTTGCTAGACTGTTATTTTGGCATGACAGACATTCAGGATAATAACACCTGAATATCTGTACGTCATGTACGAAACCGGTTTAACTGGCGAGTATACGCATAGCGCAAGGGTATAGCGTATGTCGATGGTGATAGGAATTGACAATAATTAAACTGGAAGTGCTGGTTTTGTGCCGCAACGAAATCACTCTGAAAGAATGGTATGACTGTGAGGATAGAGTCCCATGAGACAAAAATCAGGCGTAGTGAAAGAAAGCTCCGGCCAATTCGTGGCGATAGACAAAGACGGCAACATCCGCATCCTGAAAGCCGGGGACTTTATTTACGAAGGTGACGAAGTCAGTTCAGCCTATGAAGTGGATGGAGCACTTTCCGGTACTGTCGATTTGCAGGAAGTTTCCAGCGACAATTCCTACATTACTATCGAAAATTTATTGAGCTCGGAAGTGTACCTGATACCCCAGGGTGGATACCGGTATTTTGGTGCCAGGGATATGGGTGAAGACGAAGGCAGCACTGAACGCCTGAGGTTTTTCGGCACCAGACAGGAACAGGCTGGCATCGATGAAAATCAGAGTAACGTCCATGTCAGTTCACCGAGCACGCAGCTTTACGAATGGCGAGCATCCAATCCGCGCAATTACCAGCCCGAACCTGATGAAGAGCGAGAAGTATCGGAAACACCGGAAGCACCTGTAGTCCCGTTCCAGCCAGAGCCGGAAATTACCCCGGAGCAGGTTGAGCCACGTCCCGAACCACGGCCAGAGCCAGAACCAGAACCGCAGCCAGAGCCAGAACCAGAACCGCAGCCAGAGCCAGAACCAGAACCGCAGCCAGAGCCGGAGCCAGAACCGGAGCCAGAACCGGAGCCAGAGCCGGAGCCAGAACCACAGCCAGAGCCGGAGCCAGAACCACAGCCTGAGCCTGAGCCAGAACCAAACAATCCGCCTGTTATCACTGGTGGGGAACATACTGGCGCAGTGACAGAAATAGGCGATCACCAGCCCGGTGAAAATAATACCCGGCTGACTACCACTGGCACACTCGACTTTAATGATGTCGACCTTGCGGATAACCATAGCGTCACGGTTACACCAAAAGGTGAAGGCTATGTTGGTATCCTTACTCCAGGGATCGACCCGAACACCAATACCATCACCTGGACATTTTCCGTCGATGATGCCGACCTTGATCCTCTCAAAGAGGGTGAAATCCGAACCCAGACCTACACTCTCATCCTGGATGATGGAAATGGCGGTTCCGTCAGCCAGGATGTTGTCGTAACGCTCAATGGCTCAAACGATGCGCCGGAACCTGAAGTCGATACGGGAGCAGTCAGTGGCAACGGACCCTCACTTGTCTCTGGCAATGTGCTCGATAATGACAAGGATAGAGACGGTGACCCGCTGATCGTTGTCAGTGAGATCGATGGCAGCCCCGGAACCACCAAAGAAACCGAATATGGAAGCATCAGCATCCAGCCTGATGGTACCTATGCCTACAATCTGAACACCAATAGCCCGGCGGTAGCCAACCTGGGCGATAACGAGACCCTGACCGATACCATTACCTATACCGTGGCCGACGGCAAGGGTGGTGTCAGTACCGGCACCCTGACCATCACCATAACCGGCAGTAATGAAGCCCCTGTCATTGACAGCAACGCTGATACTACGGGTCAGGTGACAGAAATTGAAGATAATCAAACCGGTGAAAATACCGTCATACACACGGCTACCGGTTCCCTGAGCTTTACCGATGTTGATGGCACAGATACTCATACCGTCAGTGCCTCGGCCAAAGGCACAGGTTATCTTGGCACCTTTACGCCCGTTGTCGATCAGACCAATAACAGGATTGACTGGGCATTTTCTGTCAGTGATGCCGACCTCGACTCTCTCAAGGAAGGTGAAACCCTGACCCAGACCTACACTCTCACCCTGGATGATGGTAACGGCGGCACCACTACCAAAGACGTGGTCATCACGGTTGTAGGTAAAAATGATGCACCCGATGCCGGAGCCGATAGCGGCAGTGTTTCGGAAACCCAACCGGGCACCAGCGGCAATGTGCTGGGCAATGACAGCGATGTGGATTCGGATTCCCTGTCCGTCAGCAAGGTGGATGGTGCTGACCCGGGCAGTGCAGTCACTACCCGATATGGAACCATCACCATCAACCCGGACGGGTCCTACACCTATACCGCAGATACCACCAACCCCGCCGTATCCGGCCTGAATGATGGCGATACGCTGACCGATACCATCAACTACACCGTTAGCGACGGCAAGGGCGGTACCGACACTGCAACCCTGGCTATCGTTATTAACGGGTATACTCCACCAAACGAAAATCCGGCTTTCACCGGAGGTGATACCACAGGTCAGATTACCGAGATTGTTGATAATGGCCCTGGCGAAAACCAGGTTGTCCATACCGCATCTGGCTCGCTTGCTTTCACGGACGCCGACGCCGGAGATACGCATACCGCAACCGCCACTCCGAATGCGGCTGGTTATGTTGGTACATTTACCACTACCGTTGATAGTGCCAGCGGAAAGGTGGATTGGCAGATTAGCGTACCCGATGCCGATATTGACTTTCTCAAAGAGGATGAAACCAGGACTCAGACCTACACCATTACTGTAGATGACGGCCACGGCGGTACTGCCACCAGGGAGGTTGCGGTTACCATTACAGGCAAAAACGACGGCCCGAATGCCATTGCAGACTCGCCTGTTGCTGTAAAGGGACAGGATGCCAGTGGCAATGTGCTGGACAATGACAGTGATGTGGATGGTGATGCACTCAGTGTTACCGCCTTTACCGTGGCTGGCGCCGAAAATCCAGGCCCGTTTGAAGTAGGTACTCCCTGCACCATAAAGAAAGGTGCTGAAACAGCCGGAGTCCTGACCCTGAACAGTGACGGCACATACACCTTTGTTGCGGACAGCAATTTCCACGGCACAGTACCGGACATTACCTATACGATAACAGATGCGCATGGTGCCACAGATACCGCCTTGCTGAAACTCTCTGTGATTGATAACAGTGCCCCCTTGATTGACCTCAATTCACCGGCAAATCTCACTGACCCGGATACAGCCTGGGCTGCCACCTTCACCGAAAATGGCAATGCGGTCAAGATTACTGATAGTGATGCGGGTATCAATACCAACAACGGTGGAGCCATTGAACGAGCCACCATCACCCTGACCAACCCCCAGGCCAATGATGAGCTGGATATCAGTCAAGTTGGTAACATGTTTGACGTAACCCCTTCAAATGGTGCTAATGGGGAGAAAATTTTTACTATCAGTATTAAATCTGGTGCCACTGCTACCAGGGAAGATTTTGAAGCGGCGATTCAAACTATTACCTTCAAAAACACCAGTGAAGATCCGAACACTGACGACAGAATTATCACTGTGCAGGTTCACGACAACAACTCCGGCAGTAACCTTGCCATCAGCACCATTCATGTTGAACCTGTGAACGATGCTCCCGCTATCGGTGGCAATGATGCCGGAACGGTGAAAGAAGCCGGACATGATGACAGTGGAGCAGAGGTTCCCGGCACCTCCGCGGCAACAGGCACATTGACTGCAACAGATCCGGAAAGCAGCTCTGTGAGTTGGTCTGTGTCCGGTGATAGCGACTATGGTTCCATAGCCATTAACTCCGGCACCGGGCAGTGGACATACACTCTGGATAACGACGACCCTGATACCCAGGCTCTCAAGGAAGGTGAAAGCAAAGAAGAACAGTTTACGGTTACCGCTACTGACAGCGACGGAGCCACAACCACAAAGACTGTCACCGTAACTGTCAACGGCACCAATGACAAACCGGAGATTACCTCTGATGCTGCCGCCGCCCAGGGCTCCGTTACCGAAGATGCCGCCACGACAACCGCCACGGGCACCCTGACATCCTCGGATGTGGATGTGGATACCTCGGCAGCCAATCATGGCGCAACCTGGTCTTTGAACACCACGAACGGTACCTATGGCACTATTGCCATTAATGATGATACCGGGGAGTGGATATATACCCTGGATAACACAAGGGCTGCGACCCAGGCGCTTGGAGACGGAGAGACAGGAACCGAAACCTTTACCGCCACGGTAACCGATGATAAGGGGGCCCAAGATACCCGGACAATTACGGTTACCATTAATGGAACCAACGATGCCCCTGCGGTTCAGGCAGATACCAACAGTGTTGTCGAAGAAGCGACCATCAATGTTGCGGGCAACGTCATTACCGGCCATGACGATGGGACTCAGAACAATGCCATGAAGGATATCGATTTAGACAATGGGGATACCCTCACGCTAACCGGTATCGCCACAGGTACAACTGCCGCTTCCAGCGACAATGTTGCCGCCAGCTCCACCAGTACCTCCAATGGCACATCCGTTACAGGAACCTGCGGAATCCTTACAATTGGTGCGGACGGCAGCTATGCCTACCAGTTAGTCAACGCTTCGGATGCTGTTCAGAGCCTTTCCAAAGAACAGACCAAAACCGACACCTTTACCTACACGGTAAAGGATAGTCATGGAGCCGCCCAAAGCACCACCCTGACCATCAACGTCACCGGCACCAATGATGCGCCGGATATTTCCGTGAAAGACGGAGATGCTGACACTGCCGCAGACAATGAAACCTCGAATCAAATCAGCCTGGACGGAACCCTGTCCATTGCAGATAAGGATACCTCGGATACCGTTACCATGAGTGTGGCAAGCGTAAGCACCAATGCCGGAACGATACTTAATGGTGAATCTTATCCTGATTGGAGTGGAGGTAATGAAGCAGGGTTTAACGCCAAACTCATGGAGATGCTCAGCTTTACCCCCACTCAGGTTCTGAACGGCACGCAAACCACAAGCGACAACGGTATTCACTGGAACTTTACGACAACAGTGGGCAGCACAACCTATCCTTTTGATTTTGTTCCTTCAGACAAGGACTTTACCATCACCTATACCGTCAAGGCCACGGATAGCAGCGGCCAGGGCAACACCGCCAGCAACGGTAATGCGGTTGATAACGACACCCACACCATTACCATCACCATCCACGGCACCAACGATGCAGGCAGCCTGGTGGCTGAGTCTGTCATGACCAACGAGGATACCAACCTGAGCGGCAATGTCTTTACCAATGCCATTCAGGACCCGGATGCCGGACAAGCACTGGCCGTTACCACCTTTACCATTGGCGGGATGGCTGGAACCTACAACGCAGGAAACTCGGTTAACGTTACCAGCGGAGGAACCACCATTGGTACGCTCGTTCTGAATGCCGACGGAAGCTATACCTTTAATCCCGCACAGCACTACAGCGGCGCAGTACCACAGATTACCTACGGAGCCACAAGCGGCGGTGATAGTGTGGGAACTTCCACCCTGGATATCACGGTCAATCCCGTCTCTGACCGACCCATAACGGGCGCCAACATTACTGTGACCACAGATGAAGATACTGCGGTTGCCCTGAGTGATAACAATACCAGATGGAAACTACCCATCATTACCGATAACACCGACCTGAACGGGGCTGCTACCGACGGCGACTGGCCGGAACGCCTTGGCCTGCTCAAGCTTTATGGCCTGAAAGCAGGTACGAAAATTCAGGATGGCAGCGGCAACGAGCTCTATGCGGCAACAAGTGATTCTGAAATAACCATCAAGATAGTCGCAGATGACGGTTCCAGTCCTTATGCCCCAGACGGGAAACCATATCACACCGCAGATGCTCACACTGCAGATGCGACCCTTACGCTGACCCGGACCCAATTTGAGGCCCTGAAAATCCTGCCCAAGGAAAATTCCAGCACAGACTTGAACCTGACGCTTGAGGCCAGGGAATATGAGGTGGACAATAATGGTAACCCGCCTTCCGGAGCTCAGGGAGCCGTATCATTCCAGAACATCGAGGTAATGGTCGCACCGATAACCGATAGTGATAACTTTAACCTGACAGCAGGAACCTCTCCCGGCGGCAATGAGGACGATGCCATCAACCTGAAAAACGCCTTTACCTTTACCCAAAGCGTGGACGCTGACCAAAGTGAACATTATACACTGAACTTTTCCTGCGATAATGATGAACGTGTGGAATTAAAGTTTCAAAACGGCGGTTGGCAGAGCCTTGCTGAATTTAATAATGCAAATCATGATTTTACCGGAGGCTCTTTCCCTGATGTCTATATCAGAACCAAGGGCAATGACAGCCGGGACATCACAAATCTGAAACTGAAGCTGACCGCGCAAGACCACGATGAGGATCCCTGAAAGAGGCATCTCCCAGCGGCAATGAAGATACCAGAATTGCTATGGGACTGGATTTTGAAAATGCTGACGGGACAGGAGCCACTGGTCAGGAAAAGGTTGACCATCTGGTTATCAGTGGTATTGAGAATGGTATAAAAATCTACAGTGGTGATACCCTGGTTTTTACCGGTGACGGTAACAAAGACTTTGATACCAATATGCCGGAGGCTGGAGCGGCTCTGACCACAGCCGAAATCAAGGCCCTGACCATCCTGCCAACGCAGGATTTCAGCGGCACCATAGATATTGGCGTCAAGGTCTATTCCAAAGACTTTGATGATGATACGTCAGGAAGCGGGCAAGTAACCACTCAAAACCCGACCGAAGTCACCCATACCATTACCGTTAACGGTGTTGTGGATACCTCGGAGACGGCTGGTGCCCAATTGTGGACTGAGGGAAATAATGAAGTCGGTAACAGCGGCCATCTGTATGTCAAGATCAACAGTACAGAAGTAGATGGTGACCCAGGTGACGAAACCATCTTCACGACGGATGAAGATAAGGCTGTTGGCCTTGGTATGGACTGGAAGAGTTTTGAGGATATAGCTCCTCATAGTACGACCTCGGACAACTCGGAAACCGCCGAGTTTATCATCCGCAACCAGAGTGGCGATACCACATCCTTTACTCTGCATCCGCAACCAGAGTGGCGATACCACATCCTTTACTCTGGTGGATGGTACTGGCGAGAATGCCAATGCCATAGGCACCCAGGTTTCTGGTGGCTGGAAGCTGACTCTTGCCGAATTGCAGAATGCCCATGTCAGGGCCCAGAAGGACTTCTCCGGTGACCTGAATCTGGAGCTTGTTACCACGGTTACGGACGGAAGTGATTCCAACGAGCAGACAGACAGGATTCAGGTAACCTTTAACCCGGTAACAGACACGCCTGTCTTGCAACTGACCGATGTATTTGCCACCGAAGATACACCCACAAAGTTTGATATTTTCCCGCAAACAACAGACGTGGACGGCAGTGAAATTGTGACCAAAATGGAACTAAGCAGTATTCCTAAAAATGTAACATTTTCTATTGGGGAAAACGGTCAGTCCATAACAACGACCTCTGACAATGAGTCTATAACCCTAAATGTTATAGAGAGTGGTACAAGCAATCTTGCGAATAACACCATTACCAAAGCCGACCTGAAAAATCTCCATATTACAGCACCAAAGGATTCCAATGAAACCTTTAACGTTAATGTTACACCCACGGTGAAAGACGGGAATGCTTCTGTGGAAACCATAGCTCCACAACAGGTCACGGTCTTTGTCAAGGGAGATGCGGATACGCCGGTACGTACAGACGGAACTACTGGTGCTACCAGCGTAGACGCCGACGAATTCCAGTCTGCTGATGGTGGGCTCGTGGACATTCATGAACTGGGTTTCAAGACCGGTGAGACAGTGAACCCGGCAGATAAATCTGAAACCCTGACCTATGTGCTGAAAAACCTGCCCAAGGAGTTTTTGCCCACAGACGCAGACGGGAACACCATTGGAGATTTTATCTCCACCAATGGAAACACGGTAAACTGGTCATTGACCCAGGATCAGATGAACGAGTTACATATCAAGGTACCTCAATACCATAGCGGCACCACCGCTCTGACGCTGGAAGCCATTGCCGTGGAAAATGATGGCGATACCGCTACCGCATCACGGAACTTTAATCTGGTTATTGACCCTGTTATCAGTACCGCAGACCCGGTACAGCATGAATATAATGCCAAAGAACCTGTTACCCTGCATCCAGACAATAATGCCAATCCAACATATCAAGACACCAGGGTTGCGCTTAACTTTAGCAATACCATAGACAGTGAAACCGTTACCAAGGTGGAAATTGGTACTGTTCCAGACGGTGTTAAATTGGGTATTCAAAATGGTGATACCTTCACCGAAGCCACCCCTAATGGCAGCGGAATATATACCTTTGATAGCGATATCGACAAGATTGTCGCTGTTATCAAAGCTGATGGAAATTTTGGCAATACAACAACAACACCAACAAATAATATTACCCTTGGGGGTATTAAGGTCTGGATGAAGGATGCCGGTGATGACAGCAGCGTAACCGCCGCAGAAACAGGTGCTAACGGACTTGCTGTCAACGATATTATCATCCATATGGAAGGGCAGGCAGATCAGCCCTATATCTCGGCAGTGAATGTCACCGCACCCTCTGGCGGGAATGTCTATAATGATATTTCTGTTACCACCACCTTTCCCGATAATGATAACAGTGAAGCCCACTACTATATCATCAAGACCGAGGACAATGTGCTGCTGAATAAAGGCATCTATCAGGGCAACGGCGAATGGTATCTGACAGAAGCCGAGGCAGCCAGCTTCCATGCCGAATTTGACGGAACCGGGGAAAAAAACCTTGTTGTAACCGCCTATTCCGCAGAAGGCACCTTGCAGCAGAATAGCAAAACCGTGCAAATTATCGGTGCCGATGGTGCAGGAACAGGCACCAATACCCTTGCGGCACAGGAACCAATACTGGAAGTAACCAACCCCCAGACCAATGAAGATAATCCATTTACCCTGGCTGATGTGGTGGTTGGTGCTGATACCGGCAATCAGGACGATGGCAACGGCAATGAAACCCTGTCCTTTGTTATTAAGGGGCTGGATGATCTGGCGGCAAGCCATATCAAATCCATAGAAGGTGTTACCCAATATAGCTATGAGGATGACCAGGGAAACACCAAAACCGCCTACCGTGTTGATATTGCCGGTATAGAGCCGGATGAGAATGCCATTGAAGCCGCCCTTGCCAATGTCAAAATCCACCCGGAAGACAACTATAGCGGTAACATTACCTTTACCCTGGAAGCTGTTGCCAATGAACCGGGTGCGCCTATGGGAAGCCGTTTTGCCAGTACCAGTGAGGAAGTTACCGTAACGGTTCAGCCCGTGGCGGAAAACAGTTTGAGTGCGTCAGCCGCAGGCGATCTGGCAAATCCGATCAACGAAAATACCGGAGCCAATACCGCCATTACCCAGGTAAAGCTGAATCTTTCCAATGAAGATACATCCAATCCGGAAACATTCAGCAATATCGCCCTTTCTCTGGATGCGGATAAAGGGGAATTTGTCAAGGCTGACGGCACCGGTCTTGGCACCAGCCTGACCGGACTCAGCTATAATCCAGCAACCGGAGTGATTACGGATGGCAGTGGAACCGAAATCATCTATTACCAGCCCAAACAATATGCCAGCGGTGAAGTAACCATCCATATAACCGCGGATATGACTGATGGCAGCAATACCACACAAGGAGCCGTAGCCGATATTACCATCAATATTGCTCCTGTGCCCAGCAGCGGTGACTTTACCCTGACCGATGGCAGCGGCAACACCGTCAGTACCACGGACAAACTGGGTGTGAATGAGGACGGTACAGTCAAGCTGGATATTCACAGCGACTTCCATGATGATGATCATTCGGAATTTCAGACTATCCTTATTAAGGATGTTCCGCCCGGAATGCTGTTTTATAACAGTGACGGTGATCTGGTGGGCGAGATCAACGCCGTAGGAAATGATGGCAAAAGCATCTGGAAACTGCCTGCCGGGTCAGCTCAGGATGGTGGTGTTATGAACGGCAATCTGTTTATTAAACCGCCCCTGCATTATACCGAGGATATTACCCTGAAAGTTGTGGGTGTGGCCATGGAGCAGGACAATATGGGAACCCAGATAAGCCATGAAAAATTCTTTACCCTGGATATTACGCCGATAGCCAATGGTGCAACCATCTTTCCGCAAAATGCAAGCGGCGAGGCAAATACCCCCTTTGCAGTTGACTTGCAGGCAGAACTTGTGGCTCTTAATGAGGTTAAAACTGTCGGGCTTGTTGATGATTCTGGAGAGCCTCTTTTTGCTATTAACGAGATATATAACCTGACTTTTACAAACGTCCCAACGGACATCACTCTTTATTATAAGGATGGGGGTAATGAACTGCACCCCAAGATATATATAGACAAAGGGGATAGTGGTACCGTTAGCCTGACCCAGGCTGAAATTGATGGACTACATATGCAGCTAAGAAACAGTGAAACCGGAGGTTTCGCATTTGATATAAAAGTGACTACCACAGATGGAAACAGTACGGTTTCTGATGCCGATGCCGCCACCGGAACCCTGAATGTGAATGTTGGGCCGGCAGCAAGTGTTCACACCGTGATCATAGATGGAAAAACTACCATCTTTGGCAGCTCCCAGGATGATACCGTAAACGCTGCGGCGGATTCCGATAATATTTACGGGGGCGAGGGCAATGACAACCTGAACGGTGGACAAGGTGATGACGCCATAAGTGGCGGTGTTGGCAACGATACCCTGGATGGTGGAGTTGGCAATGACCAACTCTGGGGAGATGGTGGCAACGATACCCTGAACGGTGGACAAGGTGATGACACCATGTATGCCGGTGAAGGCGATGATACCCTGAACGGCGGTGAGGGCAAGGATAAACTGAATGGACAGGATGGTGATGACATCCTGGATGGCGGAGCTGGCAGCGACGAGCTCTGGGCAGATGCGGGTAATGATACTCTGATATTTGACCCGGCTGACACCAAAATTCACGGAGGTGATGGCCAGGACACCCTGAAAGTGACAGACTCCAATGTAGACTTCACGACCCTTGCCAATGAACTAATCCTGGATATGGAAGTTATTGACCTTACCGGAAGCGGCTCGCAGGCTATCAAACTTGATAAAGCCCATGTAAAAAGCATGGCTGGCGTTGCCAGCAACACCCTGCTTGTCAACGGAGACACAGGGGCAGATACGGTCAATCTGGAAAACGGCTGGACAACCAGTGGAACCGATGTCATAGACGGCATTACCTACCGCATCCTTGATAACGGAGATGCACACCTGAAAATCCAGGACGGGGTGAATTACAACATAGCATAGAGATAACAACTACGGCAGCCCGGAACCTGGCTTCCGGGCCTGCCCGGCAAACCAATAAAGGAAACAACAATGATGAAACCAAAGGCTACTCACTTCTTTCCTGTCATTATGGCAGGCTGCCTGACCATTGCCGGAGTCAAAGGCGTTCAGGCTGTCACTCTGGACGATGTGTTACAGGATGTAGTGACTACCAATCCGTCTGTTCTGGAAAAACAAAAGGCCTATAATGCCGCATTGGCCGAACAGAAAGATGCCAGAAGCGGCTATTTGCCGAAGGTGATTTTTACCGGTGAT
>PDWI01004383.1_pt1 | contig 45180 bp, 31 predicted proteins | sample 1430891 | NCBI WGS metagenome assembly PDWI01 (sample SAMN01162508, study PRJNA174530) | Oral metagenome, whole genome shotgun sequencing project. | biome: Marine environment; feature: Marine mammal; material: Swab sample of the gingival sulcus; isolation source: swab sample of gingival sulcus...
GGACAGCACAATCTTCCAAGTAGAGAAGCAACTGAAGGAGTTTGGCGATAAGATTTCTGCAGATAAGAAGTCAGCTGTAGAAGCGGAACTTGAAAAGCTGAAAGAAGCTCACAAGAACCAAGACATCTCAGCGATTGACACAGCTCTTGAAGCAGTAAACGCTAAGCTTAGCGAAGCAGGACAAGAGTTCTACCAAGCTCAGCAAGCTGAACAAGGAGCAAATCCAAATGCAGGAGCACAAGCAAACGGAGCTCCTACCGACAACGGAGCAGACGTCTCTGACGCCGACTTCGAAGAAGTGAAGTAAAAATAAACAACAACGAGGCTGTGGATTAACCACAGCCTCTCGTTTATTATAAACTATACCTTATAATAAAATGGAGAAAGAAGAAGTTTCAATTAAAGACTTATCTATTGCTAACTTAAAGGCAGCCTATGATTTCTTATTGGAGGAAGCAGAATACCTAGAAAGCTATGCAAATGAAAAGAAGATAGCTGTAAAAGATATTCCAGCATATAAGGAAATAAAAGCAATTTATTCTAATGTATATAATGAACTATTAAATAGAGTTCGTAGCTTAAAGTAGAATAAACATAGAATTGTCTTGTCCTGATATAGAATTACAGGACAAGACAATATAAAACGCTTATTTCTTCATCAAACGCTCCTGCCAAGCCCAAGCTGACTTGAGCGTATCACCAAGCGTTTCCTGAGCTTTCCAACCAAGGACTTCATTCGCATATTGAGGTTCTGCCCAAACTTGTTCAATGTCCCCCTCACGACGCTCTACAATCTTATGAGGCACTTTCACGCCAGTAACCTCTTCAAAAGTATTGATTAGCTCCAAAACGCTTACGCCACGCCCCGTACCAATATTAAAGGTTTCCATTGGGTCAGCCTTAGAATTCTCATCAAGGATACGCTCCACAGCAACAACGTGAGCCTTAGCCAAGTCCACAACATTGATATAATCACGAATACAAGAGCCGTCAGGCGTATTATAGTCATCGCCGAAAACACTCAACTCCTTACGGATACCTGCAGCAGTTTGCGTTAGATATGGAATTAAGTTTTGTGGCACACCAATAGGCAATTCACCAATCAGTGCAGAAGGGTGAGCTCCAATTGGGTTGAAATAACGAAGACGAATAACCTTGTACTTCGCTCCAGCATAAATAACATCACGCAAGATTTCTTCATTGATTTGCTTCGTATTTCCGTAAGGCGAAAGAGCTTCTTGTACTGGAGCATCTTCTGTTACTGGCAATACTTCAGGTTGTCCGTATACAGTACAAGAAGAAGAAAATACCATTCCCTTAGTACCGTGACGCTCCATTGCCTCAAGCATTACGATGAGTGAAAGTAAGTTATTGCGATAGTACTTAAGTGGTTGCTGTACAGACTCGCCCACAGCCTTAGATGCTGCAAAGTGAATTAAACCAACGATGTCTGGGTTTTCAGAGAAAATCTTCTCTACTGCCACCTCATCATTACAATCAGCTTCGTAAAACTTCGGACGTACGCCCGTGATTGCCTCGATACCATCAAGCACTTCAATGTTTGAATTTGATAAGTTGTCCATAGACACAACGCTATAACCTGCGTTGATAAGTTCGACAGTTGTGTGCGAACCAATGTAACCAGTTCCTCCTGTTACGAGGATAGTTCCTTTTGTAGCCATTTTTCTGTTTTAGTGTTAATTGTTTATATTCGATTGTTTATTTCCTCAATATAACCGAGAACTTCATCTCGTCCAAGGCGAGTTTCACTAGAAGTTATGAAGATTGGTGGCAACTCCTCCCACTCTTCAAGCAAGCGAGCCTTATAAGCTTCTATATTTTCCTTTAACTTTGTCTTACTCAATTTATCTGCTTTCGTAAAAATAAGTGCCAACGGCACATTATTCTCTCCTGCCCATTCAATGAACTCAAGGTCAATCTTCTGAGCTTCGTGTCGGCAGTCTAGGAGGATAAATAAATTCACTAGCTGAGGGCGTTCCAAGACATAATCCTCAATCATTCGTTTGAGATTATCACGACTTCCTTTACTTAAACGTGCATAACCATAACCCGGTAAGTCAACCAAATGCCACTTTCTATTGACAAGGAAATGATTAATCAATTGTGTCTTCCCAGGTTTTTGAGAGGTCATAGCTAAGCCTTTATGCTGAGTAAGCATATTAATCAAAGATGATTTACCAACATTACTACGCCCAATAAAAGCATATTCTGGCATAGTTCCTGCAGGACACAACTTCACGTCCGTATTACTAATAACAAATTCTGCTGACTTTATAATCATAATTATATATATAATCCCGTTAAATACACAAAGATAAGCCTATTTTCTTAGAAAACGAGTGAATTAGAAACAAATATTAGGGCGGTAGATTCCTGTATTAAGTACAACGGTCATTACAAATTTAAATAAAATCTTTCAAATGGGGTCTAGAAGTTTAACACTGCTCAAGGCTTTTAGATTGACTTATCAAAGATTATCTGAGGAGTATGTCGTGTACTGAAAAAGGTTTACAGTTAGTTTTGTTAAAAACGGCTAGGTTTTACACCTAGAACCATTCTGTCCTAATCAGGTTTACAGCAACTCTTCTTTAGACCTAATTAGGTTTACAAAAACAAATATACGGGTAAAATTCCGAGTATCTGCCTTATTATTTGTTTGTTTTATTCATACTTCTATCTTTAGGCGAGCTTTATTATTCAAATGTTGCTTCTCTGTCATAATTTATAGTTGTTGAATTCTTAATTATAGCGAATACCAAACTGTCAACTTTTTTCAGTAAACTACATTACACTCCGTGGTGAAATAAATTACACGACGGAGTGAAAACTTTTTCACCACGGAGTGAAATAAACTTCGCAAGCTCTTTTTCCCAAGAAATAGAATGGAGAAGTCGCTGTTTGTATCCTACATATTATGATTTCCTAATTAGGGGGGAGCTTTTTGCTCATTGAACCTATTGAAACGCAGAGCTTGGGAGGTAAAAAAGGGAGTGGCAAAACTAAGTCTTTGCCACTCCCTTTTTGTTAGATTTATCTCTGTGGATAAGTGAAGTCTTTTCTGTGTATTACTTGCGATTAGGGTTGGGGTTTCTGCGATATTGTTGAGGAGTACAACCTTTGTAACGCTTAAATAGTGCAATGAAATACGACATATTCTGGAAGTTCATTTGCTCTGAAATCTCCAAGACAGAGGCACTTGTGCTGAGCAAACGAATGCACATTTGGTCTACTGTATAGCGATTGATACAATTGACAGCACTCTCGCCTGCCAAGCTTTGACAAATCTTAGTTAGATAGCGAGGGGTAATGTTCATAGCTTGTGCATAATCTTCTACACACCAACGCTCATCACAATGCTCTTTTAGGAGGAAGATGAAGTCCATATAATGCTGTTGCTTACGACTAACGTCTTGAGGGAATTCTTGACGCAAACGTTCATAAATTGAAAGTAGCTCCAAGAGAAATAGAGAAGCCAAGTCACGCATAAAGGCATCATAGAACTTGTGCTGACGACGTAAGACATAACGCTCAGCCATACGACATAGAGCAATGAGCGAGGTATATTCGTCCTCTTCTAGTTGAGTGCTTGGATGTTGTTCAAAGAATGTTAGCGTATTGACATTGTAGCGTGCCATCTGTTCAACGAAGTTGCTCCCCGATAGAGCTAAGAACCCTGTAAAATCTTCTGAAGCCTCAACGAGTTTGACTAGGGACCGAGGTGAGGCAACACAGAGCGTTCCAGCTTCTAAGATCTGCTTCTTACCTGCTATAATCAGTTCGACAGAGCCAGAGGTACAGAGTACAGTCCAAGCATTTGTTATGCGTAGGGCTTCTTCTTTGATGCTTAACTTCTCTTCGAACTGCTTATCAATGAAGAGCATATCGAAGATGAGATTTTTATTGCCCTTTCTGAGAAGGTCTAATTTACTTAAATGAGTTCCATTCATAATTTTTTTTCTCTTAGGTATTTTTTTGTTTGCGATGTTTATTTCCTTATTAAATGTTTATCTTACCAAAATAAATTATTGGAGTATTCTTTTGCTCAAAAGCATTTTTTTGTTAGCTTTGGAGTTAAGTATAATTGTTATATCAGAACTGATTAATTGTATATCTACTTAGTGAGTAAAATAAGTTAGTTCCGTTTTTCAATACAAATATAAGAAAAAGTATTGTATCGGAACAAGTTTTCTGCACTACTTTTGTACGAAATTAGTTTAATTAGGGATTTAAATAAATCTAAGACAAAATAAATAAACATTATATACTATTATGAAGAAAGAATTTATGTTAGCTCTATGCTTGCTTTTTCCTCTCGTAGGGTGTAAGCAGTCGGAGCGTAAAGATGAAACTGAAAGAAAGCTGGTGAAGGTCATCGAAGTTGCAAGCTTTGATAGAACTGAGGAATTATCTTTTCCTGGGAAGGTGAAGGCTAGCCAAGACGCAGATGTTGCTTTCCGTATCAGTGGCCCGATTGCTCACATTTTAGTTAAGGAGGGGCAGAAAGTTCGCAAAGGTCAAGTATTAGCTAAGTTAGATGATAGAGATTATAAACTACAACTCTCGGCAACGACGGCAGAATATAAGCGTATTAAGAGCGAGGTTGATAGGGTTATTAAGCTACACGAAGAGAATAGTGTGTCAGAGAATGAATACGATAAGGCTGTTTTTGGCTTGAAGCAGATTACAGCAAAGTATAATGCTCACAAGAATGCTCTAAATGATGTCTTGCTGAAAGCTCCCTTTGATGGTTATATCGTAGGGAAGGCACTCTTCGGAGAGGGGGAGATGGTGCGTGCAGGTATGCCAATTCTTCGCCTTAGTAGTAGCCAGGAACCCGTTGTAGAGATTTATATCCCAGCAAAAGAATTCCTTAATCGGGATAAGTTTGTAGCTTATTATTGTACGCTCTCATTATATCCAAATGAGGAGTTCCCTTTGGAACTTATATCTATCGACCAAACAGCTAATCTAAATCAACTTTACAAAGTCAGACTCCGTCTTTCGGCTAAAGGCAGTCAGGGACATCTGCCAAGTTCTGGAATGACGACAATGGTTTATATCAGAAAGAGCAATGAAGGAGGGGAGGCTATGCTTATCCCTAATACGGCTATCTTTGAGCAAGAGGGGAAGAGCTGTGTTTGGCTAATTCAGCAAGAGGGAGAAGACTTGCTAGTTAAGGCTCAGCCAATTAGTATTAAAGAAATCCTTTCTAATGGTTCGGTACGCTGTTCTGGTCTTGCTCGAGATGCACGCATCGTATCGGCTGGGGTACATAACCTTCATAACGGAGAGGCTGTTCAGCTAATACCGGAGAAAAGTAAAACAAATGTAGGAGGACTATTATGATGAATTTTGGAGCTTGGGCATTAGACCATAAGCGTTTAGTCTATTTCTTTATTATAACGCTCACGCTAGGAGGTTTTTATTCCTTCTATTCGATGAGTAAATTAGAAGACCCCGAGATTAAGGTCAAGGATGCTGTTATCTTAACGCTTTACCCAGGGGCTTCGCCTCACGAGGTCGAGCTAGAAGTCAGTGACCCAATTGAGCGTAGTATTCGCTCGCTGAAGAATGTCGGACACGTGAGAAGTATCTCAATGAACGATGCTTCGCTTATTCGTGTAAAGCTTTCAACACTTGTTCAGAATAAGGACGTTGAACAGAATTGGGATATGCTTCGCAAAAAGGTACACGATGCATCATTAAATTTGCCTTCAGGGGTTAAGACTCCTGTCGTTATTGATAATATTGGCGATGTGTATGGTATGTTTTATGCATTGGTTTATCAAGACTATGACAACGAAGAGGCAAGTAAGTATGCAGACCTAATTAAACGAAATATTCAGAAGATAGATGGTATCTCTGATATTGTCGTCTATGGAGAAGAACCGATGGATATTTGCATTGACCTCTATGAGGATAAAATTGCAAACTTAGGTATTCATCCTACAGAGGTCTTGGCAACGATTAAAGGGCAGAATGAAACGGAATATCTCGGCTACTTCGAGAGTGGAGATATGCGACTTCGTCTAACGATTAGTGATAGATACAAAGATGTTGAAGACCTCCAGAACTTAGTTTTGCAAGGACACGAGGGCGACCAACTCCGTCTGAAAGATATTGCACGTGTCTATGAGAGCTATGCTTCGCCTCGTAGGAAAGCAATGTATAGAGATGGTAAACAAGCTCTTGGTATTGCGATTTCAGCTAAGTCTGGAACAGATATTACTAAGATTGGAGCTGAGGTCGAAGAGGTTATTAATAAGATAAGTGCCAAACGTCTACCTGTGGGAATGGAGCTTGAGAAAGTCTTCTTCCAACCTGAGCGTGTAGAGAATGCTCTATCTAGCTTTATGCTAAATCTTATTGAGTCCGTCTTGATTGTTGTACTAATCCTCATCTTCTCTATGGGGTTACGTAGTGGCATTATTCTAGGAGTAAACCTAGGCTTGACGGTTGTTATCACAATTCAATTTTTATCAGGCTTTGATGGCACGATGCAACGCGTTTCGCTTGCTGCTTTCATCCTTGCGATGGGGATGCTTGTTGATAATGCTATTGTAATCCTTGATGGTATACAAACGGATTTGGAGCAAGGGAAGAATAAACGCTTTGCTTTGACTAATATTGGTCAGAAAACGGCAATGCCTCTCTTAGGTGCTACGTTGATTGCAATTCTTGCCTTCTTGCCGATTTTCCTTTCGCCTGACACGGCAGGAATTTATGTGCGAGATTTATTTATTGTGCTTGCAATTTCCTTGTTAGCTTCTTGGGTACTTGCACTTTTCTTCGTGCCTATACAAGCCAAGAGAATGCTTAAGATTAAGAAGAAAGATAAAAAGCAAGAGCCTTATCAAGGCATTATGTATAATATCCTTCGTAAGACGCTTTCTTGGGTGCTTCGTCACCGTATCATAACGATTTCTCTAGGTTCTTTGTGTATCATATTGAGTTTGCTAGCTTTCCCTCTTATTCCTCAAGGATTTTTCCCTGATATGGATTACGACCAGCTCTATATTGAGTATCGTCTGCCTGACGGCTTGGGAGGAAAGCGTGTAGAGAAAGATTTGCTTGAGATAGAGCATTATCTCAAGCAGAGAGAGGATATTAAGCATATCACACGCTCTCTTGGGGCAACGCCTGCTCGTTACAACCTAGTGCGTAGCATCGCAACGCCTTCGCTTGCTTACGGAGAGTTGATTGTTGATTTTACATCTCCAGAAGATTTAGCCAATTCTGTTGATGAAATTCAGAGTTACCTTGGAAGGAATTACCCTGATGCTCAGGTACGTGTTAAGCGTTATAACTTGATGTATAAGGAGTATCCTATTGAATTGGAGTTCTCAGGTCCTGACCCTGCCGTCTTACATCGCTTGAGTGATACGGCTCTTCAAATAATGAGGTCAAATCCGAACGTTGCAATGGCTCGTGTCAATTGGTTTCCTAAAGTGCCAGTTCTAAATGTAGAGTACGACCAACCAAAAGCGAGAGCCTTGGGACTAAAACGTAAGGATATCGCTCTATCCTTGCTCAGTGCTAGTGAGGGAATTCCTATGGGAACGTTCTACAAGGGGGGAGATAAGCGTACAATTAAATTCCGTACCGTAGATAAGAACGGAGAACCTATTGAGTCGCTTGAGCAGACGCCAGTCTTTAGTATTATCCCTTCTCTTCAGCACCTTGGCTTAAACAAGAAGAAGCTACAGGCTATCCTCACTGGAGCAGAGAATAGAGAGGACTTACTGAGTGCATTGCTTAGCACGACATTGCTCAGTCAGGCAAGTGATGGTATCAAGCTTTCTTGGGAAGAGTCTGCAATTATTCGTGAGAATGGTCAGCGAGCTATTAGGGCTCAGTGTTCGCCAGTTACGGGCTATTCTAATGAAAGTCTTCGATCAGAGATTGCCAATGAAGTGGCTAAGCAAATCGTCCTTCCCGAGGGCTATGAAATGAAATGGGAAGGGGAATATAGTGCTAGTGTGGAGGCAAAAAAGTATTTGTTCCACTACTATCCTCTTGCCGTGATGTTGATGTTAGCCATCTTGATAATGCTTTTCGGGGGTTATCGAAAGCCTGCAATTATTTTACTCTGTTTACCTTTCTTGAGTATCGGGGTTGTTTTAGGAATGCTCCTCTCGGGTAAGACTTTTGGCTTTGTGGCTATTGTTGCAATTCTAGGACTCATTGGTATGCTGATTAAGAATGGTATTGTCTTGATTGATGAGATTGTTCACCTACTTAATGACGGAATGCGACCTTTTGATGCGTTGATTACGAGTTCGATGAGTCGTTTCCGTCCAGTAATGCTTGCTTCTCTTACGACTATTCTAGGAATGATTCCTCTCCTTGCCGACTCTCTTTTCGGTTCGGCAGCTGTAGTTATTATGTCTGGTCTATTAGTTGGTACGCTCATTACGCTTATCTTCATTCCTTTGCTTTATGCCTTGCTATATGGTATTAAGGTTGATGACAAAAAGTAATTATTGATTATGAAACATTTATTTAAGCAAATACTATATACGCTTTCGCTAATGCTCCTTGCCTTGCCTTCTTTTGGGCAGAGCCTAACGCTTGATAGTTGTAAACGTCTTGCCTTAGAGCATAATAGAGAAATGCACATCGCTCACTTGGGCGAGCAGAAAGCAAAGGCTACGCTCTGGGCAATGCGTACGAACTTCTTGCCTAAGCTTTCGGCTCAAGGTTTTATGTTTTATTCGGAAACGGGCTATCAGAAAGATTTCTCTGTTCCACCATTTAAGCTGGGTAAGTTCCTAAACCCTCAGTTATTAGGTAAGCTTCCTCCTAGCTTGCTTCAGCAGTTACCTCCTACGCTTTTGCCAACGCTTCAGCAGAAGGTTTTACCTGCTCTAGCTCAGCAAGAAGTACGTTTGCCATCTTTTTCCCTAGATTTTCAACCGAAAGATAGCTACTTTGGGAGTATCAATCTAGACCAACCAATTTTTATGGGAGGGAAAATCCTTGCAGGGCATTCAATGGCTAAAATTGGCAGTCGTGTTGCTCATTTCAAGCGTGAGCTGAAAGAAGATGAAGTTCTCTATCAGACTGAAGAGGCTTTCTGGCTCTATGTCAAGGCGCAAGAACTTCAGAGGGTTGCTCTTGACTATCAAAAAACGATTAAGGAAGTTAAGCGTTTGACTGAAAATGCTGTGCAAGCAGGTATGCGTACCAAGAATGATGAACTAAAAGTTGAGGTCGAACTAAGCAAAGCTGAGCTAAAAATTGAGCAAGCAAAACACGCTGTTCGTCTTGCTTTGATGAACCTTAATCAGATTATTGGTCGAGATTTGAATGAGGATTTAGTAATCTCTTACGACTTAGATGACTATAAATTAGAGAGTTCTTCAGATGAAGAACTTGACGTTACTGCTCGCAAAGAGTATGCCCTACTGAAAGAAAAGGTTGAGCTAAAGAAACAAGAAAAGCGTTTAATCCGTAGTGATTTCTTGCCTCACATCGGTGTGCGAGGTTCTTATGCTTATGCTCGTGGGGGACAGCTTAATGACCATTTGCTTGTGGATAAGGGTGGTTTCTCTGCAATGCTAACTGTTTCTGTGCCACTCTTTCGTTGGGGTGAAGGTATTCAGAAGGTCAAGGCTGCTCGTCTAGAGCAAGAGATTGCACAGGAGGAGCTTAAACATTTTAGTGAGCGTATGACGCTTGAACTACAGCAGAAGTTGAATGTCTACAATGAAATGCTTCTTGAGGTCCAATTAAGTGAGCGTGTCCTTGCTAAAGCAAAGGAGCATAAGCGTGTAATGCGTAATCGCTATAATGCAGGACTAGAGAAGATGGTTGATTATATGGAGGCTGAAACTATATATAGTAAAGCCTCTGCAGACTTAATCATTTCTAAGACTAAGCTTGCATTAGCACATACGGCTCTTTTGAAAGCTAGGGGTTTACTCTAGAAATCTCTCTTCATAACTTAATATTTTAGGCTGTAAACCATTTCGGTTTACAGCCTAATTTTTTTCATCTAATCTCATTTTTTTTATTACACTCCGTGGTGAAAAGTTTTTCACGCCGTCGTGTAATTTATTTCACCACGGGGTGTAATAAACACATTTCCCAAATATTCCGAAATAATGGGCTTTTTATTATATTTGTTATCCACAAAAAACTTACATAAAACAACGTAGCAAATGACAATAGAAAGACAGACTTTTGATGAAAAAAATGAGAAGATTTTTTGGGAAAATGCAGTAACAACGAATGAAGAAGGCTTAAAGGTCTTTGATTTTGAAGATTGTGTCTTTGATTTTCCAATAAGAATTGATGACAAAGAGGTTCAATCAATTAAATTTACAGAATGCCAATTTAAAGAAAAGTTTGAGCTATACACAACGATAAAAGGAGAGGCTGATTTTAATCAATCGGTATTTGAGAAAGAGGCTCTATTTAGTGATTATTTATCTGAAGGTTACGACAATTGTACAGGTTCTGTATTTGAAGGAAGTTTATGCTTTAAAGAAACAATATTCAAACAAAGGGTAGATTTTATAAAAGTGGAGTTTAAAGGATATACAAACTTCAATGACACAAAGTTTGAGGAAAAAGCAAAAGCTCGATTTTATTTTGCAAAATTTCTGAATGATGTATCCTTTAACAATACCCGTTTTGAAGATTTAGCAGATTTCTTTAGTGTAGAATTTAGTCGCATTGTTATTTTCAACAAAACTGATTTTCTAGGAACGACTGTATTTGCCAAAGCTAAATTTGAGCAAAATGTTCTCTTTACTTACTCTAGGATTGATGAACTGATAATTTTCAGAGAAACACAATTTAATAGAGGATTAGATTTATCTTTAGCTATCATACAAGGTAATATCAATACTTTTGGAATTAGCCTTAAAAATGAGAATTATGAAAAAGCAGAAGAAAAGAAACCTGAAGAAAAATATATTACAGACGAAGGAATTATTTTTGATGAAAATAAACGGGAAACATTTAGGATATTAAAACATCATAATATTATCCAACATAATTCGATAGATAGTTTTAATTATGCTAGACAAGAACACTTAGCCTACTCTGAGGAGCTATGGAAAAGGGTTAAAAAAAAGGAATATAAAGCGATTGAAGACCTAGCAATTTTCAAATTTAATAAATGGTCTAATAATCTAGGGACTTCTTATCTAAAGGGAGTACGATTTACTCTATTGTTTGGAATGTTTTTCTTCTATTTGACAGCAATTTCTACACAACAATACTATTTTAAATTCCCCACATTAAGTACTAATATGTCTAAAAACTGGGAGTCGCTCTGTTCTATTGGGGAAATAATTTATGACTGTCTTCCTTATTATTTTAAGTTTATGAACCCTACCCATAAAGTAGATTTTATGGAAAAACCCGAAACCTTCTTTTACTTTTGGGATTTATTAGGGCGTATTTTTATCTCCTACGGCGTCTATCAGACAGTTCAGGCTTTCAGAAAGTACAGAAAAGAATAAGTTTTAGAAAAATATAAAACACTCCTTATATAGAGCTTTAGTCGTATATAAGGAGTGTTAAGAAAGCTAGATGAACGATAAAACTAATCTGCTAGCGAAAAATAATAGGTAGAGAAAATCTCGTTGGAACAGCTGTACCATCTTCCAGTCGTGCAGGAATCCATTTGGGCATTGCCTTGACTACTCGAATGGCTTCTTCTTCAAGAAGAGGACTTAATCCCTTTAGGATTTCAACCTCTTGGATTGAACCATCTTCAGTAATCGTAAAACCTACAATAATTTTCCCCCTAACCTTAAGCTTGTTAGCCAAATCAGGATACTTAACATTCTTTGCAAGATATTTCTTCAACCCCTTGATACCATCCTTCTTAAAAGAAGCAGGGTGCAAAAACTTGGCATACTGATATTTCCACTGTGGACGATGATAAACGATACAGAAGCTTGTCAGCTGTTTAATAGCCTTACCATCTCTGAGAGCAGGTAGCCATTTGGGCATATGCTTAGCTACATCATAAGCAGAGCGAGCAAGGGCTGGATGTACCTTCTTGAGTATACGGATATGCTCAAGACTGCCATCTTCTTGCACTTCCCCAGCTACATAGACACGTCCCTGAGCACCTGAGTCCCAAGCTTCAATAGGATAATTAACTCCTGAACCCTTATCGCTTAAGTATTCAATTAATGCCTCTGAACCTCCGACGAAACTACAGATACGATTTTGCGAACTATCAGCCTCTTGTTCTGAGGTTTGCACTTCTTCTTGTGCTATCGCACGATGACTTGCTCCGATAAGTCCCAAGCATAGACAAGAAGCAAGCAATGCTTTTCTCCAATAATTTTTCATTTTGTTCTTTATTTTAATTAGAATTTATTCTGTAGATAAAATTAGTTTTTTTTTCAATAAAAGAACAAGCATTTCCATCAAATTACTAAGGAATTAAGGAGTTTATTCAATGAAAAATTAGTTCCTATCTAACGAAAAGAAAGGAGCAAGGCAAATTCTTTATTAGCTTGCTTCTGATGATTGAGCTGATGATAGGCGAACTTTGCCCCTAAAAGCCAATGCTTTGCTAAGTGGCACTGAAGCTTTGCCCCAAGACGAAAACCTTTGCGATAGAGGAAAAGTGACTGATATTGATAGCGTAGTTGTGGTTCATAGTAATAGATACGCCCAGACCAATTAGGAACATTATGATAAAGTATTGAGGTCTGCAAGTCAAGGTGCTGAGCAAGGCGATAACGAGATTTATGAGCGAGGACATAGCCCCATTCAGAGGCTACACGGCTCGTCTGCAAAGAGGTATTTAGAGCTAAACGCTCGCTTAGCTGGTGCTTAAGGCGAAGTCCTAGACGCAAGCGAGATGACTCTCCTCTATTTTCTTTCCAAGAGCAACGTCCCTCCAAACTTAGTTGTTCATTATACCTGTGCATAAGCTTGAGGACAAAAGAGCGTCCTGACCTCTTTGCACCATTCGTAAGCCCCTTTGTTCCTTGATGAAAATCAAAATAAGTCGTTATAATACATTTATTTATCAACTCTCTAGTATTAAACAATAGGCTAAGACCTCGCTCATTATTCGGACGTAAGAAATGCGTATCCGTCTGTGCATAATATGCCCAATAACGAGGACTAATAGAACGAAAGCCCAAAGCAAAATCACCGAAGTTATTTAGATGAAAATTCGTGTTATGAACGTAGGCAAATGCTCCTAGCTGATTACGAGCAAGCTCTCCCGAAACGATAATATACCCCTTGCGAGAATGCCAATGATAGCTTAGTCCCGTATTGTAATGCTTCTGAATAGCATTAAGGCTTTTTTCCCTACTAGCTCCCGTAGCGTGAGCGAGTCGATATGACTTAGTGAAGTCGTAATAAAGATGATGAAGGCTAAGTTCTACTTGCCTAAGCTTAAGCCTTAGCTGAGTCCCCCAAGCTCTCATCGGCACTTTTCCCCTGCGTTCAAAGTCTTGCTCTGTGCGATGCAAACCCGTATCACTCAAACCATAGATAAATCCCTCGTCATCGATTCGTCCATCAAGCTTGCGAGAGGATGCAAAAGCCATCAAAGAAAGCTTTCCCCTCTTCCACTTAGCCCCAAGACCTCTAAACTTATTGCCTTCTGATAGTCCAGCAACACTTCGCAACTTATTCCCATAAGTTGATAAATTCGTATAGTCCAGAAGCCTAAAACCTTGCCTCAAGCACAAACCACTACCCCAAGAAACTCGAAAATCCCCCAAGACTATTCGCTCTAAACCAAAGACCTTATCTGCCGACAATGAATAGGCATAGCTATCAAAACCTCTATGCTTACCAAATCGCCAAGGCTCACAATAGTCTTGCTCTGCTCCGAGAAAAAGTTTTAGCTTATCAGCCTTTAGGTACTGCCACCTCAAAGCAAGAGAAGAGGGCGAAGCAAGATACTGTTCATCCCCCTCCCGATGTCGTTTGCCGAAAAGTAGGCTTGCCTTAGAGATGCCTCCTACAAACGAAGACTTTCCTTTCTGCCTTAAATCCTCTTCCTTAGCTCCTTTTAGCAGAGGTAAGAGCAGATGAAGGTTCACTCTGTCCCAAGACTTAATGCTTTTTAAGTCTGAAAGCAAAAGTTTTGCTCCTCGTTTATTCGCACGATAGTAAATAAGTTGATAAATCTGGAAGTCATTAAGGAAAGGAATTTGCCGAAAATCTTCAGCACGAGCCGTATTAATATCTAGAGGTTCATCCAGAAAATGCTCCAAGACTTCTAGACTAAGCCTCTGTTTAGCCTCATCAATACGTCCATCTTCGACAAGCGTATTGAGCCGTTCTTCCCAAGTCTGCCGTAAATATGCTCTATTAGAAATTTGTTTCTGCCCCAGCAAACTTATGCCACAAAGGCAATAAGCCAGAAGCATAGACAAGGCAAGACGCATAACTACTCACTCAGCTTTTGCTCAATGTTTAGGCTTAGCATTCTTTCTGGGACGGAGGAAGCAATCAATCTTGACAGCTCTCTGTACAGCTTTTGACGGATACAATCACTCCTTAGGGCAAGATGAATAGCTCTCGTTGGGCGAGGAATTGTAAAAGGTCTAACTAGCTCTTTATTCGTTTCGCTAAGCATATCGACAGCTAGCTCGGGAATAAAGGTCAAACCGTTGCCTTGCTCTACAAGGTGCATAAAGGTTTCGAGGCTTCCACGCTCATAGTTATATCGATGAGGAGTAGCACGCTTTAGCTGACAGAAACGGAGCAGTTGATCACGGAAGCAATGCCCTTCATCAAGCAACCATAGATGTTCGCTATCAACCTGACTGCTACGGATATTTGGTTCTGCAAAAAGCTTATGCTCACGAGCTACATAAGCGAAAAATTCTTCATAGAATAGTATTTTGCTCTCCAAGCCATTCTTATCTGGAGGCGAGGCAATAAGAGCCATATCTATCTCTCCAAGCATCAAGTCCTCGAGGCAACGACTCGTCGTCAGCTCAATAAAGTGAATCTTAAGCTTAGGCAATTCTTTATTCAGCAGAGGAATAATACGAGGGATAAGGTAGGGAGCAATCGTTGGCAATATCCCAAGCTTGAGTTCTCCTCCAAGGCTCTCTTCCTCATCAGTAACGATGTCTTTTAATAATTCGACTTGACGTAGTATGATGGCAGACTGCTTGAGAATGCGAACGCCCGTCGGTGTCGGCGTAATGGGTTGCTTACTTCGGTCAAAAATTTTTGCTCCAAGTTCGTCCTCAAGTTTCTGTATCATTGTACTAAGAGAGGGTTGGGCAACCTTGCAAGCCTCGGCAGCACGTCCGAAATGACGATGCTCATCAAGAGCAAGGATGTATTCTAATTGATGTAAATTCATCGCTTTCGTTCTTTGTTATTATTGCTTTAGTTCTAGAAACTATCTAAGATATAGAGGTAATTTTTTTCACTAGAATGTTCATCAGAAAAGGTAAAGCCTTCGGGTCTTAGGGCTTTTAGCTCATCAAGGCTTTCAATCTGCCCTTTGATAATAGCATTAAGCATTGACCCTCGAGCCATTTTGGTGTAAATAACGATTTGCTTGAGCGAACCATTGCTTTGCCTTGTAAGGAATTGAGGTGTAACGACATTTAACTCTTGCTCCACGATATGCCAATGAAATAACTGCTTCATCTCCTCACTAGCTAAGTAAAAAAGCGTATTATCGCCCCCAGCCTTTACTCGTTCAATTAGCTTAGGTGTAAGCACATCTCGCCAATATTCGAAAACATTTGCCCCACGCTCCAAACCAAGCACCACATTCCCCTCCATTCGATAAGGGCGAATGCTATCCATTGGTCTTAGCAAACCGTAGAGAAACGAACAGATACTTAAATGCTCCTGTGCATAAAGCCAATCTTCTGAGTCAAAACTTTTCGCATTAGTCTTCTTAAAAACCATTCCACTATACGCCTCTAGAGTAGGCATTAGGGCTGAAGTTCCCAAATAAAACTCTTGCCAAGATTGGGCAACACCCTCCTTCATTTTTGCACTGATTTTAAGCATTTTAGCGAAATCATCAAAAGGAATTTGTGTCGTTGCCTGAACAAGCTCATCACATTCCTGAGGGAAAAGCAAATTCGTTTGCTCCTCCTCTCTGAGTAAGTTCTGAGGCTTCTTAGCAAAAGTCTTAGCTGGAGAAATAATACTGTGCATAAGTTTAAGAGCTTATAAGAATAATTGCAAACGTTCTTTCAGCTTTGCCAAATTAGGATTTAGCTCAATCATCGCTCTTTCTCGCTCGGCCATATTAGCAGGACGGCGACGTCGCTTATCTTCCGTTCGAGCTAATAGCTCAAGCGTAATATCTGTATTGTGCAAGCGTGACTTTAGATAAGGAATTAAACGTGTCATCACCTCCGTAAAATCATCTCGAACGATATCCGAATCCGTAATGCTATATTCGAGCTTATAACCCTCTTTTAGCTTTGGATAATCACGACGCATTATAGCACCAACCATTGCTTCTGTTGGCTTTAGTTCTTCCATCGCAAAGGCTAACCAATAGCGATGGAGTTCTTCTTCTGAGAAGTCATTATGCTCCTCTCGGATAGTTTGTGCTTCTTGCTTTTCTTCCTTCTTTGCTTCTAGGGCATCAAGCTTTTCTAGCTCCTCGAACTTTCCTGCTAGCAAAAGGGCTTTACGCTTAGCCTCTAGCGATAATTCTTTCTTTGCTCTAGGCTTTATTCTTGTATTTTGTACTTCCCCCTGAGGGGACTCAGCCTCTTCTTTTGATGGAGCTTGCTCTTCTTTAGCTTTTGCCTCAGCCTTAGCCTCTGAGCTTGGAGCTGTTTGTGTAGGGGCTGGCTGGGTAGGCCGACTAGCTTGAGCCGTGGCTGGCTGTGAAGCAGTAGGACTTCCCGTCAGCACTGCTGTGCCTTGTATCGGCTGAACTTGTCCGTTTTCATTGGGCTTGACCAAGCCTTTGGCGAAACCATTCTCCTCAAAGATTGGCACAAGGTTTAGGAAGGTTAACTCCACAAGCAAACGTTTATTTGCAGAACTTCGATATGCTTGTTCTGCCTTGATTAGCTCCTGAAGCATTTTATGTAAGACTTCAGTAGCACAACGCTGAGCAACATTTTGATAGAGCGTCTGAACTCGCTCGGGTTTCTCTAGGAGCGAAAGCGTATTAGGGAACTGAGCCATCAATAAATCTCGGGTAAAGGAAGCAAAACCTTGTAAGATGATTAAGCCATCAAAGCCACGAGCAAAAAGTTCATTGAGCTGGAGTAATAGCTCACGATATTCACTCTCCAGCAATGCCTCCACGAACTTGATGTAAGCGTTGTAGTCCAAGAGATTAAGACAGGATAGAGCCGATTGATAGCTAACGCCGTCTTCTGAATAGCTCGCTATTCGGTCAAACATCGAGAGAGCGTCACGCATACCTCCGTCTGCTTTCTCTGCAATCATAGCAAGAGCCTCCTCTTCGGCTGGGACACCTTCGGACTTAGCCACATAAGCCAAGTGCTGACTAATATCCATTAGTCCGATACGCTTGAAGTCAAATATTTGACAGCGAGAAAGGATTGTCGGCAAAATCTTATACTTCTCCGTAGTGGCAAGGATAAAAATCGCATAAGCAGGAGGTTCTTCTAATGTCTTTAGGAAGGCATTGAAGGCAGCTTGTGAAAGCATATGCACCTCGTCAATGATATAGACCTTATGCGTTCCAAAGACGGGAGGCATTGCCACTTGCTCGGTCAAGCTACGAATATCTTCGACACTATTATTCGAGGCAGCATCAAGCTCAAAAATATTGTACGAGCGTTGCTCCTCAAAAGCTTTACAGCTCTCGCAGACATTGCAGGCCTCGCCATCAGAGGTTCTATTCTGACAATTAATCGTCTTAGCAAGGACACGAGCAGCCGTCGTCTTTCCTACCCCTCGAGGTCCACAGAAGAGGTAAGCGTGTGCTACCTTATCACTAAGGATAGCTGACTTGAGGGTTGATGAAACTGCCTTCTGCCCAACGATAGTTTGAAAGCTATCTGGACGATATTTACGAGCTGATACTATATAATTTCCTGCCATTATCTGATATTTTAATCCTATTATACAAAAATAAGAATTTCCTACTACTTAACAAGAAATCCAAAGTAATCCTATTAAAACGTAAAAAAAACTTTAGCTTACCTCTAGCTCAAATACCACAAATCAGAACAGCCCCAGAGTGTGCTATCAAGCTAATTCTTTAGTAAAATTTGGGTTTTTCAAAGGGGTGACGTAAATGTTTGTCTAGTAAGGATTTATAGGTCCTCTAATTTTGTTAAAAAAAACTCCCCGATAACTTTTTCAAAAGTCACGGAACATTTTTCAAAAAATCACGGACAACTTTTTTAAGTAACACGGGACTTTTTTGAAATTATGACTTGGGGAGGATAATTAAGCGTTTTCGGTCTAGGGGAAATAGCACAAATCAGAACACCCAAAGAGAGCGTCCTGATTTGCATATAAAAAACATTTCTTACGAGAGCTGTGCCTCTCCGTGACAATACTTTGTCAAGCTCAGGAACCGGCTCAACGATTGAAAAGAGAAATCACAAATAACCTAAACTCTTTACAAGATTAAGATGAATACTTCCGATTTTAATTACACGTGTCCTAAACAACCATTCAATCCTCTAGTTAACGTCAGTTCCGTCTAAGAAATGTCTGTTATAGTTCTTGATTATGAGAAAGTTAGGAGGCTCTCCCTTTGAAGGGAGTACTTGCCTTCAGGCAAGGGAGGGATGATTTTATAGAAAAAGCATATCAATTTCCTTCTCATCCCCCTTCGCCACTTCGTGGCTCTGCCCCCTTGCCTAGGGGCGACCTTCGGTTCAAAAGGTGGAATTGTTTAATTTCCAATATCTTATATGTAAATCCTTAGACCGAACTGACGTTCTAGTTATTAATCATCTAAATGCCATAAGTTGTCTGAGGACAAAATTTCCCCTTCAAGATGAAGGGGTGGCATCAAAGGAGCAAAGCGACTGCAGATGACGGGGTAGTATGACCTTCCAGCGTCTCAGCGACCAGCTCGTGTCCACCCCTTCATCTTGAAGGGGAAACTTATTATCTCTAAAAATCAGCTACTACTAGTTCTTGATATAGATGTATTGTCTGAAGGCAAAAGTACGGATATTATTGTATGGGTCTGGAGCTGACCATTCTCTTACAATATACTTCCGTCCATCTGAAAGCACCTGTATCGGTTTCTCGTGATAAGCAAGCTTGGTCGGCGTATTGATATATCGTCCTTTTTTCTCTGCACTAATCTGATAAGTTGTCGCATCTTGTAATTCATCTATAGAATTTAGGTGTAGTACTGATTTAGGACAATTCTTAAAGATTATGTTACTATCAACAGCTTTTTTGCTAAGCATAAAGCCTCCGGCAAATTCCCCATAATGTCTTGGAGCATAGTCAGTCAGAGCATAAGCAATACCCCCAAGTTCCTCAACCTTGATAATACAAGGATTAACAGGCTTTTCATAGATACCACTCACTTGTTTAGTTTCAATATAAGGTAAGACGATATCACATTGTCCATTATTTTCTGCTTCTTCTGCAAGGATGTACGGATAAGTTTTGCCATAATCATCAGACATTGAAATTCGCACCTTACTATCATTTTTGAAGAAACGTCTATCAGCCGTCCATCTTAGTTTAACTTTTCTTCCAAAAGGTACTATTCCTTGTCCTAACTTGGTACGAATTACAAAAGGCTGAGCCTCTACGACTTCCAGCTCTATGTCGTGCGTATCGTACATCGGAACTGAGTTCTCTGTAAAAGAAGATACTGCTAGTCTAAAAGGATAAGTCCCTGCTTTCATCGTTGGCTCACACCCAGGTTCAAGTCCCCCAGCGAAGCTGTAGACTTCTTGGAAATCAACTTTGCCAGTATTGTTCGACTTCATCGTAAAGAACTCTGTATCCCTTTCTTTAATAGCATTCGCAGCATAGAGCATATCATCACTTGAATTTTTAACAGGTATCTCTAGATTAAAGAACGTTCCCTTTGGCACTCGGTAGGTTTGCTTAAGTTTGCTTACATCTATAATTGGTGCAGACTTGTTAATTTCCTCTGCATAGACAATGTTATATTTTTTCTTGATGCCTGCAACATCTAAATTGAACTGAGTACTCAAGCTATACGGGTCAATAATATGTTTCTTCTCTGGGTCAGTAGCATAAGGATAAAAGTGCAAGTAAGAGAAGATGTCAGCAATCGTTACTACACTAAAGAATTCCGAATAACCAATATGCGTCATAATACTTTGTCCTTCTCCTCTTTCTACTCTCAAAGATTCGTCAGTATCCCCAATCCAAGTATGTTTTGCTCCAAACATATGTCCAAGCTCGTGAGCAATCACACTTTCGTTAAGTACTCGGACAACAGCTGAAGCCTTGGAATAGCCTTTATATGCACCTCCTAAGATTGCTAAACCTTGATTAGCTCCATTACCTATGGCAAGCCATAAGCCAATGTCATAAGCTTCTTTTCCAATCATTTTATCTAGCTCAATAGGTCCCCAAGTGTTAATGATAGATGATTGGCTTAGATGTGCAGGCATTATGCTCTCTTCTCGGGCAATAAGTTTTCTATCTTTTACAACCTTAAAATAAATACCTAAATCTCGATTGTATACCTTGTTTAGATATTGTTCTGTCTTATCCCAGAATGCTTCAACCTCCTCATCAGACTTGAAGAATTTATTATAGAAATTATAGCTTACTGGCAATGCCAGACGATAAGTATATTTTCTGCTAACATTCTTTATATCCCGAACAATGTATGCATTCGGATTTGTTTTGTTGGCATAAGGCTCTAAAGTTTTAATTGAAGGCTCTGCATCCCCGTTCGCTTTGTTCTTGCCTAGAACTAGAGGAATGCGATAAGTACTACCGTCTTTGAAACCTCCTTCTGGGACAGTAAGCGTGAGCATTTTAGATTGTTTTTCCTCTCCTCCCTTTGTAAAGCTAACTTGCATTTTTAGAGTAGTCTGCCCTTGATGAGGGAAACCCCATACATAGAAAAGGGGGAGTTTAGTCTTTGCATTGACAGCGTCTTCTGCTACACGACTAAGACTTGCATTCTGACTTGCCACATTAAAACTAAATGCTTTGTCAAGCCCAAGGAACATTGCCTTTGCTCCAGCTTGATTAGGGCGAGCATCCTCCATCGTTTTGCTTAGGTCAAAACTTCCCTCAAAGAAGAGGGCGTTAGACTTTGGGAAACTAAGTTTTGTAAGCGTAATAGCTTCATCTAGTTTATTGACAAAACAGAAACCAAGCAAAACCCCACGTGGAGCATAAGTTACTTGCTCTTTAGTATCTTGAGAGAAAACCTTATTGAAGGGCTCAAAGCTAGTCATAATAGGCAAATGCCTCCCTTCTTGTTGCTCATTCGTTTTGATGCCTTTGATTAGCTTATTAGGAGAAGTCCCAGCTTCTGTAGTGTAGGCGAGTGTAGAGCCATTAAGCTTTCCACCAAGAGCTAAGCAAACATAGGTGTTTTCAGTCTGAAGACTCTCTGGCAACTGGCAGTACATTTCCACAGAAGCTTGAGTACCATTAGCCTTTGCTCCACGCACAAATAGGGCATTATCCTGAACCTGCTCTGTTATTGGGGCAGACTCCAAAAGCCTAGTCGTAGAATGTTGCTCGGAAACGCTCTCTCCCACGACAGAAAAATGTCCTTGAATATCATATTGTTTGAACTCTTCGCTCCCTATATTAAGAGAGGGTTTTGCGTAACCAGTACTCTCAAGAATAGCACGTAAGTCTTCAGTATCTTTCTCCTCCTTGGCAGAGTTTGCCCCTTCTTGCCAAGATGTATCTAGAAGGCTATTCGCAGTATAAAGCTTCGTCCCAATAGCTTTCGTATCATCTTTTCTTATAAAATCCTCAGACTTATCACAAGCATAAGTAAGCGTTGCAAGAATACCTATAGAAGCAATTCTCAACAATCTATCTATTTTTCTTAATATCATCATATTATATTCAATCATTCAACTAAATTTCTTCAAGGAGATTACCTAATTCATCTACTCCCCATTCTCCTTCATCAATATAGTCTTTTAGGACAACTTTTGATGAAAATGACTTTAATAAGCTTAATGAGCTAAAATGACTTAGCTCAACCATCGGAGCTAAATACTTTATTCTCTCTGTACTCTTTTCTTTAATCTCTATATCCACAATTAGTATACATTAAAAAATATGCAGAGATACCTCCCTGCACTGTCTTAATTATTTTTAATAATGCAAATATACGAAATAAAATATATTAATAATTGATAAGTGCAACATAAATTTACTTCAAAAGCAAAACGGTTGCTGAGCCTCTCGAGGAATTATCGAAGTAATATAATCTACAGAATAAATACTTATTAAGTTTAGGGATATACTTCCCTAAACTTAATAAGTATTTATTTAATAGCTGTTCTGCGATTAACTTTGGGATAAGCAAAAAAACTATCGAGTAACAGTGCTATTAAGGAGGGAGATTTAGTTATTTCACTCCGTGGTGAAATAAATTACACAAGGGCGTGAAAAGTTTTACACGACGGAGTGAAATCAAAAGTTATTAAACTTAGCTCTTAGATGAACTTTAATCGTTGTGCAGTTTTTTGGGGAAGAAACTAGAGTTCCTTCGGGGATAAATTCGAGTTTTTTCCAAGAAAAACTCGCAAACGTTTTGTAAGACAAATCACATATCAGCTCGTTTCGATAGGCTCAGCAACTAACTCAACAAGTGAAAAAGCCTTAGCAAGTTAAAATACAGAGTTCCCATATTTTTCAAGGTTCTTTGAGCTTTCATCAACAAAACTAGGTATAAACTAAAATAAATTATTATCTTTGTGGTGGTCGTAATTAGAAAACATTTAATCTAACAAAATGAACAAATTAGAACCCCTAAGCAACGGTAGGAAAACCCTCGTTGGCATACAATATCTTTTTGTCGCCTTCGGTGCTACCGTACTCGTGCCTCTCCTAGTAGGCTTAGACCCCTCGACGGCACTATTCTCAGCCGGTATCGGAACACTCATCTTCCATCTTGTAACGAAAGGGCAAGTCCCTATTTTCTTGGGCAGTAGCTTCGCCTTCATCGCTCCTATAATAAGTGCAACAGAATCCTATGGAATATCTGGTGCACTTTTTGGTTTAATAGGAGTGGCAGCAGTCTACATCTTGATGTCCCTATTAGTCCGTTCCTTTGGACTTCGTTTCATCAAAAAGCTTTTTCCACCAATCGTTATTGGTCCTATCATTATGCTTATCGGCTTGTCGCTCTCAGGAGCTGCCGTTAATATGGCAAAGAACAACTGGGTGCTTGCGATTGCTTCACTTGCAACGGCAATTGTCGTAACGCTCTATGCCAAAGGAATATTTAAGCTTATCCCTATTTTCTGTGGTATCATTGTCGGTTATCTCTTAGACTTAGCTTTCTTTGATGTAGACTTAACTAGAGTCGCAGAGGCAGATTGGTTCGCCCTTCCTAAGCTAATCCTACCCACAATGGACACTTTTAGCTGGCAACCTATCTTCTTTATGGTACCAGTTGCTATTGCTCCAGTGATTGAGCATATCGGTGATGTCTATGTAGTAAATGCTGTAACAGGCAAAGACTTTACGCACAAACCTGGTTTGCATAGAACAATGCTTGGAGATGGTTTAGCTTGTCTGTTTGCTTCGCTTGTAGGAGCACCTCCAGTTACTACTTACTCTGAGGTTACGGGGGCAATGTCACTCACTAAAGTAACAGACCCAATAGTTTTCCGTATCGCAGCTGTAACGGGAATTATCTTCTCAATGATTGGTAAGGTTTCGGCTCTTCTGCAGACAATTAACCAAGCTGTTCTCGGAGGTATAATGCTATTGCTCTTCGGCACAATCGCAGGAGCCGGGATTTCTAATTTGCTTAATAGTAAGGTAAACTTCGCTAGTGCTAGAAACGTCGTGATTATCTCGGTAACACTAACGACTGGTATCGGTGGAGCAATCTTCGAATTTGGAGGGTTCAAACTTGCAGGTATTGGACTCGCTGCTATTATCGCAGTCTTACTCAACCTAATCTTGCCTGAAACGGCAGAAGATAAACGTCTAACAAAAGACCAATTGAATTAAGAATATAAATTTACATATCATCAAATTTAACAGTTATAGTTCAGATGAAAAAAGTTTTTCTTTTCGTAGCTCTTATCGCTACATTCGCATTGCCTCAGCTTACTAAGGCTCAAAACGTTCAAGTACTTTACGACTTCGGTAGCGAAGTATATGACGATGGCAAACAGCCTAATCTTAATCCTTCGGTGCTAACAACCGTGGAGCAGTTCAAGGCTGACAAGTATGGTAGTACATTCTTCTTCATTGATATGAAGTACAAAGATACAGGTATTCAAGAAGCTTATTGGGAGGTCTTCCGTAACCTTCGCTTCTGGAAAGCTCCGATTGACCTACACCTTGAGTATAATGGAGGTTTGAGCAATCAGTTCTCTTTCAACAATGCTTTCTTGATTGGTGCGAGCTACTCATACAATGCTTCGGACTTCTCTTATGGTTTTAGCTTGACACCTTCGTATAAGCACATTGCTAAGGCAGATAAGCCTCACCAAGTACAGCTAACAGGAGCTTGGTATGCAAACTTCGTAGAAGGCTTCATCTCTTTCAATGGTTTCTTTGACCTTTGGTCACAAGACTTCGGTGCTGGAAGAAAAGCTGTTTTCTTAGCTCAGCCACAGCTTTGGTTCAACCTAAACAAAGTTAAGGGCTTCCCTTCAAACCTAAACCTAAGTGTAGGAGGAGAGCTTGAGCTTAGCAACAACTTCCCATTCGCTCACGACGATTCGTTCTATGCAGTCCCACGTCTAGGACTCAAGTATACTCTATAGAATAAAGCCTATTATTTAATTATTTATCAAGAGGCTCTGCCCCAAACAGAGCCTCTTGGTGATTTTATTTTTCATTTTTTCGACTTATCATTATTAACAACATCATAAGCATCTAAACAGAAATGACACTTAAAGACAAATTTCTTTCAAGCCTAGGCTTCGTAAACGGAAAGCACAGCATTCGTACAGAGGTAATCGCTGGTCTGACAACTTTCCTAACAATGTGCTACATCTTAGCAGTTAATCCAGACATCTTGTCTTCGACAGGTATGGATAAGGGAGCAGTCTTCACAGCTACAGCTCTTGCTTCTTTCCTTGGGACGGCAGTACTTGCTTTCTGGGCAAAGTTACCTTTTGCTCAAGCTCCTAGTATGGGGATTAACGCATTCTTTGCATTTACCCTTGTAGCAGGAATGGGTTACTCGTGGCAGACAGCTCTTGCAGCCGTGTTTATTGAGGGGGTTGTGTTCATCTTGCTGACAGCCTTCAATATCCGTGAGCAAATAGTAAACTGTATCCCTGTAAACTTACGCTATGCAATCTCAGTAGGTATCGGTATGTTTATTGCCTTTATCGGACTAAAGAATGCTGGTTTGATTGTTGGTTTTGCTCCTACTCTAGTAAAGCTTGGTGCATTTAACGCAACATCTATCTTGGCTTGTATTGCAATTATTCTTTCGGCTGTTCTTGTAGTACTGAAAGTGCGTGGTGCATTATTCTATGGTATCATCATCTCAACGCTGATTGGTATCCCAATGGGCGTAACAACTATCCCAGAGAACTTCTTCCCAATCTCTGAACCTCAATTACTTGCTCCTACCTTCCTTCAGTTTGATTTCTCTAAAATCCTAGAGCCTAACATCTTACTTACGATTTTCGCCCTAGTATTTATGGATATCTTCAATACGATTGGTACACTGATTGGAGCTGCTGCTGGAACAGAAATGATGGACGAGAAGGGGAATGTAAAGAACATCAAGCCTGCAATGATGGCTGATGCTGTAGCAACTTCTGCTGGTGCTATCCTTGGTACTTCTACAGTAACAACATTTATTGAGAGTGGAGCTGGTATCTCTGCTGGTGGTCGTACAGGTCTTACATCATTTACTACGGCTGTTTTCTTCCTACTTTCGCTCTTCCTTTCGCCACTATTCTTATTAATTCCTTCAGCTGCTACGACTGGTGCTTTGGTACTTGTAGGGGTATTTATGCTCAAAGCAATCCAAGACATTGACTTGCACGATATTTCAGAAGCTTTGCCTAGCTTCATCACGGTGCTGACAATGGTCTTGACTTACAACATTGCAGAAGGTATGGCTCTTGGTCTTATTTCTTACACGCTAATCAAGGTCTTATCAGGACAACACAAGCAAGTAAACCTAACGCTTCACATCGTTACAATACTACTTGTCTTGCGTTATATGCTTGAGAACGAAGCAATGGCACGCCCGAATTTTCTTTAGTTTTGTCTAATCTGAATTGCACAAATCGGAACACTTTCTCAGGTTAGAACACAATGATTACAAGTCCTTGTTCTTCAAGGATTTACAAACGCTCTAATATTGTCTAAAAAATAACACGGAATACTTTTCAAAAAGTTCCGTGATTTTTGAAAAAGTTATCCGTGACTTTTCCCAAAGTATCCCCTGCAACTTTTTCAAGCAATCTCAATACCACAAATCGGAACGTGTTTTTTGGCACTCGTGTCCTAAATAAATTTTAGCTTTAATTAGTAATCCTTTTTTTTGAGATAAAAAGTTTCCCCTTCAAGATGAAGGGGAAATGCTGTCCTCAGACAACTTATCGTGTATAGATAATTGATAACTAGGAGATTGAAGGTCTATTTAGGACACAAGTAGTTTTTTGGACATTTATTAGTCTTGATAAAAACAAGAAAAATAAAGTATCTTTGCAGATATTTTAAACAAAATTTCATCATTATGAATAATCATCTAAGAAAAATAACTTGCTTATTGCTTGTATTAGCTATTTTCTCTTGTCATCAAGATGCTAACAAGCCTATTGAAGACCCTGACTTGAAAGGCTCTTGGAGAGCTGTTGTTAGTTCCTCCAGTAGAAACACGAGCAATTTAAGTCCTCTTGACGGATACTTAGGCAGAGGTTATGACTTGACAAAAGCACCTAGCACTAATCCTTATGGAATAGCTAATAAGATTATAGATCTTAATCAAGAAGCGTGGTCGCCTTTTGGTCTACCACCTTCTACATTAAAGCCAAAAGTTCAAAGGCTTAAACTAATGCCCACGACTCGCTTTGCTCAGAAACATAAAGTCCTATCCGAAATCATTGCAGAGAAAGACTCTTTAGTTCTCCATTTATCGAGAGAAAAGAAAGTGGAAATTCCTCTATTAGCTTCAAGTATTCTGGAGCGTGCTAAGTACGACAACTATGCTCGTAGTATTCTTCAGCACATTAAGGAAGTTATCTATTATGATAATTTTACTCCTGATGTGCTTAGCTCTTATCTAAGACCCTACTTTATTAAGTCGCTAAAAAGAAAAGATGCAGAAGAGCTTGTCGCTGATTATGGAACGCATCTTGTCGGACGTTACAACTTAGGAGCAGTTTTAGACTTCGAATTGCATAGTGACCCTTATATTTTTAATGAAGAAGCTACAAGAGAAATAGAACGCTGGCTATGGAAAAGTCCTCAGCAACGCTATAATTCCTCTATAATGGAACGCATTAGACCTTTTGTAATTTCTTACCATTACAGGCAAATTGGCAGTAAGCCCTACTTAAAGGTTGATAAGCATATTACGTTTGGGACACTTGATGAGATGATAGAAAATGATGAGCAGATTAGTGTCGCTAAATGGGAAGAAGGACTTGTGGGAGCATTAAACTTTGTCAGTTTGGACGAGGAGCAGAAAGGCTTGATTGCTATCCCCGACTTAATTGCTGATATACCTCTGAAGGTTAAATATACTGCAGGGATTCTTCATCGCTCTTTGCGTAATATTACTTTGGGCGAAAGCTCTAATGTAACTTATTTGCTTTCTGACCCTAAAACATTTGAGCCAATTCAAATTGAGGGCAAGCCTCTGACACTTAATTTGTCAAGTTACAAAGATGAACAAACACAACTTTATCTTGGTGATAGACATATGGGTGAGTTTCTTAAATACTCAATGATTAAAGGACAAGAAAATAGTAGGACTTCTATTCTTAAATGGGACTTTAGACTACTGCCTAGTGGTTTATGGTTAATTAGAAGTATAGCTGATCATAATGCCTTGTTCCTTTGCCGAGATATGAAGCTTCGCTCTAAAGAAGAGGATAAAGAAGGCTTGCGTTTCTGGGGCTTGAACCCTCTTCTACCTAATAAAGAAGGCAAGGTTATTTGTAATATAGAGCGACGACTTATTTAGTTGCTCAATGATTAAACTAAAAACAAGCAGAGGCTGTAGTTGAAATGCTACAGCCTCTGCTTGTTTCAGATACGTGAATTAGTTTTTCTTTTTCAACAAGAGTATATTAGCGTAAAGGATGAAGAATAGAGCAAGACCGAGGAATAGTATCCATAGGTTCTGCCCAAATCTATCCAAAATGCCAAAGCGAGCAACAGCAGAAGCAAGCAGAAGTAAGGAAGCATAACGATTTAAGTGAATAATCCTTCGCTCCAAGATACTTGGCTCTGCTCCCGTATTGAAAATTAAATAATAAAGCATATAACCAGCCACTCCAAGAGCATAAACAAACTTAAGCCATTCGTTTGCTCCAAAGAGAGGCAAAGCTCCTATGATAATCATTGATGAGGCTAACATATATAGCCATTGATATTTTTCTTTTTTCATCGTCTAACGTTCTAGCTTAACCCTTATTTTTACTGACCTTCTTGATGACATAAATCTCTTCTCCCTCGGACTTCATATAGTAGTCCTCACGAGCGATATGCTCAATCAGAGAGGGACTGTTCTTCAAGTCGTGATATTCTGTCGAATCACGCTTGTATAGCTCCTCGATTTGCTCAATCTCTTCTTCAAGAATTGCGATTTTGTTATCCAACTTATTGAGGTTAACCCACGCAAATACAGAGATGAAGAGGAAAATACTCCCTGCGACGACAAAGGGCAAGGCTTTGAGTAGAGTACTACTCTTGATAGGTTGCTTATAGGCGAGCTTAAAAAAGTCTAAACGAGAGAGGGACGAGTTCTTTCTCGTATCTTGCTGAGCATTTAACTCTTCTTGATTGTATTCTTCTTGCATTATTAATAGTCTTTTAGATTGTAAGGAATCTTTTACTCAAAGAGATGACGAGCTAAAGCATCATTCATCGTTTCCTTTAGACCTCGCTCTAGGTCATATTCTGGTTTGAACCCTAGTTCAAAGAGAGGACTTGCGTCACAGAGCCACGAACGCTGAGTAATAATGTGATATTTATCCTTATTAAGCGTCTGAGCCTCTCCAGTAATTCGAGCAAAAAAGTCCGAACCTTGGCAGACTAGCCATAGGACAAATAGAGGGAAGCGAAGGTTCAGACAGAAGCGACTAGCGACAGACTGCTGGCTTTCCTTAGCAATTCTTCGGACAATCTCCCCAAATACCTTGTCATCGTATGCCTTGCTGTCGGAGATAATAAAGCTTTGTTTGTTTGCCTCTTCCTTCTCCAATAGAAAGAAAGTTGCCTTCGCCAAATCATCAACGTAGACATAAGAAAGAGCTTGCTTGCTCAGACCCGACATTACGTTAATGCCGTTGAGCACACTCTTGATTTGAATAAGATAGTCCTTATCGCCAATCCCATAAACGCCCGTTGGCTGAAGAATAGTATAGTCTAGGGAACTTGCACGGAGAGCCTCCTCTGCTAGCAGTTTGCTCTTGCCGTAATGACTCTTAGGCGTACGTGCCGTTTGGCGAGAAATCACCCCAGACTTATCAAGTCCATAGGCACTCAGACTGCTCATCAAAGCAAAACGCTTAGGCTTATGACTTAGACGCTCAAAGGCTTGTACGAGATTTTTAGTTGTCTTTGCATTAGCCGTATAAAGCATTTGAGGCTTAAGTGCCTTCGTTGCTCCAGCATTATGCACAACGTAATCGAAAGCAATCCCTCGTCTATCTTCCTCTTCTTTCAGCACTTGATAGAGCTGTTCGGGGTCTTGATAGTCTAGAATGATTAATTCTTTCCCTGTTTCTTTAAGTTTCTGTATGCTTGCTTTACTCGTTTGAGGGCGAACAGCAATACAAACTTCATAGCCTGCTTGCTCAGCTTCACGGAGCAATGCTCCTCCAATAAATCCAGTTGCTCCAGTAATTAATACTCTCTCCATACGCTTATCCTTTGGTCTTTGCAAAATTTATTGTCAGCTTAATCTAAAAGATAGAAAGCTTCACGTAGCGTTTCGGGTGCTGACGAATATCTTTGAGCAGTGCGTCAGCACTATTAGCTAGACTATCCACACGATGATAGAGGTTCTTGTCCTTAATCAATAAGCCTAGACTACCTTGCGAAGAGTTGATGTCGCTTGTAATCATCTTAAGGTTTGCACTTGTCTGCTTAAGATTTTCAATAATTCCCTCCAGTTGGATTTTCTCAGCCTGCTTACCTACTTGAGTAAAACTCGCACTTGTCTGTGCAAGGTTCTCCATTATCTTCGGCATTGGCTTGAGCGAATGGTTAAGCTGTCTAAGCGTTTGCTCCATAAGAGCAGAGGAACGCTGTAGATTATGTAGCGTTTTATCTATCGCTTCATTGCTTAGAATAGCATTAAGGTTATTCAGAGTTTCCGTCATCTTAGGCAGAACCTCTTGTATGGCAGGCATAAGCTCTTTCTTGGCAATATCAAGGAAATCCTTTCCATCTTCTTTGGAAGGAATTACATCGCCATTGGCATAGAATGTGTGACTCTTCTGCTTAGGCATTTTGACCACTAGCTCTGTCCCCGTAAGCATATTTGAGCGAATTTCTATCATACAGCCTTTCATTAGGCGCACATCGGGGTCAAGGCTTAGTTCCAAGATAGAAACATAGACTTGTTCTTTTTCGTCAAATTGAAGTTCCTTCTCCTTAACGATACCCACCTTAAAGCCATTAATCTTAACAGGTGTCGCAGTAGACACATCACCAATATTATGAAAGTGTACGTAGTATTGGCTCTTTGGACTAAATAAATCTATTCCTTTGAGAAAGTTCAAACAGAAATAGCCTAGTATCAGAGCTAGAAGCGTGATAAGCCCAATCTTGACTTCATTTTTCAACTTCATCTTATTCGTATTTTTTCCCTAGACAAAAGCTAGAGTTTCTTTGACTTAATTAATTCCTTTCTCTCCAATAATTTAGTAAATTGCTTCAATGCGTTCACCCTTACTATTGACTTTGATGATAAAGCAGTCTTTGTAATAATGACGCATCTTAGAGCGAAGTTTTTTCACTGAATATAGCGTACGATAGTTTCCAGCCGTGTAGTGATAAAGACCATCAACCTTTTTCGAGCGACGAATGCTCACACCGAAACGTTTGAATTCCTTACTATCGGTATCAATCCACTTGCTTGTTGCCATAAACTGCACACGATACCAAGTCTGTCCATTGGCAGACGTTTTTGTTTTGGATTTAGGTTTAGTTTTTACTTGTTGCCTAGTTTTGTATGATTTAGCTGGAGCTTTGCGATGACGTTTGTAATAAGAGCTAAAAGCTCTAGCAATAGCTTGTGCGATTTTCTGCTGACCCGAGCGTGTACAGAGCAGACGTCTATCTTTCGCACTTGAGAGAAATCCAACCTCTGTCAGTACGGCTGGTACGGGATTTTCTCTCAAAACTTGCAGATTACCCTCTTTGACGCCACGACTTTTACGTCCAATTCTTTTGTATTCGTGCTCTAGAAGCCTTGCAAACTCAACGCTCAAAGCTTTATTACGTTGCTGAACTCGATGTTTGCCTCGACCTCTGATAAACTGACGATTAAAAGCCTCTTTTCGTCGAGGCATAATGAAGGTTTCTGTCCCCCAAGCAGACTTTGCCTTTGCGTGATTGACGTGAATACTAATGAAGAGGTCTGCCCCTACTCTACCAGCAAAAGCTGGACGATACTCAAGAGAGGTGAAAACGTCCTTATCTCTGGTGCTTAGGATACGCACCTCTGGGTGCTGTTGCTTAATAAGTCTGCGTACTTTACTTGCAATAGCTAGTGTAAGATGCTTCTCTCTATAGTGTTTGTACCACGTTCCTTTCCCTCTATCTTGCGAACCTCCGTGTCCGGGGTCTAGCACAAGGCGAAAAACCTTATCTTTTTTGCTCTGAGCTGATAGCTCTGAGCTTAGACTTAGCATAGAAGTTAAGCTTAGGGTCAAGAGTGCTGTTAAGCTAAGGATATTTATTGATAATTTTCTTAGGTTCATCATCTAACTATTTTTGAATTTTGCAATTACACAAATATAAGAAAAAAATAAGAAGTATCGTTAGTTGTTAAACATCTATTGCCGACTTCTAAGATTTCAGTACTAAATAGTTGATTTTTTAGATTATTTTTTGTTCGCATTATGCAATATTTTTTACTGCAATGCGTTATTATAGCCGATTAATAACTAAGTAAAAAATATATGGAGATGAAGAAAGTAAATGTTGTAATTTTGTTGGGGATAGCATTATTGCTATGTTCAGCTTCACTTAATGCACAGAAAAAGACAATGACAAAGACATTAGAGCAAAAAGAAATTTATTTCGCTGGGGGATGTTTCTGGGGAACAGAACATTTCTTCAAGCAGATTAGAGGCGTTCTAGCCACTGAAGTTGGCTATGCCAACGGACATACACAGAACCCGAGTTACGAAGATGTCAAGACCGACAAGACAGGTTTTGCAGAAACGGTCAAAGTTGTTTACAACCCCGAGGTAATTAGTTTAGATAGACTTCTGGATTTATTCTACAAAACGATAGACCCGACAAGCCTCAATAGACAAGGTAATGATATTGGTTCTCAATATCGTACAGGAATCTACTATCAAGATACAGCAGATGAAAGTACTATTCAAGCTTCGCTAACGCTCCTTGCAAAGTCTTACGACAAGCCTTTGACGATTGAATGCCAATCGCTGAAGAATTTCTACTCAGCAGAAGATTATCATCAAGACTATTTGGATAAAAATCCTTCTGGCTATTGTCATATCTCTCTAGACCTCTTCAAGTATGCCAAGGAAGCCAACGCAGAAACGGACAAACAAGCTCAGATTGCCAAGCTCAGCAACGAAGAGCTAAAGAAAAAGCTAACACCAATACAATATGCCGTTACGCAGAAGAATGCAACGGAGCAACCTTTTAGTAATGAGTATTGGGACGAAAAGAGAGATGGTATCTATGTGGATATTACTACTGGTGAGGCACTTTTCGTTTCGACGGATAAGTTTGACTCTGGTTGTGGTTGGCCTAGCTTTTCTAAGCCTATTGATGAAAGCCTTTTACTTGAACTAGAAGACTCCTCGCATAATATGAAGCGAACAGAAGTACGTAGTAAACTTGGAGATGCACACCTAGGACACGTTTTCAATGATGGACCTAAAGAAAAGGGAGGATTAAGGTATTGTATTAACAGTGCTTCCTTACGTTTTATTCCAAAGGAAAAGATGAAGGAAGAGGGTTATGCGAAGTACCTCGTCCTTTTTAAGAAGAAAAAGTAATAACTTCCTCCTCCCTCTTAACAATAGAAGGCTGTGTCGCAATGACACAGCCTTGTATTGTTAAACACGTAGCATATAGATAATTATTAGTATATTTGTCTATACAAATAGGACATTAAACAAATAAATAGAATGACAGAGGTAAATGCTTTTTTAAGATTTCCTGACAACGTATCTTTTTCTAATATTGCCGAAATCTTATCTAAGGAAGGCGTTAGTTTGGATATTGTTGTTGGTGATGATTTATCTAACGAGCTAAACGATGAACAAGTAAAGCAGTTAGATAAAAGTTTAAGTCAAGCTGACAGTGGACAAACACTATCAGTAGAAGAATGTCGCAAAGAAATTGAAGATATGTATGCAGATTTTTAAAATAGAGTGGACTAATAATGCTCAAAGAGAGCGATTAGATATTCTAAAATTTTGGAAAGAACATAACTTATCAGACGAATATTCTCGAAAAATTGATAGGGAAATTCAAAGTTTAGAACAGATTCTTAGTATAAACCCTTTTATTGGAGTATTAAGGTTATATAAAGGACGTAAGCTTAGAACCTTATTTCCTCTCAGAAAGTTTAGTTTATACTACATCGTTCAGGGAGATAAAGTTATTATCGTTAATTTAATTAGCAACGCTAACCTAAAAGAGTAGCCCTTTTAATATAAAATAATAGAAGGCTGTGTCATTGCGACACAGCCTTGTATTGTTTTATATTGCAATTAGCTCTATTGCCTAGCACTTATCAGAAGAACATTTACTCTTGTCGCAAGCCTTCTTATCTGAGCATTTGCTCTTATCTTTTGGGCATTCCTTTTTCTTGGGACAGTCCTTCTTCTTAGGACATTCTGCCTTATCACCACATTTAGACTTATCGGTGCAAGACTTTGCTCCTTCAGAAGCACAAGCCTTACCATCCTTAGGACATTCCTTAGCACATTGCTTTTCTGATGGACAAGCAGACTTATCAGCTTTGTCATCTGAACAAGTTGTTGCTCCAGAACACGCATTTTCCTTTTCGGCAACTTGCTCCGTTTTTGCTTCTTCTGTTGCCTTTGATTGTTTCTCATTTCCACAAGAAGTCAGACTTAATGTAGCGAAGACCCCAAGTGCTAACACACTTAATTTGAAATTCTTAATCATTTTCTTTTATTTAATAGTAATTGTTTCTTGTAGTTAGCTCCTCCAAGCTCGTATCTGAAGTAAGCAGTAACGGAACAAAGATACGATAAAATTCCAAGATAAGACTGACTAATTAAATAGAAAGTAAAATAAATCTTTCGTCCACCACCGAATGGACGAAAGTCCATACAGCTGTGGACTTTTGTCCATTCCCTCGTGGACTAAAAAGTGCCACAAGGTTAATTCTAAGCTTATTGTAGACATTTGCTAGTTTCTCTCGGAAGAAGTGGTAGTTCCTTCGGAGAGAAGCTGAGCAAGGATTAAAGTTTATCTAAAAAACTTAGCTAAGTAAGTTTTGATTTCACTCCGTAGTGAAAAGTTTTTCACGCCGTTGTGTAATTTATTTCACCACGGAGTGAAATCAATTAAGAGCCTTGAATGTATACTTCCCGATATAGAAAATAGGTGTAGAGAAAAGCCATATAAAATTTGAGTGTTTCAACAAAAAGACTATCTTTGTTTATAGTTAGTAACTATATTTCTTTGATTTTCAGACCTATTTGTTCCGAAAACAGTCGAAAACAAAAGAGCAGGTACGTTTCAATAAGTCCTTCTATAAACTTAGAAAGCAAGTTAAAATTCGAAACCTATCAGTAAAGTAAGAATAAACAATTATTATATATGAAAAGATATTTATCTATCATCATACTGCTGTTAATCTCATTCTCAGCCCTTGCCCAGAAGAAAACATATCGTATCGGTGTTTTGATTGACCGATATAAACCCAAGATTATAAACGTTATTCATCAGCAACTTAAGCAGAATATTCAGGCTGTCGTAGGAGAAGATGCCCATATCATCTTTGATAAAAAAGATATCCTAAGCAATAATGCAGACCTAGAGCAATCTAAAACTAATTATCAAACTCTACTTAAACGATGTGATATACTACTCTCTTTTGGGACGATTAACGCTATTATTCTCCGAAGCGAGAAAGAGTTTCCTAAGCCGACTATTGTCGTTGGGGACTTACGTGATGAAGGAACAACAAGCGAACTTAATAAGTCCAACACATCGGGGGTGCATAATTTGCTCTATCTGACCTACCCCGAAACCTTATTAATGCGTCTGCAAAAGCTAAGAAGCATAGCCTCTTTCGAGAGCGTGGGCATCGTTATGCAAAGAAAGATTGCGAAAGCTATTAATTATCAAGCAATCTGTCAGAAGGCTCTCAAGAGTGCTGACTTCAAATACAAAATAATTGAAGCAGAAAGCGTAGAAGATATTATCAAGAACCTTGAAGGCGTTGATGCCATCGATTTGGAAGGAGTCCTTTTTAGTCAAGCAGACATCAAGAAATTGTCCAACGAATTAATAAAGAGAGGTATTCCCTCCTTTAGTGCAATGCATAAGTTTGATGTCCAGCACGGTATCTTAGCTACGAATATCTCTGAAGATGATTTCACGCAATTCTTCCGTCGCATAGCTCTCTCGATTGAGGCTTATGTTAATGGAACGAACTTCTCCGACTTGCCAACCTTAATTAACTTCAATGACAAGTTAATCGTTAATCGCCGAACGGCAGAAGCTCTTGATATTCCAATGCGTTACGATATGCTTGGCAAAATTAATTTTATCGGAAGTTCAGAGATTAACCCTAAGGCAAAAGTTGTTTATGACTTACCCCATTTGATTAAAGCTGTTTTGGATAAAAATCTTAACCTTCAGGCAGAAGATAAAGGTGTCGCTATCAAAAGACAAGATCTGCGTACGGCTCGTAGTAACTACCTTCCAAGCCTTAAGGTCGGTGCAACAGGTGTTTATTTAGACCCCGAGGTAGCTAAAATCTCAAATGGAACTAATCCTGAAATCTCTGCAAATGGAAGCGTAACAGTACAACAATTGCTATTCTCTGCCGACGCAATCGCGAACATCAAGATACAGAAAGAGCTATCCAAAGCTCAGAAAGAGCAGTTCAAGACCAAAGAGCTAGATGCCGTATTTAATTCGGCAAATGCATATTTTAATGCTCTTATTCTCAAGACCAACGTTAAGATTAGGTACAACAACCTTATGCTCACCGAGCGTAACTTGCAGATTGCCGAAGATAATTATAAAGCTGGTCAAGCAGGGAAAACAGACCTCTTGCGTCTTCGTAGTCAGATGGCTCAGAACAAACAGAGCCTTGTAGAGGCATTTAATATGCTGAAGAAGAGCTTGAATGCTATCAATCAGATGACAAATACTCCTATTGAAACGACGATTGACATTAAAGATGCAAATCTTAATGATAATGTCTTCAGAGCATATAATTATGATGAAGTAATGCTCTTTTTTAATGAACCAGAACTTCGAGAAGTCTTTACAGAGTTCCTAGTAAGTGAAGCTCTAAGAAATGCTCCAGAGCTAAAGCAATTACAACATAATATCCGTGCTTCCGAGCATAATGAAGCAATGAATGGAGCTCAGCGTTTCTTACCAAACATAGCACTACAAGGGCAGTATAATCGCAATCTAGGTAAGTGGGGCGAGGGACAAACACCTATGGCAGGTTTTCCAATTAAACCAATTGATGACTATAATATCGCCGTGAATGTGAGCATTCCTCTCTTTGACGGCAATAGACGTAATATCAATAGAAAGAAAGCTCGCCTACAGAGAGAGCAATTAGAACTAAGTACTAAGAATGCTAAAACGGGGATTAGCCTAAACATTCATAATATAGTTTTGGATTTGATTAACGAAATCTCAAACATTGAGTTATCTAAAGTATCGGAGGCTTCTGCTAAAGAAGCAATGGAACTGACACAGAATGCTTATTCTAATGGTGCAGTAAACATCGTGCAACTTATTGACGCTCAGAATAACTACATCGCAACGCAAGAGGCAAAAGCGAATGCAACCTACAACTATCTCATTAAAATGCTACAGCTTGAGCGTTATATGGGCAACTACTTTCTACTTGACACAAAGGAAGATATTCAAGCTTTTAGTCAGCGTTTCTTGGACTTTGCCTCAAAGCATAAACTAAAAGACGTGGAGCTTGTCAAAAAGGCAAGCTAATAAATAACCCAAAGAAAAAAATATATCAGAATATATGAAGACTATTTTTCAGACAATTTTATTCGGACTAAGCCTTAGTCTAATATTTGCTTGCTCGGAAAAGCAGGAGCAAAAAGCCGAAATGCTACGTCCCGTTAAGTACAAAGAAATAGGACTTAGTTCGGCTAATAGAAGTCGCACCTTTAGTGCTACAGCTCAGATAGAACGTATTATCAACCTAAGCTTTCGCTCCTCGGGGATTATAACGGAGCTTAATCTCCGTCTTGGACAGAAGGTTCGCAAGGGTCAACTCCTAGCTAAGCTCGACAATGTGCAAGCAAACCTTGCCTACGAAAAAGCATTGACTCAGGTTAATAGTGCTAAATCGCAGATGAACACAGCCAAACTGAGCCTTAACCGTATTCGCTCCCTGTATGAAACGGGTTCAGCCTCCTTGAGTGATTTTGAAAGCGTTAAGAATGCCTATCAGACGGCTCGTGCTTCCTATCAAGCGACAAAAAGAAGTCTAGACATACAGAAGGAACAAATCAAATACGGCTATATCTATGCTCCCGAAAATGGAATAATTGCTTCGGTATCTACTGAACTTGACGAGAACGTTAGCCCAGGTCAGCCAATTGCTACGCTCAATGCTGGTAGAACAATGGAGCTAATCTTGGGATTGCCCGAGAGCTATATCAATAATGTTAAGGAGGGAATGCTCGTTAAAATCAACTTTACTGCTTTGCCGAATGAAGTCTTTGATGGAGAAATCTCCGAGGTTTCACCTTCTATGAACGTCAATACTGCTACTTATCCTGTCAAGATTGCTATTATCAAGCCTTCTGAACAAATAAGAAGTGGTATGGCAGCAGACGTAACGATTACACCGAAGACTGTGAGCAGTAATGAAGAACTTATCGTTCCAGCCAACGCTGTAGGAAAGGATATTAACGGGAACTTCGTCTTCTTGCTTAAGCAAGACAAAGACAAGTACATTGCTAAAAAGCAAAAAGTTCAGATTGGCGAACTAACACCTATCGGCTTTGAAGTAAAAGACGGTTTGGCATCAGGTGATAAGATTGCCGTAGCTGGTTTGCAAACGCTCTTAGATGGTCAAGCTGTTCGTTTAGATACTGAGAAATAAATTACCCCAAAAGCTTTCTCTGTAAAGCTTAGAAAAATATAGAAAGAATGAATTTAACTAAATTCTCTATTGACAAAAATCGTATTACGATAATGGTTTTACTGACTATTATCATAATGGGATTGGTGTCATATAATAAGCTATCTCGTGATAGTATGCCTGCTTTTACCGTTCGTGTGGCAACGATTGTTAGCTCCTTTCCGGGGGCAAGCCCTGAGAGAGTAGAAGAGCTAGTTACCGATAAGATTGAGAAAATAGCACAAGAACTCCCCGAACTAAAAGAAGTCAATAGCACCTCTCGTACGGGACTTTCTGTTGTATCTATAACCTTAAAAGACGAAGTTCCCAAAGGAGAACTTCAGACAGTTTGGGATAGACTTCGCCGTAAGCTTCAAGTATTACAAGGCTTACCACAAGGGGTGCGTCCTCAACTCAATGATGAAGGCTTGGGAGAAGTCTATGGGATTGTCCTTGGGCTTACTTCTGATGGTTTCTCTTATGAAGAGATGAAAACCTATGCAGATGAAATTAAGAATGACCTCATTCGCTTGCCTGACGCAGCAAAAGTTGTGCTGGGAGGCGAACAGAGTGAACGAGTCTTCGTAGAGTTTAATAACACTGAACTGAAACAGTACGGCTTAAGTGCCGGGAAACTACAGCAATTTATCAGTTCAACAAATATCCTCAATTCGGGAGGACAAATTACTGTAGGCGATGAACGTATTATCCTTGAGCCAACAGGTAATTTTAATTCTGTAGAAGACATTAAAAACACGCTCATTCGTATTGGTAAAGATGGTTCGGAACTTGTCAAGCTTGGGGACATCACTTCAATCCGAAAAGGCTATATCACACCTGCGACTCAACTTGTACGTATCAACGGAAAGAACGCTATCTCTATCCACATTAACCTGAAAGAGAGACAGAATATCACTGCCCTAGGTGAAGAGGTCAATAAGATTGCTCAGCAGTGGCAGGGAAAGCTTCCTGTAGGCTTGGAACTGGAACGAGTATCCTCTCTTGATACTTACATTAAGGCTAAGGTTGATGATTTTGTCGTTAATCTAATGCAATCAATCATTATCGTCTTGATTGTGATGTTGCTTTTCTTGGGTTTGCGTACAGGTTTCGTAATTGCTAGCCTTATTCCTATCGTTACAATTATGACGCTTTTCGTGATGAAGCTCTTAGACATCGGTCTAAACCAAGTAACACTTGCTGCTCTTATTATGGCTCTTGGTATGCTTGTGGATAATGCTATTGTCGTAGCAGAAACGATAATGGTTAAGATGGAGCAGGGCGAAAAGCGATACAAAGCCTCTATAGATGCCTTTAGTGAGCTATGGATGCCACTATTGATTTCTACGCTTACCACCTCGGTTGCCTTTATGGCCTTCTATCTATCTCCGACAACGATGGGGGATATTGTAGGACCTATCTTCGTCGTGATTACGATTGCCTTGCTTTGTTCTTGGATTATTTCTCTGACGATTATTACGCTTTTCTCCTATTGGTTCTTGAAAGTTGCACCGAAGGGCGAGCAAAAACCGAGCTTTATTGACAGAACAATCCTCAAGCTAAAGAAATACTACAAAGACTTAGTGCTAATAGTTTTACGCTACAACAAAACCTTTATCGTCGCTATTCTTGGGGTCTTCGTCCTCTCTATTTTTGGCTTTTCTTTAGTTCAATTTACCTTCTTCCCCGATAGTGATAGGAATATGGTTACGGTGGATATAAATCTCCCTGATGGAACTAAGATTGAGCGAACAGAGGCAATCGTACAAGGGATTGAACGCTTTATACAAGACTCTCTGCTAACGAACGATAAGCGAACAGCAGGCATTCTCGATTGGAGTTCCTATATTGGCAAAGGTCCAGATTCTTATGACTTAGGCTATTCATCTGATGAACCGAACTCCAACTATGCACATATTTTGGTAAACACCTCTGCTTTTGAAGCTAATGGCTCTGTAATCAATAAACTTGATGCCTATACTTACCTCAATTATCCCAACGCAGATGTAAAGGTTAAACGTCTTGGAGGAGGTGGTGGTGGCTCTCCTATTGAATTAATGATTTCAGGGAAGAACCCTAACGAACTGTCTAAGCTTGCCGAAGAAGTGAAGCTAAAACTCTCAAGCATATCGGGGACGAAGAACATTAAAGACGATTGGGGTCCGATGACTAAGAAGTTCCTTGTTGAGATTGACCAGAACAGAGCTCAGAAGGCAGGAGTAAGCAGTCAAGATATTGCGACTTCCTTGGCAACGGTCTTTGACGGCTTCCAAACGGGCGAGTATAGAGAAGGCAACAAGTCTATTCCTATTCTTTTGCGTGCAGACGCAGAGCAAGAGCAATCACTCTCATCTCTTGAAACCTTAAATGTCTTTGCTCAAGGAACAGGAAAGAGTGTTCCTCTCCTTCAGGTTGCAAATATTATTCCTCAGTGGCAGTACAGCAAGATTAAGCGTAAAGATTTGCGTCGCACCATTCGTGTAACGAGTGAGCTAACAGAGTTTGGAAATGCTTCCGAGGTTACCAAAGAACTTAAACCTTGGATTGAAGAAAAGTCCAAAACGTGGGCTAATGGCTATACCTTTGAGTTTGGAGGCGATGCCAAACGCTCTGCCGAAAGTATGGGTTCTGTCCTTGGTTATCTGCCTATTTCAGTCTTCATCATTGTTCTGTTATTGATTATTCAATTTAATTCATTCCGTAAGATGACAATGGTCTTGCTCACAATTCCTCTCGGAATTATCGGCGTTGTTATTGGTTTACTTATTTTCCAAGAGCCTTTTGGTTTTATGCCTTTTTTGGGGGTAATCTCTTTGGCAGGGATAGTCATCAACAACGCTATTGTGCTGATAGACCGAATAGAGGTCGAACTTGCAGATGGACATAAGGCAGAAGATGCCGTGATTGTAGCTTGTCTGCAACGCTTCCGTCCTATTTTGCTCGCAACCTTTACGACCGTTCTAGGACTGATACCTCTATATGTATCAGGGGGCGAAATGTGGGAAGGAATGGCAGTAAGCATAATGATTGGTTTGCTTTTTGGCACGGTTATTACACTTCTTTTTATCCCTGCAGTCTACGCACTTTTCTATAAAGTTAAGTATGCTTCTTACAAGTTTAACGAAAAACTACTAGAAGACTAAATAATCTAGCACTTAACCTCCAAACAAACGTCTGTGGCAAAATTCTCACTTTGCTACAGACGTTTGTCGTATTTTGGGGCACATAAGCCACTACTTTTATTATTTACAAAAGTCCTATCTTTGTGACTGAAGTTTATTATAAATAGTTCAAAATGAAAAAAATACTCTTTTATATCCTAATCTTAATGAGCTATACGCTCGTAGCTCAGCCAATCTCTTACAATAAGGCAAAAAACTATGCACAGAGATTTATCTCCATAGAAAGCAAGGAAAACGAACAAATGCGTTCCTTGCAAAGAGAAGTAAACCCCGAGAGCAGTTATTATATTTTTAATGCTCAGAAACAAGGTTTCGTAATCATTGGAGGAACGGACAAAAGCCCAAAGCTATTAGGCTATGCCGATACTGGACATCTAGACGCACAGCATTTACCTACTCAACTTCAAGCTTTGCTTGCTCATCTAGCTTCTAGGGGGCAAACCAAGGAGCAAAGACCTTCTGAGTTAAGAGCTAAAAGCTTTATCTATAATCCTCGCGTCATCAAAGCCCCTCTATGCAAAAGCCTTTGGGGGCAAGACTATCCATTTAATGCGAGTTGCCCTCGTGTCGATGGACGTAGATCTGTTACAGGTTGCGTTGCCACTGCTCAAGCTCAACTAATGTTTTATCATCAGTGGCCTCTCGTAGGGCAAGGGCAACATCACTATACGCCTCCAGCTATAGCTAAAGAGCTATCGGTTAATTTCTCTGAGAGTCATTACGATTGGCAAAATATGCAAGCTGATTATCGAGTCGTTTCTGGAGTAAACAATAATGATGGTTATAATAAAACGGCAATTGATGCCGTTGCCAAACTAATGTATGACGTCGGCGTTGCAACAGAGATGAAGTACGGAGCAGATGGTAGTAGTTCTTACTTAAACCTAGCTGTTTACTCTTTAGAACATTATTTCGGCTATGAAGCAAAAATCTACCCTCGCAGTGCTTTCCAAGGAAAGGGCTTTGTCAAGAAGATTAAGCGTGAATTAGACGCAGATAGACCTGTCGTCTTCTCTGCAACCTTAGATGGGTCTAGTAGTGGGCACGCGTGGGTCATCGATGGTTATGATGAGAATGGTTACTTTCATTGTAACTGGGGTTGGGCTGGCGATGGCAATGGTTATTTTGCCTTGGACGCAATGTCATCAACTACTGGTGGGGTATTTGGGCGTAATTTTGACGGTTACAACACCAATCAATCTATTCTTGTTGCCAAACCCCTGAAGGATGGAGCTACTGCTAGCCCATCAAAGCAAGCACACCTTCGCTTCACCAATCTTGGGAGCTTAAACTATAATATCGAAGGAGCTTGGGAGCAAGATATACCTTTGTTTATTGATTATGAAAGGCTTACAAATGATAAAACTAGCTCTTTTGAGGGCAAAATTGCTCTAGGTGTGTACAATACTGAGGACAAGCTCCTTGAATTAAAAGGAGAGAAAGACCTCTCTCTCCTACCTGAGCTATACGAATCGGGCAAGTTACATCTTGATTTTACATCAACGCCAAGTGGTATTTATAAACTTTGTCTGCTGTATCAAGTAAAGAATAGCAAAGAGTGGAATAAGGTTGCTAGTGCCAATACGCTTGTTCTAGAGCTAAAAGACAATAAGATTTACCTAAAAGAAGACAATGGACGTATTAGACTTCGCTTTAAGTCTAAGCCAAAACAAGATGTAGCAATCTATAATGATGCCATAACTAAAGCGAGCTTAGTCATAGAAAATCTATCAACTAAATATATTGAACTCCCACTAAGGCTCAAGTTTACGAATAAACAAACGAAGAAAAGCTATGAAATCTTCACAAGTGATGTCCACTTAGATGCATTAGCTACTAGTGAGGTTATTATCCGTTATGACCTCGGCGAACTAGAAGAACGCCTTCCTGAGGGCAAATATCAGCTAGACTATGAACTAGTAACCCAGAAACTTCAGTATGGACGACGAGTTCTAGTGGCAACACGCCTAGAAGGAGCTGGACAAGGTGAAGAGGTCTACGTCTATGATGGCGAAAAAACGCCAAAGATTATCTGCGAAAGGCTATCTCTATGGCAAGGGGCAACAGCAATATCTGACTTCCGTATTAAGGAAGGTATGGGTGAGCTAAAGTTAATAACACTCTATCAAATGGCAGAAAGTGATACAGAAGTAGAACAGGAAGTCTATAAAGGAGATGTATCTTTTAAGCTTATCAATAGCCAAACCTTGAAAGAAGTTGAACTCGGAGCAACACCAAGCTTAGGACACGCTGGGCAACGTTTCCGAACCGAACTAACAGTCAATTTTGATGAATTAGGGCTTGAGGATGGAGTTTGGACACTAATCCTAAGTATAAAGCAAGGAGATAAGCTTATTGATGTTTGGAATTTAGCTAATCCTCATTATAGTTTCTTCATTGGCAAAACCAATTCTGACAAGCAGAATACTGCTATTGATACGCTTGACTTGACCGATATTAAACCCTATATATTAGGTTCAAAGCTTTATATCTCCGAACCAGCTAAGGAATTAAGGCTCTATGATTTGCAAGGAAATCTTCGTATGAAGTTAAATCATCCTATCGCTTCTCCCATAGAGCTGGAGCTTAATTCTCTGAGCAAAGGCTTCTATGTCCTAAAGCTAAAGAGAGGCAAATCTTGGAAAACTACGCTTATCAGAATATAAAGGTAGGGAGACTTAAGCCAGCTTTTGATTTCCTTAATCTAAAAAACACAAATGAGGGGGTGCCAAAATATAATTTTTGGCACCCCCCTCTCTCTTTTCAGTTTGTGCCGTAACGGACTACAGTTTGTTCGGGGACGAACTGTAGTTTGTAGCGGAACGAACTCTATTTTAATCGGGGAGAAACGACTGGAGTCTCCACATGAGGAGACTTTTATTTTTTAAGGATAAAAGAACGGGACTATGCTTAAACCTTAATTTTCTTCTTTATCTGTTAGAAGTAGAGCTTTGCACGGGAACCTTGAATAGGCTATATTTGGTCGTTGAGCTTGTGGAAATGCAGAAATAATAGCTGTATTTAGCCCAAACGGTACGTTTCGACAACATTTCAACAAGTTCAATGACCAGCTCAACGACCGTACCTTACCCTATTTATAGAACATTTTTGATAAGTCAAAGGAGTAGAGAAAGCTTGCTTAGGTTCTACCGT
>PDWI01001034.1_pt1 | contig 45176 bp, 41 predicted proteins | sample 1430891 | NCBI WGS metagenome assembly PDWI01 (sample SAMN01162508, study PRJNA174530) | Oral metagenome, whole genome shotgun sequencing project. | biome: Marine environment; feature: Marine mammal; material: Swab sample of the gingival sulcus; isolation source: swab sample of gingival sulcus...
AATATTGAGATTTTGAGCAATTTGATTGGCGATAATGCCACCCAGATTAGAGGCGTGCTGCCCCATAACGCCAACTTCTAAATCTTTCAACATTGCCTCAGAAACGGCATAAGTGCCGCCGGCAATTGGCTTTAACAAGCCGCCGCGGCCAACCACTGCGTTTAACTTCGTCAAATTAATTTGCGCTTCGCTTAGCGCACCCAAGATCACTTGCTTTCTAAATTCATATTGATCAAAGATGCGATTATACTTGTTTATCTCTTCACTGGAATGGCGCAGTGTTGTTTCAAATACCTCTTTTTCATTGTCATAGATTGCAATTTTAGTCGAAGTCGACCCAGGGTTAATCGCCAGTATTCGATATGTTTGCATATTTCCCTCCTATTGTTTAGCTGCCATCAAGACGCCTAGTGCGATAGAATTGAGCTTAACTTCGTCAGAATCGGCGCGCGATGTCAATACGATTGGTGCCTTCGCACCTACGATAATGCCGGCATTTGTCGAATCAGTTAAAAAGCTGAGCGCCTTGTAAAAGATATTGCCTGCCTCAATGTCGGGGCAAAGTAAAATATCACAGTCGCCAGCCGCCGCATGATCAATTTTTTTCAGTTTAGCCGCCTCTTTTGAAATGGCATTATCGAGCGCAAAAGGGCCGCCTACCAGACAATTTTGCAACTGCCCGTTTTGGTTCATTTCAACCAGTTTTGCGGCGTCTTCGGTTGCCGGCATTTTCGGGTTAACCTTTTCTTTTGCACAGAGCACACCAACTTTCGGCATGTCAATATCAAGTGCTTGCGTAACGACCAATGCGTTTTCAATAAGTTGTTTTTTAGCTGTTAGAGCAGGTGCAATGTTCATAGCGGCATCTGTGATGGCGACTAACTTATGGTATTTCGGCACATCGAAAAGTGCCACATGTGACAGTGCATTGCCGGTGCGCAAGCCAACTTCTTTATTTAAGACGGCCTTGAGAATAATTGAAGTGTCAACCAACCCTTTCATTACCATATGCGCTTCACCAGATGACACCAACTCAACAGCTTTAAGTGACGCTTCTGCCATATCTTTTATGTCTAGCACGCGATAATTAGCGATATCAACATCAACCAATTTGGCCTTTTCTTCAATTAAGGCCAAATCGCCAACTAATATTGCATCAATTATCTGCGCCTTTCTAGCTTCTTCAACCGCCTTTAACACATCGTCATCTTGCGCACAGGCTACAGCCAAAGTCTTTGGACCGCGCTTTTTGGCGAATGCAATTACATCTTGAAAGTTTTTTATCATTTGATCACCTCGTCTTCATAAATTTTTATTTTATCTTCACCGGTCTGTGTTCGCAAGTAACCTTCATTTAAAGCAGTCATTTCATCTTCGCCGGGTTTCAGGATAACCGGCGCGATAAAGCTGACGTGTTCTGTTACAAAATCGGTTAAGTAGGTCGAATAAGACACACCACCGGTTAAGACAATCGCATCGATATCACCTTGTAAAACGGTTGCCATGGCGCCGATTTCTTTGGCAATTTGGTAAGCCATTGCCTGATAGACACGTTCTGCCTCTTTATCGCCATTTTCAATTCGCTTGACGACTTCACGGGCATCACTGGTGCCAAGATAACCAATTAAGCCACCTTTTCCTCTAATTTTCGGTTTCATTGTCTTCCAAGTGTATTCACCTGAATAACACAATTCAACTAACTGATCGACTGGCAAATTACCACAACGTTCCGGAGAAAATGGACCCATTTCATTTGCATTATTGGCATCGACCATTTTACCTTTGCGCAACGGCACTATCGAAATACCGCCACCGAGATGAGCAATTACCATATTGAGATCATCAAATGGACGCCCTAGTTCTTTAGCGACATTGTGACCGATTGCACGAACATTTAGTGCATGCACCAAAGATTTTCTAACCAAATCGGGCATGCCAGAAATTCTAGCCACATCTTCAAATTCGTCAACCGCTACAGGGTCGACAATATAAGCATCAAGCCCTTCGCCATCAGCAATCGATTTGGCAATAATACCACCTAAATTTGAGGCGTGATCACCCTGAATGCCAGCAATTAAATCTTGCACCATAAAATCACTCACTTTATAGGTCCCCGACGGCATTGAGCGAAGTAATCCGCCTCTGGCAACAACAGCTTTAAGCTTGTCAAGTGGCAAATCATTAGCTTTTAGCCAAGCCAATATCATTGTCTTGCGATAGTCAAATTGATCAGTTATTTTAGAAAACTTGTCGAGATCGTCTACTGAATGCGATAAGTTGTCTTCGATAATTAATTCAGTACCATCAAAAACGGCTACCTTCGTTGAAGTCGAGCCCGGATTAATTATCAATACGTGCTGTCTTAGCATATTGCCTCCTCTTTTTTATTATTTTAGCTATTTAAAAAGCAAAAATCGTGCCAACTATTACTGACACGACTTTTAATCTATTAGCGTCCTGTAGGTTATCATTTGAAAATCTTTTTCAACACATTAACTTTTGCGAATTTTTTTGCATGCAATAAGTTGCATTTTGTTATTTTTGCTGCAATTTTTTGCATTAGTTAAGTTGAAATTTGTGCAATTTATAATATAAACTGCGCACTGAAATACCCAATACTTTTGCGGCTTCAACCCGATTACCTGCCGTTTGTTTTAATACGGCAGCAATATATTGCATTTCTTTGGTTTTTAAATATTCATTTAACGCAATATCTGAGACATTTACCAAAGTATGATCACTATAAAATGGCTTTTCCCTTTGCGCTTTATTGCCAAAAGTTGGTAAATGATAATCATTAATTTCAGTTTCAGCAATTTTCATTTGTATCATCGTACGGCCAATATAATTTTCTAATTCTCTAATATTACCTGGCCAATCATAGTTCTCTAATTCGGCAATGGCCGATTTAGATATCGAACGAATACTGCGACCGTATTCCTGATTAAATTTAGTGATAATATGATGTACTAAAACCTCTAAATCGTTCAAGCGCCTGCGAAGTGGTGGTATTGTAATCGGTATCACATTAAGTCGGTAATAGAGATCTTCACGAAAGCTGCCATTTTTCACAGCGGCTTCTAAATTGACATTAGTTGCTGAAATAATGCGCACATCAACTTCAATCGGTTTAGTGCCGCCGACTGGCACGATTTCTTTTTCTTGAATGACACGCAATAATTTAAGCTGCGTTTGGGTGCTAATTTCACCGATTTCGTCAAGAAAAATCGTGCCACCAGAAGCACGTTCAAACAAGCCGATGCGACCGCCGCGCAAGGCGCCAGTAAAAGCGCCTTCAACATACCCAAACAGCTCACTTTCTAATATATTTTCTGATATTGCAGCACAGTTAACCCTCACAAACTGGGCATATTTTCTATTTGATGCATTGTGAATGGCATGGGCAAATAGTTCTTTACCCGTGCCACTTTCGCCTCTAAGAATGACTGTCGCAGGCGTTATTGCAGCAATTTTAGCCTTTTCGATAGCGTCTTTGATATTCAAGCTATCGCCTTTAATGTCATCAAATGTATATTTAGCTTCAAGATTGCGTATAATCTGCTTAGCTTGATCCAATTCTTTTGTTAAGTGTCTAACATCGGTTAGATCATGAATAACGGCAACCGAGCCAACCACTTTTTGATCGACAATTATCGGCGCCGCACTTGCAACGACATCCTTTTTCATTTTTCCGGTTTTAATAATGGCATTTGCCACCGGTTGACCAGTTTCAAGCACGCGTTTATGAACGCTTTTTCCCTCGACTAAATCGACATTGTAATCGCGCCCAATCACTTCATTTTCTCGGTAACCAGTCAGCTTTGTATAGGCGGGGTTAACTAACATGTGAATGCCCTTTTGATCGACCACGCTAATGGCATCTTGCGCCGCGTTAAAAACAGCAGCCATCGTCATTTGAAGCTGCTTTAAATTGGTCATTTCTTCAGCCAGTTTAACCATTTCTGAAACGTCTCTAAATATTGCGACAGCACCAATTTGAACACCATCGTCGATAATCGGCAAGCGACTTGTAATGATTTCTATTTTCCCCAACAACTGCCTTTGATTAATTTCAGGTTTTCCTGTGGCAATAATAATCGGTAAACGCGTATTTTCAACAACTTCAACGACGGATTTGCCAATAACTTCTCTAGCTAGACGACCTGTCAGTTTTTCTGCCGCTTTATTGTAAAGCGTAATCACACCATCCATATTCACTGCTATCATCGCATCATGCGTCGAATTGATAATGATTTCTAAAGCCCGTTCCACGTTCAACTTAGTCCTCATCTCTTTCGTTTATCACAACCTCGACCTCACCTTTAAGTTCCGCTGGATCAGCCACTGACAAACCGCTTGCAATTACGATACGATAAGGTAGTTCATAAGTGCCAACAACAGCATTTTTAAAATCAATTTCGACGAAGGGGGCTGCATAATCTTCAGCCTGAAAGTTGCCAAGATAGCCGCTTAACGTTAATGTTTTATTAAATTTTTCGCTTAGTTGATATGTGAAAGCATCATCTAAGTTTAATGCTTTTATATTCTCGGCAGTTAAATCATAGGTCTTTTGTTCAACAAAATCACATTCTAATGATACCTCTATTTGCGACGGCGCAACCTGTACAATTCCCTGTGGCAGTTCAAGTAGCACCGAAAGCTGGTATTGCCCCGCCTCTTCTGGAACAATAATTTCTTGGCTATCGATTTTTTCAAGTGACTTTAAATTTTCAATACTGCCTTTTACTTTTACCATTTTCGTCGCTTCATCCTTTGAAACGATTTCTAAATTTTCAGCTGCAAACGGTTTATAGTTGTAAACTATCGGCAGTTCGACCACTTGCCCTATTACTATATCAACCTTAAAGCGTTCTTCTGATAAGTCGAGTCCCTCGATAATTTGACCTTCAGTATCAAGTACGACAATTGAATCGTAAAAAGTAGCTGATGACGACATATCGGCTACCGAATAGGGAAGAATAACCTTATCAATCGTATCTATTGTCTTTTGTGGCCCAGTAAGCGCTACCGTACTTGGCGTTATTTTTTTATCTAACACAATATAATCTGCTGGTAATTCGCCCTCTGCAAAGTGCTGTACCGCCTTATGAACCGTCACAATATCGTCAAGCACAACCCGCACAGACGTCTTATTGGCATTCAAGATCACAATTCTGTCCGATTTACAAGAAAGTACAATCGCCAAGTCAATTGTACCACTGGTTAATTCCGACATGTCTACTTGCGCGATTAAATCGTCATTATCCAACGATAGTACTTCTTTGCGTCTACCACGTACAGTAATATCAACCACTTGGTCAAGTGGTGTCTCAACGTATAATTTATCGGCAGCTAATTGTTCAACTGCTGAATAAGTAACCGGTATCGCGCGAAAAGTTTTAGTCATTTCGGGATTCTCATAATCCATAATGAGTAGCCATAGAATAATGGCAACCACAACTGAAAAAAACTTTTGCGGAGCATTGTGCGTCAACTTTATATCTTTAAGGCGTTTGATCTTGCTTAGCACTTTTTAAGCCTCCCCACAGTTTTTCAATCATGCTACTTTTTTGAACTAATTTAAATTTTGTGCGCAAGATGCTCTCTAATGACTTTTCATCTAAATAACGCATTAACTTGCCATCCATTGCAATTGATATTGTACCAGTTTCCTCTGATACGACGACGACGATGGCATCTGACCGTTCGATTAAGCCAAGTGCCGCACGGTGACGCGTACCCAGTTCTTTTGATATGTTTTCATTATGCGTTAACGGCATAATAGCTCCCGCTTTTACAATGCGATTGTTGCGCACAAAAACGGCGCCATCGTGTAACGGTGACGTCGTCATGAAAATGCTCTTTAATAACTGAGCTGTAATGACCGCATCCAAAGTGACACCCGCTTCTAATAAATCAGACAAGCCGGTTTCTCTCTCAAAGGCAATAAGGACACCAATCTTTCTTTGGGCCAATTCTTGTACCACTGAAGATACTGTTTTTATCATTAAATCGGTATCTTCTTCAAGCGCTTGACCCGAACCCGAATTAAGCAAGCGATTACGTCCAATGTGTTCAAGTGCACGCCTTAGTTCAGGTTGAAAGACGATAATAAGCGCCACTAACCCCAAAGTCATCATATTGCGAATTAAATAATTGACCATGCGCAGTTGTGCCCATTCTGACAGGCGCCACAGAATTACGACAAAGACCAAACCCTTTATTAACTGTTCGGCACGTGTTTCACGAACTAACATTAAAAAACTATAGACCAGTACAGCTATAATTACAATATCGAGAATATCAGTTATTGTAATATGCATCAAACTACTAACGATAATATCCAACAAATACTCCTGTTTTTAATTATTATGCGGTGTGTACAACATTTTTTCCAACTATAGTTTAACACATTTAAGGTGTCGTTGTAATCCAAAAGTGCAATGTTTTGCAGCCTAAATATGTCAATTTTGACATATTTAGGCTCATTTAGCTTTTTTCTTAAGTTGCGCCCATTTTTTTGCCCAATTTGGTTTAGCTGATTGCCGCGCACGCGCAATCGCCAAACTATCGCTAGCAACATCATTCGTAATGGTCGAACCAGCTGCTACATAGGCACCATTATTAACTGTTACTGGCGCTATCAAGTTGACGTTGCATCCGATAAAACAATTGTCTTCAACAACGGTTTTATGTTTATTGTAACCATCGTAATTAACAAATACGGCACCACAGCCAATGTTGACATTTTTGCCTACAACGCCATCGCCAATATAGCTGAGATGTGACACTTTAGACTCATCGCCGATACGCGCATTTTTAACTTCGACAAAATCACCGATTTTAACATTTTTGCCAATCTCAGAATTTGGTCGAATATAGGCATAGGGCCCAACTGTGGTATGATTATCAATTGATGAAGACAAAACAGTTGAATCTTTTACCGTAACCGCCTCACCTATTCGGCTATCATCAATGCGTGCTGCTGGCCCAATCTGACAGTTTCGACCAATCACGGTCGAACCGCGCAATAACGCTCCTGGGTAAACAAGTGTACCAACACCAATTTGAACATCGGGTTCAATCCAAGTAGACTTTTTATCGATGATCAATACGCCGCTTTTCATCAATTGACGTTGTTTAACACGATTAATCAATGTCATAAAACGACGCATACCAGCCATTTTTTTAATGCGAATCACTTGCTTCTTTTTTAACTTTATAAGATTACTATTCGGCGCCAAATGCAATAACAGATGTTCAAGTGCACTTAACGATGTGTTATTGTACGTTGCAACATCTTGCTGCGATAATTTTTGACGCAATGTCGCCGTCAACAAAATAGCGACAACTTCTTTTTTATAATAATAAATATTCGCCACTTCATCAGACTCAAACAATTGCGCATCACCAACCAATCTGTCTATGGCAATAATGGCAAAACGACTATCCAAAATCAAAGCACTCGCTGTATCGTTTGAGCTGCTATCGATACCTAGACACTTGTACTGTTTGTTCAACTTTTCTAAAAGCGCTTGATTAGGCTGCGCCAAAATCACGTTCAGCCTTTTCGAATATTGCGAATAATACCAAACAAGCTGTTCAAGGTATGTTTTTCCAAAGACTTCAAATGAACCCGAAAAATTCACTTCATTGCTTTCATCGCCCAGTATCTGCCAGTCTAGCATGGGGACCTCCTCTTTTTTTATTATATTATACCACGATATCACGAACAAAAGAGTGTTAAATATAATAAAATCCCCGCAAAATCTTACGGGGGAGTTATAATACATCTTTATTCAATTTTATCCCACTTTTTTTATCGCCGAATAATACCTAATTCTATTATACTTCTAAATCCGTCTCGGCAGACTGTTCTTCAGCAAGTGCATCGCTAGCCGCTTCTTTTTCGTAGGCTTCAAAAATAACTTTTTGTAAATAAGCGCGCGTTTCACTATTGATTGGGTGTGCAATATCGCGATAATCTGCGTCGCCAATCTTCTTGCTTGGCATCGCCACAAACAGCCCATTAACCCCTTCGATAATTTTGATATCGTGGACGACAAACATATCGTCTATCGTAATCGATACCACTGCCTTCATTTTGCCATCGCTTTGAATTCTTCTTACTTTAACATCTGTAATAACCATATGCCCCCCTATCGTTGACCATTTAAAGGCTGCCAAATACCTCTACGCATACTTAGTCACACTTACTAATAATATTTTACATCAACTTAATATAATATGCCAGCATTTTTGTGAATTTTCTGAAAATAATATCGAATTTTTTAGTTAAATACTTAATTTTCAGATAAAAAAGTCAAATTTTCGCGTTTAATTCTAAGTTTTAACAGTGCAAATGTGTCAGCCACCATTTTGTCAACGGTAGTATCAAGTTCTAAAAAGACAGCTGAGCCAACAACATTAGCGTCAAACTCGGCAACTAAATTCATTAATCCCTTGATCGTACCGCCCCCTTTCATAACATCATCAATAATTAACACATTGTCAGCTTTTTTTAACGCGCGTTTATGGACAAACATTTGCCCCAATTTATTCGACGATCCCGATACATAGTTAATGCTGACTGTTGCGCCGTCAGTCACTTTATTTTTTTTTCTCACGATTACTAATGGTACAGCAAGCTGTTGCGCCGTCATAAAGGCCAACGGTATACCTTTTGTTTCTATCGTCATAACACAGTCTATTTTTTTTTCACGATAACGCTCTGCAAATATTTGCGAAATGCCTTTTATATACTTTGGATCGTATAAAATATCGGCAATATACAAGTATCCGCCGGCAATTGCACGTTCGCCCTGACAAAGCGTAGCTTTCAGATCAGCTAACAATTCACTCTGCTCTCGATTGTTGAGTCGAGGCAAGTATTTAACGCCACCTGTAGCACCTGCCAAAGTAATAACATAGCCACTTTTTTTTGCCTCCAAAGCCTTTTTAATAATTGCCAAATCTTCACTGATACTCGATTTAGCAGCTTCAAAATAATCATCAAAATCATTGTATTTAATGACTTTATTTGGATTGTCAACAAGGTGTTTTACAATTAGACTAATTCTTTCAGCGCGCTTTAATTTTTTCATAATTATCCTCAAATAGCTAAATTATCTCTATTTCATTCATATTTATACCCAATTTTTTTGCCAGATTGCAAAAAAAATACTGTTATTAACCATTAATTAAAGATAATTGATTGAATTTACGATATTTTTTGATATAATTCAAAGGGTAGTATTTCAGCAGAATAAAGGAATAAATCATGAAATCAATTTTCGATGTAAAAAAAGTACATTTAATTGGCATTGGTGGCATTTCGATGAGCTCGATTGCCCAAATATTACACAAGCGCGGCATCGCCGTCAGCGGCTCTGACCAAACTGAGTCCGCCACTACTAAAGAGCTAGAAAATAATGGTATTGACATTGCGATTGGTCACGCCAAGGAAAATATAAACGACCAAGATATCGTTATTTACACAGGCGCTGTCGATTACGAAAACCCTGAAATGATCGCTGCTCAAGACAAGCAGATACCGATTATTGCGCGCACAGTGGCACTGAATGAAATATTAAAATTACACAAAAAAATTATCGCTATTTCCGGAACTCACGGCAAGTCAACCACAACATCTATCGCCACACATCTTTTGCGTCGACAAAAAGGTGATATTAGTTATTTAATCGGCGCAAAATTACACGAAACAAAGCGCGCTTACCACTTGGCTAATAGTCAATATGTCACTGTAGAAGCCTGCGAATACCAGGCTAACTTTTTACATCTCTATCCAACGACGATTGTTGTCAACAATATTGAACCCGAACATATCGACTACTATAAGAGCATTGAACAACTAGTCGATACTTTTCGTACCTTTGCCAAGCATTTACCAAAAGATGGTCATTTGATAATAAATAATGACGATGCCAACGCGCGCTTGTTGTGCAGTCATCAATCTTGCAATGTAACGACTTTTGGCATTAATCAGCCGGCAGACTATCTGGCCAAAAATATAAAATTGAAGAGTACTAACAGAACATCATTTGACCTCTATATTAGGGGCAACTACATTACGACAATTGAACAATCACTAATCGGTAAGTTTAACGTTTACAATACACTGGCCGCAATTGCCGCCTGTCATCTTAATGGTGCTAATCTGGATGATGTAGCCGAATCGATGAAACACTTTATTAATTCAGATAGACGCTTTGAAACGATCGGTCAATTTAATGGTGCCACTGTAATTTCTGACTATGCCCATCACCCATCAGAAGTTAAAGCTACCATCGATGACGCCGCGCGTCTAGCTGACAGTGAACTATGCATCGTCTTTCAGCCTCACACATACTCGCGCACCAAAAATATGTTGCACGAATTTTCAACCGCCTTTAACGCTGCCAAACACGTTTTTGTAACTGATATCTATGCTGCAAGAGAAAAAAACATCTACAATATTAGCAGTAAAGATTTAGCTGAAGCGATTTCTAAGAACGGTAAAAAAGCGCATTATATCGGAGGGTTAAAAAACGTACCAAATGAACTAGAGAAAATTGTCAATGATAAGATGTTAATCGTCATGATGGGGGCAGGTAGCATTGATAAATTTGCCCGCCAAATGGTTCAGTCAACTGATTGAATTTGGGTTAAGCTGTAGATTCCCTCGTCAATTAATAAATCAAATATAAAATAGCTGATAAATGCAACAACTAAAGCCGGAATTAAAATAGAGCCGTCACCGGTTAGTTCAAGCGCCAATATAATTGCCGCTAAAGGTGCATAGGCAAACCCACTAATCACGCCAACCAGTGAAAAGGTCAACCAATTTTGAATTGTTAATTGTAGCCCTTCAATGGTGCCAAACAGCAGGTTGGCAATCACGCCGAAGATAACGCCAACCAATACGGCCGGCGAAAAATTGCCACCGTACAGCCCCGAACCCAATTGCAAGCCAGTTAAAAGAATACGCGTCACTAATAGTATTAGCAGCAGCACTAAGCCATTTGATTGCTCTGCCAAGCGGATAACCTTTTCAGGAGTCGTAAAATGCGCCTCAGGAAAGATATAATAGACAATTGCAAAGCCAACTATCAACAAAAGATAGATGGCTTTTTTGTTTTTTAGTGCCGCAAACCAACCTTCCAAAAAATTTAGCGAAAACACGTAAAGTGCAGCAACCAGCCCTAAGCCAACTGCAAAGATAACTAAATATAACCAATCAAGCGAGGTCAATACCAATTCAAATCTAAAATTGGTAAAATCGACGATGTGGTTTGTCCCTATCACATATAAATTTAAAAAATAAGCGACTAAACTGGCAAATAAAACCGGTAACATATAATCGAAATAGCGTTTTGCAAAGATAACTTCAACGACAAAAATCGCTGCAAACAAAGGCGTTTGCATTACCGATGAAATGGCTGCAGCAACGCCACAACCAATTAAGACGCGAATAACTTTTTTGGGAAACTTAAAATAATAGCCAATATTTGAACCAATTGCACCACCTAAATGTACAGTTGGACCAAACTGACCAACTGCAAAACCGCAACTTAATGTAACGATCGTGTTGATGAATTTAACAATTACTGCCTTTGGCTTCATCAATTGGCGATCGATTTCAACCAATTCATGTTCAACCGCCTGTACGCCAAAAGACTGATTGTTTATCTTAAAGTAGCGATTGCTCAACAAAAAAAACGAATAGACAATGACAGGTACAATAAAGACAAAGACTTGCCACTGCATTAGCATTCGCTGTATTAACGACTCGCCAGCCGATAACAGCTTGTTAAAAATAATTGAAATCGTCCCCGCCAATACACCTATTAAAAGCGCATAAAGCATTATTTTTAAGCTTTCCGACCTTGAAAAAAGGGTATCTTCAACTTTCATGTGTTATTCCCGCTTATCAATCAACCTCTAATGGTTGATATTTAATAAAACTAGCACAACCAAAGCAATTGAACCTACGACGATAAAACTATCTGCTATATTAAAAATAGCAAAATTAATTAATCGAAAATCAATGAAGTCGACTACAAAACCAAACCTAATGCGATCGATTAAATTACCAATGCCACCACCAATAATTAGAGCAAGGCATCCTTTTTGCCAAAAATAACCTTCACTTTGTGACCATTTCAGCAAATAAACAGTCATTAATAGCATTGCTATGATTGTAATGACAACTAACAAGAGTTGTTTATCGCGCAACATGCTAAAAGCAGCACCAGTATTTTCTGAATATGTTAAATGCAATGCATCTTTAATAATAGCAATACTATTTCGCGACTTTAAATAGACGACGACGAGATATTTGGATAATTGGTCAAGCGCAATAACTGCACCGATAATAACAAGATAAAGTAACATAGTTTTTCCTAATCGAGACGACAAATAATGCGATATATCTTTTTGCCTTGGTTAATATAACGCGTTTCATATTCAGTAGCAACATTATTTAAATCGTTTTCGGCCTGTAAATCAGTCGTTGCACTGACGACATTAAAGTACTTTGCCAGTTCAACCAACGAAAAGAGATAAAGATAGCGATTATCGGTTTTTAAAATCACTTTGCCACCTTGCACCATTGATGCCTTGTATAGTTCTAAATAATTGCGATGCGTCAAGCGCTTGGTCGCATTGCGTCTTTTCGGCCAAGGGTCTACAAAATTTAAGTAAACTGTATCGACGACAATGCCGTCAAACCAGTCTTTAAAATTTTCAGCATAACCCCGAATAAAAACCAAATTGTCGACAGCGGCCATATCGGCTTTACGCACCGCAGTCATCAAGAGTTCTTCTTTTAATTCGATGCCGACAAACTTTTGGTCTGGATACTGTGCTGCCATTTTCGCCAAATACCCACCGCGCCCACTACCTACTTCGACATTAAGCGGTCTGCCGTCGGCAAATGCGCGCAACTTGCCATTAACATATTCATCATCTAACAGTGCATATTGCGGATAAGCTAAAAACGCATCAAGCGCACCGGCAATTCGTCTACGGCGCATTAGATGTCTTCTTTTGGCGTAAACATACGCGGGTCAAGTCGCCAATTCGACAATTCGGCCAGATCTTTATCACTAATATAGCCGGCATTGACCGCAACGGGTAAAAGTGCACGATAATCAGTGAGCGTAGCATAAGCCACTTTGGCATCGGCAAAGCGCTGTTCGGCCTCTGCAAAATTATAAGAGAATATCGCAATAATCGCCATAACTTCAGCACCAGCTTGCCTGATCACCTCAGCTGCCGCCAAAGAGCTGCCACCGGTTGAAATTAAATCTTCAATTAAAACGACGCGCTGGCCCTCTAGTAATCTGCCTTCGATTTGATTGCCCTTGCCATGCTGCTTGGCTGAGCTGCGCACGTAGACCATTGGCAAATTTAGCCGTTCTGCTACCCACGCGGCGTGCGGAATACCCGCTGTCGCCGTACCAGCAATAACTTGAGCATTGGGATAAAGACGCTTTATTTTTTCGACAAAGCCATCGGCGATCATACTGCGCACTTTAGGATAGCTCATCGTCAGGCGATTATCACAATAAATTGGCGATTTAATACCCGACGCCCACGTAAACAAATGTTCTTTATCGACAACGGAGACTGCTTTAATCTCTAATAGAGCTTTGGCAATTGCTTCACTGTTCATTTTATTCACCCTTCTTTTTGAAAGCTGCGCTATGATAGCGATTGGCTGAGTTCCACACCATATATTCATCGACGCCATTGGCTTCTAAGGCTTCAATTTGAGCGCGTACTTCATTGGCACCATAACTGATATAATGGCCTTTACCAAGCCACGAAGCGGTGAAGTCTTGTATCCATGGCCGAGTAATCGGTTGCGTTTCTAAATTGGCATTGCGTGCCAGTATATCTTTTATAGAAGCGTCAATTGTCGCACCTGGCTGTGTATCGGGATATTTAAGGCCGTAGTTCCCCTTACCATAGTGTGATGGGTACATCATTGGTGCGACATAATCGACCGCATTGGCCATTGCCTCCCAGTGTTGACCGATGCCTTCATCGCCTAAAGCGCTACCCGACCAGCCAAAGATATCGGCAGTAATATAAACTTTACTATCCGCTAACTGTTCATAGGCATGACGCAGAAACTTGTGTATGACTTCCGGCTTCGATTCATTCTTTTCGTTGTGAAAATCAAGTGAAGCGTTATCTGATTTTGACACGACCGGAAAACGCACATAATCAAATTGAATTTCATCAAAGCCAATTTCGGCTGCCTCTTTGCAGATGCCAATAACATAGGCCCAGAGTTGTCGGTCATAGGCCGTTGCCCAAGCGATACCATCACTTTTCTTATACAGTTTTCCGCTTGGTCTTGTTATTGCTTTATCAGTATATTTCGCCGCATATTTAGGCGATTTAAACGTTACAATGCGTGCAATCAAATAAATATTGTTATCTTTTAACTTTTTAACAAAGGCGTCAATATCTTTAATTGCCACCTTTTCGTTTAATTCGGGCATTATCGTTTCAGCCGTCTTTGAATAAAATAACAAATTGCCGTTATCATCTTTAACGTCGATGACAAAAGCATTGATCTCAGTTTGGTTGGCAATTTCAATGAGCTCGTCCATACGCGTCGGATTGCTGGCTGTATACTGCGTTAAATACAGTCCTTTCACTTTTACCGCTGGTCGCTCTGTTATTTCACGCCGCTTAAAATAGCCGTAATCTATATTTTCGTATGGTTGTTGAATAAAACCAGCCAACTCAGCTACGACATCTTCTGCTTTTACAAAGCCACTTTGCGTTTCATCGCCGACTTTTTCAAACTGATAGGCGCTAATTGTACCGTCTTCTAACTTTAATACTTCCGTCGTTAAAAGCGGGGTGCGCTTTGCCGGTTTAACTTCTAGCAGCGTTGTCATTTCAGCATCGCTATAAAGCGCCGCACCTTTTTTTGCATAAACAGTACGCGCCCTGAGCTCTGCCAGACGTTTAGCTTCTTCTTCGGCCTTGCGTTTAGCTTCTTCTTCGGCTTTTCGCTTAGCTTCTTCTTCGGCTTTGCGCTTGGCTTCTTCAGCTTTTTTCTGCTCTTCGGCAAGACGCGCTTCACGCTGTTCAGGTGTTTCTTCTAACTGAGTGGTTTTCGCATTTGAATTATCTGATTGAACATCATTACTCGGTGCCATTGCACACCCCGTCATTAAGACGGTAATCAAAATTATTGCTAATAACTTTTTCATATGACCTCATTACTTTTTGAAAGTGTTTGCTGACAATTAATTGAAATTATAAATAGCAGCGACTAAGTAGTTTTCTGGAATTTGGTAATCTTTGTCGATATCTTCAAAATACCAGTGGCCTGGAAAACCCGAATCGTGCATGGCAACTTCAAAATAGAGCATGGCAATACCAGCTTCTAAAAGCGCCAGCCGATCATCATCATAACCATCCTCGCGCGAGACACAAAGCACAAATTTGCCGCGCTTTATCAAAAAACGCCACGGTTGTCGATTAACTGACGACGGCGCTAAACGCATATAATAAAATACTTCATCATAGCCCAACTCTTCAAGGCGTTCAACCGATGCCAAATTGCCCCATTTGCTAATATGTACGATTTCTTCTAATGAAATACGACCGCTCGTTGGTGTACTTGAATAACTCGAATTCATTTTGCTGACATTTGACCCCGTACCATAGGCGTAAATATTAGAGAAGCGCGCTTCATTTTCTGGATAGCCGAACCCGATAATGCCAACGATTTCTTCATTTGCTGGTAAATCTAAAAATTCAGCAACACGTGCTTCATTATTATTGGCGCTTATCCAACAAGTGGCAATTTCTTCACGGGTCAAGTTTAAGACAAACCATTCACCGGCATATCCGCCTGCTTTTAAACAATGCGGATGCGACGTTGCGGTAATGATTACATAGTGTGGCGCCTTAATCATATTACCATGATAGCCCGCATATCCATCTAAATAATCAAAACAAGCCTTACTATCATCAATTTTTCTTAAAGTTACTGTTACGCCATCGACAATTTGTGGTACACTATTGATGTAACCATCAACGGTGCTCATATCTTTTGGTTCAAGCACCTTGTCACGGTAGTCGCGAACAGAACGCCTTTTTTCTATAATTTTTAACATCTTCATCGTTCATTCCCCCCTGAGATAGAATTATAGTATTTGGTTTTTCATCTTATAATAGTATAACGTAATCGCGACTTAAATTCATCATCTATTTTTTATTTTAGCGAATTTATCGCAAATTTTAATGCATAATGCGAGGAGGACAATATGATTATTCACTTTCATGGTGCGGCAGAATGTGTCACTGGTTCAAACTACGTTTTAGAAAGCGGCGGCAAAAAATATATTATCGACTGCGGTCTGTTTCAGGGTGACCCCGAGTTAGAAGAACACAACGACGACACGTTTAATTACGATCCGTCTGAAATTGCCGCCATGATTTTAACCCACGCCCACATCGACCATTCTGGACGAATTCCCAAACTAGTTAAAGATGGCTTTATCGGCAAAATCTATTGCTCACGTGCCACGCGCGACCTATCTGAAATTTTATTGATGGACGCCGCCAAAATACAGCAATATGACGCCGAGTGGGAAAACAAAAAACGCGATCGCGCCGGCCTCGATAGAATAGAACCAATTTACGATACCGATGACGTCGTCAGTGCAATGGCCATGTTTAACCCGATCGATACCAACACAATTGTCGACGTCGATGAAAATATTAAATTGCAACTCAATCATACTGGCCATTTGCTGGGCGCCTGTAGTGCAACGCTTTGGCTAGAGGGTAAAACGATTACCTTTTCAGGTGATCTCGGTACTGATAACCCCATTTTATTACCGCCTGGTCAAACGCCACCGCAAAGTGATATCGTCGTTTGCGAATCGACTTACGGCAATCGTCTGCACCCAGAAGCGCAAGACCGCACCGCCAGTTTAATTGACGCTTTAGAATCGACCTTAAACAATGGTGGCACAGCAATTATTCCAGCTTTTTCAGTTGGTAGAACACAGCAAGTGCTCTACGATATTTTTAAATACACCGAAGAGAATCCCGAATCATCATTGACCAAATACCCAATTTATGTCGATAGTCCACTGGCGATTAACGCAACCGAAATCTATACGCACCATATCGCCTTACTGCGTCGCGAACTGCGCGAACTACTCGATAAAGGACATTCGCCATTCGCACCAGAGCGACTAAAAATCGTCAAGGAAAACGACCGTTCAAAGGCACTCAACCGCGATGATAATCCAAAGATTATTATTTCGGCCAGTGGCATGTGCGATGCTGGGCGCATACGACATCATCTAAAACACTATTTATGGAAGCCATCAACCAGTGTTATCTTTGTCGGTTACCAAGCCGAACGGTCATTGGGGCGTGCTATTTTAGAAGATACACCAACCTTGACAATACTGGAAGAAACCATTGCCAATAAGGCTAAAAAATACCGTCTAAGTGGTTATTCTGGTCATGGCGATCAACGCGATTTAGTCAACTGGATTCGTTCAACTGGCCATCATAGCAATATTATTTTAACACATGGCGAAACTGAATCGATTGCCGCCTTAAAAGAACTGGTAGAAAAAGACGCTGACCATATTCACACGCCAAATATTGGTGATACTTTAGAGTTTTAATGAATATAAAGAAAGCTAAAAAGCCTGCAAATTCTATAATTTGTAGGCTTTTTTGACTGTCTGTTGACGCATTTTGGCACGACAAAAAAGTGGAAAGAAAAGGCGAAAGCCGAGCGTGCACCACTGTGCACGAAATAATATAGCCGTCAATAACCAACTAAAGATATTTTGAGATTTTCTTGTAGATGACAAATGTAACAGTCGATACCAGTATTGCCTTTATTAAATTAAACGGTGCAATTGCAAATAATACAAAGCTGGTTAGATCTGTCACCCAAGGGTTAACGCTCGAAGTTAATTCAACAATCATTTCAGTTTTAAACCCGAGCACACTGGCATATAGTGGTAATAAAATAAAGACATTCGCGACTATCGCCATAATAATCATTGCCAAAGAACCGGCAACTAATGAAAAAATCGCCTGTTGACGTGTTTTATTTTTATGGTAGATATGGGCTGCAACATACACGAATGCACCGCCGACAAGAAAATTGCCCAATTCGCCAACCCCTGAAGTTGTCGACATCATTAAATGAAGTGAATTTTTTATTAACTGTACAACAACGCCCGCGAGAGGACCTATTGAAAAGCCGACGATAATCGCCACAATATCGCTAAAATCGATTTTTAAAAAGGTCGAAAACAAGGGTGGCGTTTCGACTAGCATAATGACAAACGCCACCGCCGACATAATGGCAATCTTTACTAATTTATTGGTCTTTTTAGTCATATTATCTCCCAAAATATTGTATAATTTCAGCAAAAATAAACGCCCTTGTGTCCAACAAGGGCGTTTCCGAACACTGTTCATCTTCTTTCATCCAGACTATTACTGTCGGCTTCGGAATTTCACCGAATCAACCCTTATGGGTTCGCGGGCTATACCGCCGGTGGGGACTTACACCCCGCCCTGAAGATTATTAACTTATATAACGAGTTTAACAAGATTGATAGCAATTGTCAACTAGATAATCAAACGAATATTTAATTACTCATATGGGTAATAGCCTTTTTTTGCGGCATCTTGCGGATTAAAAAAGACATTATCAGTTAAGTGTAGTGATACTGGCAATTGATCTAATGACGCGTAATACTTGACACCGTTATAAACAAAGCCGTAGTATTTTTCTTCGCGTATTACCGACGCGTAGTGTGCCACAACTTGATCAAACACTTGATTATTTGCCAATGGCATACCTTGTAATGCAGCGATAATTGTTGGGCGTTCAACGACACCAGTCCATTTTCCGGCAATCGGTTCAATCGCAAAATCGTAGAACAAACCGCGCTCATGGGCATACTGATTGTGCAAATTGACGATATCACTAAGGTCGCTTTCCAATTGCCTTAATTTTAACTGTGCAATGCGCCGCTTATAATTAGGCGCACTCAAAAAATCTTTGACGGCAGTATTGTCAATTATATCTAGCCAGTCTGCTAAACTTCGGTAATTAACCTGCCATTGACCGCCTTGTCGATGCATGATTTTAATAGTCGGTGCATCATCTAAAAATATATAATAGTCATCAATTTTGTGCATAAAGTCTATTCTGGGCAGCAATTTGCGCTGATACTGATAACCACTTTCTTCGCCCGGCGATACAGCGTATATGTAGTAACCGCTGTTATCGACCATGACAATATAGGGAATAAAATTGGATAGCCAAATCATATCGCCTTTTGATGTCATACTTAAGCTGTTTGCCAAACTAGTAATAAATGCCTCGACCGCCAAATGTGGCTGTTCTATCTTAAGAGAACGCTCTTTATTGACATCATTGGTCGCACTCGTCTTAATTGCATTGGCAGCATCTTCAGCTGCATGTGACAATACCAACTGATAATACTGCGTTTGATACTGCGTTGTTTTAAGGGCAGCTACCGTCATATTTTCGGTGAAAAAAATAGCCGACAAAACCATGATACCTATTAAACCATAATTAATAAGCTTCATGTGCTACCATCCCACTTAGACGCACAAAAAAACTTGGCGTATCAGATGACGTCAATAAAATAATGTCGCGCATTCTATCGAATTTAGATTTTAACGTACTGTTAACGCTAATTGTCACAAAATCGCCACGATTGAGATAATACACGCCCGTTGAGCTACCGGTTTTATACAACGCTTCGACAATTTCCTGATCAGTTATTAAATCGTAAACCGTGCTAATTTTGCCGGAAAAAGTATTTGCATTTAACGGATCATCATAAATTGGCGCAAACAATCTTTTTTGATGCTCTATTTTTACCTCAAAATAATTACCTAAGCGCGCTAGTTTTGCATTAAGTTGTTCATAATCGACGCGCGTTATTTTTCCTTTGGTCTTGACATCATGTAAAAACAAATTGACTTCATTGATCAATTGAATTTGAACTAAATCATCTTGTTTTTCCATCGTATGCATCACTGGAAAGACAATTAATAAAATAATGATGACGATAATAGACGTTATCAACCATAAACTATCTTCAATCATAACTAACCTCTAATTCAAACTGCCTCGCATGATGACGTCGTAAGCGATAATGCGCCTGACGATCGGCATCGTTAGTCAACAATTGATTAATATCAATTTCTTGTGCACCATCAAAAAATTGCAGTACATCAATATTTTTTGAAGTGCCAATTGTGCCATCAATTGATTGCTCAAAGATTTGTGCATCTTGCGTCAACAATTGATTGGCACAATAAGTAAGCGCCATGCGCGCTTCTACGCGACTATCGATGGGAGTGGCCGTCGTTAGCTTATCATTGTGCTCTACCGCAATTTGTCCTTGATAGTCAGTAAAATGCTTGTGCCATTTATAGACAAAACTGAGTGATGTTATCGTAATTGCAACGCCAAGCAATATTGCAACAATCTGGCGATAACCAATTTGCAACATTATTCCTGAACAAATTCAATAGCGCTGATAACGCCATTGGCATCTTTTCGCAATTGCGCATCAAAACCAGCAACCGGATTAATAAAGGCGTTATTGGCCTCATCGCGGGCATCTTTAATGGCATTTTCTATCGTCGTATCATCGTGACCACTGCCTAATGAAACGCCACTACCTGAAAACGTCGCACCATTTAAATAGGTTACCGTGCCCTTATTGGTCGTCACGCGAATGCTAAAGACATCTTTGTAAGACCGAAAATTTTTAATTGCCGCGACCACTTGCGAACCGGTTACACTCTGATTGTCGTAAATATCAAATTGTGCATCGCTTAAACGCTTTTGAATATCCGACAGCTTTTCAGACTGATCTTGCGCTATACTGCGCCCTTGGTCGAGCATTGATAAACCAAGTGATACCACTGCGATAAAAAATAAAATACCGACTCCAATCCATAGCGCTCTTCCAATATTGTTGTCCATTTTTTCCTCCTATTGCAACATTAATTTATCAAAATACGTCTGCATCTCTGTGATGCTGGCGTAAATTAACGGAAACATAAAATATAAAATCAGCAGCGCGTAAAGTGGCGTAAAACCAATAACGCGCCCCAGGTAAATTTTGTTTTTAACAAGATTGTCGCCGACTAACCTGCGCTTGTCTTGATAATACAGTTTTTCTGATTCAAATTCATTGAAAGCCTCTTTTAGCGTCAGGGATTCAACCGCTGTTATTAAATGATTAATTATCGTTTGGTAATCTGATTTAGGTGATGCTTTTTTTAGCTCTTCAAGCGCTGTGCGTGCACCTGCATCGTATTCCATCAAAGCTCTTTGAAGTGGAATTTTAAACAGCTTACTAAACTTTTCAAACCATTCTAATACTTGGTCAACTGTTAAGTGTTCAATATCTATTAATACCATAACCAGCAATTGAAAACGGGCAATTTCGAGATCGATTTCCGACTTTAATATGCGCGCTTGAATACGCAGATATAATTCAGGCATTAACCAACCCAACCAAGTGCTAAAGTACAACATTAAAATGTGTATAAAGTTAAATTTTACATCGGCTAATTTTTGCTGTTTTTCAAGTATTCGCGCCAGTGTCGTTTGTCTTTTTGCGCCACTTAATCCATAGCGCTCGGTTAGGTACTTGGCAAGTGCCTGCTTTGACCATTTTTGTTTGACACTTAACACTTCATTGTCAAACGCCGTCAACTGTTGCGCCGCTTCAAGTGCCTTGTCTTTAAGTTCGCCAGCCAAAAAACCAGTCGGTGTCGTCGGCTGTATGAAAACATTATTGCGACTAATCTGTAGTGTTGTAACCACTATCATCAGCACGATTACAAAGGCAACAAATGCACTGACCAACTTGTGAACATAGTGATATTCCATCTTAATAAAAACCAAAGCGCTGCGTTGTCTGTCAATTATACGCCGATACAATTTACTATTGGGCGAGGGCATTAACAGTTTAAGTAACCCATTTAGCTGCTTGGCCAATTTTCGTTCGATTTTATATTGCAAAACGGGCTTTTCACCAAATTCACTGTAATCTTGTAAACGTCGTAACAACATAAAACAGATTAAGACGATAAACAGCACGACAATTTCAAGCGAAAAACCAAGTGAGCCTTCATAAAAAACTTTAAGTGGATAAAAACTATGGCTTGCCCATTGCTTTAACGGATCTATCGCAAAAATCGGCATAATCGCGATTAAATTCATCGCCTTTAAACCAAATAGTAATTTTTTTCGCTTGATAATGTCATCTTTTAGTTCACTGCTCAAATGCGTTAAGCTCTTGATAAACGACGACTCAGTTGTCAGTTCGGAATCACCGTGTTCTCTGACGATATGCGACAACCCCGCCAACAGCTTTAAGTAGGCATTGGGCGCCATTTGATAATAGCGCTGAATCGCCAATTCGCCGTCTGCATCACTAATCGCCTGATATATCTGATTAGCATGTGCATAAATGGTCGCCTGCTTTTGCGCATCTAGTCGATCGATTGCTGACAAGTAGGCATCATCTATCATCCCCGTTTCAAAATAACTAGTTCGCAAGTAATCAATAAAAATAACCATTTCTTCAAGTAAATTTAATTTTATATTGCCGTAGTAATAATCTGATATCAGTTCGATAATAAAATAGAGTACGACAATCACTAACAATAAACTATACCAATGACTAACAAATGAAGCAAAAAACAACAAAGTTAAAATTGCCAATGAAAATATCACGCCAAAGAGCTTCATGGTCTGAACTATCAAGCGCTCTTCTGTGAATGCCAATGACATAGCGATTTTTTCCTTAGTAGAAGACAAAAATCGTCCCACCAAGGGCGCTTTCAATAAAACTTTGTAAAGCAATAACAGCTTTTTAGCAAAGTGCTGCTGCGTCGGCTTTGCAACAATATTAATGCGCTTTCGGCGCATCGTCATTAATTGTACCGTCAAAAGAACAGCTGACAATAGCGCCGCCACGCCGCTAATCGTTCTAAGCCAGCTTGCCGATAACATCTTGTTTCTCCCAGTTAGCTGCAATAAATGCTTTAAAACTAATGCGGTCTTCTGCAAGCATCATATTTGTCATAGCTTCCACTTGCCGTTCGGAAAGTGCATCGCAAACAACATATTTTTCGCCATCAAAGCGAATGATGTCGTGTAAACTATACTTTTGACGTGATGATAAAGACTTTAAGTAATGCGTCACATTACTCATAAACGCCCGATTTAGATCTTCACCATGCTTGTCAACTAATGATAAATCAACCATTTCTTCATCTTCTATTGGTACAATTTCAGTAATTCTTTCAATATAGCGTTTACCTGCAAAGTCGCGATTTAAATGTATGTCGAAATTGACGACACTGACAACTTGTTCTTCGGCAATTTCTTCATTGCGAAAAACATCGCATTTTAACAGGCTGTTACGCAAAGACAGTATTAAATCTTTACTGGTTTTAGCGTGATGCGTAAACAGTGTAAATAAACTGGCAACTTGTGTCATTTGAACCATCCAGGCGGCTACTTCATCAGTGGCAACCTCACCTAATATATTGACGCTACCATCTGTTTTTTTCTGCACATCTAACCCCATTTGACCACTGATATAATTGGTCTCTTTAAACGATAGTATATTGCGTTTCGGATAGAGCTTTCTAAGGTGCAATTCAAATGCCATTTCTTGAATACGCAGCGTTAGCGTGCCGTAAATCGACCCAATCATTGCCATTAGTAACGTCGTCTTACCCGAACCTTGCGAACCGGTTATCGCCGTAACGCGCCCCCCTTTTGCCAAGTAACGTATTAAATTAATCGGTAGCTGACTGTTTTGGCCGACGATTAGTTTATCAAGTGTCGCTTGCTTTAAGTTAAACTTTCTGACAAAAAATGCCCAACTTTCACTAAAATTAGGTCGCACGACGACAATGCGCGAGCCATCGATCATTTCGTTTATCTTAAAGCCTTTACTCTGCGACAACATCCCCGTGTTATTATAGCGATAAATATTTTGACAAACACGACGCAACTCATCAATACTGCCAAAACTAAGACACGATAAGTGAATTGAAATACCTTTAAAAAACACCCATACACTATCGTAATTATAAGGAATTTGTTTGTATTTCTGAACTAGTGTCTCGATGTTGTCAATTGTATCGATAATACCTGATACACCGCCGCTGACGCCGTCAATGTCCATATCACGCAATTCATCAACGACCGAAAAACCTTTGTATTGTTGGTAAATCTTCTGTGTTAAAATATTAAATTTATCTTCTTTAGTTAAAAAGAACGCTTCTTTAGCAAAAATATTTAAAATGTCTTCTTGATCAATTTCAAAAAAGTGTTCTCCACCATCAATTGTATTGACTTTCGGTTTATCCAATTGATACGTTTCAACTAATTTAGCAAAACCCTGTTTACCATACTGTTTCTTATAAAAGTAAAGAATAATATCAAATTTGTCGATCACACTTAATCGATTGACATAATCAAATGGTATAATTTGATTGATGTTATTTTCATCTATATAACTGTCGACTAAAATATCAAAAATAATATCTTTGACATATTGTTTGTCTTGTAATGAACCATACACACAGCGGCGTAATGCCGTAATTAATTCGCTGCGCTTAAATAATTCTCGATCATGTGCTTCTTTTGATAATCCTGAACTATCGATATTGGTACGTGTCATATCATTGATAGCCTGCTTGACATAATTGAGTACGCTTTGATAAGTATATTTTTCAGCTTCGCTAATCCAGCGTTCACGTGAGGTCGACGACTGTGAACGAAAGTATAAAACCGTCACGATAATTAATATGACAATCGTTATGATATTTAATTGCATGCGCTCACCTATTCAACCAGTTGCTTTGATCTTAATAATTTATGAGTACTCTTATTGACCGTCTTAAAAAAGACGTGTTTTTTGTCGAGTTTTCCTTTATAGTAATAGCGCCCAAAGAATTCGAGCATGTTGCCGGTATTCATTATATCGATCAGTGGCGCATAACGCGGAATTGCAATAACCGCATCGGTATTAAACAATTTGCCAATTTGGCGCATATTTAACTTCGAAGCACCTTCGTAATTGCCAACACAGACAAATAACGCCTTTTGTACTTCACTATCTAATTCAATTTGTACAGCGCGAACCGAATTAATCAATTCAATGTTTTGGCTAGTATTGACCACGACAATATCGCTGAATTTTAAAATCGATTCAACATAGTGCTTATTGAGCCCACTGTGTACATCTAACAGAATTAGGTCGTAGGTCGACTTCGACATTTCTAAAATTGCCTTAAAAACATTGATTTCATCACTGCTCTTTTCTTCCAAAGACATACCTGAAAGCACATCTAATAACGACGATTTTAATATTGGTGTCGTATAATTTGAAATCGACTGCGCCTGTAATAAGCCATTGCGTGCCAAGCGCATTAAATCATTAGAATTGCGACGCATAGTTGAAGATTCGTTTTTATATTCAGGAAGTAAGTATTCACGTAAATGACTATCACTCGACTGAGCCGATGCCATTAAAACACGCAGCTTATATTGAAATGCCGCACACAACCCGACCGACAACATATTTGTCGTCGTTGCCGATTGTCCATGGTGGGTAGACCAAAATGCTATTATCATATTAACCCCTCTTAATTAATTTTTTGAGCTGCCGTACCGTTTTAATATCACCATCAATTACGTCGTTCAACAACTGGCGATACGCATTGAGCCGTTGCCTAGCAATATTTTTTAAGGTCATTGTTTGTTCTAATTGACAACTAAATAGTCGCTCTTGTTCTCTTTCATCAAAGATAAGCGCCACTTTGTTAGTACAATCAATAAACCGTTCAAAATACATACCATAAACATAATCGATATCTTGTTTGATATCTAAGGCGTTAAGTAACACAAACTGCGCCTCTGCAATGTTTAATCTCTCAACAAAAGTACTAAGCGATTTAATTGCAAACATATTGTGATTGACCGCTACAATATAATGGTCGGCCATTTGATAGTAACCATTGTAAAGAATCATTTGTTCATCTTGAACTTGATCTAACGCATCGTAAAATGACACCCCGCTCATTTCTAGTATATTAAACTGATAGTCAAACAACAGTTCTTGATAAGGCTTGTCTTGCACAACACAAACGCTTGTATCCAATAGTTTTATAACTTGTGACAAATCAAGTGTGAACATCAAACTATCGGCACTGGCCTGTGAAATAATTGAAATAATCTTCGCCATTATTCTTCCCCACCTACTTTTACTGCTTTAACATCTTCGCCTGCTGAATCATTGACTACCGTCTCGTCTGCTACTGTTGCCTCGGGCGCTTCATCTGCGCTATCCGAATCTTGTTCTACAGCATTATTGGGAATCGGGCGCGCTGTGAGTTGAGGCAAATTAGCTAAACTGTTCGATAACTGTTGGCGCTTTTGTTCTTCTAGTGCAACAACTGCCCGCTCGACAATATTGGGGTCTTGTTCTATCAACGCCATGACATCACCATTAGTCGGATAAGTCACTTCAGCGCGTGGTTGACTGCCACCCGACACATAAAGCGTCGTGTATAGATAAGTGCCTTGATGTAAATAAGCATCTACTAAAGCTGACGATAAACGCAATATTTCAGATTCATTTAAATGAAAAATGCAGAGCTCATCAAGTGTTTCATCTTCTAGTTTTTTCTTGTCAATTAATACTTTTTTTGATAATACGATATAATCTAATCCCGACGGGAAACTAATACGCACATCAACCGAATCACCTTTTTGTAAAATAGACTGCGTTATCAAATGACTAATTTCATAAACCCGCAAATCTTTTGGCAAAGTTTTTTTTGAAAAGACCATATTGCTATACAAATATGTACCAGCAGCTAAATCACTACTTGCACTGAGCCCTTCAACTGGTTTGCTTGAATCATAATAAGCACCTTTAGCGTACTTGCTGGGCATTTCGACTATTTCAAAATCACCCTTTTTAATCACATCATACTGGCGCAGATCTCTAGTAATTTTAACCACTTTTGTCATCGCTGGGTTTTGATATGTCTCAAGCAACAATTTGTAATTATTTAAGGTTTTGTTATGAGGACGATAGCCCAAAAAATAATAGGTCGTTGACAAGATCAAGGCCATTATGGCAGCACCTGTTAAAAGTCCGATGACAAAATTTTTTGTTCGCCTTCTCATTTTTTTCCTCCCCAAAAATTAAACAGTCGTTTTCGCGTATACTTGCCAATTAAACGCCGATATAACTCCGTATAGGCGTTAATCGCAAACGGATTCGGCAGATAGCCCACAGCGTGTAACCGTTTTTCATCAACACCCAGCCAATCTGCAATGTCTGTCACATCTTCGCTTTCAGCTAAATTGACAATAAATTCAACATCTTGGTACTTTACCAATTCAAGTATCGTTTGATAGTCGCTTAAGGCCCAAGCGCTCTTTGGCAAGACCACTATTTTTTTATGCGCTTTTAAAAAATCATTTAAAAAGTGTGTGTGCGTTGCATAATCAATTACTATATTGGTGTTACGACGGGTAATCAGTGTATTAAATGCCTCACCTTTAACATCTTTTAGAAATTCAACACCTTCAACCTTAAAATCTTTATCTTTACTACGATGACTAATGCCATGCCCCGTAATATAGTTCTCAAATAATTTGAGATTAGCTTGTTCAACCTTTTGTAGATACTTTGTCTTACCAATATACTGTGAACAGTATTTTGCAATCGCAATCGCCTGATGCGTACAGCCACAACCGCGACTTAATCCCATTACGCCAACAATCACCTTGTTTTCAACATTATTAGCGACATTAAACGTTGTATCTTCTTTTAAGTTATACCAACCGTTATCTATTAACGCCTGTTTGAGTTCAATTACCGTTTGATAGCGCTTTTCAGGCACCAGCTGCATGGCTTTTTCGATAATCACCTTTAAAGCTTCAGCTTTTTTACCTCTAAACTTACTAAACTTTTCTGTTTGACTCACTTCTGACCAATGCTCGCCGCTATATAAATAATAAATCGTCGCACCCAGCGCGTAAATATCAGTGCGTTGATCTGATTGGTTGCCGCCAAATAGCTCAGGCGGCGCATACCCCTTAGTGCCCAAGTAAACCGTATCTTCATCATTGGTCGGCTTGTAGGTACGCGTCGTTCCGAAATCAATCAAAGTCAGTTTGCCATCATGCGATCGAATGATATTAGTCGGCTTTAAATCGCGATAAATAAGTGGCTCTTGCCTGGTGTGAATATAATCGAGTACATCGATAATTTGTGCCGTATAACCTATCGTATCGGCAAATGACTGCGGCCCATGCATATCAACATACTTTTCTAAATCAACCCCCTCAATATAGTCGCGCACAATGTAAAAATATTTTGCATCTTGAAATATATCGATAATACGTGGTAGCTGAGTATGTCTCAAGTCTTTTAATATATGTGCCTCAGTAGAATAATCAATTTGATTATCCGGCTTTATCGGTAGTACTTTCATGGCAAATTCACTATCTAAATAAATGTGCTTCACCAAATAGACATCGCTAGTGCCGCCGCAGCCAATTTGACGAATAACCTGATATCTCTCATTTATCACTGAATTTAAAATCATATTTTCCTCTTATAGTGCTTTTAATTCAAACCTTTGACTACTGTTTTGTATTTTGTTGTTTACAAAGACAAACTCGCTATCGGCCAAGCGCAGTTTATCGCCATTATATAACTGTTTCGCATCTTGCCTATTCAACCGTACATCGTTAATATATGTACCATTTTTGCTAGCTAAATCAGTTATCCAGTAAACATTATCGCGCTTGACAATTTTACAGTGTTTTCTGCCAATTGCATTACTATTTAAACAAATATCGACGCTTTTCTGTTGTCTGCCAATTAATGTATCTATGACATTGAGTGGGTAAGATTGATTAGCACTTATATCAAACAAAAACGCGTCTTGCTTTGTCCTACTCAACAAAGTCGTCTCTGCGATATCTTGCCCTGCAGATTTGCGATCATTTTTTCCGGTAGGTAACTTTTTAAATAAGTTCTTTTTTGCAAATAGAGTCATTGAATACTGATTTAATAACCAACGCGAAATAATGATATCGGCACTGAATATAACTAATAGCGCCCCCAGACGCGCTATGAACAAATCACCCGTTAACTTTGGCAAAGTCAAAAAAACTACACTATAAATGATCGCTAAACATATTTGTAATAAAAAAAGGGCTACATATGGTAATATCGTCATTTTATTGCTATTTTTTACTTTTTTGTCATCATCAGTAATTACTTTTTCATTTTTTTGAATATTTCCATTTGTCAACTGAATATGGTCTGCTTGAGTTCTGGGATGCGTTTTATTGGCTTGTTCTCTATTGGCTTGCTCTTTAATAAAGCTCATTAAGCCAGCTAGACAAAAATGATCAGATTTAACATAATTGTAAAACGCTAAGCTTTGCGTTCCGTGGTAAATCGTATGGCGATACTTTTCGATATGCATTAACAACCACTGCTGAAAGCTAGTAAAATCGTCACGCTGCTGTGTTGGTACAACTAATAACTGTACTTCTTCAGTTAATAAATCGATAAAGATCGTCTGATCGCTTAAATAAACCTGCCTGATATCAATTAAGTAATCTGACAAAGCCAATACTTGTTCAGCTATTTGATTAATGATGTGCAACATTTTTACTTGGCTAATTTGTCTTTCAATATAATATTCCAATGATCGCTTACCATTTAAACCATATTTGTAGGTTGGTGGATCGATTTGTTCACACACACATTTTAGATAGCCGTTTGGCAGTTCGTTAATCATATTATATGTATAATTGTCAATTGTCGCCATGTCGTCAAACACAACGTCAAGATATTGGTAAATACCATCATTATTCCAGTTTAATATCATCACTTACTCACTTTCTATTTTGCTTGCAAAAGCGACACATTTTATAATTTCTACCATTTAATTCAACATCACCACCAACCAAACTCTGGTCAACAGCGTAATCATATTTGCTCTTGGCAAAGCGCATGCCAAAACAGTGCATCGTATGATAAATATGAGTATTGGTAATACCATTATCTGTAACAAACACCGTTGCCAAGTCTCTATCACTGTAACCCGAAACCGCTGTACGCGCACTGCGCAATGGAATGCTATGCCTTATTTCTGGATCAAAACGCGCTAAACTAGATAATGGGCTAACCGATCGATACATTAGTTTTGCACTGATAAACATAACATTTTGGTCGAATTCAAACTTAACTTTAGGCAATGCGCTCAGATTATACTTAGCGATAAACTGCGCATTACTAGTAACATTGGCACTTTTTTTCATATTGTAGAGCATTAAATTTTCAAGTGCAGCTTGATTGAGATTATTTACGTTAAGACTTATTTTGGTGCCAATCATCTTACTTAAAATCCCCATATTACCGACTTCAAGTACTTTGCCGTCTTCTAAAACACTTGCTCGAAAGCGGCCAGCCGCATAAACGGCATTGGCAGTATCTTTACCAGCCTCTTCAATAACTTCAAATAATTGATTATGATATTCTATTTTTAAATGCGCCCCAATAATTACAGCGCTAACGCTTAAGATAACCAGCAGTAATAGCGTCACTTCGACCGTTAACACGCCTTTGTGTCTCAATTAATAACCCCTTTGTAATTCTAAATTGTAAACCTTGTGAAATAACGTTGCATTTTGGTTGGTCGATTGCAGCGTTGCCGGTGCAATTTCACTAGCTTTAAACCAACTGTTTAAGCGATACGACATTTTTAAATCTACCTCGGTTTTAAAACTGGCCAGTTCGCAATTGTCAAGCACATCAGAGACGCTAATCATGTCCATAATCCTATAAAGTGTGACCTCTTCTGGTTGCACAATTAACATCAAAAACAAATAATCTGAATAGTCGAATGCCAGCGGATTTACATCGTCAACTGCATTGCTAAAAGATTCCAATTGCGGTGGATTTTCTAACATATCGAGCGATAAATCAAAGTTAATATCATGACCCAATTTGAAAAACAACACCCGTTTTTTATCTTTTAGATGGCTTAAATCAATACCTGATTCGATTGCCGACCAACCAATGACACAAAGCCCATAGATAACAGGGTAAGACAACCCACCTGTCATTACTGCCAATTCGGTAGTTATCGTGTTGAGTTCGGTTTCTTTAAAGGCCAGTATACTAATGGCATTTAAGACCATTCGAATACCGTAAATTGTCGCTTCTGTAAATATGGCATTGCTACCAGCAGACCGATTACCGTTCAAAATATACTCGACTTCAGCCGTTTTAAAATACTTATTGTGATCGGGTCCACCATCTTGATAGTTATAAGAAAAATGCTGCATGGTGTAATCGGCAATAATCATTTTTTCGACAATGCCTTGCATGCCAGAAACCAGTGCCCCAGAGAGTATTTTTACAAAATCGGTCGACTGTTCCATTTGGTTATTTAACGCATCTACTTGAGCATCTCTACCAGAAGCTGAATGATCATTAAAACTAAATGACTGCGATCGTAAGCTTCTCTGCCTACTCGGCAATTTTTGATAGACATCTTCCGGTATTTCGCCAAAATCATAACCCAGTTGACCGGTTACAACACGACGCGTCAGTTGATACAATGTGTCAAACACTTGCCTAAAACTAAAACCTTCTTTGCCATTGGCTTCATGTTTCAATATGTCAATAATCGTAAAACTAATTTGTCCGTCAAGCGACAGTATGTTTTCATATTTATCTGCCGAAGGCGGCTCACTGCCTACCAATTCTTTCAGTAAATCCGTATACTGGCGCACTTCCTCTGCCAAATCTTCAATCAATTCAGCCTGTTCATTAAAAACTCTGTTGGCATCGCTCAAACCGTCAAATATGTCTTCAGCGTAATTTCCAACATTTTTTACAATGTCACCTAAATCACTATTAAAAGCCTCTATAGAATCAGTTGGTAACGTATCAATTACGTCTTTAACTTCATCACAAACATCGCTTAATTGGTCGCTAAATTGCTTTGTCTCACCAATCAGATTAAAGACAATGTCGACACTATCGATAAAGTCAGACACTTCGTCTTCAAGCTTTTCTATATCTTCTTCAATACGATCAGATTTAGCATATAATTTGTCAAATTTTTCATCGTACCAATCACTGTCTAGATTATCGCCTAATGGATCATCTTCTTTTCTTTGTCTAAGCGCATCAATATCTTCTTCGACATCGTCTAAATCATCATAATAATCGATTAAACGACTGGCAATTGCTGCGCCATCAAAGTTTTTTGCAGCGTTTTGCCATTTATCAAAATCGTTGTAGAGTTTTTTTAGGTCGTAATACAGCTTTTCAAGTTTACTAACTTGTTTGACAATCGTATTAAACTGTTCGACCAAGTTAATCACCTTTTCCAAATCTTTTAATACGTCGATGCGCTCTAGCCATTGAGACATTTGGTTGGCGATAAAAGCCTTGCTGTGATTTTCGATAATCATTTGCTTTAGCGTATCTTTATCTACTAAACCATCACCGACGAAAGTGACGTCAAGTGACTCGAGCGCAACGTGATAGGGCGTCTTGAAATCGGTTGCCGTCAACGTCTTGGTTAAACACTGACTAACCTGTTGACGCAGTGCAGCTGTATCGGCTACACCATACAAATCATAAGCATCTTTTAAGTTGATGTTATAGTTCATCAACCCAACATCTATTGCATTGCTGGCTTGACTCTGTACAATTGTATTGACGCTATTAAAGCGACTATAGTCAATTGTCAGCGACGCAACCAAGATAAAAAACACCAGCATAATTGCCACTAAAGGAGTAAAACTTCCCTTTCTTTTCACAATTAGTTTTTTCTTTTTTACGGACAATTTATCAACACTCCCCTTATCGCTTTAATAAGCGTTTCTATTTCCTTTAGTTTTTCAACGTGATCAAACACCAACTCTATATCGTGTAATTGCTGCATCTGGCTATAACTATTTAGCTGCACACTACCCTTAATCGTTTGAAAACTAGTGAAAAAGTGATTTGTTAGGGCTGCAAAGGGCGAATGAATGGCAATTTCATAGTTTAAGTAATAACGCGTATTAAAAAAGATCAGTCGGCTGTCAATCGACAACCGCTTAATCTTGTAAAGCGGTTGTCGATTGCTGCTATTTAACTGCTGTAAAACTCTATTTTTAAGTGCGCCATTGTCTAAAAATAAGTGCAACATATCGAAGATGCTACGTTCACTTTTAATTGCAATTACTGTATTGCCAGTTTGCCAATCACTTGCCGCACTAACCAAATAACGATCAGTCGATTCTGCTAAATGTTCGTTGGCAATAGATCTGATTAATTGCAAATCAGCCCGTGCAACCACCCGATTGTGAACGATAAATGCCATATCGATAATACAGATAAGTAAGAACAATATAATAGGCGTTATCACCATCGCTTCAATTGTTGTTACACCTTTACGCTTTTTCATATTAATTAAGTGTGGGATGAGTGAAATTTGGGTCCATATTGTTAAAGTAATTTGCTACCATTTTGTCAATATTGTTCTTAAAAACCATTACTACGCCGACCAATACAAATAATATGAGAACCATTTCGACAGTGCCGATGCCATCTTCTTGTTGAAAAAAATCTCTAATTCTCTGCTGTAATAAAATAATGTGTTTCATTGTTTTCCTCCTAAAATTGTGACAATATCGGGTAGACCAAAATTGCCATAAGTGTCATCATTGATACCATTAGTGGCATCAATAACTTAGTTGATAATTGTTCTGAAATTGTTTTTACAACCGTTTGACGGTCGCGTATAATCAAGTCACCCAGCTCGATTAACTGATTGGCAAACTGATAAACGCCCGAACGCGACACCTGACTCATTAACAACGCCAAGTGGTGAATTTCCTTATTTTCGAGTAGTTCGGGCATAACGCCAAATGCATCACTTAAATGTTCCCCCCTTTCTCTTGCTAAATGCACTTTGTTGAGTATTTTATATAGCGCATGACGTTGGTCGAGTCGATCGAAAATCAGATAAACACTAGCTTCAACCGTTGCCCCCGAACGCATTAACATGGCTATTTGGTGCACAAATGTTGGCAAGGCCTTGATAATTTGATATGACATTTCCTTGTAATTGCGCTGCAACTGCACAAATGGCAAGCTGCCTAGTAAAAAAATGCTAATCAGCGACATGGTTTCGAGCAATGGACTTGCATTTTTTTGTATTAACAACACAGCTATCGCCAAACCGATTGTCGCATATAGCAATGCTTGACTGATCAGCAGCGCTAATACGCCGGTGTGATCGGGCTGTTCGTAGCAAAGCCTAATATAGCGCAAATAAATTTTTCCCCAGCGAAAACGATAGGCTTTATGTGCAATCGGCTGCACTAAGTAATAGTAACCGTTCACTAAGCCAAATAGCCGACTGCGCCTGTCAAATTGTTTAAGTGTTGATACTCTACTTCTGGTAATAGCAGCACTAAATAATACTGCAATCATCAGTAAAAGGCTAATCATATATCTATCTCCGTCATGCGCTTTGACCACAGAAAACAACCCGCAAAGACAGACAGCGCTATTGTCATTAAAAGTCTACCAATTGCCGTTTCATAAAGCGGTGATACAAAATCGTAAGAAAACTGCTGCATAACATATAAGAGTAAAATAGGTGCAACGCTCATAACGACTTGTTCTAATTTTTTTTCGGCAATTAAAACCGATAATTCTCTTTCTATTTGAACGCCTTCGCCGATCATTCGGTCGGTAAAGTTAATGACATCTAACAAACTACTACCGCTCGATTTAGCTACTTCTAGCATATTGACAAACTGCGTGATATGATCATCATTACAGCGCTCGGCAAAGTCGTTCATAATCTCTGGCAAGGTAATTCCCATATCCATTTTCTTGCACCACTGTTTTAATTCGGCTTGCATATTGGGCTGGTAATTACGACTGTCATTCGCCAATCGATAGTAAATTTCGCGATAGGCCATTTCGAGCGATTTACCAGCGTGTAGTTCTGATATCAGCATTCTGTTCAATTCGAGAAATTCTTCTTTTAACTGCGCGCTTTTACGCTTTAATTTCCACTTGTGATAATAGCGCATACCATAGCTAAAACAGCCAGCTGTCATTACCGCGTAATGCGTATCGTTATAAAAAATCAAGCCGATCTGGTACCCCCAAAACAGCAAAGATAACAATGCCAATAGATAATCAAGTTTTAGATGCGGCAGTTTTAACTGCGGTTGCATCGGTTTAATCAAAACAAATAGGACAATTGCCAAAATAAAGGCGACAATACTTAAAATTTTGATCATTGAAATACTCCTGTCACTTGTTCTGTTAAGTCAAACACCGTATTAAGCAAATACTCGCCATCATTGTAATCAACTAATTCAACAACCGATACCAATTTGCGACTACCATCAGCTTGACGCTCTAAATGAACTAAGATATCAATTGCCGACCCAATTTGTTGACGGATACTTTCAACCGGCATGTCTTTGCCCGAGTAAACCATTGTTTCGAGGCGCTTTAGCATATCGCGAATTGAATTGGCATGTCCCGTCGAAAGCGATCCGCTGTGACCTGTATTCATTGCTTGCAGCATATCAACGGTTTCATCACCGCGCACCTCACCGACGATAATGCGGTCAGGGCGCATTCTAAGCGATGTGCGAATAAGGTCTTTAATACGTATTTGACCACTACCTTCAGCATTGGCATTACGCGTTTCGAGCCGCACCCAATTGGGCAAGTGGTCAAGCTTTAGTTCTGCTGAATCTTCAATGCTAATGACGCGCTGTTCTTTGTCAATACAGCCACTGAGTGCATTTAAAAATGTCGTCTTACCAGAACTGGTGCCACCAGAAATAAAGATATTTTTACGCGCCTTTACCGCATTCATTAGATAACTTGCCGTCGTCTCGTCTAACATGTTCATCTGTATTAAATCGCACAGCGAATAATTGACTTTGCGAAACTTTCTAATCGTTAAAATCGGGCCATTAATGGCAATTGGTGGCAATACCACATTGACGCGTGAGCCGTCATAAAGCCTTGCATCAACAATTGGCGATGCCGTATTGACGCTGCGATTAACCGACGAAACTATTCTTTGAATAACATTTTCTAAACGCTTTGCGCTCGTAAACTTTAACGCAATTTGCTGCATTTCACCGTTTTTTTCAATAAAGATATGATCGTTACCGTTGACCATAATTTCACTTATCGCATCATCTTCTATCAACGGCTGCAAAATATCTAAGCGTCTCAATGTATTAAATATCTCGTCATATAAATGCTTGCGCCGGTCAACTGTCAGCTGATCTATTTGCGCCTCAGCAGCCAAAACTTGTCGAATTTTTTGAGCGACGATTTCATCATCAACCTTGATGTCGCGTTTTAATTCATTTTGAACGCGCTCAATTATTTTTTCAGTATTCATACAGGCCATCCTCAATTAAGATATTAGATAGGGCCACCTGATACGCCATATCATTATCTAGCGGTGGTAAACAGCGCGCATTTTTACCACCGTTAACATTATTGATAATCTGCGACCAATTTTTGATCGTCAATTGCATAGCGGTGACAATCTTTTCTTCTTCAACAAAGCGCTGTTCCGACCGTACGAGATAGACGTGATCGACCAAATGCGTTAGTGCCTTACAATGCGGTAGCGGCGGTGCGTCAATGATAATTTCTTGATAAACCGATGCGTCAAATAAATTTCTAGCATTATCAAAAATGCTTGTAATAACCTCATCTGCCAGTTCTTCAGCGGCAAAAAAGCCATCAACTTGGTGCAGCTCATTTTCAACCGACACATAATCTTTCAAATTAAACGAACGATTGTGGCGCTGAGTGATAACGAATTCTGAAAGCGTATTTTTACTGCTAATCTTAGGGGCATATAGCTTAAGTAATAAACTATGTCTCTTTTTGCCAACAATTTTGGTAATATTTTGTGCAACTGTGCTTTTGCCAACGCCGCCGACCAATGATGTTACTAATATCATGCGCGCCCTACCATTTGCGGACGAATTTGTCAAACGACCATCAATTTGGTCAAGTAGTTGTTTAAAATTTTGATATTTGCTGTGTTGATTCACCCCCTCTGCGATACCATCAACGATATGGTGCACATTTATGTCTGACCTATTAATCGATAAATCGTCTGTCAATAAAAGGTTTGACTGCCTACTGTCAATTAAATTTAAATCATCAATAATACGTAAGGATTTATGAGCCGAATAATTAAATTGTGTAAAGCGTTTGATTCGTTTTTTATAATCGTTGTCACGTATATATATGTACATGTGTTAGCTCCTTTCTGACTCCATCTTAGCGAATATTTTTTTGATGTCAATAGCATTTGGGGTGGTAAAATGCAAGCTGCACACTCTGCATTTTCAAGGGTTTGTGACATTTTTAAAAACACATCCGCCAAAGCCAGCAATAGCGTCATAGTGTGCAATTTGCACACTATTTTCTCTGTTTTCTGAAATATCTGATAAATTTATAAGAATGCAACTTGCACACAAAAAAGTGCTTTTTATCACCTTTTTTAAAATAGAAAAAGAGCTCTAGAATAAGCTGTTTAATTCTAGAGCTCTTTGATAATCAGCAAATATATTCCATTTTCCTAAAACACATTTTTCGATAGACTACTCTCCTACTATAATACCAGAGATAAAATAAAAGCATGAAATCAGTGCATTATTTAGTAATCAAAAGGCAATGCTGCGCTTAATAATTTAATGGTATAATCTTGTTTTGGATTTTCAAATAGTGCTTCAGATTTGTTTTCTTCGACAATTTTACCCTTTTGCATGACACAAATGCGATCGCAAAAGTGCCTAACTACTGTTAAATCATGTGAAATAAATAGATAGGATAAGCCATGATCACGTTTTAAATTGAGCATTAAATTTAAGATTTGCGATTGAATCGACACATCTAATGCCGCTGTCGGTTCATCACAAATAATCAATTTTGGCTTTAGCGAAAGCGCTCTAGCAATTGCAATACGCTGACGTTGTCCACCTGAAAACTGATGGGGATACTTATATAAGTCAGTTTCTTTCAGCCCACATATCTCAAGTAGTTCTTTTGATCTGTTAAGACGCTGTTCGGTACTGATGTGTTCATGTTTTTTTAGACCTTCACTAATAATCTGAAACGCTGTCATGCGCGGATCTAAACTGGCGTATGGGTCTTGAAATACCACCTGAATATGTTTTCTGATAGCAAGCAAATCAGCACCGCTTATTGCATAATTTGCCTCTTTATCAAATAATACTTCACCATCAAATTTAACGGCGCCGCCAGTCGCTTTAAGCAACATTAATATCAGTTTTGCAACTGTGCTCTTGCCACTACCACTTTCGCCAACTATGCCGAGTACTTCACCTTTTTGAAGTGAAAAACTGACATCATCAACCGCTTTTAACTGACCAGCTGTTTTAGAAAACACACCTTTTTTTATTGGAAAATACTTTTTTAAATTCGTTACTTCTAATAATGTACTCACGCTGCTACTCCTGTGGATAGTCGGCTGTTGTCATTGTATAAAAACCATGTTCTGGCGAATAATTCTCTGGTCTGGCCTTAATAAGCCCCTTTGTATAGCGATGCTGTGGACTGCGCAGCACATCTTTCAAGACACCTTTTTCAACCACTCTGCCACCATACATGACGCAGACATCATCGCACATATAGTTAATCACACCGAGGTCATGACTGATGAAAATAATCGATAAACCCATACTGGCTACCAGTTGCTTCATCAATTTTAATATATCGGCCTGAATTGTCACATCTAACGCCGTGGTTGGTTCATCACAGATCAGCAAATCGGGATTTGTACAAATTGCCATTGCAATCATGATGCGTTGGCGCATACCTCCTGATAGCTGATGCGGATAGTAATAGTAGGTCTTGTCGACATTGGGAATTTGTACTTTGTCAAGCATTGCCATTGCCCGCTTTTTGGCTTCATTTGGTCGAATTTTATTATGAATTAAAATGGTTTCGGTAATTTGATCGCCAACTCTAAAAACCGGATTTAAGCTCGTCATTGGCTCTTGAAAAATCATCGATATTCGATTGCCACGTACATTTAAATACTCTTTTTCAGAAAGATCACACAATGATATATTATCAAATATAATTTGCCCCGCTTTTATATAGCCATTAGGCTTCGGAATTAAGCCCATAATCGCCAATGCGCTCATGCTTTTACCGCTACCGCTCTCACCAACTAAACCAAGTACACGTCCTTTTTCTAGACTGTAATCAATTCCTTTTAAAGCTTCAAATTCGCCTGTTAATGTGCGAAAGCAGACCTTCAATCCTTTAACTTCTAAAAAGCTCATCTTACACCTTCAACTTTGGATCTAACGCATCTCTTAGGCCATCACCTAAAAAATTAATGCTGAGCACTGTCAATAAAACCATGACCCCGGGCGGAATCCACAGCCACCACTGATTTTGCAATACGCGAATACTTTGAGCTGCCGCTAACATATTGCCCCAACTGGGCACGCTCGGTTTAACACCCAGCCCTAAAAAACTAAGACCAGCTTCTGTTAGAATGCCATTGACGATGGCTAACGTTGCATATACCGTCACCGGTGCCATTGTATTTGGCAAGATATGTGCCTTGATAATTTCAAAATGATTAAGTCCGAAAACCCTTGCCGCATCGATAAATTCTCTCTTTTTAAGCGATAGTACTTCAGCGCGCACAATACGAGCAACGTGCGTCCAATAAATCAATGCGATAATGATGATAATATTGCGCATGCTCGGCCCCACAAATGAAGCCATCGCAATGGCCACAATAAAAAAGGGGAAACACATAATGATGTCGACAATACGCATAATAATGCTATCGATTATACCGCCAAAATAACCAGCCGCTGCACCTGCAGTCGTTCCGATGATAATTTGCGAAAAACTAGCCAGTATGCCTACAGTTATCGACACGCGACCACCGTATAAAATTCGCGATAATACATCTCGGCCAAGGTCATCGGTACCCAACAAATGCGCTTTAGAAGGCGCACTTTCTATATTAAATAAATCGATGTCATCAATTTCATAAGGCGCAATCAACGGTGCTAAAAGTGAAAGTGTGACAAATACTATTAATATCACCATGCCGAACATCGCTAATTTGTTACTTCTAAGTTTATACCAAGACAATTTTGACAACGTCATCTCTTCCGGTTTAATTGCCTTCACGGTTACACCTCCTCATCATAGCGAATGCGTGGGTCGGCAAAGGCATATAGAATATCTGCCAAAAAATTTGATAAGAGAATAATAACCGCCATAAGTAGCATAATGCCCATAATAAGTGGATAATCTCTTCCTAAAATTGCATCGTAATTAACGCGACCAATACCTGGCCAAACAAATATCGTTTCAGTTAGCACGGCGCCTGAAAAAACCGTCGGAATACTTAACGTTATAATTGTAATAATTGAAATTAAGGCATTTCTAAAAGCATGTTTATAAATGACCTTGTGTTCGCTTAAGCCTTTTGCACGGGCGGTTCGAATATAATCTTCACCAATTACCTCAATCATGGAACTTCTCGTATAGCGCATAAATGTTGCTGTTTGCAATAAAGACAAAACAATAGTTGGCAGTATCATATGCTTGGCAACATCTATTATAAAATCTAATCCCGATAGGTTCATACCTGCTGTAACCATGCCAGAAGTCGGCAATAAATTAACGTCAAAAGTAAGCCATTTTATTAATAATAGGCCAAAGAAAAACGCTGGAATACTGAGTCCGATAAAAGTAAATATGGTTACGATATAGTCAAATAACGAATTGCGCTTAGTAGAAGAAAAAATACCGGCCGGCAATGCTATGCCCAAACTGACGATCAGCGAAAGAACTCCTAATAATATCGTATTGGGTAAATAATCGCCAATTACTTGAACGACCGGTTTGTTGAATTTTATTGAATAGCCTAAATTTCCCTGTATGGCTTGCCCTAACCATTTGAAGTATTGAATGCCAATTGGATCGTAATAGCCAATATCGCGCAACATCTTTTCTCTCAATTCATGCGTTATATTGGGATTCATCGACTGAATGAAAGGGTCGCCTGGTGCAAGGTGAATAATAATGAATATTACCAATGTAACACCAAAGAGTATAATGATAGATTGAAAAAATCGTCTAATGATATACTTCGTCATGCCATTTCCCCTTTACTACACCCAGATTGAGAGATGTGGCGATTTTTTACACCACATCTCATTTTTAATTTACTAAAATGCTTTAGCTATTGTCATTACTTCATCATCCAGTTGACAATGTCGTAGTAATCTGTAAATGTAGCCGGCTTATAGTTTTCTAAATTAGCAGATGAAGCCTTCACCATATTAGGTGCGTATAGCAATACGATTGGTGGGTCATCATTAAATATCTTAGCAAACTCTTTATAAACCTTTGCGCGCTCTTCAATAGATAAGACGTTAAGCCCCATTTCCATATACTTATCAGCTTCAGCATTGCGATAACCTGGAATATTCCAAGCACCTACGCCTTTTTCATCTGAGGCCGCTCCAGTGCTCCAATAGGGAATTGGGTCAGGGTCTAATGATAACGAACTACCTAACAAGAATAGATCAAATTCATGATTTTTCATGACTTCATCTAGTAGTGCACTAAATTCCATCATTTTGAGCTCGATCTCAACACCAATATCATTTAAGTACTTTTTAATGATAACTGCATATTGTTCGCGCACTTTATTACCACTTGGATAGGTCAGCGTCAACGATAATTTTTTGCCATCGCCATCTTCTAAAACGCCATCGCCATCTCTATCTTCAAAACCGACTTCTTTCAACAGTTCTTTTGCCTTTTCTGGTGAAAAGTCGTAATTATTCAAGCCATCTTTAGGATATTGCCACGTATTCGGTAGCATTGGCGCATTAATTAATGTTCCATTACCCTTTAACAATTGTTCAATAACCGTCTTTCTGTCAATAGCATAAGTAAAGGCCTGTCTTACTCTCTTATCTTTAAATATATCGAGTCTCATATTAAAGCCCATGTACTGATAGCTTTTACCTGCAAACTGATAAATATTTAGTCCCTTTGCCTTTAATTCATCAATATCTTCTTTTTTTAAATTCGAAACATCTGCCAAATCGATTTCGCCATTACTAAGTGATGAAATCGCCGTATCTTGGTTTGTGATTTTAAAAATAAAGTTCTCTAATTTTGCCTTGCCTGCATAGTAATCTGAAAAAGCTTCGAGTTCGACAAATTGACCTGGTACATATTCTTTAAACACGTAAGGACCTGTTCCCATTGGCGCACCTAATAAATCAGTTGATTTTTTCCAGTTTTCTACCGGCACTTGAGACCAGACGTGTTCTGCAATAATGCCTACTTCGGTAGAAATTCTAATTAAACCAGGTGCATAAACATCTTCAAATGTGAAGGCAATTGTGTTGTCGTCGATCACCTCTATGCCTTCAATTTGTGCTACTTCACCATTATGAACAGCTTCTGCACCAACTAAATCAGAAACTGTACCGTAAAGCGGTCCGTCATAATTGGGTTTTGCCATTGATTCAAAGGTAAATAATACATCTTTTGCAGAGAATTTCTCGCCATCATGCCAGGTTAAATCTTTTCTTAAGTAAAACGTAATCGTCTTGTTGTCATCAGACACTTCATATTTTTCAGCTAAATCGGGAATTAAATTCATTTTGTCATCCAGTTTCAACAGTGAAGAAAAAACGATATCATTGACGACAATATCATAATCACTATCTGCTAGTATTGGATTAAAAATACCCGTCGGGGAAGTAAAGAGCCCCTTGACAACCTTATTTACTGATGGTGCTTCGGACGTTGTAGTTTCAGCAGCTGTTTCAGTAGCTGTTTCATCGCTAGCCTGTTGAGATGCTACTGTTGTCTCTTCAGCTTGTTTAGCTGTCGTTTCTTCTTCAACAGAAGTTTTACCACAGCCAGACAACAAAGCAATTGTCATCACTAAAATCATCAATAATGCTACTAGTCTTTTCATTATAACCTCCCTTTGTAGTTTTATTACATTATTCAATATATGTAACTTTATATACATGATAAATAATTTTCAGCTTAAAGTCAATGTATTTATTAACTCAGATGCATATATAACCATTGTTGTGCTTGCTTTTATTCATTCCGACATTACTTGTCGGTTTGATATTTTATTTTATCCTATTTCTCTTAGACTTTGTGCAACAAACCTTAAATAAAAAAGCCTTAGAATTTATCATCTAAAGCTACTATGCTTATTAAAGTATTACCGTAATCTATGAAAGGTTGATTTCAAGAGATTTCTACATTACGATTGTATCAATTTAGCGATTATTTTATTAATGTAAATAGCATTTAGAGTGGTAAAATGCAACTTGTACACAAATTGCACACAAAAAAGGTGGCTACACAACCGTAAACCACCTTTTTGTTAAATATCTTTCGACTCCGATATCACTTCCCAAAATACCCCATCATCAATAATTCTTCTTCACTGGCACCTTTAGGTTTTGCAAAGATTTGTTTGTAGAGCGCAACGAGCTCGTCGTCACTCATTCCTTTTAGCTTTGTTTTGTAGACATCGCGATAGCCCTATGATTTATAGTATTCTGTTAATGCATCGATTATTTCTTGAATTTTCATGGCATTTCCCTTAGCTTTTATAAGATTTGCTTAGACTAGTTATATCATAAAATGTAAATATAATGAAATGAACAAAAGCGAGATGACAAAGAAACGCCGTTAACATGACAAAACATACTATAATAGCGAAGTAATTACTTTTGTGTAATTAACACTTCTAAATAGTTTCGATAACATTTCTTTAGAGCTCTACGGCCTAAGCTATAAAAATTGGGCCATATAAAAAGGTAAGTAATGAACCCCACTCTGTTTTTTGAAATCTTTAATATGAATGACATACTTGGCATTAATTCTATTAGCGTACTTTATAGAAAACTCATCAAGAGAACGATGTTTTCTATAATTTGAAGACTTAACTTCAATAGGACTAACTTTATTATCTCTACTTAGTAAGAAATCAATCTCAAAGTTTCTTTTTTCGCGATTGTCATAATAGGTATAGTAAAATAATTTATGTGATTTAGAAACCAATGTTTGAGCAATAATATTTTCATATAGCATGCCTAGATTTTTAGAGAGTTTATTGCTCAATAGCTGCTGATATATCTTGTTTTCTGTAAAATCTTTGTCTTTAAACATAAGTGTAACCATTAGTCCAGTATCGGCTAAATACAATTTGAATTTGTCCAAGTTCAGATTGCTTGCCAATCCCACATTTGGATCATTAGCATGGTAGGCAACTAAAACAGTTTTAGACGCAGACAATTCTGAAATCTCTTGTAACAATGTCGCAGCGCGTGTGTTTTCTAAAACGCTGGACACTTGATAGCGAGATGAATTTCTAGATAATTCTGCCGGAATAGCATCAAAGAGCATGGAAATCTTGCCACTAGGGTCAATTTTATAAAAATCTTCTTCATATAAATTGATTATATCTCTTTTAACTTGATCTACCATTCTAAAATTATTTGTTTCTATGTAGGCTTGTATGGCCTGTGGCATGCCACCGATAAGCATATACAATCTAAATTTTCGCAAGATATTTCTATTTTGTTCTTCACCTAATGATAATTCTTTTTCAAACGCCTGCTTTAACAAATTATTTATCGCTTTTTCTTCGATTGCCCATAAAAACTCTTCGAAGTCCATTGGGTACATTGTTAACTTTCTCTCTTCACTGGGAATTAATATCCTATCTACATTTTTTTTGATCGAAATCAGAGAACCCGTTTCAATGTAGTCGTATCGGCCATCTGCCACTAACTTTTTAATTGATTGTCTAGCAAGAGGATTAAATTGAACCTCATCAAATACAATTAACGAATCCCTTTTATGTAAATCTACACCGTACTGTAATTGAAGCTGTAGAAAAAAATAGTCTAAATC
>PDWI01001425.1_pt1 | contig 45145 bp, 33 predicted proteins | sample 1430891 | NCBI WGS metagenome assembly PDWI01 (sample SAMN01162508, study PRJNA174530) | Oral metagenome, whole genome shotgun sequencing project. | biome: Marine environment; feature: Marine mammal; material: Swab sample of the gingival sulcus; isolation source: swab sample of gingival sulcus...
GGTTGCTTGCTACCAGCAGGCGCCCTCCTCGCTCCTACGCCGTGATTCCGCATCCTTCGCGCAGCTCGGTCCGGTAAGCTGATCAGCGCTCTAGCGGCCGAAGTTGATGTCCGAGGAGCCGCTCTTTTTACCTGAGGCGGGCGGGCTGCGCACGACGACGCTGAGGATGCCGCCGAAGAGCAGCGCCGCTGTCGCGGTGCCGAGCCCGGACGTCCAGCCATAAGACACGCCGACGGCGACGCTGCCGCCGACGGCGAGTGTGAGGTAGAGCAGCAGATAGAGCCACCCCTTCTTGGTGGCGACCACTGGCTTCTTGTCAATGCAGCATCGTTTGTACTTCTGACCGCTGCCGCAAGGGCATGGGTCGTTTCTGGATACGGCGCCCATGCCTTGATTGTAGCGAAGGTGACCCGCTACTGGGTAGCGGCTTCGATCGCCGCGATGGCTTCGGCGGAGAGCTCGATCTCGCGGGCGCGCACGCTGTCTTCGACGTGAATGGAGAACGTCTTCTTCCTGCCAGAGGCGACGCTCTCGGTGGGCGAGGCGCCACCACCAACCGGCCAATCTCCGCCATCCGAAGGATCGGACTGACGGGCAACGAAGCCAGCGGCGTCCCAGATCAGCGTGGCGACGGGAGGGACGTTGGTCAGGGCTTTAGGCGCTTGGCCTTACGCTCTTGCTCGCGGTGCATCGCCAGCAGGCGGACGGGTGTCAGGCGGCTGAGCTTATCTTGGTAGTCGACGTCTTTGCCCTTGTTCATCAGCGCGAGGATCGCGCTGACGAGCTGGTCTTTGCTGCCGAAGCGCTCGGACATCGCGACGTGTGCGTCATGCAGCCGGAGCAGCTTGGAGTTGGCCATTGAGAGCAGACGACCCTTGAACTCGTCTTTGTCCTCGCCCTCGCGATCGACCATGCCAGCGAGCTTGTCGACGAGCGTGTCTTTGTTGCCGAAGCGCTCATTGACGAGCTGAAGAGGTGACTGTTTCATCTCGCGTTCTCTCCTGTCCGCCTGACGAGCCAACTCGATCGGCCTCCACGCCGGCGGGACGGGTCTATGTAGGCGATCCCTCCGCTGTCGTCAATGTGAGGCGACCTTTGGGCGGGAGGCGTGTTGCCTCGACCACGAGGCCCGATACGGTCTGCCATGCCTCACAGAACGCCCCTGACTGGCTTGCGGCTGTTCTTCTGGTTTCCTGTGGCCCGCGTCGGCTTCGCTCTCCTGCGGAACTCGTCTCGAAGCGCCTCGATCCGGTCGTTCGCGTCGCGCGGCTGCTGCCCTGGCTCCAGACCGCGGCGCAGGTGTTCAGTGTCCTCGCCGCGCTGGCGCGTGGATTGGCGGCACGGCGACAATGGTGTTGCTCGTCGGCGCGGGGTGTTGGGCTTGGCGATCTGGGGCTGGTCGAGGGTGCTCCTACAGAGCACCTTCGCGCTGCAGGCGCGTCGCGGCCTCGCGCATCGTGACAAACTCGAAGTGCTCGCGCAGGTCGTCGATGCAGCGGCGGAAGCGCTCGCGCTTCTTGGTATAGGGGACGCGGAGGTCTGGCTGGCGCCCGGCCAGCTCGGTGGGGATCATGTCGGCGACGGCGTCGGAGAGGTCGATGCCGTGCATCTCGAGGTTGAAGAAGGGGCGCCGCGCCATCACCTTGATCACGTTCTTGCGCAGCCACTCGGGGGCGATGGCGAGCATCGTGCCGATCGCTGGCAGGCGTAGGCCCGGGACCACCGCCACGGGGAGCTCGATCAACGGGCCCTGGCCGCGTCGCCACGGGCGGTCCGGGTCGAGGCGGTAGGGGTCGGCGGGAGAGGTCAAGCAGCGCGGGTTGCTCAGCACGGCGCCAGAGCGGCGACCACGGAGGGCCATCCCGCCCATCACCGCCGCCTTGGCCAGATAGTAGGGCGGCGAGGGGAACATCGAGGTGTCGTAGCTGTAGTCGAGGTTGGACAGGGCGCGGGCGACCTTCTCGTTGATGTAGTAGCCCGGCGCCCGGAACCCGACCGGCGCGCGCTCGGGGCCGATCAGGTCCACGATCGCCTCGTGGGCGCCGCGGATCTCCTGCTCGATCACCTGCTCGGGCAGCCGGCAGAGCTCGTAGGGGTGGTTATAGGTGTGGTTGCCCAGCTCGCAGCCGGACTCGGCGAGCCGACGTAAGGAGGCCTGGGTGTCCTCGTAGCTCTCGAGCTCGCGGCCGACCACGAAGAAGGTCGCCGGGATACCCCACTCCGCCAGGGCCTCCTCGAAGCGCGGCAGCGCGTTCTTCATGATCGTGTGTTTGACCTGTCGCGGCGGATCGCCCAGGCCGTGGATCTCGTAGTAGGCAGAGAGAGGATCGAGGTCGACGCTCAGCACACATAGCTTCTTGGACATCGCGGTCTCTCCCTCGAGTCGGTCGTCAGTCTGGCTCGGTCGCGCGCCGAAGGCTACTCGAGCACGCGCATCACGTAGGTCAGCTTGAGCAGGTTGCGTAGCACGTTGGGCACGCGCTTGAACAGGTTGATCGAGGGCTTGCGCATCTCGACGACGCGCACCGGGATCTCGACCACGACGTGGCGCTCGCGCTCGGCGCGGATCACCAGCTCGCTGGCGAAGACATCCTTGTCGACCACGCAGCGGCCGGCGGTGCCCACGATCGCGTCGCGCCGGAAGGCCTTCATCCCGTGGGTGTCGGTGCCATGGTAGTGAAAGAGCAGCCGCAGCATCGTGTTGTAGACCCCGGTGGCTACGTGGCGGACGAGGGGGCGCGTGTCGTCGGCCCCTGCGATCACCTTCGATCCGACCACCATCGCCGCGTCGGCGGCGACCAGCCGCTCGAGGGCGCGGCGGTAGAAGTCGAGGTCGCAGAGGTCGATCTCGTCGCAGACGATGTAGCTGCCCCGAGCTCGCAGGATGCCCTCCTTGAGGGCGCGGCCGTAGTTCGGCTCGCCCACCGAGAAGGTCTCGACCTCCGGGTATTTTTCCGCGAGCTCGCGACAGAACTCGACCGTGCGGTCGCTGCTGCCGTTTTCAGCGAGGAGGATCTCGAAGCTCTTGCCCAGCTCCTTGAGCCCCTCTCGAAGCGCCACGACCGACTGGGTGATGATCGCCTCTTCGTTGTAGACGGGGATCACCGCCGTGAGGTGTGGCGCGGTGCTCGAGCCGTCGGGTCGCTCACTCGGCAGGACGGTGAGCTCGGGTGGTTGTCGGCGGTGCTGCATTATCTCTTCCTGGAACGCTCCCGTATCGCCCCTAGGCGCGGGGCAGCGCATCGGCGCGCTGAGCCGCATTTTTGCCAGCCAGCAGGCTATCTTCCATCGAGTTGTAGATCCAGGCCCCGTAGCGTCCGCAGGAGAAGATCTGCCGGGCCTCGAGGTAGTCGTGGATCGTGGCGGTCGCCGTAGCGTAGTGCTCGTCGAAGACCACGTAGGCTGGGTCGATCAGGCGCTCGTCGGCGAAGAGCACATCGTCGACGTCGCCGATCGCGCCGATGGTCACCAGCGAGCGCAGCACCTCGGCTCTGTTCGCGTCGGTCAGCGGCTCGCGGGAGGAGAGCTCGACGTAGAGGCTCGAGCATCCCTCGGGGGCCATCGAGGCTACGGCATTGGAGAAGACGCCGACCCGATAGACCGGCAGCTCGACCTCGGGGACGTAGATCCAATGCCAGTCGGCGGGGGAGGGCTTGCGCGTGCCGACGTTGAGGTAGCGCACCGGCGTGGCGCGCAGCTTGGTGGCGGCCTCGACCAGCTCGGCTGGCGCGTCGACCAGCAGCGAGACCAGCGCAGGTAGCGGGATCGAGGCGATCAGCGCGTGATAGCCCAGGACCTCGCCGCCGACGTGGATCTCGCGACGCTCGGCGTCGATACGCTCGGGGGTCGTGGAGAGCTGGGTGTGGGCCGGATCGAGGGCGTCGATCAGGCCCTTGGTGAAGCTCTCGATGCCGCCAACCTTGGGGTAGCGGAACTTGACGTTGTAGCCGAGGTTGGCTGGCCCCGCCCCGACGGCGCCAGCGACCACCTGCTCGGCGCTGGGGATCGGCACGAAGCGGCTACACCAGGCGCTGGTGATCTCGCTAACCTTCACACCCCAGAGCTTCTCGTTGTAGGGGACCATGAAGTGCTTGGCGATGCCGCGGCCGAAGTGATGCTGGATGTACTCTTCGAAGTTCGCCAGCGCGGCCTGGTGGTTGGCGCCGACGTTGGAGCCCTCGGCCAGCGCGGCCGCCGCAGCGCGCCGCTCGCGGGCCTCGAGAAAACCAAGCAAGCACTCGGCGTTGACCTCTGGGGGGAGCCCATGGAGGTTGGCTTGGAAGGGGTAGAGCGTGGCGCGGCCGTGGGAGAAGACCCGAGCGACGCGGGTGACCTCGACCATCGTGCCCTCGGCGGTGTCGGGCTCGCCGTGGAGCTGCGCCACCAGCGCCTTGATCTCCGGGTCACGGAGGTGCAGCCAGTGGCCCGTATGGTCGAAGTAGAAGCCGTCGCGCTCTTCGGTGCGGGCGAGGCCGCCGAGGCGGTCATCGCGTTCGAGCAGCAGGTAGGGGCTCTGCAGGTGCAGCGCCGCCGAGATGCCCGCCAGCCCACCACCCAGCACCACGGTTGGACGCGCGGATTCCCCGAGAGACTCGGTAGGGCTCGTCATGTCGGCTGTCTAGCATATGGGGCGCAAGGCGTCGATCCATGGCCTTCGACCTCAACGCCGGGAGCCGATAACGCTTGCGCCAACCCCACTCGGCCAGTAGAGTGCGCCAACAATATGCGATATTCCGTAGTTACGCTCATTACTGACATCGTTCACGACCACAGCTAGATACGACATGGATCGCGTTCCGAAGTGGGTCTGGCTCCTCGTCCTAGGAGCCGTGCTGATGCTGCCGATGCTCGGCTCCTTCGGCCTCTGGGACCCAGCCGAAATCAAGCACGCCGATGTAGCCCGCGCCGTGGCGGAGAAGGGTAGCTTCGGCGATATCACCGTTGGCGGTAAGCACCAGCCTCAGCCAGTGCTCTATCTCTGGCTCGTGGCCATTGGCTTCAAGCTCTTCGGGGTCAACGAGCTCGCCGGCCGCTTGCCGTTGGCGCTCTGCGGCCTGCTGGCGCTGCTCTTGGTCTACCGCGTGGGGCGGAGGCTCGTCAGCGAGGAGGCCGCCCTCGCCGGGGGCTTCGTGCTGGCGACGACGCCGGCGTTCCTCTTTCAGTCGAGGCAGCTCGCCTCCGACGTCGTCTCCTTTACGGCGATCCTCGCCGCGATCGGCGGGCTAGCCGCGTTCCTCGCGCCCCGCGACGGCAAGCGCGAGCGCATCGATCTGCTGATCGGCGCGCTCGGCTTGGTCGGCGCGGTCTTGACCCGGGGGTTGTTGCTCGGCGTCGGGCTTCCGCTGCTGGCGATCGGCGGCGCGCTGGTCCTGACTCGCGGCGCGTTCGCGTCTGCTAGGTCCGCGTCTACCAGCGCGAAGAGCGCTCAAGCCAAAGAGAAGAACAAGCCTGGCGCGTCCGAGTCTGGCGCGTCCGAGTCTGGCGCGTCCGAGTCTGGCGCGTCCGAGTCTGGCGCGTCCGAGTCTGGCGCGTCCGATCGATCAAGCAGGGCAAGTTCCTGATCCTGGGCGGCGTGTACCGCAAGGTCGCCTTCCCGCCGACCTTCGACAAGGCGCTGCGCGACTTTGGCTTCGCCTTCTTTCCCTGGTTTGCTCTGGCGCCGTTGATGCTCTGGCAGTTCGTCTCCGAGATCAAAGACGGAACCCAACAGCCCCGCGAGGAGGCCGGCTTCGCCAAGCTGGTGATCGTGCTCTCGGTGGTGCTGGGCTACACCGCCGCGGTGCTCTGGCCGGGCTTCTTCGGCAAGCTACGCATGCCGACCCTCGCGATCTGCGCCCTCGGCGTCGGGATCTGGGCCTGGCAGGCCTACCAGCGCGGCGACCGTCGCCCCTTCTGGGGTGTCGTCGCTGCCGGGCTGATCCTCGCGTTGCACCAAGACTTCGTGATGCGCCCCAACACGCTGGCGTTCTCCCATCTGGTCGACTCGGCGCGTTACCCGAAAGACCTCAACATCAAGGTCGCCACACGACTCTTCGGCATCGCGCTGGCGGCGCTCTTCTTCCTCGCCTTCTCCGGCCCCTCACAGCGCATCGTCGCCAACTTCCAGGGGCGCTTCACCGGCGGCGTCGCCAACGTCTTCGCCCGCCTGCTCGACAAGCTCGGCGCTGGCCTGCGCAGCCTCGGCGGCGAGGGCGGTCGCCACTACTATCTCGCCGCGGGCGGCGGCGCGCTGATCTTCGCTGCCTGGTGCTCGCTCTGGCTTACGCCACAGCTGAGCTACCACATGTCGAACAAGACCCTCTTTGAGACCTATCACAGGTGCAAGCAGGGTGGAGAGCGGCTGGCTCAGTACCGGGTCTCGGGACGAGGCGCCGCATATTACAACAACGGCCAGGTCGACTCGATCCGCCATCAGGGCGAGCTCTTCACCACGCTGAAGAAATCGCAGCGGAGCTTCATCTTGATCCCCTCGAACTACCTCGGCTCGATCGACCAGTCGGCGCGACAGCGGCGGATCAACTACCACGTCCTCGACGATAGCAACTCGCACTACCTGATCATCTCGAACAAGCTCGGCGGTTCGCGCTGCGAGAAGGATAAGAACCCGCTACGCAAGCTGGTCTTCCGCGCGCCGCAGAAGCCGCAGAAGCGCGCCTCCGTCAACTGGGAGAACAAGGTCGAGCTCTACGGTTACGATCTCCCCGACACCGTGACCCGTGGCCGCTCGTTCACCATCCGGCTGCACTTCAAGGTGCTCAAGCGCCTGCCGGCCAACTACAAGATCTTCATCCACTTCGACAAGCCGGCGAGCCGCTTCCACGGCGACCACAAGCCCGTCGGCGGGATGTACCCCACGCAGTACTGGCTGCCAGGCGACTACATCATCAGCGAAAAAGAGGTCGACATCCCGCTCCTGACCACGCCCTCGGGTCGCTACGCGATCATGATCGGCTTCTGGCAGGGCTCACGCCGCTTCAAGGTCGTCAAGGGCCCCAACGACGGCGTCAACCGCTCTCGCATCGGCTACCTCCGCGTCCGCTAGAGCGCAGATCAGCTTACCGGACCGAGAGCTGCGCGAAGGATGCGGAGTCATGGCGTAGGAGCGAGCAGGGCGCCTGCTTTTAGCAAGCAACCGACGAGCGACAACCGCTGTGATGTCGCAGACCAGCGCGGTGACGGGAGGGAAGCGGGTCAGCGCTCTAGAGCGCAGATCAGCTTACCGGACCGAGCTGCGCGAAGGATGCGGAATCACGGCGTAGGAGCGAGGAGGGCGCCTGCTTTTAGCAAGCAACCGACGAGCAACAACCGCAACCGCTGTGATGTCGCAGACCAGCGCAGCGACGGGAGGTAAGGTGGTCAGCGCTCTAGTAGGCGTAGCCGACGCCGGCGAATACGCGGAGGTAGCTGTCGGTGGCGTCGCTTGGCGCGTCGCGCTCGAGGGTGCCCGGCAGCGGGGGACGGCTGGTGCCGCCGAGGCCGGCGAAGCTGACGCCATAGCGCGAGTACTCCACGCCGACGAAGTAGCGCAGGCCGAAGGCGAGCTGGCCGCCGACGCGGCCGGCGATGGCGAAGGCTAGCCCGCCGTCGCGGCTGCCCAGGGCGTTGGCCGTCTCCTGGCCCACGCCGAGGAAGGGGCGGATGTCGGCGCTGAGGCCGAGCCGCAAGAGACCGTCGAGCAGGCCGATCTCGCCGCCGAGGGCGAGGCGCAGGAAGCGGTAGTTCATCTCTGGGAGCGCGGCGTTGTCACCGAGGCTGAAGCGACGCAGACCGAAGCCAGCCTCGGCGAAGACCAGCGCGGGGCCGAGGGAGCGCGGGCCTACCGGCAAGCGAAAGCGCAGCCCGCCGTGGAGCTGCATCGCGGAGCCGTCGACGTCGGCCTCGGCGCCGCCGATGGTCGCCGAACCTTCGGCGCGGGTCTGCATCGCGATGTGGTGGCTGAAGGTGCCGACCAGGCCGATGTGTTGGGCGATGCTGCGTGTAAACAGCGCCGCCGGGTAGACCTCGGCGCGGAGCGTGAGCTCGCCGAAGGCGCCGCCCTTGTGGCGGCGGATGTCGGGTTGGCCGCTGAGGCCGACCAGCTCGAGGCTGCGCGTGGAGAGGCCGAAGCCGAGGTCGGCGATCACGAAGGCCTCGCTGGGGTCGCTGCGTCGCGCGAGAGCCGGCGGCGGGGGCGGCGGCGTCTCGACCACCGGCTTGGGGTCGGGCTTCGGCGGCGGCGGCGTGGGATCGGGTTTGGGATCGGGCTTAGGCGGAGGCGGCGGTGGCTGGTAGGCCAAGATAAGTTTGGCCAGCTTACGCGCCAGGGCGCTGGCCGTGCGGGTGATCCACCGCGCGGAACGGGCGGTGGCGGCGCGGCTGGCGATGCTCGCTCCTGCGCCCTGCGCCGTGTTGGGAGCGAGCGCCTCGATCTTGACGCGATAGCGACGACGCTTTCGCGTGGTGTTGACGTTCAGCACGGCCTTGCAGCGCTCGATCGTGGCGCAGAGGGCCTGCAGCGAGGCGGCGTCCTTCGGGTTGACCTTGCCGTTGGCTTTGCTCTCGTAGCGTTTCCAGCCGACGAGCTTCAGCCGCCCGCGGCGCAGCCCGGCGGCCAGACCCCGGCGCACGCGCGCGCCATTGCGGCCCCGCAGCGCCGTGGCTAGGACCAGGCCCTTGACGGGCTGTCTCACGCGTCGACGTCGGCGTCGACGGCGGCGGCGAGCGTCGACATCTGCGGCGAGGGTGAGCAGCAGCGCCAGGACGGTCAGCCCGACCAGAAAGCGCCTACGAGACGTCTTCAGCGTTTGCATCAGGGCACCACCTGTTTCGCGTCAGCGATCGTTTCGGGCCTGTAGCCTGAGGTCGCGAGCATGCGCTCCAGCACGAGCACCTCCGGGACACGGGTTTGCATCAGCTCCGCGGCGTGGCGGGGGCTGAGCGGCTGGTAGTAGAGCGTGGCCTTGACCGTCAGCGGACCGCGTTGACCTGCGGGTAGAGTCACGTCGTACAGTAAGCGGTCTTTTCCCGCAACGAAGTTGGTGTCGCCGCCGAGGCCCGCGGGTGCGATGTCGGCGATCTCGGCGTCGTTCGGATCCCAGCCAACGGGCAGCAGGCGGTTGTCCTTGGCGTAGCTCGAGGCTCGCAGCAGGCGATAGGTCGGCTTGCCGGCGGTGTCGGCGAGCACGGCCTCGTAGATTTGCACCTGATCGGCGGAGGTGATCCTCTGATGGTGCGGCTGCTGTGGGCCACCGGCGGCCTCGGACGCCAGCTGCGTGCCGTCGGCGCCGAGCAGCCGGCCGCGGGAGTCGAAGCTGCCTGAGACGAAGATCGCCGCGCCGTCTTGGGATTCGACACGAAGCTGCAGCACCACGCGTCGGGCGGGGTAGCCGGTGGGCAGCTTGTGGCCAGCCTGGCTCTGCACCGTGACCTCGACGGAGAGGGTGTCGCCGCTGCGGGTAGCGCTGTCGATGGTGATGGTGGCCGTGCGCTTCTGCAGCCGGTCACGGGCGCGGGCGATCAGGGCGTCGAAGGCGGTGGGCGCCAGCTCGTCGGCAGTGCGCGTGATCAGAAACGGCGTCCCGCAGGCGACCGCCGCCCTCGACCTCGGCAGCCGCCTCTCCAAGGGCAACGAGCAGGGCCTGCTCGGGCTCGCCTTTCGTCCGCAGCACGCGCAGAACCGCAAGCTCTCCCTGTTTAATACCGACACCTCGGCGGCGGTGCAGGTGCGCGAGTTCCAGCTCCAGGCGGCAAACCCCGAGCTGATCGACAGCGCCAGCGAGCGCGCGATCCTGTCGGCGGCCCAGCCCCAGAGCAACCATAACGGCGGCGGCCTGCGCTTCGGCCCCGACGGCTACCTCTATATCAGCATCGGCGACGGCGGCGGCGGCGGCGACAACCACGGCACCATCGGCAACGGTCAGCGCAAAGACACGATGCTGGGCAAGATCCTGCGTATCGACGTCGACACGACGAGTTCGGCGAAAAGCTACGGCGTGCCCTCGACCAACCCCTTCGTCGGCGATCCGAGCTACGCGCCGGAGATCGCCTTCACCGGCCTACGCAACCCCTTCCGCTTCTCCTTCGATCGGCTCACCGGCGCGCTCTGGATCGCCGACGTCGGGCAGAACGCCAGGGAAGAGATCGACTACGTAGCGCCCGGACAGCTGGGCCATAACTTCGGCTGGCGCTGTCGCGAGGGGCTCGCGGCCTACAACATGAGCACGGCGAACTGCAGCTCCACGACCTTCGTCGATCCCGTGTTGGTCAAGCCGACCACCGGGCCCTACTGCTCGATGATCATGGGCTATGCCTATCGCGGCTGCCGCATGCCGGGCTATCACGGTACGATCTTCTATAGCGACTACTGCCACTCCAACCCGCGCCGCTTCGAGTTCAATGGCACGACCATCTCCAACGATCAGGCGATCAGCACGATCAACCTCAACCCCATCGCCTGGACCGAAGACCAATACGGCGAACTCTACTTCGTGCGTTTGGGCAACCGGGTGTTCCGCTTGGACCCCAACTAGAGCGCTGACCAGCTGACCTCCTGTCGCCGCGCTGATCAGCGCTCTAGGGTCAGGCTGAACAGAACCCCTCAGACGAACTTGGCCTTCAGCGCGGCTTCGACCGCCGGCGGGACGAAGGCCGAGACGTCGCCGTGGAAGCGGGCGACCTCGCGGACCAGCGAGGAGCTGACGAAGAAGTTGTCTTCGTCGGTCATCAGAAAGACCGTGTCGATCTCGCCGGCGAGGCGACGGTTCATCAGCGCGAGCTGGAACTCGTACTCGAAGTCGGCGACGGCCCGAAGGCCGCGGACGATCGCCTTGGCCTTGCGCTGACGGGCGTAGTCGATCAGCAAGCCATCGAAGATGCCGACCTCGACGTCGTCACCGGGGGTGATCACCCTGCGCAGCAGCTCGACGCGCTCCTCACCGGAAAAGAGGCCTTTTTTGTTGATGTTGGTCGCGACCGCCACGATCACCTTATCAAAGAGCGCCCGCCCGCGGGCGAGGATGTCGAGGTGGCCGTTGGTGACTGGATCGAAAGAGCCAGGGTAGATCGCCAGAGTCATGTGCTCGAGTCCTCTCCTTGCCCGCCGCACGCGCGCGTCATGCTCATCTTCGAGGTGGTAGCTGGTAGATCGCGATCGCGCAATCACCGTAGCAGCGTCTGGTGAGCAGCTCCAGCCCACCGAGCGGATCGGGGGCGTCGTCCTTGGGGGCGTGCTCCACGGCGAGCAGCGCCTCGTCGGCGAGCAGGCCGAGGGGCTCGAGGCGGGCGAGCTGCTGCCAGGCCTCGTCGATCGCCGCGTAGGGGGGATCGGCGAAGACCAGCTCGAAGCGAGCGCCGTCGGCGGCGAGCAGCCCGAGCGCGCGTTCGACGGGTTGGGCGAGCAGGCGGCAGCGCTCGCCGTAGCCGAGGGTGGCGATGTTGGTCGTGATCGCGCGGCGCGGCGGGCCCGCGCGCTCCACGCAGACCGCGCTCGCGGCGCCGCGGCTCAGGGCCTCGAGGGCCAGGGCGCCGCTGCCGGCGTAGAGGTCGAGGACGTTGAGATCGTCGAGGTCGAGGCGGGCCTCGAGCATCGAAAACAGCGCCTCGCGGACGCGATCGGTGGTGGGGCGGGTGACGTCGCCGCGTGGTGCGGTGAGCCGTCGGCCTCGAGCTTCGCCTGCGATGATCCGCATCGCCGAGATGTTTCCTCCTCGGCCAGCGCCGGGTCAAGGCGCCGCGAAGCGGCAGGTCTGCTATCGTCTCCCGCGAGGAGCTCCAGACGATGCCACGCGAAGACCATGGGAGAGAGCCAAGAAGCGGGAGCGCGCCAAGAAGCGGAGCGGCAGCGAGGGGCTGTCGAGCCGGCGACCCAAAGGAGCCAGTATGACAGCGCTGCTTTCGCGCCTCGGACTCCAGCCGGGGGACGCGGGGGTGCTGCTGGGCGTTTTCCTGGCCGGCGACGGAGACGACGTCAGCGCGGCGGCGCTCGAGCGGCTCGAGGCGCCGTGGGCCGAACGTTGTCAGGCGGCGTTGGCGGAGATCCGAGCGCTCGAGGAGGGCCAGCGTAAGGCTGTGCTCCGGGCGCTCTCTCAGACGCTGCTGATCCCCGAGGCGCCCAAGGTGGCCAGCGATCGACTCGCGGTGCGTCTACGCGAGGTCCACCCGCAGGTGGCTGCCGCGATGCTTTCGATGGTGCCGACGGAGCTCGCCCGGCGGGTCACGCCGTCGGACGCCGAGACCTGCCGGTTGCCCGCGGCGCTGCGGGTACGGATCGCGTGGGCCGAGCTGCGTCGCCTCGAGCGGGAGGAGCGGGAGGAGCAGAGGCCTTGAGTCGGGCGCGGATCATCAAGGCACGGCAGCCGCAGCCGGTGTCGCCCCCGCGGCGGGTGGCGCGGCTGATCTCGGCGCGAGAGCAGGAGATCGCGGCGCGATGTGCTGCGCAGCTAACGCGCGCGGAGGAGGAGGCCGCGGAGCTGCGACAGCAGGCGCTGGACCACGGTCAAGCCCTCGCCGAGGAGGCGCTCCAGGGGGCGCAGCGAGAGGCCGTGGCGCTGCTCGTCAAGGCTCGGCGCAGCGCGGAGGCGCTGATCGAGCTCGCGCGCGCCGACCTAACGCGGTTGGCGGTGGGCATCGCCGAGAAGATCCTGGGCGCCGAGCTCGCCCTGGCGCCGGAGCGGGTGGTGCAGATCGTCGGCCAGGTGCTACGCGCGGCTGGTCCGAGCGGGCGCCTCTTGGCGCGGGTGCATCCGTTGGACCTGCCGCTCTTGGAGGCGCGCTGGGAGCAGCTGGCCGCCGCCGCCGCCGAGGGCACGCTGGAGCTGCGCCCCGACGCCGGGATCAGCCGCGGGGGTTGCGTGCTGGAGACCGATCGAGGCGTGGCTGACGGACGGATCGAGGTCCAGCTCGCGACGCTTCAGGAGGTGCTCTTCGCAGAGTCGGAGGCAGAGGCCTCGCCTCCCATCGGAGAGCTGCTCGCGGCCGACACCGACGTTGGCGAGGGTGGCGGCGAGCTGGCGGATGGCGATCTGCTGCACGACACGGTGGTGGGCCTCGTCGCCGTCGCGACCGCCGTCTCCGCCCCGCTGACGATGGACGGCGACGTGAGCCGGCCGTGGGAGGACGAGCATGAGTGACCGTCGGTTGGAGCGAGCGCTGGCGAGGCTCGGCGGTGTCAGAGCGCCGGTGGAGGTGAAGGGGCGCGTCACGGCGCTGACGGGGCTGGTGCTGCGAGCGCGGCTGCCTGGTGTGCACGCGGGGGAGCTGGTGCGCATCCGGATGGCCGGGCGAGAGGCGGATCGAACGCGAGGGGCCGACGGCGGCGAGCTGGAGGCCGAGGTGGTGGGCTTCTCCGGTGACGAGGTGATCTTGATGCCGCTGGGGGATCCGAGCGGGGTCGGCCCCGACAGCCTGGTCGAGGCAGCCGGGCTGGCTGAGCTCGGCGTCGGCGAGGCGCTGCTCGGGCGCGTGCTCGACGGCCTGGGGCGGCCCCTCGATGGCGAATCCCCAGCAGGGCAGCTGACGCCCTGGCCGCTGGCGCGATCGGCGCCGGATCCGCTCTCACGTCCCCGGATCACGCGACCGCTGCAGCTCGGGGTGCGCGCCCTCGATGGCCTGCTGACGGTAGGCGAGGGGCAGCGGGTGGGGCTCTTCGCCGGCTCCGGCGTGGGCAAGTCGACGCTGCTGGGGCAGATCGCGCGGCAGACCAACGCGGACATCTGTGTGGTCTGTCTGGTTGGCGAGCGTGGCCGAGAGGTGCGCGAGTTCATCGAGGAGTCTCTGGGCGAGGAGGGGCTCTCGCGCTCGGTGGTGGTCTGCGCCACCAGCGACGTGCCGCCGCTGGTGCGCCTGAAGTCGGCGCAGGTAGCCACGGCGATCGCCGAGTACTTCCGCGCCTGCGGCAGCCGGGTGCTGCTCTTGATGGACTCGGTGACGCGCTACGCTCGCGCCCTGCGCGAGGTCGGGCTGGCCGCGGGCGAGCCGCCTGCGCGCCGCGGCTATCCGCCGAGCGTCTTCGCCGCGCTTCCCAAGCTCCTCGAGCGCACCGGGACATCCCCCGAGGGCTCGATCACGGCGATCTACACTGTCCTCGTCGAGGGCGGCGACATGGAGGAACCCATCGCCGACGAGGTGCGCGGCATCCTCGATGGCCACGTCGTGCTGACCCGCGACCTCGCGCAGCGAAACCACTGGCCGGCGATAGACATCCTGCAGAGCCTCTCGCGGGTGATGAGCCAGATCACGGACTCGACACACCAGAAGGCCGCAGCCGAGCTACGCCAGCTGCTGGCCGCCTACGAACGTCGCCGCGATCTGATCGCCCTGGGCGCCTACGAGCGCGGCAGCGAGCCCCAGACCGATCGGGCGATCGACCTGATGCCCCGGCTCGAGGCCTACCTCTGCCAGCACCCAAACGAGGAGAACACCCTCGAGCAGAGCGTCGAGGCGCTGCAAGCGCTCTTTGATTGAGGGGGTGGGCGCGGGGGTCCGCGATTACTTGACGAAGCGCAGCTTGCGCACGCCGGCGTTGCCCGCCTCGTCGGTGACGCGGATCGAGAGGGTGTGGCTACCTCGGCGCTTCGGCTTGGGTAGGCTGAGCTTGAACGCCTCGGCGGTGCTATCGTAGATGCCGTCCTGGGCGTCGACGAGCCGCCAGGGGCTGCCGTCGACGCTGAACTCGATACGCTGGACGCGGCTGTAGGTGTCCTTGGCCAAGCCTGTGGCGAAGGGGTAGCGGACCTTCAGCCCCGTGACGTCGGGCTTGCGGTTGTCGACTACGATCGGCGGTGTGATCTCGTGGGTCTTGATCGTCGTCGTCTGGCCGTTGGCCCGCTCGTCGGAGACCTCGACCTTGATCCGGTAGGTGTCGTCAGCGAAGGTCCGCGTATCCCATGTGTAGTAGGCCTTGGTGATCGCCTTGCCGTCCTCGAGCGGGCGCCAGGTCGAGCCCAGCTCCTCGCGTACGTAGACTCGGTAGACCAGGGCGTCCTTGTCGGGGTTTTTGACCTTCCACTTGAACTTGATCGTCCGCTGCTCCGGCTTCTTGGCGTTGCGCTCCCAGCTCAGCTTCGTGATCTTCGCTGGTATGTTCAGCGGCCGGTAGTAGGCCTCGAGGCTGCGCAGCGCGCCGCCCTTGCCCTGCCACGTCGCGCGGATTTGCAGATAGCGCGCGGGCTTGCTCTTCAGCCGCACTAGCTGCTTGCCTTGCCCCCCGGCGTTCGACCAGGCGCTCCAGGTCTTATCCGGCTTGGAGGTGTTGCCGCTGCGGCTCGAGATCGCGAGCTTCGCGGTCGCCCGATAGCGCAGGTTGCCCCAGCGCGCGACGGTCTTGGCGTCCAGCGCGTCGCTGAGGTAGCTCGGTCGCCCCGGGCCACCCTCGGTGATGCGGTAGACCGCGCCGGCGTCACCGGTGGCGAAGTGCTTGGTCTTGCCGCTGACGTCGAGCGCCAGCACCTGCCGCTGCTTGACGTCGAAGGCGGTCAGCAGCTTGTCGCCCTGCATCAAAAAGATCTTCCCCTTGGCCCCCTCCGCAGCCCAGACCTTGCCGCTGGCGTCCACGGCGATGTCGGTGAAGTAGCCCTTGGTGAGGCTGTGGAGCTGGGTGACCCGCCCGGCGGTCGTGATCCGGAACACCGCGCCCTGGCCGATCTTGGCGCCGGGGCGCAGCTCGCTGGCTAGGAACTTGGCCCGCTTGCCCTTGCGCTCGAGCTGGATCGCCGTGCCGCCCTTGCCCTTCACCGGGCGGTCGTAGCGCGGCAGCCCAGAGCTGCGGCGCCGGAACTTGTTCACGGCGGCGTAGATCGTGCCGTCCGGCGCGACCGCAGCCCGGCGCAGCTCGGTGGCGTCGAAGTCGTGTACGGCCTCGGCCTTGCCTTTACCCTTGACGCGATAGAGCACGGCCTTGTCGCTGCCCCCGGTGAGCAGCGCCCCGCGGCCGTCTCGCGTGACGAAGAGCAGGTGCTTTTCGCCCGCGTCGTAGTGCACGGTCGGCTTACCGCCGCCAGCGGGCATCGCGTAGAGCTTGCCCGGCGCGCCACCGGCGGCGTAGATCCGCCGCGCCTTGGCGTCATAGGTCAGGTCCCAGACGTGCTTGCTGGGCAGCCGGCCGAGCTCACTCCACTTGCCGCTCTTCGGGTCGACGGAGAGCACTCGGCCAGCGGGGAGCGTTCCGGCGAGCAGGTTACCGCCGGGGCCGATCGCCAGCGCCGAGACGAGCACGGCGTCGGAGATGGCGGCGACCCCCCGGAGCTTGCCGCCTTTTAGCGCATAGATCTTCGCCGGCTGCCCGGCCCCGAGGTAGAGTGTGCCGTCGGCGGCCTTGGCCCGCGACCAATACATCAGCACGGCGTCTTTGTTGGTGACAGGGCGGGAGCCGTAGCCCGCGACGACCTCGCCATCGGAGGAGACCAGCGTGCCCTTCGGCGTGCCCTTGTCGAAGGCCTTGAAGGTCGACAGCTCGAAGCTCGCGGTGGGGACAGCGCCGGCTTGCGTCGACCAGAGGGCGGCGACGGTGATGGCGGCGGACAACGCCAGAGAGCGCCTCGCGGCGTTAGCGTATCGCTTCACGGGGAAACCTCACTTTGCACACGCAGCCGGATCCGCTCCCGTCCGGCGATCAGTCGCTGAGTAGAGAATACGCGGCGGAGCTTCGTCTTCAGCAGGTTCTTGTCGCTGGTGGTGGTGCCGGCGCGCAGCGAGTCCAGCACCGAGGGCGGCAGATCGGCGAGCACGCGCCCGCCCATCGCCAGACCTTGCGTCGGGAGGTAGAGGCTCAGCACCGCCGAGCGCCCCGGGTAGCCCTTTTTCAGGTAGGCGATCAGCTGGTCGACGGTCTCGGGGGTGGCGCGATCGGGGCGCACATAGCGCCCGCCAGCGAGCTCGACCATCAAGATGCCGCTGTCCATCGAGGTCGGGATCGTCAGCGGGAAGGTGCGCTTGACCTTTTTACCGCCATACTCGCGCAGCGTCGCCTCGAGGCGGATGGTCTGGCCTGGCTTCACCACCGACGCTGGCGTGCGGAGGCTGAGCAGCGTCAGCGGTCGCTTGCCAAAGGTGACGTCGATCTCGACGTCGATGCGCTGGAGGTCGACCTCAGCGATCGGGTTGGTCGTCATGGCGCGGATCGCCCGCACGCCGCGGGAGAAGAACAACCCCATGCGTAGCCCGCCGGAGGTGTAGTTCTCCTCTTTGATCGTCAGCGTGGGGTGGCCCTTGAAGCTGTAGCTGCTGGTCATGGTGTAGGTCGACGGGGCGACGTCCGACATCGCCTCCTTGATCGACTTGGTCAGCACGCTGCGCACCAGCGAGTGCGTAAGGAGGCGGTGTTTGGCCAGCCGCATCTTGTAGACGGACCTATGCAGCTTGCTCTTCAGCGTCACGGTCATCGGCACCATGGAGACCGTCTGAGCCGTATCCGCCATGACACCCGGCTGCCGGTCCTGGATCAGCACGCCGAGGCGGCGTGAGGGCGAGCTCAGCTTGAAGCTCCGCGACACGCTCGCCAGGGTGTGGTTGATCTTCGCCGTGGTCATCGGCAGGTAGATCTCGCCAGCGTTGAACATGCTGTGGCCGAAGGCGACGACCTTCGTGCCCTTCACGTAGGTCACCGTGCCCGTGCCGGTCATCGAGATGTCGCCACGCACCAGGCTGACGCCGATGGCGCTGCCTTGCTCGTAGCGCTTCGGTCCCTGGTTGGCTTTGCCCGTGCCGCCGCCCTGCACCGGCTCGAAGCCGTAGCGCGCGAAGGCCTGGCGCAGCTCGGGCAGCGATGAGGTCGGCATGCCGGCGACGCTCAGCGGCACGCTGACGCGCTGGAGCACGTTGCCGCGCGGCTTGGAGCGCCTGGGTAGCCGCCAGCGCAGCTTGGCGAAGGGATCGGTGCGCTGCTCGAGGCTGGCGAGCAGCCGGCGAAGTCGCGATCGTGTCACCGGATCGTTGCGCGCCACGCGTAAGGTCTTGTCCGGTCCGCGGGTCTTGCGCTGAAACAGCGGCAGCATGTTGCCGATCGGCGTGACGCCAAAGATTGGCTCTTTCGACCAGCGCCAGCCGTAGGCCAGCGCACCGACGAGCTTGCCGTTGAGGTAGATCGGGCTGCCGCTCATCCCGCCCAGCACACCAGCCCGCCGCAGCACCGCGTGGTCGCCGCGCATCAGGATGATGTCTTGCTTGGGCAAGAAGTTCTTCAACACGTCGATCACCTCGACGCTGAAGCGCTCGATCTTGTAGCCCTTGAACACGCTCAGCCCGTAGCCCTTCTGGCCGGAGCGGATCTGGGCGACGGGCATGATGGACGGGGCCGCATACGCGCTGGTCGTACCCAACGCGAGCAGCAATCCCGCGACGATGAGAGGATGTCGTTGGATCACGGCAGGAAGCATAGTGCAACCCGCCGAGGTGTCAAAGCCTCAAGATTTCGATCGTTTTCGTTGAGCGCGCCGCTCGGATCGGCGCCCCTTCGATGTCCTCAGAGCTTCCCTACACCTTTGAGACCGAGCGGGGTGCTGAGCGGCCGAGCCGCTTTCGTAGCCGAAGAGACGAGCCATCCGGGTGGTCTGGCGAGCGTTCTGGCCTTGACAGCGGCCGGCAGTGCTGTGCCCGGCGACGGGAGGTGTGTAGGGGTGCTCCTCAGCCGTCCACCGCCGGATCGCCAGCGGCCGCGTCGCTGGCGCCCCCGCTGCCAGCGTCTGGAGCCACGTCCGCCGCCACGTCCAGCGTTGCGTCCGCCGCCACGCCCAGCGCGTCCGCCGCGAGGTCGACCCCGGTGTCTGCGCCGACGTCATCAGCGATGTCGACGGCGATGTCGACCGCCAGGTCGTCCATCCCATCGGTGATCGCGTCAGGCGCGGCGTCCACGCCGAGGTCGGAGATAGCGCAGGTCAGCTCACAGATCTCGGCGGCGCTGCCGGGGCATTGCTTGGGAGACTTGGCGCAGCCTAGGGCCTCGCAGCTGTTGACCGCGACCTTGCCGCAGGGGCAGACGCAGCTACAGGTCGCGGTCTTGCACGACCAGCGAAAGGCGCCGAAGCTGTTTTCACAGGTGCATCGAGAGCTCTCGCAGACCGCACCGGTGGGCGGGCAGGAGAGCCCCTCCTGGTCGCAGGTCTGGCCGATCACCACTCGCTGAGGGCAGCCCGAGGGCAGAGGGTTCGTCTGGTCGTCATCGCCACAAGCGAAGAGCAACGACGAGGCGAGCAGCGCAAAGAGGAGGCGACCTACAGCCATGGGCGGCCATCCTACACTCTCAGCGCAGACGAAGCGCGAGGGCGAGCATCAGCAACAGGCCACCTATGGCGAAGCCTAGAGGAGGTATCGAGAGCGGTCCGGCGCTGACGCAGCCACCGCTGATCGTGCGTCGCCCATCGCTCTCTCCCGTCGTGGCGTCCTCGGCCGCGTCGGTGGCCAGGCCCGCGTCCCGCGCTGGCTGGGCGTCCGCCGTGGGGCCTTGATCGTTTATTGGCGTGCCCTGGTCGACGACCGGCGCGCCTTGATCGGGCGTCGGGGTGGTTCCCTGATCGGGCGCCGGGGTGGCTCCCTGATCGGGCGTCGGCGCTCCGGCGTCGGGCGGCGCAGGCAGCGCGCACTCACACCAGTCTGAGCTGTTGCCGCTGTTCTTCGTACATGAGAGCGGCTTGCTGCTCTCCTTGTTGCACCCCGGCTCGCCACCGAAGGCCGCCGTGCAGGTGCCGCCTACCGCGGCGCAGAAGGCCTGGCAGCCCGCGCCGTTCGTGTAGACCCCGGCGCAGCTGGTCGGCGTCTCGACGCAGAGCTCGTAGGCGGGGTTCTGGGCGATCGGCTGGCAGGGTCCTAGTGGCGGTGGCGCCCCGCTGCATTGGGTCAGCACGAAGGTCGTGATGTCCGCGGCGTCGGACTTGCCGTCGTCGCCGTCGAGGGTCACGCGGCAGCTCCCGCCGGCCTTGCAGTAGATAGTTGCCAGCGTCTTCTTTGTGCAGGCCGTGGGGCCGCGCTGGTTGATGGTGAAGCGCTGAGTCTTGCCGCTGTCGTCCTCAACGATATAGTCGGCGTCGTCGGTGCGGTTCGTTGACCGCCGGTAGCTCACGGTCACGTCGTACCAGCCGGTGACCGTGATCGTCGGCGTCCAGATCGCCTTTCCCTTGCGAGTGCCGTCGCCGACCTTGTGGCTAAGGTAGCGGTAGGTGCCAAAGCAGGCGTCGACGCTATGGCCGATCCAGTTCTGCGGCTTGACCTCGCTGTAGCCCGAGCCAGGGATGTCGTTGTCCACCGACACGGTCATGCCCACAGGGCATGGAGCAGCCGAGGTGATCGAAGACCATCCTCCGGTGAGAGCGAGGACCGCCAGGATGATCGAGAGCCCGCTTCGCATGGGAGACATGATACCCCAACACCGGGTCCTTGGTCAGGTATGGTGCGCACGTGGCGGGCGGTCGTGGGGCTCTGTCAGGTCAGGACCTTGTCGCCACCGGAGTGGGCCGCCTGCAGCCGGCGTGACTGGGCGGCCGAGAGCAGCTGGGCGCTGGGGACGCGATCGCCATGGACCAGGCCCACGCCGACGGAGATCGTCGGTTGGATCCGCGTGCGACCAAAATGATAGGGCTGGTTGGCCACCGCCTCGCGGATCCGCTCGCCCGCTGACGCGGCCCCCTCCGCGTCGGTATGCGGCATCAGCAGCAGCACCTCTTTCATCGAGAGCGCCGCGGAGACGTCGATCGCCCGCACGGTGTTGCGGATCGTCTGGCTCAGGGCCTCGGCGAGCTGCTTCTCCAATGAGCTGGCCCAGGCCTGGGGGACGTCCGAGGGCAGGGCGTCGAGGGCGATGGAGAGCACCGAGAGCGGGAAGCCGTAGCGGTCGGAGCGTCGGATCTCGAGCTCGAGGAAGCGATGGAACATCTCGAGGCTGACCATCGAGCTGGTCTCGCCGCTCTCCTCGCCGGTCAGCGCCTCCGCGGCGCGCTGGTCGGCGGCGAGCTTGCCCAGCCGTAGCATCGCCCGCACGACGAAGCGCAGCTCCTTCTCGCGCATCGGCCGCAGCAGGTAGTTATCTGCGCCGACCTTCCGCGCCTGATGCGCCGCCACCTCGTCGTCGCTCTCGCAGAACATCAGCACCACCGGCAGCGTCGGATGCTGCAGCTTGATCCGCTTGCAGAGCTCGTCACCGTCGACCTCCGGGAGCTCGACGTTGAGCAGCGCCGCGTCCGGATGCTCGGCCTCGATCAGCACGGGCACGCGATCACCGCTCGTGGCGACCAGCGTCTCCACTTGCTCGCTCTCCAGCACCTCGGCGGCGACCTCGAGGAAGCGCGAGTTGCCGTCCGCGACCAGGATCCGTTTCAGCGTCGACATGATCGCTAGTTCTAAACGCTGTAGACGGCCCTTGGCTAGTGCTTTGCGCGTCGCGCTCAGGAGCTTCCCTACACATTCGGGACCGAGCCGGGTGCTGAGCCGCCGAGCCGATTCCTTAGCCGAAGACATGAGCCATATGGGTGGTAGGGCGGACGGTCTGAGGCCTAGAAAGCGGCGGTAGCGCTGCGCCCGGCGACAGGAGGCAGGTGTAGGTGCTCTCAGGACTGAGGCGTGACGCGCCGGGATCGAGGCCTGATGCGGGGGGATGGAGGCCTGATGTGCGAGGTGCTCATCGCAGCGTGAGCCCAGGCGGGAGCATGGTCTCATCGAAGGCGCTGTCGCGGCTGACGCTCACGCAGGCGGTGGTGAGGGCTCTGGCGGTGGCGACGCCGCCGGGCAGCGGTGCGCCGAGGGAGCTGAGGGGCTCGAGGGGCAGCTCGGCGTGCCAGCGCGTGGTTGGCGCGTTGAGCAGCAGCAGCGGCACCCGCGTCGTCCGCGTCAGCTCGTCGAAGGCCGACGTCGAGCGCGTGAACACGGCGTCGACCAGGCGCTCCGGGCACCCCGCGAGCAGCTGCGAGGCGTGCTGTTGGTCTTCGAGCTCGGCCAGGAGCAGCAGCGGACCGCAGCGCTCCGGCGCCAGCAGCTCGGGGAGCTGCTCTGGTGAGCAGGCGAAGAGCCCCGGGCGGAGGTAGTGCCCAGGTGGGCTCTTATCATCCATTGGATCGGCCCGCTCGCTGGTCTCGGGGCGCACCAGCTGCCGCTCGGTGGTGTGGCGCAGCGCGGCCCCGTGATCGACGAAGCGAGCCTGGGCGTCGGCGCTCACCGCCGGCCCCATGAACACGTCATGGCGACTGGCGTGACCAACTCGCAGGTCTGAGAGCAAGCGCTGGAGTCGCTCTGCGAGTGCGTCGGCGATCCTGCGTTGGACCAAGACCGCTCGCGTCGTCGCGGCGCGCTGCCCCGTGCCCACGCAAGCGCCGACGGCGATCTCTGCGGCGGCCTCGTCGAGGTTGGCGTCGTCGAGCACTACCGCGACGCTGCGTCCAGCCGTGCGGGCCAAGAGCAGCGGCGGTGGCTTCGTCGCGACCGGCGACAGCGTGGTCGGGCTCAGGTCCTCGACGAGCTGCTCGGCCGAGCGACGCCGACCGGAGAAGAGCAGCACGTCGATCTGGGGGTGGGTCGCGAGGCGTACGCCGACCTCGTCGTCACCCTGCACCATGTTGAACACGCCCCGCGGCAGGTCGGCCTCGTCGATCAGCTCGGCGTAGAGCTGGCCCAGCCCAGGGGTCAGCGGCGAGGGCTTGAGCACCACCGTGCAGCCCACCGCGAGCGCCGCGATCACGTCGTGGTGGAGCGTCGCCGCGGGCTGGCTGCTCGGCGCGAGGAGCGCCACCACGCCCCGAGGCCGGCGTTCGATCTTGCAGCCAGAGGGCAGCCGGCGCTCATAGGTCGAGGGCGCCAGGCCTGCCTCGAGCACGTGGTCGACCTCTTGGCGCAGCCGACGCACCTCCTGCTGCGTATCCCAGCGTGGGCGCCCCGTCTCGCGAGAGAGCTGCTCGGTCAGCGGCGTCGCCCTATTGGCCAGCTGCGCCTTGATCCTCACCAGGGCGGCGCGCCGCTGCTCCTTCGCGTCGATCGCGCCCCAGCCGGCTGTCGCCTTGCGCGCCGCGGCGCAGGCCCCGTCGACCGAGTCGGCGTGGATCGGGAAGCTGCCAAAGACCTGATTGAGATCGCCGGGGTCGACGCTGCGGAGCTCACCTGCGCCATGGCGTCGTCGGACCCAGCGGCCGCCGATGTAGTCGCCGCGGGCCTTCATCGTTGTCGCTTTGGCGGTTTCCAGCTCTTGGTGCCGGCGCCCTTCCAGCGGAAGGGCTGGCGCATCAGCTGTGACAGCTTGGCGCGCTGCCGCTCGCCCTCGGGGTTGACGAGCAAGATGTCCAGGTCTTCGCAGAGCTCGGCCATGGTCTGGAGGCAGAGCCCGCAGGGCGGGCCCGGCGGGGAGCTCTGGGTCGCGACGGCGATCGCGCGAAACTCGCGCTCGCCCTGCGCCACGGCGCTGCCGAAGGCGTTGCGCTCGGCGCAGAGCGCCAGCCCGTAGGAGGCGTTTTCGACGTTGCAGCCCCTGACGATGGTGTCGTCGGGTAGAAGCAGCGCGGCGCCGACGTTGAAGCGCGAGTAGGGGGCGTAGGCTTGCTTTCGCGCCGCCAGCGCCGCCTCGGCGAGCCTATCCCAGCGGGCCTTGGTCAGCCGCAGGGTCATGCCTCGCCCCGCTGCGCCCCGAGCTTGCCGATCACCGCGGCGAGCAGGCCGGTGAAGCGGCTGCGCACTCGCTCGGCGGTCTCTTTGACCTCGTCGTGGGAGAGCGCCCCGCCCAGGCCCGCGGCGAGGTTCGTCACACACGAGATCCCGATGATCCGCGCGCCCATATGGTGCGCCGCGATCACCTCCGGCACGGTCGACATGCCCGCGAGGTCGGCGCCGACGGCCCGCAGCATCCGGATCTCCGCTGGGGTCTCGTAGCTCGGCCCTAGCAGCGCGGCGTAGACGCCCTCGCAGAGCGGGATGTCGAGCTCCCGGGCGGCGGCCAGCGCTACGCCCCGCAGCTCGGCGTCGTAGGCGTCGCTCATGTCGGGGAAGCGCGGACCGAGGCGCTCGTCGTTGGGCCCTGTCAGCGGGTTTTGCCCCTGGAGGTTGAGATGGTCGCGCAGCAGCACCAGATCGCCCGGCTCGAGGTCGTCGCGGATCCCGCCGGCGGCGTTGGTCAGCACCAGCGTCGTGCAGCCAGCGGCGACCAGCGCACGAACCGGCAGCACGATCTGGTCGATGGGCAGCCCCTCGTAGCAATGGACTCGCCCTTGCATCGCACAGACGGACACACCCTGGCTTCGACCTGCCACAAGCCTGCCCGCGTGACCCTTGACCGTGCTCACGGCGAAGCCTGGGATGTCCTCGTAGGAGACGGCCGCGGCGTCCTCCAGCTGATCGGCGAAGGGGCCAAGGCCCGAACCTAGGACCACCCCGATGGACGGGGTGCGCGGGGAGATGGCCTCGCGGATCGTCGCCGCGGCTTGCTGCACCTGCTCATAGATCGCGCTCATCGAGTCTCCTGCGTGACGGTGAAAAGACCGAGCGGGAGAATAGCCGCTGCGCCGACCAAAGGGCAACGTGAGCTGGGACGCCCACCGAACCGTCAGCGTCGGGCGAGGAAGGTGAACTTGATCGCGTAGGGCTTATCCGAGGCGGGGAGGCTCCAGCGCTTGGCGACCAGCCGGTAGCAGGAGAGCAGCTGGCGGGGCAGCTCTCCGTTGACGGTGACCTTGCGCGCTTGGCCGCTCGGCGCCACGTCGAGGGCGAAGCTGACCCGGGTCTGCGGTTGGATCGTCTCGCCTCGACGAGAGGCGAGGAGGTGGCAGCTGTGCAGCGAGCTGCGGTTCGTGCGCAGGATATGACCCGCGAGGCTGGTCTTGCTCCCGTCGGTGTCGAGCTTGCGGTGCTCGATCGTTGGCACCTTGTCGCGGGGGTCGATGCCGTCGTCGTCGAGCCCCTTGAGGCTGCGAGTAGTCAACGCGTGTCGCCGCCGCGCGAAGCGCCTGCCCCTGTGTCGGCGCGTGGTCCTGGGGTGGGAGCTACGAGACCAGCGGTGCGGGTGGCTTCCTGAGGCATGTGAGGTCTTGTCCCTGGTGAGGTCTCGTGGCTTCGCCTGTGGGGTGAGCGAGGTCAGGGTCGTGTCTTTCGGAGCCTCGGGGGTGGCGTGTTGACTCGGCGGGATCACCACCGTCGGCTGAGCTCGCCGCGATGGGAGCCCGGCGAGCCCTGGCCGCGCTGGTGGAGGGCTCTGCTTCGAGTCGTGGAGCAGGGCCCAGAGTCCCACCCCCGCCAGCAGGGCCAGCGCCGCCACCATCGGCAGGAGCCATCGATCCCGGCGGCGGTTCATCGGCAGCACGTCGGCCTCGAACTCGTCGCTCTTCACCGAGCCTGTGTAGCCGATGGGTATGACCAGCTGGCTCGCCTGCCGGTCGGTATACACGTCCACTGGGGCTACGACGCTCTCCTCGGACTCGCTCGAGGCGAGCGCCGGCAGCTCGAGTACGCCCGGGTCGTGGGCCGCCTCGGGCTCCCGCCCGGTCATCGCCTCGGCGTCGCCTCGCGCCTCGAGATCGTCTGGCGCCGGCGCCTTCAAGGCGGCGCTCGGGGCGTCTAATTGTACACCCCCCTCCGGGGCGCTGGCCTCGGCGAAGAGGCCGGGCCCAGAGGCCTCCGCGGTCGTCTTGGCTGCCGGCCTCTCCTCGAGATCATCGAGAGCGATCACCACCGACTCGAACTCCTGCGTCGTCAAGCGCACGGTCTCGGCTGGTGGATCGCCCACGATCGCTGGCGCCGCTGGCATCGTCGAGACGGTCGGGAGCCTCTGCGAGCGGGCGAGGTCAGCTAAGGTCGCCGGCGGTGGCGGGTCGAGCAGCGTGTCTTCCGACGCCGTCGCGTTGGCGGTCACGCCCTCCGAGGGCCGCGGCTGGCGACGGGAGATCGGCGGGATCCCGGTTGTTGGCGTCGCCGCCGCCACGGCGAAGGTCGGCTCGAGCTGGTACGGCATCCAGCGAGACTCACCCGTGCGCTTGACCAAGGGGTTTTCGCCGAGCCCGCCACGCTGGAGGCGAGCCTGCAGCTCCTCCTCGGTCAGCGGACCGAGCAGGACGAACCACCGCGCCCCGGGAGCGGGGCGTCGCGCCGCGCGGCGCAGCGGAAATGAGGTATCGCAGCGCCGACAGCGCAGCTTCACGTGTTGGCCAGCGACGCGCTCCTCGGCGATGGATCCCCGGTTTCCGCAGCTGGGACACTCCCAGCCGATCGACGCGCTGCCCCGCCGCGGCTCGTTTCTCGCCAGGTCTGCCTCGATCGCCATGCGCTTCTCCTCCGCCTGCTGCTTCCCGATCTACATCGACGGCAAGGCGGCTCGATTGAAGAGCTTCCCCACACATTCGGGACCGAGCCGGGCACAGCACTGCCGGCCGCTCTCTAGGCCTCAGAAAGCTCGCCGTACCACCTGTATGGACGTGCCCCACCAAACTCCCCAACGCCTATCGCGGCCACCTTTTGGCCAAGGTGACCGTTTCACCCCAGGGCTACATCTTGCACGATGCAGGGAGGGCGCATTGGCGCGATCGCCGCTACCTGGCGCTGGTGGACCGTCAGCAGACCAAGGTCGAGTATTTGCTCGACTCTGTGCGCGCGCTGGTTCCCCGCGGGATCCGTCACCGAGCGAACCAGGTCCCCGGGTTTGCGTGGCGTGAGGGTGACACGCTTTACGTGACCACCGCTTACAACGGCTACGCGAAGGTCTCTGGGGGCCGAAATGCCTACTTGAACGCCATCAACCTCAAGACCGGGCGTCTGCTATGGCGTTCCAAGCCTTTGGTCTCCAACGCGAATAACTTCGTCGTCCGTTGTGATGTAATCTTCTGCGGATATGGCTTCACCGCCTCCCGTCGCCGGGTACAGCGCTGCCGGCCGCTCTCTAGGCCTCAGAGAGCTCGCCGTACCACCTGTAGGGCTCATGTCCTCGGCTTCGAAATCGGCTCGGCAGCTCAGCGCCCGGCTCGGTCCCGAATGTGTGGGGAAGCTCTCAAGGGCCGCGGTCCGGTCCTAGTTAGGTTGGGTCATCGATTCGCGCAGACAGTCGCCACCTACCTGGGGCGGTTGACCCCAGCTGTGGAGCTCCAACGGCCGGATCAGGGGCATTTGGGTCGCGTTGCTCGTTGGCGCTTTTCTTGCTAAACAAGACGCTGGAGGTCTCTGCATGCCAGCTCGCCTGATTCACGTCGCCGCCTTTGCCGTGGCTCTTTGCGTCGCTGCCGCTTGCCCCGGGGGCGCCGAGCGGGTGTCGACGAGCAGCGACGCGATGAACGACCAGTCTCCCTCCTTTGCCGACGGTCCGACGCAGGCCACCGCGCTAGAGCTCTCGATCACCACGCCCGCCCGTGGCGCGACGCTGAAGGGCGACCCGGCGCTGACGGTGAAGGGCAGCGTGATCGGTCCCGCCACCGCCGTTACGCTCAACGGCGCGCCCGTCTCCGTCGCCAGCGACGGCAGCTTCAACCACGCAGTGCAGGCGGTCTATGGGATGAACGTGCTGATCCTCGAGGCCACCGACGACAAAGGTGAGGCGCAAAAGCTGGTGCAGTCGTTTTACTACTCGACCCGCTGGCTTCAGACCGATCCACAGAAGCCGTCCACAGCGATGCTCGACAGCGCCGTCCGCGGTTGGCTTGGCGCGTCGGTCTTCGAGAGCGGCGGCGCGCGGATCGACATCGCCACGGTGATCGAGCGCGTGCTGCAGTCGATCGACATCGCCTCGCTGATCCCCTCATCACAGCGGATCAACAACGTCGTCGGCTGCGACCACGCCGACATCACGATCAGCAACGTCAGCTTCAGTCCTGGCCAGGTCGCGCTGACCACCAGCGCCAGCGGGCTCGGGGTGAAGGTCCGCTTCGCGAACCTCAAAGCGAACGTCAAGGCCAAGCTATCGGGCAAATGGTTCAACCCGGCCTGCCTGGTCAAGGTCTCGGGGAAGGTCAAGGCCAGCGCCGTCGAGGTCACCACGACCCTCGACACCAAGGTCTCGGGGGGCAAGCTCACCGCTACCGCCAAGGGTACGGCGGCCAAGGTGAAGGACTTCGACATCGACATCAGCGGCATCTGGGGTTTTCTGACCAACTGGCTCGTCAACAGGTTCGAAGATGACCTCGCGCGTGACCTCGAGTCGATGGTCAAGAGCGAGATCGACAAGCAGGTTGGGCCTGCCCTCGCCAGCGGCATCGACGGCCTAGCCTTCAACGAGGTCCTCGAGATCCAGCCGCTGGTCGGTAACCAGGCGACCTCGGTCACCCTGGCCTCAACGCTCGGCGAGCTGAAGTTCGAAGCCGCTGGCGCCCGCTATGCTCTCGACGGCACAGCCGTGGCGCAGCCGGTCGTGACCCATCCCTCGCTGGGCTCACTGGGCTACGCCTGCGGCGGCGCCTTTGGTTTTACAGATAAGAGCAAATACCCAATGCAGCTCGCCATCGGTGACGACCTGCTCAACCAGCTGCTCTACAGCCTTCACCGCGGCGGCCTGCTGAAGATCAAGCTCGACAAAGAAGAGGCGGGCAAGCTGCTGGCCACCATCGGCAACCTCCCCGTCACCGATCTCCAAGGTGAGCTCGACGCGCTGCTGCCGCCGGTGATCAACACCTGCCAAAGCGGCGGCCCGCTGCTGCAGATCGGCGACCTTCGCGCCAAGCTCGCCTTCAAGCTCATCGGTCAGCCGGCCGAGATCATCGTTCACCTCGCCGTCGAGGCGCCGTTAACCCTTAGGGCCGACGGCGCCCGGATCAAGCTCTCGATCAGCAAGCCTTCATTGCTCGAGATCGAGAGTAAGGACATCACGGCCGGCGGCAGCAAGGTCTTCAAGGCTGTGCAGCTGCTGCTCGAGGCCACGCTCGTCCCGCAGCTGATCAAGCTGCTCGAGGATCGGTCGATCAGCGTGCCGATCCCGGAGCTCGATCTGCAGCAGATGGACGCCTCGCTGCCGGCGGGGACCAAGGTGCGGCTGAAGGTGAGCAAGATCGTGCATCGCGACGGCTATACGGTCGCGCAGGGCAGCGTCGAGTAGCTCCAGGATCCGCGATCGTTCACGGCTCTTCTCAGCACCAAGGCCCTCGACAAGCCAGATATCCGCGCATTATCGTCCACGTCGACGTGTCGGGCTCGATCACGGCCTACGAGCAGGAGGCTGGTCGTCTCGCTGAGCGCTGCTTGCCATGAGCCAACCAGAGGCCCTAGGATTGGGCGCTTTGATGCCCTTGTCTATCTATCGAGAGTGACAACTCGTCGCCTCCTGGGGCCGCTGGATGCGTCTCCTAGGGCCTGGCCCCGGTATGAAATGGAAAGGTCTATGGTCCGGACATCGTTAGACTCTCGCCTGCTGCTCGCGTCGCTCTGCGCTGCGCTGCTCGCCGCCTGTGCTTCGACACCGTCGCCCAAGAAGACGACGGCCACGCCAGCGCCGGTGGGCCCGGCGGTCGCCGCGAAGGCGACAACGGCGGCAACGCGCTACGCTCCGAAGACCTTCTTCAAGACCGTACGGATGTACGGCGCGGCGTTTTCCCACGATGAGACGCGGGTCCTCGTCTCCAGCGATCGCAGCGGCGTGTTCAACGCTTATGCGATCGCTGTCGCCGACGGCAGCGCGACGCCGCTGACCCACTCGACGACGCACGCGATCCGCGTGCGGGCGTTCTTTCCCAGAGACGATCGGATCCTCTACCTCGCCGACGAGGGCGGAAACGAGCTCGATCACCTCTACGTGCGCGAGCTCGACGGCAAGATCAAAGACCTCACGCCAGCGCCCAAGGGCAAGAAGCTGAAGGCGCGCTTCGGCGGCTTCTCCAGCGACAAGACGTCCTTCTTCGTCCTGACCAACGAGCGCGATCCGGTCGTCTTCGATGTCTACCGCTACGCGCTGACAAAGGGCTACCCACGTAAGCGCGTGTTCACCAACAAGGGCAACTGGCGGGTGGAGCGCATCGGTCCAAGAGGGCGCTATGTGGCGCTCTTGAAGGTGCTGAGCAACATCGAGCATGAGGTCTACCTTGCGGACACCAAGCGTCCGCAGCGCAAGCCCCGGCGGGTGAGCTCGCCCAAGGCCAAGGGCGCGCATAGGGTGCTGACCTTCTCGCCCGATGGGCGCACGCTCTACTACGCGACCAACGCGGGCCGAGAGCGCTACGCGGCGTACGCCTACGCCGCGCGCGGGGGCAAGCGCACCCTCGTCCACGAGGTCAACGACGCCGATGTGCTCTTTATGGCGTTTTCGGAGCGCGGGCGCTATCGCGTGGTCGGTGAGGACGTCGAGGCGCGGCTGCGGATGCACGTGACCGACACCAAGACGAAGAAGGTCGTGTCCTTCTCCGAGCTGCCAGCCGGTCAGATCACCGAGCTGAGCATCTCTCGGAGTGAAAAGCGCCTCGCCTTCTACGTTGAGGACGACCGCTCGCCACGAAACCTCTACGTGCTCGACCTGGAAACAGGCAAGCGTCAGCGGCTCTCGAATAACCTCAACCCGAGGATCGACGCCGAGAAGCTCGTCGCCGCGGAGGACGTGCGCTACCCGAGCTTCGACGACACGCCGATCCCGGCGCTGCTCTACAAACCGAAAGGCGCCTCGCCCAAGGCCAAGGTGCCGGCGCTGGTCTGGGTCCACGGCGGCCCCGGCGGCCAGACGCGGCATCGCTACTCGCCGCTGTTCCAGTTATTGGTGCACCACGGCTACGCGATCCTCGGCGTGAACAACCGCGGGTCTCGTGGCTACGGCAAGACCTTCTTTCATCTCGACGATCGGAAGCACGGCGAGGACGACCTGCAAGACTGCGTCTACGCCAAACGCTACCTGGCCGGGCTGCCCTGGGTCGACGGCCAGCGGATCGGCATCATCGGCGCTAGCTATGGCGGCTATATGGTCGGCGCAGCGCTGGCGTTTCAGCCCAAGGTCTTTGCCGTGGGGATCGACATCTTCGGCGTGATGAACTGGCTTCGCACGCTGAGGTCGATCCCGCCCTGGTGGGCCTCATTCAAGCGTTACCTCTACACCGAGATGGGCGACCCCAAGACCGACGCGGCGCGGCTGAAGCGCATCTCGCCGCTCTTCTCCGCCGACACGATCGTGCGGCCGCTGCTGGTGGTGCAGGGCAAGAACGACCCCCGCGTTATGGAGGCCGAGAGCAACGAGATCGTGGCCGCCGTGCGTAAGAACGGCGTGCCGGTGGAGTACGTGCTCTTCCCCGACGAGGGCCACGGCTTCCGCAAGCGGGAGAACCAGATCACCGCCGCCAAGGCCTACCTGCGCTTCCTCGGCAGGCACCTGGCGAAGAAGGCGGGAGCGAAGGAGGCGGGAGCGAAGGAGGCGGGAGCGAAGGAGGCGGGAGCGAAGGAGGCGGGAGCGAAGGAGGCGGGAGCGAAGTAGCGTCGTCAAGCTGCGCCAAAGGCTGCGCCCTTGCCTCGCGGGGGTGTCACCACTAACCTCCGCGCTCATAGAGATAGTCTCCGCGCTCATAGAGATAGTCTCCGCGCTCATAGAGATAGTCTCCGCGCTCAGACCGTCTCCACGCTCAGACAGAGGCCTCCGAGACGAACGCCAGCAGAAAACGAGAGAGATCGTGGCCAAAGACAAGGGAAGCACCATCACCCCCCGCGGCGAAGACTTCGCCGCCTGGTACCAAGACGTGATCAAACATGGCGACCTCGCCGAGCCAGCCGAGGTGGTCAAGGGCTGTATGGTGATCAAGCCCCACGGCTACGCCGTCTGGGAGAAGATCCAGGCCGATCTAGACCGGCGCTTCAAGGAGACCGGCCATAAGAACGCCTATTTCCCGCTGCTGATCCCCGAGAGCTTCCTCAAGAAGGAGGCTGAGCACGTCGAGGGGTTCTCCCCCGAGCTGGCCGTGGTGACCATCGCCGGCGGTAAGAAGCTCGAGGAACCCTACGTGATCCGGCCGACCTCGGAGACGATCATCGGGCACTTCTTTGGCAGGTGGATCTCCAGCTGGCGCGACCTGCCGCTGAAGATCAACCAATGGGCGAACGTGATGCGCTGGGAGCTGCGCACCAGGATGTTCCTGCGCACGGGCGAGTTCCTCTGGCAGGAGGGGCATACGGCTCACGCGAGCCACGAGGAGTCCCTCGCCGAGACGCTTCAGATGCTCGACGTCTACGCCGACTTCGCCGAGGAGGTGATGGCGATGCCGGTGATCAAGGGCGTCAAGACCGAGGCCGAGAAGTTCGCTGGTGCGCTGCGCAGCTACTGCATCGAGGCGATGATGCAGAACGGCTACGCGCTGCAGGCGGGCACCAGCCACGACCTCGGGCAGAACTTCGGCAAGGCCTTCGACGTAACGTTCCAAAACGACAACAAGCAGCTCGAGTACGTCTGGCAGACCAGCTGGGGCGTGAGCACGCGGCTGATCGGTGGGCTGATCATGACCCACTCCGACGACAACGGGCTGCTCTTGCCCCCGAAGCTCGCGCCGGTACACGCCGTGCTGGTGCCGATCTATCGCAAGGCTCACGAGCGCGAGCAGGTCGTCTCGAAGGCCCAGGCGCTGGCCGCTGAGCTGCGCACGGTCGAGCTCGAGGGCGGCGGTCGCCTCGGCGTCGAGGTCGACGATCGAGAGGGCATCAAGCCTGGCGCCAAGTACTTCCACTGGGAGCGCCTCGGCGCTTGTATCCGGATCGAGATCGGCCCGCGAGATATCGCCGACCAGGCCGTGATGCTCAAGCGCCGCGACCACGCAGACAAGCAGAAGGTGCCAATGACCGAGCTCGCAGGCAAGGCCAAGGCCTTGCTCGACAGCATGCAGTCCGAGCTCCTCGCCGCCGCGAAGAAGCGCCGCGAGGACGCCACCTGTGTCGCCAACAGCTACGACGAGGTCAAAGCGATCCTCGGCGACGTCACCGCCGAGCGCGGCGGTGGCATGTTCGTGATGGCGCATATCAAAGACGACCCAGAGTGCGACGCCAAGCTCAAAGAGATCAAAGCCAGCGTCCGCTGCATCCCCCTCGAAGACCACTACGACGGCCCCGGGACGTGTATCCTCACCGGTGAAGAGGTCGAAAAACGCTCCGTGCTGGGCAAAGCCTACTGAAGCCCCATGAGCACGGACCCGAGCCCGCCGTGGTTGGCGGGTGGCGAGCGACCCGATTCGACGCAAACGACCGGGGAGGGAGGTTCGAAATGAGTTGGCAGGCGCTGCTTTCGACAGTGATGGCGACGATGGTGCTCGCCGCTTGCCCTGGCCCCGCTGGGCCCAATGGCCCAGGCCGCGGTCCAGGCGCCGGGATCGGTCCCAAAGTCGGCCGCCCCGGCTGGATCCCGAAGCCGAACCGCTCACACCCCGACAAGCTCTTCGTCACCGGCTCCTGCCATGACCAGCCGAACGTCCGCGCGGCGCGGACCTGCGCGATCGCTGACGCCGCCAAGCAGGTGCGTCAGCAGCTCGGCGCGGCGATGGCGGTGACGATCAAGGGCCAGTTCGTCGAGGATGAGTACAACGAGCGCCGCAGCGCCGGCGCGGCGATCGTGATCGACGGCTGGGTGCTCGTGGCCTACCCACGGGCGCAGGTAGCCAAGGCCGAGACGCGGATCGCCAACCGCGCGATGCTCGGCGTCGCCTGCGGCGCGACGGTGATCGGCGCTTGCGACAACGCCGCCCTCGAGGCCAAAGTGCTCGCCGCGATGGGCAAGGCCGGGTTGAAGGCCGCGCCAGGCAAGCGGCTGCGCGGCGCTGATGCCTTCGACGGCAAGCTGGCGATGAAGATGGCCGCCAAAGCTCGCGCCGCCAAGGTGCTCACGGTGGTGATCACCCCCAAGCCCCTCGGCTCCGAGGACGGCGAGTTCTACGCCCAGGCGCGCTGCGACTACCGGCTGATCGACGCCGTCAGTGGCAAGGTGCTGACCAGCAACACCTACGGCCCGATCAAGGGCGGCCACATCAGCAAGAAGAGCGCCCTGGCCAAGGCGATCGACAACTGCATGGCGAAGCTGCTGCCGGCGGTCGAGACGATGTCCTATTGATGAGCAGGCCGTGAGCGCGCCCCGCAGCTATGACACCCTGATAGCTGGATGAAGCGGGCTGCGCGGGGGGTAGACGACAGCTCTGGTTTTGGCGCACACTGTCGGTATGGTGAGGACCTCTTGGTTTGTTCTGGGCGCTGTGTTGCTCGTCGGTTGCGCGGATACCACCGCGCCGGGTGAGGAGCCTGACACCGGGATCCCCTGCGAGGCAGGGACCAAGCGCTGCGACAACAACGTCTTCAAGAGCTGCGTCGACGGCAAGCTGATCGAAGAGGACTGCGGCTCCAAGACTTGCTTTCTCGACTACGGCTGCAAGGTCTGTTCGCCAAAGCAGGCGTATTGCGATGGCCAGGACACCTACCAATGCGCAGATGACGGCGAGTCCTCCGAAAAGACGGGCAGCTGCAAGCCCGAGCAGCAATGCGTCGCGGGGCAATGCATCGATCTCTGCGACGATCCCAACCGCAAAAAGAGCAACGTCGGCTGTCACTTCTGGGCGGTCGATATGCCCAACGAGTACTACTGCGTCTCGCTCGACGGCGGCGCGACCTGTGGCCTCCAGTATGGCTGCGCGGCCTGTCAGCAGGTGGCCCTCGCCGTGACCAACACCAGCACCTACAAGGTCAACGTGGTCGTCGAGATCAACGAGGCCAAGCCTGGCGAGCCGCTGAAGCTGAAGAAGATCGACGAGAAGGTCGTCGGCGGCAACGGCATCGGCCTCTTCATGCTGCCGATGCGCGAGGTCGACTGCACCACCTGGGAGAAGGACGCCACGGGCAAGCTGCGTCGTAAGAACAGCAGCCAGAGCTGCGTCTCGTCGCGGGCCTTCCGTATCACCTCCAGCTATCCGGTGGTGGTCTATCAGTTCAACCCGCTGATCAACCAGTTCTCCAACGGCGCCTCGCTGCTGATCCCGAGGGTCGGCCTCGACAAGGACTACTACGTGATCGGCTGGTCGACCAGCAACCCCGTCGCCATCCCGATCCCGGGCCAGGCGATCGAGGGCATCCCGGACTTCACCAACATCACGATCATCGGCACCGAGGAGAACACCGAGGTCACGGTGACGCCGACGCATCCCATCCAGGCCAGCCCCGACGGCAAGGTCCCAGCGGCGAAGGCGGGCGAGACCTTCAAGGTCAAGCTCGGCCCCTTCGACGTGCTGAACATCAACAGCATCCAAGACTTCGCCAACAGCACCGGCGATCTCACGGGCACCCGAGTAACAGCGGATAAGAAGATCGCCGTCTTCAGCGGCGCGCAGCGGGCCAGCGCGCCGGTCAAGCTCGACAGCTACAACCCCAAGCCCCCCTGGCCTGACGACGGCAAGAGCTGCTGCACCGAGCACTTCGAGCAGCAGATGTTCCCGATCTCGGCGCTGGGCAAGCGCTTCGCGATCACCCGCACGCCGGTGCGGGCCAAGGTCGGCGCCGAGCCAGACTTTTATCGCGTCTTGGCAACCGAGAACGACACCAAGATCACGACCAACCTGAAAGAGTTTCCCTCGTTCAGCCTCCAGGCGGGAGGGCAGGCCAACTTCTGGGCCACCACCGGCTTCACCCTCGAGTCGAGCAAGCCGCTGATGATCGCGCAGTATGCGGTGAGCCAGGACTATGTGGGCGATATCGGCACCTCCGGCGGCGATCCGGAGTTCGTGGTCTTCCCGCCGGTAGAGCAGTACCGCAAGACCTACGTCTTTCTTACGCCGCCGACCTTCACCCACGACTACGTCGTGATCAGCACGCCAGCCAACAACTCGATCGAGCTCGATGGCAAGTCGGTCAACGAGGAGTTCTCGACAATCTGCAAGGCCAAGGCGACAGGCAAGATCGACGGCGTCGACTATCGCCAGCTGACCTGCGAGCTGCCCATCGATGGCCCGCACCGCGTGATCGCCAAGGAGCCCGTGGGCATCACGGTCTACGGCTACTACAGCGTCGGCTCCTACGGGTTCCCCGGCGGCGCGGACATCCGCGAGATCAACATCAAATAACCCCAGACTCGAAGCGGCGCAGCAGCGCGACGCAGTTGATCCCGCCGAAGCCAAAGGCGCTCTTCAGCGTGGTCCGGGCGTCGTGCGCCACCGGGCCGTCGCCATCACAGATCTCGAAGTCGATCTCCGGATCGCGCTGCTCGACGTTGATCGTCGGATGCAGCTTCTTGGCGCGCATCTGCAGCACGGCGCCGACGATCTCGCAGAGCGCCGAGGACCAGCAGGTGTGGCCGAGCATCGACTTTGGGGCGTTGATCAGCGGTTCGCCAGCGTAGCGCTTGCCAAAGATGCGTCGCAGCGCGCGCGCCTCGGCGAGGTCGCCTCGGGGCGTCGAGGTGGCGTGGCAGTTGACATAGTCGACCTCGACGGGCTCGACGCCGCTGCGATCGAAGAGCCGGTTCAGCAGCGCGACCTGACCGTCCTCGTCAGGGATAGGCCGGTGGTTCGCGCTCGAGCTAGCCTCCACGCCGAGCACCTCGGCGTAGATCGGCGCCTCGCGGCGGCGAGCCGACTCGAGCTCCTCGAGGAGCAAGCAGGCGCCGCCGTGGGAGGGGACGAAGCCCTCGCGGCGGGTGTCGAAGGGGCGGCTGGCGCGCTGCGGTGTCTCGTCGAAGGTGAAGCGCGAGATCGCGCCGAGGAGGCCCATGGCGTGGAGATCGAGCGGGTTGTAGTCGAGCACGGGGCCGAGGCAGAGCGCGCGCTGGTAGCCCCGATGGCGGATCTCGTCGAAGGCCAGCCGCAGCGCCTGGTTGCCGCTGGCGCAGGCGCCGCCGACGGTATAGGCCGGGCCGGCGGCGCCGAGCAGCTCCGAGACCCGCGCCGCGTGATCCGTATCCTGACGCTTCACCGTCAGCATCACGTCGATCCACTCCGGCTCCTTCTCGAACTCTGTGCGCGCTTTGTAGACGTAGTTGGCGTTGAGGTTGTGGCCGCCGACCACCGTGGCGAGCTCGCGGTCCAGCGCCGGGACGCCGTCTCGTAGCCCGCGGAGCAGGCCGGCGTCGCGGTAGGCGTCGAGGGCCAGAAGCAGGCTCAGCCCCGTCGACCAGGCGCCCTTCTTGACCAGCAGCCGCAGGCGGGTCCAGAGCGCCTCGGGCAGCTGGCTCATCAGCGCGCCGACCCGCGCGCCGACGTCATAGTCGGAGAGGTCGCCGCCAATCTTCGACTCGATGGTGCTGGTGTCGAAGCCGCGCCAATGGCTGATCGCCGAGCGTCCGGCGAGGAGGGCCTCGAGGTAACCGTCGAGGGTGTCCGAAAGGGGCGTGTTGATCGCCATTCCTGTGATCACCACTCGTCGGCTCAATGTGACGCTCCTCTGCGGCTGTTTTCACGCTATCGGTCGTGAGACAGCAGTGTAAGCAGCGCGGCGCGCTCCGGCAAAGCGAATCCCTGGCTGGCCTGGTCGGCAGAAGCCTCTTGCGGCGCCGTCCACCGCGGCGCGACGAGGATGGGCCAGCTCCCGCATGGTGGTCGTCGTCGAGGCGGAGCTGGGGCGCCGCCCCATCGCGAAAAAACCCCCGATCTGCCCATAGAAGTCCGTCGCCCTGCCTGCTAGGCTGCGCGCCAAGGCGCGACCTGACGCAGACGGTTGGTCCCTCTCCGATCAGGTGTCTGGATGCATCGAGCCTGCGGGTGAGGGTCCCGTCCAGGTAGGCGCCAAAGCCTGGTAGCAGGCCCCAGATGCGCGGTCGAGAGGCCGTCGTCCGAGGAGGTAGGGTCTACCCATGCTGGACACGTCTACTTTGACAATCGCCAAGATACGCGCGCACTTGAACGACAAGGTGCACGACGCCCTGGCTGGCGCCGGGGCACCCGATGCGCGGGTCGAGCTCGCCCCGGCGCCGAAGCCCGAGATGGGCGACGTAGGCTTCCCGGTCTTTGCGCTGGCCAAGGTGCTGAGAAAGGCCCCGCCGCTGATCGCCAAAGACGTCGCCGCGCGGATCGAGCCCGACGCCGTGATCGCCGAGGTCAACACGGAGAAGGCCTACGTCAACCTGCGTCTCGATCAGGGCACCTTCTGCGAGGTCGTGCTACGCGAGGCGATCGAGCGCGGTGAGCGCTTCGGTGGCGATCAGGTCTTGGGCGAGACGAGAATGCGGTGGATGGTCGAGTACTCCTCACCCAACACCAACAAGCCGCTGCACCTCGGGCATCTGCGCAACAACCTGCTCGGCGCCTCGGTGGCCAAGATAGCGGCGTTTTATGGCCACGAGGTCACGCGGGTCAACCTGGTCAACGACCGTGGCGTGCACATCTGCAAGTCGATGCTGGCCTACGAGCTCTGGGGTGAGGGCACAGACCCGAAGAAGGCGGGAAAGAAGGGCGATCAGCTCGTCGGCGACTTCTACGTGCTCTTCGACCAAAAACTCGGCGACGAGTACGCCGCGTGGAAGGCCACGCCGAAGGCCGAGGGGGCTGCCGAGGCCGAGGACAAGGACGCCTACTTCAACAACGTCAGCGAACTCGGCGCCAAGGTGCGCGAGATGCTGCGCGCCTGGGAGGCTGGCGACGAGGCGGTCGTGGCGCTGTGGTCGAAGATGAACCAGTGGGTCTTCGACGGCTTCGATCAGAGCTACGCGCGGATGGGCGTCGGCTTCGAGCGGGTGCAGCGCGAGAGCGAGACCTACAAGCTGGGCAAGGCGATCGTCGAGGAGGGCCTGGAGAAGGGCGCGCTCAAGAAGCGCGACGATGGCGCGACGGTCTGCGACCTCGAGCAGGTTGGTCTGCAGGGCGAGAAGGTCTTGCTCCGCTCCGACGGCACCAGCGTCTACATGACCCAGGATCTCGGCACCGCCGAGCAGCGCTTCGCAGAGCATGAGCTCGACAAGCTGGTCTACGTGGTCGGCGACGAGCAGATCTACCACTTCGACGTGCTCTTCAAGATCCTCGGGCTTCTGCGACCAGGGCTCTCCGAGCGCTGCTACCACCTGGCCTATGGGATGATCCGCCTGCCCGAGGGCAAGATGAAGAGCCGCGAGGGTACGGTGGTCGACGCTGATGACCTGATGGACGCGATGCACGAGCTGGCCGCCGAGGAGCTGAAGGTGCGCGCGGCGGACGGGCACGCCCACGTCGAGGGCATCGACGAGGCGGAGGTCTCGCGTCGAGCCGAGGCGATCGGCATGGCGAGCCTGAAGTACTTCCTCTTGAAGTACGCGCCGAAGACCTCCTTCGAGTACGATCCGAAGGCCTCGATCGAGTTCACCGGGCAGACGGGGCCCTACGCGCTCTACAACTACGGTCGGACCCGCTCGCTGCGGCGCAAGGCCGAGGCCGCTGGCGATGATCTCAGCTTCGACGTCGCGGCGGTCCGGCAGCTGGGCACGCCGCAGGAGCTGGCGTTGACGCGCAAGCTCAGCGACTGGCCCGAGGTCGTCGCGCGGGCCGCGGAGAACTACGATCCCTCACGGATCGCGGAGTACGTCTTTGAGCTCTGCAAGGCGTTCGCGTTCATCTTCACCGACAAGGAAAACCATCCGATCGCGACCTGCGAGGACGCAGCTCTGCGCCGCGGGCGGCTGCTCTTGGCCGACGCCGTGGGCAACACGATCGCCGTGGCGCTGAGCCTGCTGGGTATCGACGTGCTGGAGGAGATGTGATGAAGCGGGTACCGGAGGTCGACTATCGGGTGCTCAAGGCGCTCGCCGACCGGAACGAGCCGGTGGGGATCGACGCCCTCGCCGAAGAGCTCGCCCTCGATCAGGCGCAGGTCGCGGCGGTCTGCATCGGCCGAGACGAGGTCGACGTCGATGAAGAGGATCACGTCGAGCTGCGCCTCGGCAGCAAGGGCAAGCCCCTCGGCGGCAAAAAGCTGCCCGAGCGCGCGATCGTCGAGGCGCTCTCTGCGGCCGGCGGATCGGCGGAGCTGAAGCAGCTGCCGGAGCTGACCGGCCTCGAGCAGAAAGAGGTCGGGCAGTCTCTGCGCTGGCTCAAGCAGAAGGGCTGGGCGACGCAGGACAAGACGACGCTGGCGATCACCGACGGCGGCAAGCAGGCGATCAGCGACGGTGAAGGCGACGACGAGAAGCTGATCGGCAAGCTCCACGAGCTGGGCACGATCGAAGACGACCAGGCGACCAACCTCGGCATCGACATCGCGCTGGCGCGCACGCTGCTGTCTGGGCGCAAGGGCGTTGTCGACGAGAAGCCGCGGACGCGCCGGCGTGTGCGGCTGAGCACGGAGGGGAAGGCTGTGGTGCGCGGGGGCATCGAGGCCCAGGCGCAGGTCAACCAGCTGACCTCGGAGATGCTGCGCACCGGCGAGTGGCGCGCTGCGGCGCTGCGGCCCTACGACGTGACCCTGCCAGCGCAGGAGGTCTATCCCGCCAAAGAGCATCCGCTGGTCAGCGTGTTTCAGAGCACGCGGCGGGTCTTCCTCGAGCTGGGCTTTTCGGAGATCGTCAGCTCCTTCGTCGAGTCATCCTTCTGGGACTTCGACGCGCTCTTTCAGCCGCAGGATCATCCGGCGCGGGACATGCAAGACACCTTCTACATCGCCCAGCCCCAGACCTGTCGGCTCCCCGACGGCGAGGTCGTCGACCGCGTGCGCCATACCCACGAGGACGGCGGCGACACCGGCGGCGTCGGCTGGCGCTATCGCTGGGACGAGTCGATGGCCAAGCGCCCGGTGCTGCGCACGCATACCACGGCGGCGACGATCCGTGCCCTGGCCGAAGACCCCAACCCGCCGCGGAAGGTCTTTATCGTTGGCCCCGTGTTTCGCCGCGAGACCGTCGACTATAAGCATCTGCCGGTCTTCCATCAGGTCGATGGCGTGATCATCGACGATCGGGCGACCTTCGCCACGCTGCTGGGCACGCTGCGCGCCTTCTATGAGAAGATGGGCTTCGAGCGCTTCCAGTTCAGGCCGGCGTTTTTCCCCTACACCGAGCCGAGCGTGGAGGTCTTCGTCTGGTCCGAGAAGAAGAAGGATTGGGTCGAGATGGGCGGCGCGGGGATGTTCCGCCCCGAGGTGACGCAGCCGCTGGGCTGCACCTCACCGGTGCTGGCCTGGGGCCTCGGCCTCGAGCGGCTGGCGATGTTCCGCTACGAGCTCTCGTCGATCGGTGAGCTCTATCGTGCCCGCCTGGGCTGGCTGAAGGATACGGTGCTATGCCGGTAATTGGGATCCCCGTCGATATGCTGCTGTCGCGACTGGGGACGACCCTCGGTCGCGACGATCTGGTCGAGCACCTCCAGCACCTCGGCTGCGACGTCGAGGGCTACGCGACGCTGCGGCGCTACCGCTGCGATCGCTGCGACAACATCCTCGAGATCACCGCCAGGGAGAACCCGCCGGTGCTCTGTGATCGCTGCGGCGCCGACTACCGCGAGGAGCCGTCGCTGCGGGTAGAGCTCGGCGAGAGCGACGTGATTCGAATGGAGCTGCTCGCCGTACGGCCGGATATGTTTGATCCGGGCGGCCTGGCGCGGGTGTTGCGGACCTACCTCGGTGAGGTGACGCAGCCAGCCTATGATCTTCAGCCGCCGACCTGCCACGTCGAGGTCGAGCAGGCGCTGGCCGACGAGCGCTCCTATCGCCCGGCCATCGCCTGCGCGATCGTCCGCGGGATCAGCCTCGACGACGACAAGATCAAGGTGATCATGAAGCTGCAGGAGAACCTGCACTGGGCGCTGGGCCGCGATCGCAAGCACGCCTCGATCGGTGTCTATGATCTCTCGACGGTGAAGGGGCCAGCCTACCAGTACCGCACCGTGGGCAAGGACGAGCTGACCTTCACGCCGCTGGGCTACGATCCCGCTGATCCTGCCGAGGCCGTTACCCCGCAGGCGATCCTCGAGGAGCACCCGAAGGGCAAGGCCTACGCGCGGCTCTTGTCTGACTTCGAGCGCTACCCGCTGCTCTGTGACGCCGAGGGACAGGTGCTCTCGATGCCGCCGATCATCAACAGCGAGCAGACGCGGGTGCGTCAGAGCACGCGCGACTTCTTCATCGACGTCACCGGCAGCGAGGAGCGGATCGTCAACAAGGCGCTGAACATCCTCGTCACCAGCCTGGCCGAGCTCGACAGCGAGGTCACGCTGGAGCAGGTCACGATCCGCTACGCCGACCGCGAGGTCGTCACGCCGAACCTCGATCCGCAGCTCATGCACCTCGATCCGGCGATGCCGCCGCGGATCATGGGTGTGCCTCTCGCCGAAGAGGACGTCGTGCGGCACCTCGTGCAGATGGGTCATGGCGTCGAGGCCGGCGTCGCGATCGGCGAAGGGGAGGGCGACAGCGGGCTCTTGGCCGTGGCCGTTCCCGCCTACCGGAACGACATCATGCACCCGATCGACCTCGTCGAGGACGTGACGATCGCCTACGGCTACCACAACATCGACCCGCGGCTCGTGCCGACGATGACCGTCGGCAAGGAGCAGCCCATCGAGGTGCAAGCCAACACGATCCGGCGCGCGATGACCGGCCTGGGCTACTTCGAGGTGCTGACCCTGCTGCTCTCTTCAGAGGAGCAGCAGTTCGACGCCCTGCGGCTGCCGCGCCCCGACGACAACGTGCGTATCGACAACCCGATCAGCGTCGAGCAGACGATGATCCGGATGTCGCTGATGCCCGGGCTGCTCGACACCCTCGCGGTCAACACCGACCATGAGATGCCGCAGCGGATCTTCGAGGTCGGCCAGATCTCGCGCTTCGATCCCGCCGTGGAGACCGGCGCCAAGGAGCTGCCGAGGGTCGCTGGCGCGGCGATCGGGCCGAAGGTCGACTACTCCGAGATCCGCACCGCCGTCAGCGCCCTCTTGCGCGAGCTCGGCTGGACCCTCGACGCTCAGCCCTCGGAGCACCCGACCTACATCCCCGGCCGCGGCGCCGAGATCATCGCCATCCAAGGCGACGACCGCCGCGTCGTCGGCACCATGGGCGAGCTCCACCCCGAAGTCCTCGAACGCTTCAAGCTCGTCCAGCCTGCCTCCGTCTTCGAGGTCGACCTCTCCAAGCTCGCCTGATGGTTTCCCGACCGTCTGGCGCCGATGACTCGTCGCGGCGCAGGGCTGCTTCCCAACACCCAGCAAAGCTGTGATAATGCCACGCGAAATCTCCTCCGGTTAGGTGATGGCGAACGCTCCAAAGCCCAGCATGCCTCCCGGCAGCCAGTTCGGCGCGTATACCCTGGTGAAGCTGATCGCCGTCGGGGGGATGGCAGAGATCTATCTCGCCACCCACAAGGGCGTCGGCGGCTTTGAGAAACAGCTCGCGCTGAAGGTGATCCACCCCGAGTACGCCGACGACAAGAGCTTCGTGCAGATGCTCGTCGACGAGGCGAAGCTCTCGGTGACGCTGAACCACCCAAACATCGTCCAGACCTTCGATCTCGGCCAGCTAGGTAGGATCTATTACATCTCGATGGAGTTCGTCGACGGCTGCGACTACTTCCAGCTGCTGCGGAAGATCACCGAGCACCAAGAGGTGCCGGTGCCGGCGGCGCTCTTCGTGGCGCGGGGCGCGCTCGAAGGGCTCGACTACGCGCACAACAAGGTCGACGAGGCCACCGGGCAGCCGCTGAAGATTATCCATCGCGACATCAGCCCGCAGAACATCCTGGTCTCCCGCCGCGGTGACGTGAAGCTGGTCGACTTCGGCATCGCCAAGGCGGCCAACCTCTCGACCAAGACCCGCGCCGGCGTGATCAAGGGCAAGCTCGTCTACATGTCGCCGGAGCAGAGCTGGGGCGATCCGGTTGACCAGCGCACCGACATCTTTAGCGCTGGGGTCGTGCTATACGAGGCGCTGACCGGGGGCTCGCTCTATCTCGAGACCAACCCGGTGAAGCTGCTGCAGCAGGTCCGTAAGGCAGAGATCCCCCCGCCTTCGTCGATCCGGCCGGAGCTCGACGCGGAGCTCGACGCGGTGGTGATGCGGGCGCTCGCGCCACGACCAGCCGATCGATACCAGAGGGCTAGTGAGTTCGCCGAGGCGGTGGGTAGCTATCTCCAGCGACATCGTCCGCAGTACGACGCGATCGCGCTCGGGGAGTTGGTGGAGCGCGTGCTCAACCGTGAAGCGCCACCAGCCCAGAGGCAGGTAGCGGGGATGGAGCGCGATGATTTCGCTGCGGAGCAGCACTCGCTGATCTTCTCGGCCGAAGAGATGATGGAGGGCGCCGATGGGCAAGACCTCTCGGCGCCACAGAGCGGCGGAAGCCCGGGGTTTTCCCAGCGAGAGGGGCCCGATGTGGAGTTCAATGTGCCTGTTGGACAGCAAGACCTAGGCAAGGGCGCCTCGGCGAAGCTGATGCTTCTCGAAGAGGACGGCACCAAGAGCTTCGATATCGAGGAGCAGTTCATCATCGGCCGAGGTGGCGATCTGCGCCTCTCGGATGGCCGCGTGTCGCGCCGCCACGCGCGGATCGTGGCGCATGAGGGCGGATACCTGCTCGAGGATCTAAAGAGCTCCAATGGTACCTACCTCAACGACGAGAAGGTTAGAGAGCTCAAGCGCCTCAAGCACGGCGATCGGATCCGTATCGGGCCGTTCAAGATGCAGTTCGTGCTCGAGAGCGCGCGGGCGCCTGCGCCTCCGCCGCGGTCAACCCCACCGCCGCCCCCCCATAAGCCGCCGCTGCCGGCGACCGGTGCCCAGCCGCGTCCCGGGCCGCCGCCCCCCCCGCCGCGGCCGTCGTCGCCGCCTCCGCCGCGACTGTCGTCGCCGCCTCCGCCGCGCCCGTCGTCGCCACCTCCGCCGCGCCCGCCGCGCCCGTCGTCGTCGCCACCCACCCCTGCGGTAGCTCGTGGGTCTGCCGGACCCACCTCGCCCGCGCCGACCTTCGCTCCTGAGGGCGCCGCGGATATGACCGCCAAGCCCCGACGCTTGGCCTGTATGCGGGTCAAGATGGACGATGAGACCCTCTCGCTGCCGATCGACGGGCGCCTGGTGCTAGGGCAGCGCGTCAGCGTCGGCGACATGCCCATCGACGGCCCCTCCGGCGTCGTCTCTCGCCGCGGCGAGGCCTACTGGATCGAGCCTGTCCCCCATCGCCACCCCATCGCGCTCAACGGCCACCCCCTCGAGCGCCCGACCCAGCTCAGCAGAGGCGACAACGTCGTCGTCGGCACCCTCGAGCTCCAGTTCGCTCTTGGCGATTAGGAGCACCCCCACCCATTCCTCCCGTCGCCGGGTACAGCACTGCCGGCCGCTTTCTAGAGCGCTGATCAGCTTACCGGACCGAGCTGCGCGAAGGATGCGGAATCACAGCGTAGGAGCGAGAAGGGCGCCTGCTTTTAGCAAGCAACCGACG
>PDWI01001363.1_pt1 | contig 45090 bp, 29 predicted proteins | sample 1430891 | NCBI WGS metagenome assembly PDWI01 (sample SAMN01162508, study PRJNA174530) | Oral metagenome, whole genome shotgun sequencing project. | biome: Marine environment; feature: Marine mammal; material: Swab sample of the gingival sulcus; isolation source: swab sample of gingival sulcus...
CGGGATGCCTGCCGGATGTCTGCCCGGATGCTTGCCGGGAAAATGTCATCATGGTAGTGTGAGGTATCATGTCTCTGTTTTTAGTTTTATCAGCTCCTCTCTGGCTTATGCTGGTGATATCCTTTTATCCCATGCCCGGCAGGGGCTGGAGAAGTATTGTTATTCCTTTTCTCGGCGGAACGGCGGCCGGAATAGCTGCTGTTGCATTAACCTTGAGTTTACTCACCCGTATTCCTTTTGGAAAAGGCACGGGGCAGATATTTTTCTGGGCATGGATACGCGGTCCGGGCTGGGCTTTTCTGCCGCTCTCGGCGCTGTTGATCTTTCTTTTTAAGAAACGTCCCACGTCCTATTCACGAATCCGCGAAATAAGCTGCTGGTACGCGGGTGTTTCTTTTATTTATGTTTTATGGCTGGCCCTGTCTCCCGAACCTGGTTTCAACGCTTACAGAGTGCTGTTTCTTCCTTTTGTCTGGATGGCCGCATCCGGCGGAACGGCATGGCTTATGGACAGAGGTCTGCGGCTTGACCGCGGGCTTTCGTGGCTGCTGCTGGCTGTTTCAGTTCTGTTTGCTTCCTTCGTTACTTTTGCACCGGTTCTGTATGCTCTGGGAATGGAATACTGGGCATGGATAACAACTCTGCTGCTCACAGTCTTTTTCGGTTTTCTGATTTTTCTGGATTCCCGTGGGCGGCTTGGCTGATTCAGAAGGAAAAAGCCCTTTCAGGCTGCGGCATTTCCTTTTGATCTGCGGAATTCTGGTTCTGACAGTTTCCTGTAAAATGGAGCCTGTCCTGGTGGTTTCCGATCCTTATCTGGAAGCAGTGCAGGGGGAAAAGTGGATCTTGCACCGTCCCTGGTTCCGGCTGCGGGCATTGGCCCGCGGATTCAGAATACTGCCGGAAAAGGGCAGTATTGAAAGACCTTTGCCGCTTATTCTGCAGGAAAACAGCAATTACGAGGGAATTGTGGTTGTGAGTCCCTTCATGGCCCATATTACCGGTCCGCTGCAATATTCTCCCAAACGGCTTATCGTTGCCGGAGGAACCACACCCCCCGAGAGGTTCCTGAAATGGGAAGCGGTTACCCCGGATTTAACAGAAGCAGTAGAAGCCGCCGGTAAACTGGCCGCCGGGTATGTAAGCCGCGCGGAGCATAAAAAGGCTCTGGTAATAAAAAAGGCTGCCTCCGGAGTCAGTGAAGAAATTATTCAGCAGTTTGAGCGTTCTTTCCGTGAGCACGGAGGTAACGAAGTTTTGCTGGATCAGGTTTACTGGGAATCTTCTTCCGCCGCGGAACTCCCTGAAAATGTCAGAAAAAAAATTTCTTCTTCAGATTTATTAATTTTACTCTCCGGAGGCATCAATATTATGGCTCTGGACACCGATACTGGAAGAGGAATACCAGTAATCGGCAGATTTACGGGAATTCCTGAGCTGTGGCCGGAAAATGTAATGGCAAGTGTGGAAGATGACGCTTCTGCCATGAGCCGGGCACTGATGAATCAGTTAAAAGATCCGGAATTAACACCGGTCAGACTGTATTCAGCAAGATTAAAGGTGATTAAATCACCGAAAGCTAAAAAATGGTTTGACGCTATCTTTAGACAAACCTATAATTCAGCCAGAAGGTGATTTGTCATCGATTTGGTAAACAATTCAAGGAGATAGGAATGAAAAGAGGCAGCATCCTTTCGGTCCTGCTCATCCTGTTGGTTCTCGTCGCAGGTGTTCTGAGTGCTGACGAGATTACTGTAAGCCTGGAATCAATTGTTATTGAAACCTGGGATGGTCCTGATTCCGGATTTTTCAGCGATACTGGTGAACCCATCAGCTGGCAGGTCCGCGGAAGCAAGTTTTCTGCAGACGATCGTCCAAGAACGGCTTATGCCATGGGTGAGTGGCCTCAGGATTTGTTCGGCGTAAAACCCGAAAATCCGGAGTCCCTTGGCGTATTAGGTATTAACGGCGCGTTTGAGCGTCAGGGGTATAATCAGATTGAGCTGATTCCCGGAACAGGTTCCGGTGAAGATTTTAAGGCAAAAGCCATACCTCTTCCCGGCCGTGTTCAGACTCTGGATTTCTGGGTATGGGGAGCCAACTACGATTATTATGTCGAGTTCCATTTTATGGATTATCAGGGCATTGCTCATACTCTTCAGCCCTGGAGAAACGAAAACATGAGGGAACCGGGCAGCATTAAATTCCCCGGCTGGAGAAATATGTACATAAAGATGCCTCATTATATCCGGCAGTCAGTGAACTATAAGCCGGAACTGGCATCCTTAAGTCTTACTAAAATTGTATTCACCACTCATCCGGCAGAAATTGTATCCGACTTTTACATCTACCTGGATCACCTGAAGGTGCTTTCCGATATGCATGAAAGCAATTATGATGGTTTCGGTCTGGCAACCACAGAAAAAGTGCAAGAAATTTGGGGAACAGGAGAATAACATGAAAAAGATATTGACTGTTTTAGTTCTTTTGGCTGTTGCCTGCGGACTCTGGGCCCAGGATGAAGAAAGAGACCCTTCGGCTACCGGTGCAATAACTGCTCAGCAGAAACTCAAGGAAATATCCGTGAGCAAAATGGAAGATGCCGGTTTCTGGTATGGTATCTTTGCTCTTGATAATGGTGTTATTGAAGTGCGGGCATTGCCGGGCGATCCTGCTGAAAAGGAACCCATTGAAGATGAAGAAGAATTCGGCATTGGTGAACCGGATGAAAATGTTGTGGGTGCGAAAGTTTCGTTTTTCCGCAGAGGTGTAACTGATTTTACACTTAAACCGATCCGGCCTCTTCCCATTGAGGGAATTACAAAAACCATTTCTGTCTGGGTAGCCGGCCGGAATACCAACCATGAGCTGGAGCTTCTTATTTCGGACCATTTTGGAAACGATGCTGTTATTCCCATGGGTAAACTGAATTTTTCCGGCTGGAAAAGGGTAACAGTAACCATTCCTCCCCATATTGTTCAGCGTAACTACCATTACAATGACCGCATGGGAATTTCCATTGACGGATTTAATGTTAAGTGCAACATTGATGAAACCTTTGGACGCTACTATATCTACTTTGATGATATTCGTGCCGTTACAGACCTCTTTGCTGAAGAGAGCCGTGACGGTGACGACATGATGGACGCCTGGTAGAATTATCCGGTTTCCTGTACGGAAACCTCATGGGTGTATATTCCAAGGCTGTTCCATTGGGAACAGCCTTTTCTTTTAGGTGGTTACTATGGCCGGGACAATTGACGCTCTACGGAAAATACCGGTTTTTTCTGAATTGTCAGAGGATGATTTATCAGCCCTTGCCGGGATATGTCATCCAACTCATTACGCGCAGAACAGCATTATAGCCCATCAGGGCTACCATGCGGAAAATCTTTTTGCTCTGACTGCCGGAAGTGTTGGAATATGGGTGGATTATGAAACGAAAGACGCCGACCTTCTGGCTGTTCAGGAAGCTCCCTGTCTTGTGGGCGAAATGAGTGTTGTTGATCAGCTTCCCCGCAGTGCCACCATTGTTACAGGGCCTCCTGTTGCAGGATATGCCATTGAGGCAGAAGCCTTTAAAGAACTGCTGAAAGTGCGCGGAGGTGTCGCTCTGGCTTTAATGAAGGGTATTTCCCGGCTTGTCCGAAACAGTAACAACAGTTTTGTCAGTGAGCTTCGGCAGAGAAACCTTGAACTGGAGAATACCAACGAAGAACTCCGTAATGCGCATAAGCGGCTTATCCGCCAGGAGAGGCTTTCCAGTTTAGGCCGCTTTTCTTCCATGATTATTCACGACTTGCGAAATCCTCTGTCTGTCATTAAGGGATACGCTGATATGCTGGATTACAAACTGGATGAGACTCAGGCGGATTTAAAAAAGTACACGGCACAGATCCGCAGGGAAACCCACCGTCTGACAGGTTTAATAAGCGAATGGCTTGATTATTCCCGCGGTGAAATACGTCTGGCTTATACAGCTGTCAAAATTGATGATCTGTGCGCTCAATTAAAGGAGCATATAGGGCCCCGGCTGAGTTCCCGGGGCATTGAACTTATTTTTGTGCCCTGCTACACCGGCGTTATTATGCTGGATGCCGAGCGTATGCTCCGTGTGCTCATTAACCTGGTGGATAATGCGCGTAAGGCATGTAAAAAAGGTGACTCGGTCACTGTAAGTGCAGTGGAAAATGCGGACCGGCTGCTGATCGTGGTTAAGGATACCGGCAGAGGTATCAGTGAAGAGGAACTGAACCATGTCTTTGAGCCGTTTTACTCCAGCGCGGAAGGCGGCGGTACCGGTTTGGGTATGCATATAGTTAAAACCATTGTTGAAGCTCATGAAGGCAGCGTCAGCATAGCCAGTACGGAGGGCACGGGTACAGAGGTAACAATTTCTTTACCTCTGCGCATGTAGGAAAGTTTTCAGGAAAACAGCTTCCGGGTATTTGCCAGGGTTATCTCAGCCAGCTGTGCCGGTTCTTCATTCCGAATTTTTGCCAGTGCTTCCAGGGTGTAGCCGATGTATCCTGGATGATTCGGCCTTCCGCGTACCGGCTGGGGGGCCAGATACGGGGCATCTGTTTCAACCAGAATTCTCTCTTGTGGAACTATCCTGGCCGCCCGGGCAAGCTGTTCTGTATTCTTGTAGGTAATATTTCCGGCAAAAGATATGTGGAATCCCAGTTCCAGGGCTTTTTCCGCCACTTCCGGTCCTTCAGAAAAACAGTGGAAAATGCCATGACGGCAGTTTGAGTTTTTAATGCTCTCCAGCACCTCTTCCGCGGCATTCCGGCAGTGAATTATAATGGGAAGATTGGATGCCGCGGCCAGTTCCAGGTGGTCGGCAAAGGCCTGAATCTGCGCCTCGCGGGGGGAATGCTCCCTGTAGAAATCAAGACCTGTTTCACCAATTGCCTTAACAAGCGGATGAGTGCTTTGCTCTTTAATAAGAGCAAACCGTTCATTCCAGTTCCCTCTGTCCGGGTGGGTGGAGGAAGGGTGAATGCCCGCTGAAAGGCGGAGCCGGCTGTATTGGGCGGCTGTCTGAAGGCGTTCCTGAAAACAATGTTCATCAATAGCCACTTCCATGGCTCCCTCTAAATTCTGTTCAAAAGCCTTCTGCAGCAAAACCGGCGCACATTCATGCCTTTCGGCTGTGTGCAGGGCATGAAAATGGGAGTCAAAAAGAGGAAAGGGTAAATGAAAGCGGGAGAGAACTTTTTCAGACATAGGCAGAGAACAGCTCCGGCTTCACTCTGTTACAGCTGTTAATGCCGAATGTGAATGCCGGAGCAAAATTAATTTTAATTTCTGTTCAGACAGTTAAGGTTTTCAAAAGCTTCCATAACACGTTCTACCAGAGATTCCTGTCCCTTGCGCAGCCATGCGCGGGGGTCGTAGAATTTCTTGTTGGGAGCGTCCGGTCCTTTTGGATTGCCCAGCTGTGTCTGGAGGTAGGCTTCATTGGTTTTGTAATACTCCAGAACACCTTTCCAGGTGGCCCATTGGGTGTCTGTATCAATATTCATCTTAACCACACCGTAACTGATGGCTTCACGAATTTCGTCTCTGGAAGAACCGGAGCCGCCGTGGAACACATAAGTAACCGGATGAACTTCCGAAAGACCGTGTTTCTCACGGATATATTTCTGGCCGGCATCAAGAATTTTCGGAGTCAGTTTAACGTTTCCGGGTTTGTATACGCCGTGAACATTACCAAAAGCGGCTGCCACTGTAAAATAAGGACTGATCTTTTTCAGCTCTGTGTAGACATAGTCAATTTCTTCCGGCTTGGAGTAGAGATCGGCCTGGTCTCTGTCGCTGTTGTCAACACCGTCTTCTTCACCGCCGGTAATTCCCAGTTCCATTTCCAGAAACATCTTCATGCTGCTGGTGCGTTTTAAATATTTGGAAGTTATTTCAATATTTTCTTCCAGCGGCTCTTCTGAAAGGTCAATCATGTGGGAGCTGAAAAGCGGTTTGCCTGTGGCCTTGAAATGTTCTTCACCCGCATCCAGAAGTCCGTCCAGCCAGGGAAGCAGCTTTTTGGCGCAGTGGTCGGTATGCAGCACCACCGGAACACCGTAGGCTTCAGCCATTCTGTGGACATGATAGGCACCGGAAACTGCACCCAGGACATCAGGGCGGCCTTCGGCGGGTTTCAGCCCTTTACCGGCAAAAAATGTGGATCCGCCGTTGGAAAACTGAATCATTACAGGCGACTTCGCCTTTACAGCAGCTTCCAGAACGCCGTTGACCGATTCAGTGTTTACACAGTTAACGGCCGGCATGGCAAAACCTTCGCTTTTGCAAATTTCAAACAAGGTGTTCAGGTCTTCGCCATAAACCACTCCGGGTTTAATGTGATCAAGAACTTTTCGACTCATATCTTTCTCCTTGGGTCGTTTTGATTATCAGTAAGGGGAAACTTTGGACAGTTTCCTTCCAGGGGCTTATTCTATCAGATATTTATGAGTTGACCCAACCCTCAAAGGCCGTTACGATGCCTTAATACGCCGGCGTGGTGGAATAGGTAGACACAGCAGACTTAAAATCTGCTGACCCTGGTGGTCGTACCGGTTCAAGTCCGGTCGCCGGTAAAAGCAATACAGATAATGGACCCGGAATGTATCTGCTTAAAATCTTACAAAATTTCGGACGGGGGAATTGTAATGAAAAAATGTTTTTTAGCGGTGACAGTATTTGTATTGCTGGCAGGCGGATGTCTTTGGGCAAACGGCGGCAGCGACTCTTCCGGAGATTCAGACCAGTTGAGTGTTATCCTTATTATTCCCGGGAATCTGGGAGATAAATCATTCTTTGATTCTGCGAATTCCGGAATGGAAATGATAAAGAAAGAACTTGGTGCGAAAACCAAGGTTATTGAAGCTGGAACCGATTCTACAATGTGGGAACCGGCGCTTTATGATGCCATTGAAGGTAACTGGGATATTATTATAACAGGAAGTTCCATGTCTGAACTGCTCAATAAAGTTGCTCCCGATTTCCCCGAACAGCGTTTTATCAATTTTGATACAACCATTTCCGAAACTCCGGCCAACGTTTACGCCATGTTCTATGCTACTAACGATGTTGGTTTTCTTGCCGGTACAGTGGCTGCGGCCATTACCGGTTCCAATTTGCCGCTGGCAAAGAAAGATGATGCCATTATAGGCTTCCTGGGAGGAATGGATATTCCGGGAATTAACGACTTCCTCGTTGGTTATATTGAGGGCGCCTTGAATGTGAATCCCAATGTGAAGGTTCTGGTATCTTATGCGGGCGACTTCGGGGATCCGGCCAAAGGTAAAGAACTGACTCTGGTGCAGTATAAGGCCGGCGCTGATGTTATCTACAATGTTGCCGGCGGTACCGGTCTGGGATTGCTCGACGCGGCCAAAGCCGTTGATGCCTATGCCATAGGTGTGGACTCGGATCAGGCCATGCTTTTCAGTGAAACCGATCCGGAGAAAGCTGAACATATTGTTACTTCCACTGTCAAACAGATGGGCCAGGCACTGCTGCGGGCGGTACGGCTGCACCAGGAGGGTAAACTGCCCTATGGTACTTATGCGGTACAGGGTATTGTGGAAGGCGGTGTCGGGCTTGCCAAGAATAAATACTACAACTCCATTATGACCAGTGAATTAAAAGCCATTGTGGATGAGGCGGAAGCAAAAATTGTTAATGGTGAAATAACTGTCAGCTCTGCCTTTGGAATGTCTTCAGAGCAAATTAACGCATTAAGAGAATCTGTGTCAGTGAAGTAAAGAACAGCATGGATTTTCTTTTGCGTCTGGAAGGTATTACCAAGGTATATAATACGACGGTTGCTAACAGGGATATATCTTTCAACCTCAGGCAGGGGGAAATCCATGCGCTGTGCGGTGAAAACGGAGCCGGCAAGTCCACGCTGATGAAAATTCTCTTCGGTATGGAACAGCCCTCGAAGGGACAAATCTATATGAGGGATGAGCCCTTATATATTGATTCCCCCCAAACAGCCATCAATTTAGGCATAGGGATGGTTCATCAGCATTTCATGCTGGTACCTTCTTTTACTGTTGCCGAGAATCTCATGCTTGGGGTTGAACCGGTTAGGTATACCAGAATTTCCCGTGAAGAGGTTTTAAGAAAAACCCGGGAAATATCCGAACGTTACAATTTGTTTGTTGATGCCGCAGCCCGCACAGAAGATATCACTGTTGCCATGATGCAGAAACTTGAAATTCTCAAGGCACTCTACCGGGGAGCAAAGATCCTTATTCTGGATGAACCGACCGCTGTTCTTACTCCGCAGGAAACAGAAGATCTGTTTGAAGAACTGATCTTATTAAAAGAGCAGGGGCATACCATTGTCTTTATTTCCCATAAACTGCATGAAGTAAAACGCATCAGCGACCGCATAACAGTTTTACGTAAGGGTATGGTGACCGGCCGCTTTAAAACGGAAGATGTTGACGAGCAGGAAATATCCCGGGCCATGATTGGTAATCTGCAAATCAATAAAAGAGAGCAAACCGGTTCGGCCGGCGGGCCTGTTGTGCTTCGTGCATCGGAATTGTGCACCGTCTCAGATTCAGGTGTCAAAACACTCAACCAGCTTTCTTTTGAACTGCGTGAAGGTGAAATTCTGGGTATTGCAGGTGTTGAGGGTAACGGGCAGGCTGAACTGGTTCAGATCCTTACCGGCAGGCTTCGCCCGGAGAAGGGAAATGTGCTTATTAACGGTAATGAACTCTCCGGCCGGGGAATTGCCGCGGTACGTAAAATGGGTGTTTCCTACATACCGGAAGACCGTATGAAAGACGGCTGTGTAACCGGAGCCGCTGTGTGGGAAAATCTTCTTACAAACAGACTGGATGACCGCCGTCTGGTTAAGAATTCTTTCCTGAAGAAAAAAGCCATTGAGGAGCTCTCCAGCTCACTGACTGCTGAGTATGATATTCAGTGTGCGGGTATCAGAGAGGAGGTTTCCTATCTTTCCGGCGGCAATATACAGAAAGTTGTTGTTGCCCGGGAATGTTCGGTAGCTACGAAACTCCTTATAGCGGATCAGCCAACACGGGGAGTTGATGTTGGCGCGGCTGCAAGAATCCATGAGCGCATTCTGCAGATGAGTCAGCAGGGAACAGCTGTCTTGCTGATATCCGCAGACCTTTCAGAATTACTGAAAGTGTGTACAAGTCTTCTGGTTTTGTTTGAAGGCAGAAAAACCGCGTATTTTGACAGTATCTCCGCTCTTGATGAACGTGAGCTGGGATATTATATGCTGGGACTGAAACACCAGGACAAAACAGGTGAATAATAACAATCTTTTTCGAAAAATCCGCACATTGATCGCCATCCTTATTGCCTTGTTTCTTGGGTTTGTCATTATAGCACTTGTCAGTGAAAATCCCTGGGATACCCTGGTGACATTTCTTTTAGGGCCGCTGAGAAGCACCCGTTATATGGGTAATGTTGTTGAACGGATGATTCCGTTGATTTTTGCCGGTCTGGCTACGGCCATACTGTTTCAGGCAAATCTTTTCAACCTGGGCGCGGAAGGTATTTTCTACATAAGCGGTCTTACCGCAGCATTTGTGGCGGTTAAGTTTTCATTTAATTCGCCGCTTCCTCACATACTCTTTGCGCTGTGCGCCAGTACCCTTGTGGGAGTTGTTGTGGGGCTGGTTCCCGGATTTCTGAAAGCCAAATGGGACGCAAACGAACTGGTTTCTTCTTTAATGATAAACAGCATTCTGGCCGGTGTGGGTTTGTACTTTCTGAACAATCAAATCCGTGACGAGAATCTTACAGAAATTGCCTCTTACAAATTCTCCGTTTCTGCGCTTCTTCCAAAAATTATTCCTTCTACACGGGTTCATGCAGGATTGATTATCTGTCTGGTGGTTACAGCGCTGGTTATTGCCCTGTTTCGGACACATCGTCTGGGTTATCTTCTGAAACTTTTTGGGCTGAACAAGTCGTATATAGAATACTCCGGGTATTCGTCTTTCAGAATGATTATTCTGGCCCATCTTCTTGCAGGGGCCATTGCCGGTCTGGGTGGAGGTGTGGAAATACTGGGTATGCATGACAGGTTCAGGTGGGCCGCGTTACCGGGCCTGGGTTTTGACGGTGCTCTTGTTGCCATGCTGGCGCAAAACAATCCGGTTTCCGTTCTGGGCGCATCCCTGTTTCTGGCTTACATACGAACGGGTGCTGATATTATGGCCCGTCAGGCTGATGTGCCGGCAGAAATGGTGTCTCTGCTTCAGGCCATTATTATTCTTCTTGTTTCTGCTGACCGTTTCCTCCATTCAGCGGAACAGCGGCAATTACTGAAAAAGGCTCTGGCAACTGATGTTCATTGATCTGGTTTTTTCTGCTGATTTTCTTTTCTCGGTTATCAGGGTCAGTACACCCATTGTTTTTGCCGCACTTGGTGCGCTGGTTTCCGAGAGGGGCGGTATTGTTAATATTGGTCTTGAAGGCATTATGCTTGTAGCCGCGCTGGCGGGGGTTCTTGGCAGCGCCTTTACGCAAAGTGCTTTTCTGGGATTGCTTATAGCTGTTGTTGCCGGTCTTGTTTTTTCTTCCATTCTGGCCTGGTTTACGCTCAAAATGAAAACCCATATTATTCTTGGGGGTATAGCATTAAACCTGTTTGCTTCGGGCGGAACTGTTTTTGTTCTTTATCTGGTAACCGGAGACAAAGGTACTTCTTCATCTCTTGCAAGCCGTGTTCTTCCTGACATTACACTTCCTCTTGTTTCACGTATTCCGGTTATTGGCGATATTGTCTCTGGGCATAATGTGCTGACCTATGTATGTGTTTTGTCAGTTGCCGGTGTCTGGTACATGATGAAGCATACACCGCTGGGTACCTGGATTCGGGCGGTGGGAGAAAATTACCACGCAGCGGAATCTGTGGGAATTAAGGTGAGCCGTATCCAGTTTATTGCACTGCTTTTCAGCGGTTTGTTTGCTTCTTTAGGCGGGGCTTTTCTCTCAATGGGGTATGTCTCGTGGTTTTCCAGGAACATGTCTGCCGGCCGCGGGTGGATTGCATTGGCTGCTGAGGCTATGGGCGGAGGTGCGGTTATCCGAACAACACTGACAGCTGTCTTTTTCGGGCTGGCTGATGCCTTATCCAATACTTTGCAGACCATTAACCTGCCTTCGGATTTGGTAAAAACCATTCCGTACTGGACTACCATACTGGGCCTGGTCCTGTACGCTGTACTGAAAGCAAAGAAGAAAACAAAGTGAAGAAAAAAATAATTATAGATACAGACCCCGGTCATGATGACGCCATAGCCATTTTGATGCTTCTGGCAGAGCGGCAGTTATTTGATATTTCAGGAATTACCACGGTTGCCGGGAATAACGCATTGGAACAGGTTACCTCCAATATACTCAAGATACTGGAACTGACACATGCCGATATTCCTGTTGCAAAAGGCTCCTCAAAGCCTTTAAGCCGTGAAGTGAGGCCGCAGACGCAGGCGCATGGGCAGTCCGGTATGGACGGACCGGGGCTTCCTCTTCCCAAACGGCAGCCGGTGCCGGTGCCGGGTGTGCAGTTTTTGAATGAATTGATAAGCCGGAGCAGTTCGCCTGTCAGCATTCTTGCTCTGGGACCACTGACCAATATTGCCAGGCTGTTAACAGAATATCCTGATGTGCGCAGTAAAATTGACATAATTTCTCTTATGGGCGGCGGCCTTTCCGGCGGGAATATAACGGAAGCAGCCGAGTTTAATTTCTACGCGGACCCGGAAGCCGCGGATATTGTATTTAGAGCGGGAATACCCATTACCATGAGCGGACTTGATGTTACCGAGAAAGCCATGCTGTTTCCGGAAGAATGGTCTGTTTTGCATAAGAAAGGCACAGCTTCGCGTTTTGCCGCGGAACTTCTTGATTTTTACAGCATTTACTCCCGAAAACTGGGTTTTACAGGGAGTGCCCTGCATGATGTCTGTGCGGCTGTCTGGCTGATTCAACCGGATATTTTTCAGGGAGACAATTTTTCTGTTAAAATTGAAACTCAAGGAGAACTTACCCGCGGAATGTCCGTGGCTGACCGGAGGCGTTTCAGCCGGACAGAACCCAATGCCTGTGTTCTTTTGGATCTGGACAGGGACCGTTTTGCTGATTTTGTTATTACAGGCCTGGAAAAACTGGACAGGCAGCTGGATTCTCAACTTACTGGCGGCAGATAGATGAATAAAGACTTGCAGAAGGCGGCATCCATGCCGCCTGAAGAATATCTTCGGAAAATTTATGGCGGTTTGCTGGGTAAGTGCGCAGGAGTCCGTCTGGGGGCACCGCTTGAACTGCCCATGTGGACTTATGAAAACATTTACAAAACTTTTGGGGAAATAACGGACTATGTCAGAGATTACACTCATTTTGCGGCCGATGACGATATTAACGGTCCCTTGTTTTTTATACGGGCTCTTTTGGATGAAAAAGGGCCTTTAACCTCAGAAGCTGTCAGCCGCGCGTGGCTGAATTATACCCGTGAAGGTATTGGATTTTTCTGGTGGGGCGGTTTTGGGATCAGCACGGAACATACCGCATATCTGAATCTGAAAAATGGTATTCCAGCGCCGGATTCAGGTTCGATACGTGTAAACGGCGCAGCTATTGCGGAACAAATTGGCGGGCAGATTTTTATCGATCCCTGGGGATGGATCTTTCCGGGAGATGCGCATGAAGCAGCCCGTGCTGCATGTATGGCCGCCGGAGTAAGTCATGATGGGAATGGTCTTTACGGAGCCGGTTTTATTGCGGCCTGTAATTCGCTGGCTTTTGTGCATAATGATGTCGGCCTGATTATTGAAAAAGCCTTGAACACAATTCCTGCGGACAGTGAGTATGCCCGTGTTGTTAACAGTGTAAGGGCGTTTTATGAGAAAAATCCCGAAGACTGGCGGGCCGCGCGTGAAATGCTCTCCCGGAATTTTGGTTATGACCGTTACCCGGGAGTGTGTCATATCATTCCCAATGCCGGTGTCTGTGCCCTGGCGCTGTTATACGGGAATGGTAATTTTGCGCGTACAATAGAAATTGCGGTAATGTGCGGATGGGATACGGACTGTAACGCGGGGAATGCCGGAGCCATTGCGGGTGTATTAACAGGCCCTGAAGGTATTCCGGACCGTTACCGTAAACCCATTAATGACTGGCATGCTGCCGCGTCTATTTCCGGAGCCCTGAACAATATTAATTTACCAACAGCAGCGCGGGAGCTGGCAATACTCGGTTATCAGCAGGCCGGGAAAAACGTTCCTGAGTATTGGAAGGCCGGAGCATTTACAGATGATCTGGTTTTTGATTTTACACTTCCCGGTTCTACCTGCGGTATGAGAACTTCTTCGGAATCAATGGCGTCTGTGCTTCATGCCGGGAATGTAAACGGGCGGGGCATAACTTTTGCCCTGGAGCAGCTTTCTCCCACGGATACCGTGTATCTTTACAATAAACCTTATTATACACGCGAAGATTTTGACGATGAGCGCTACAGTCCTTCTTTTACGTCGCTGGTTTATCCGGGACAGGTGCTTCGTATTGAAGGGATTGTGAAAAAAAGCCTTGGAAACCGCGTGGCAGTTGCGCCTTTTGTCAGGGATGCCCGTACTCAAAAACCGGTCTCAGGCTCTCTTGTTATTCCGAATTTCAATGAAACTTTTAGTGTGGAATGGATTATTCCTGAAACAAAATTTGCGGTCGCAGAGGCTGGCTTGGCAGTAATGAATCCGGATTTTGAGAATTTTGACGGGTTTGTCACAATTCTGGGCATGTCAATTACAGGTCCGAGGGAATTTAAAGTTTTGTTTGCTGATGAACAGCCGGAGTTCGGGGGACTCTCCCGCTGTTCAGCTTCCGGCGGTTTCTGGTCACTGGAAAACCGGAACCTTCATGTTGTTACGCCCCGTTCTTTTCTGCTTTACACCGGTCCGTACTATACCACTGACTCCGATGCGGCTGTTGAGCTTATTCCTGAAAACGGCTTGAGTCATCTGCTGGCTTTCAGGTCCAGGGGGGCTGAATATGGATATTTTTTTGGTCTGCATGGAAAAGGCCGTGCTGCACTCATTCGCAGAGATCATACAGATTCCATTATGGCTGAGTCTCCGTTCAACTGGAAATGGCAGTGTCAGTATTCTTTAAGTGTTCAAGTCCGTACGCAGAATGATGGAAGTTGTCTGATTACCTGTTTTATTGACGGGAAAGAAGTCATAAAGGTCAATGATTCAAAACCCCATCCCTATGGAATGGCTGGTGCCGCTCTCTTAATGCCGGGACGTACGCAGTTTGTTTCAGTGGCCGTCAAAGAGTTTGCTTAACAACCCCAGTTCATTAAGTCACGGTAAAATAGAAAAGCTTCTTCAAGCTCTGTAACGGATACACGTTCATTTGCCTTATGCGCGCAGTTTAAGCTGCCGGGGCCTATAATTATTATGTCCCGGTTGTTTCTTCTAAACATGGTTCCGTCAGTGGTACCCGGAAAGATGTTTGAGGCAGAGTCTTTGTTATGCTGCTCTAATATCTGCTTTGCGGTCTTTACAATAAAGCTGTTTTCATCGGTCTGATAGGGTTCCCGTTTATCTATAACGCGTGATTCAATACGGTAGTTGGAAAATCGTTTAATAATTTTATCCATTTCTGTCCATACAGTGTCCGGCATATGCCCCGGAACCAGACGGGCGTCGAATTTTATGGTGCATTTATCGGGGGTTAAACCGGGCTCCACACCTGCCTCAATGGCCAGAGGCTGCCAGAAAGAGGTTCCGTAAGTTTCATGCGCCCAGGGCGAAAAATCGGTTTTCTGCATTTCGCTTATAAATTGATTGGCTATAAGTATTCCGTTACTGTCGGGGGAATAGGTTGAGCCGTGGCCGGTATTACCCTGAATAATTACTTCGCCGTAGGTGCGCCCTTTCCCCTGAGTGCACAGCTGCATGCTGGTTGGTTCACAAACCACCACACTCCGGCACTTCTCCAGAAGAGGGTGGGCTGTTACGGCCTTGGAACCCGACATGAAATCTTCTTCATCCACAGTTGCGGCCAGAACAATATCCCTCCCGGGAACAATGCTGTTGTTTTTCATCCAAATCAGGGCAGTTGCCGCGGCGGCCAGTCCGCTTTTCATGTCGGCAGAGCCCCGTCCGTAAATATAGGGGCCTTTACGCGTTGGGGTAAACGGCGGAGTTTCCCATTTCGGCAGTTCTTCATCACTGACCGGCACCACATCCATATGGCCTGTAAAAATAATTCCTTCATCTGAATTTCGTCCGGGCAGACGCGCCAGAATATTTACCCGCTCTTCGGTAACAGGTACCTTAAGAATATCCAGTCCGGCAGATTCCAGTACTTCAGAAAGCAGCTGCGCCACCGGTGCTTCGTTTCCCGGAGGATTCACGCTGGGAATTGTTATAAAACGGTTAAGAAGTTCAATAAGTTCATCTTGTATCTTTGACATAATTCAATCCTTATACTGATGGTTTGTTCTGTCAATGAGAATTGTAACTGAACACCTGATATTTTTTGATTTTTAATGATTTTTACAGCTCCATACAGTATCCGTATGCTGCCTGTTTTGTCCGCTTGTGCAAAAAAGGAAAAGCATTTATCATCTCGATACTTAAACTGGTCAAAAGGCCTTATGTAAAGGCAAAACAATATTTCTACAACAAAGAGGTTAGAATGTTAAAGAAAAAAACAACGGGACTTTTTCTGGCTGTATTGATGATTATGGCAGCAATGCTGATGGTTGCCTGTGCGGATGAGCCGGAAAAAACTGAAGAGAAAGCCGCAGATGCCGTAACAGGTTCTTCCGTTCCTGTCGAAGCCGCTACTCAGCTGCCTCAGGAAGAAATCCGCGAGCTGGCTCTTGACTATCTGCGCGGTTTCAAGCTGAAAGAGGGAGAGAATGGCGAAACAGTCTGGTCTTACAGAGAAATGTATCAGATTGCCACTTCCTACAACAACATGCCTGGTCTTTCCTCTGTGGAATTTGTACTGGATCCCGAAACAATGCGTCTTTACGCGGCAAGCGAAAAAGGCACTGAAAAAGTTCTTCACATACCGGAAAATCCCAATGTTGTAATGTACTGGTACAAGCAGATTCCCGAAGAAGAATATGTTATTCAGAAGAACGACTATTTTAACTCTTACGGGGTACAGGTTGTGGGAACAGCCCGTTTAATGAGTGCTGAAGACGAAAACTTTTATGAAGCAGCCGGCCGTTATCTGGAAACTCTTTACGGACCTGCAAGATGGGGAAAAATGTCGGAAGAAGTTCGGAAACAGACCATCGACAAAATTTCCACTGTGAACGAATGGATTGAAGTTACTCCCAAAGAGTTTAATGTAACAACACTTTGGTGGGTATTTAACAAAGAAGGCTCCCGCCGGCCCAGATTCTACAATGCTGAATCGCCTTATTTTGGTCTTGATCCCAGACAGGTTTACTACCCGCAGCAGTAGACTTTCCGGATTTTTTGCCTAAAAAAATTGCCCCGGTGCCGCAGTGCCCCGGGGCTTTTTTTAGGTCCGGTTTTAAGGCAGGGAACATCCAGAATAAATAAAATTCTGATTTTGACAATAAAAATTCCGATTCAGCCTTTTGGTTTGCGCTTTGCTGTTCGTATAAATAAAAATACAATGCGTATAGTCTGGAGGCTGTAATATGACAAAGAAAAAACTAATAAGAACCTGCAGTATCCTTGCAATATCAGGGGGACTTATCAATATTGCTGCTGATCTGATGCTCATTGCCGGTCCCCTGCCCGGTAATTACGGACTTGATGCAATGGCGGTGCACACACCGTTCAAACTATGCATGGCCGGCTCTTTACTCGGGGCCGCTGTTGGTATTCCCATGTGGCTGTTCCTGCTTGTTCCCCTTTACTATGCTTTAAAACCTGTCGGAAAAATTTTTGCCGTTCCTGTGGTTCTGCTTTTGGGACATAACTTTATCTTGAGTGCTGTTTTCCATAATATGGCCGCGCTGGCACATGCGGCCTACACGGCACTTGCTCAAGTTGGTGCTGAATCAAAACCGGTGCTGGAAGAAATGATTGGCCGTTTTGAGCAGTATATAATGGGAATTGGTCCATTCTACGTTTTGAGTCTTGGTCTGGGATCTATCTGGCTGCTTGTTTCCATACTTTCGGGAAAAACCCTCTACAAGCGCTGGATGGCTGTTTTTTCGCCCATGCTGGCTCTGCTCATTACTTTTGTCAGCAATAATCTGCCTGCGCCTGTCGGAGGTTATTTTGCCCCTTGTGACGGTTCATTGATGTATACACTCTTTTTCCTGATTACAGCAATTGCGGTATGGAATTATGAGGAGCCGGTCAAACAGCTGTGAACTTAATTTGACAGAGCTTGTATGCAATCAATAGATAAAAGCAATGTTTTGCATATTTCCTCAAACGGCAGGCTCAGTTCAGTGTCCTTGCCAAAAATAAAAGAACGCCGGCTTATACCCTTTTTCGTAAGCCGGCAGACAGCAGGTAGAAATTACTTCGGTAAAAACGGAATTCGAAGAAGCTTTCTTCTCCTGCACACAGCTGCAATAATGCAGCACGGTAGATTTGAGTGCCCCTCCGTTGGCCTTTTTGATTATCTGTAATGGAGTGTCCTTCTTACATGCTTTGTAACGTTTCAACCGATTCTGGTACTCTGCCGCTTTCTTGTTGCCGTACCGGGCGGCGGGGGGGGATTATTCGTTGCGCGCAGGCATTTACTAATGGTGAAAAAAGCCTGTTTCGTAAATGTTTTTTATACGGCCTTGTTAAGGTTTCATATTGGAAAGCACTATAAGCCGTCTACCTCCCTTAGTCTTTCTCTGACTTCTTCGTCGTCACGCGATGAGAGGTATTTTTCCAGCCAGATACGTGCATCCCCGGGGGAATCCAGACCGTATTGATAGGCATCTGCAATGATGAGATACAGGTAAGGATCGCGATGACCTTTACTGTGCAGGCGAAGCCAGTATTCGAGGGCCGTTTTCGGATTATCCAAACGATAGGACAGAGCACCTCTGAGCAGAAGGTAGCGGGAGTCGTCAGGATCTATTACGGCTGCTCTGGTCAGGCTGTCTTCCGCCCACTGCCATTCCAGGGCGTCCAGGGCTTTTTCTGCATTGCTCAATAGCGTATCTAAGCTGATAAGCCTGATGTAGAGTACTTGTTTCCGGCTTGTATATTCAAAGTCAAATACTTCATTTTCAAAGCCTGTTTTTTTCGTGGTCACGGTATGCTTTCCGCCGCTTATATGCGGTAAGGTGAATCGACCGTTCACATCGGAGATAACGGTGATGCCTGCTTCTCCATCCAGGTTTATTTTTGCTCCCTGGCAAGGACGATTCTCCGTGTCGTATACCATACCGTGTATATCTGCGGTTTTGAAATTGAGCTCTTTACCAGTTTGCGTTTTTTGCGATGCACAGCCGGCGAGTAACAGCAGGGCTATGGCCGGTAGATAGAAATATTTCATCGTGCCTCCAGGTTCAGTGTGATAGTTTGGTTTTTAATCCTGACTTTCGCTTGGCCATTGCTTATCGATAGCAATGTCCATCCTGATATTGCTTCTCCAGGCCGGAGGCGACGCACCAGCGTCGTTTCCAGGTCTTTCAGAGCAAGGACTTCATTTCCTTCGCTGTCTGTATAGTGTCCGATTATGGCGACTTTGGGGCCTGACTCCACGAGCGGCGGTGGTTCGGTCTTATCGGTCGATTTAATGGCGGTCATTGTGGGTGTGACAGTGCCTCTGGCTTTCGGAGTACCGAAGATCGTTACCAACTTGGCCACCGGAGCTCTGAGGGGTATAACCGGATCTGCCGGTTCTCTGTCGGCAAGGTCTTTTTCATCAAAGGACGGCAAGGCCGGCAGGCGAATGGCTATAAATGCTTCCATGGCGCCATCAGGAGCTCTCTGAAGAGATACTGTCAGATAGTTAAAGTGGGTTTCTTTTTGATCCAGGTCTTCCAGGAGGCCGAGCACAGCTTCAGCTGTGCCTCTGACTTCCAGTTCCCAGGTTTTTTCCGTTCCATGCCCGGATGCCGTGGCTCTGGTGACAGTGAGGCCCGCCGCAGCGGCAGCATCGGTGAGTGATTCGGCAAATTCATAAAAAGTATCCGAAGGATTTTCGTGATAGCGGGACTCTTCTCGTGTTCGGATTTCCATCGTTTTATCCAGCTCCAATTGAAGCGCTTCTTCGGTTTCCGGCGAGGTTGACAGATTCTCCGACAACTGGGCCATTTCTCCTATCTCCCGATTGATACGATTTAGCAATACCAGGTTCCTTATGAGGAAGAGTCCGGTGAGCAACAAGGTTAATGCAAGGATAACTCGGAATACTTTGTTAGCGGCCATGGTATTCTCCCGAAAGAGTGAACAATTCTGTCGTTCCATTACTCTGAGGGATAAGTTGCTGAAGCCGGATATTCGAAGTTTCGGGTAGAGCTTCGAGGAGCCTGACCATCTCAAGAGTATCGGGACTGACGCCGCGTATGGTAAAGCCCTTGCCTTTGCTAACCATACTGGATATTTGTGTCCCCGGCGGCATCTGCGGAATGATTCCGGACAATAGGGCGTAAGCAGAAATAGGAGATGCCTCTTGTAGGGCACTTGTCAGAATTTTTTCTTCCACGATTTTTTGCTTCAGTGCCTGCATTCGGGATAGTTCTTCTGTGCTCAGCGTTGTCCGACCACTGATGAGTTCCAGTTCTGAGCGCATTCTGGAGAGTCTGAGTCCACTGAAGGTCAGTGCCGCGGTAACGAAGGCGAGTAACAGGATCATGATAAGAGTTTGTCGTCGGCCTGTGAGTTCTTCGGAGGCTGTGAAAAAACGGGCATCCGGGTCATCGGGATTCCAACCTATAGTAACATTGCTAGAAAACTGCTCTATTCTGTTCTCTTGGACTATATGGGCCGTCGAATCATCCAGTTGCATCATGAACGACTTTGTTGGATTCTCTGGATCTTCGAATACCATGAATCCTGTTTCGTTTCTTAGTAGAGCGGCCGCCGGAGGAATGATAAATACGCAGCCGGGATTGTCATTGCGAAGTTTTTCCCAATTTCGACGGGAGAGAATCAGCGCTACCACCCGGTGACCGCCGCCGGGAAGGGGACGGCTGCGGATTATGTATTCATAGTCATCAGCGGCCCCGGGCAGCTGAGATGGCAGAACCGTCGCAAGAGCGGCCTCGGCATCCGAAGCCTTCAGTTTCGGGTAGTTTTCAGCATGTAGTTCATAATGCTGAGGGTTGATTAGAACCCCATTTCTTTTCTTGCCTGAAATCTTCATCCTATTTCCCCCATCATACGGAACAGCGGCAGCAGGTACCGGAGCATGAAGTATATGATTCCGCCGCCGAGGATGATGATGAATACCGGTTCCATGAGTTGAGTAGCCAGGTCTATGGATTTGTTGATCCTGTTTTCGAAGTACCGGCGTATTGGGCGAAATACTTCCTTGTCTTTGCCGGTTTTCTCTCCAACGGAGATCCAACTACTCACTATGCCTGGTATTATCGGAATTGCAGCCAGTGAAGCCGCGAGGGAATCGCCCCGGTTGAGGTTCTCCGTCAGTTCACGAAGCGAGCGATGCAGGGCCGGCCGATTCAATGTGGCAGCTGCCTCTTCCAGTGCTGTCTTCATCGTAACGCCGCCGGAAAGCATTACTTCCATGGCAAAGGACCAATTGAGTAGATCCCAGTCCCTCATGAAGCTGCCAATGAAGGGGGTTCTCATTGCCAGGCTGGAGCGTTGCTGTCCCAGCTTTGAATCCCCCGAAGCCATTGTTATCAGGATGAAAGAGAGCAGTAATACAATTCCTATAATTAGACCGATCCGCGATGGCCCAGAGGATGTGGTCAAGGCTGCCGCTGCTGAAGAATCCAGGATGGCCATCATCTCCATCATTTTGGGATAAATGACCACTGAAATGAATATAACGGCTGCAATAGCTACCACCAGCACGATTGCCGGATAGATCAGCGCTATAATTAATCTTTCCTTGAGAGATGTGAGGCGGGTGTAATAGTCCTCCAAACGGGCCAAGACAGCGTCTAAAGCTCCAATTCGGTCTCCGATACCGGCAAGTGAGCGAAAACCGGCGGGTATCTTCACGTCGGGATCGTTCAGCGCATCCCGGAACGAGCCTCCGGTGGATAGGTGTCTGTTCCATACCGCACATGCTGCGGCAATCCTCGGATTGCTTATATCGTCATCCATGAGGCTTAGTGCATCAGGCAGACTATGCCCTGATTCAAGCAGAAGAGTCAGAAGGGCCGAAAGATCTCGGGCGTCACGGCTATTGAGCCGTACATTTTTCCGAGTGTTCCGGAGTTCCTCAACTTCTATAGGAAGTTTCCCGTCATCTTGGAGGGTTCTTATCAGTTCTTCCCTGCTCTTCCCGTGAGCCTCAGCCTTGTGCACTCGGCCATCGGCTCCCTGATAGCGGTAGCGGAATTTTGGCATCAGAACACCCCCGCCTTTTGAATTTCCCCGATAGTTGTTATCCCGTCGCTTGCTTTCTGGAGAGCATCGAAAGTTATCGGCCGGAAGCCTGCAGTGGCCAGATGCTTCTGAGCTATACTGTTATTATTGAACATGGAACCATCGGCGATGAGCCTTTCGAGTACCTTGTCCGATTTAAACCATTCGCTCACAGCCGTCCGCCCGCTGAACCCTGTATGACCGCAGGTATCGCAACCAGGGGCGAATCCTGTTTTCTCCAGTTTTATCCCTGTTTTTGTTGCCAGTAATACTTCATGGGATTCCGGCTTTCGTACATCGCCGCAAACAGGGCAGATGGTCCTGACTAATCTCTGGGCCAGGACACCCCGCAAAACGGCGGCTACCAGATACGGGGCCACACCCATATCCGTCAGGCGGGTAATGGCTGACGGGGCATCGTTGGTATGGAGAGTGGAGAGTACCAGGTGACCGGTTAGAGCGGCGCGGACCGCCAGTTCCGCCGTTTCCGAGTCGCGAATCTCGCCTACCATGATAACGTCCGGATCTTGTCGGAGAACCCGGCGGAGAAGCTGACCGAAACCCATGCCAATATCTTCACGCACTGGAACTTGATCCACGCCGGGAAGGATGTATTCTACCGGATCCTCCAGAGTGATTATCTTCCTGGAGGAGTCGGAGATTTCGGCAAGAAAAGCCGAGAGGGTGGTTGTTTTTCCGCTGCCGGTTGGGCCTGTTACTAAAATGAGTCCATAGGGCAGGGCGAGGACCGAGCGAAGCGCTGTGACCGTCGATTCTGGGAGTCCCAAAGTTTCCGGTTTTCCGACACCCTCGTCTTTGTTGAATAGTCTCAGGACGATCGACTCGCCTCGAACCAAAGGAAGGGTGGACAAGCGGAGGTGAATTTCACGGCCGCCTATGGTAACGGTAATTCTGCCGTCCTGAGGGCGCCGGGTTTCCATGATATTCAGTCCGGCCATTATCTTAATACGGCTGGAGACCGCCGGAAAACGTTCAATCGAATGGCGGCCCATGATTCGCAAGCTTCCGTCCACACGGTACCGCACCTGCATCGCATCTCCGTCCACTTCAATGTGGATGTCCGAAGCCTTCAGGGACAGGGCATCCAAAATAAGGCTGTTGACCAGATTGATGATGGGTGCATCATTGGCAATGCGATCCAGAGCCGTGGTATCGTTTTCTCCGGCCAGCCTCCGGCTTCCGCCTTCGCCGTAAGCGGAAATTCGTGCCAGAACCGTCGCTAAATCTTCAGACTCGACGGCGCAGAAATGTACTTTTTTGGGCGCATGATGCCGACGAAGCCGGGCCATTGCTACTTCCGGGCTCATGCCATCCACGAAAGCAACATGTACAGTGTCGGCCTCTTCGGCAAATTTTATTAGGCGATTATTCTCAATGAAATCCAGGGAGTACTGGTCCGTGAGGAAGGCTTCTGAGTCGATGGTGGATAAATCAATTCGGTCCATCAGTTTTCCTGTACGTACTTTTGATACACTCGCTCGAACAGACCTCCGTCATCCACACCATCATTTCGGTCGTACTCTATGTGAGGAACAATGTAAATGACCATTTCGGTCTCTTCAACCGAGTCCACTTTCTTCTTGAAAAGCCATTCCAGAAGAGGAATTTTCCCCAGTACAGGGGTACGTTGTTCGGTGATGACGGTGTCTTGCTGGGTAAGCCCGGAAATGATGACCGGCGATCCGGCGGCGGCTCTGACATGTGTATCGACAAGGCGTTCTGTGGTAGGAGGCAGAACGTCATCGCTATCGCTGTTACTGGCATGCTGACGGCTGATAGTTGCCGAAATATCCATGGTAATCATGCCGTCTCCGGATACCCAGCCTTCTATATCAATGAAGAGACCTGAGGTAATCTCCCTGGAGCCTTCGGCTATTTGTTCACCGGTAACAGGGTCGATTCGGTAGTCCCTGTATCGGTAGGTATTGGTATTTCGAAAACTGATCTTTTCACCTGATAGCCCGTTCAACGTGGTATCGGCAATTACTTTTGAAGTTGTTTCTTCAATAGATGTGGAGAGTTTCACGGCGAACTGATAACCGAATGCTGAGGCAATGTCGAAACTCAGGTCGAGGAGCGGGCTAATATTACCAGTAAAGGATGTGGCGTCTCCGGCTTCCATGGGAGCGAAGGAGCCGCCAATACTCCAATCGAATCCCTCAGTATCCTGATAGTTTATGACCAATAGGTCGTAACGAATCTGAGGCACCGGCTGATCCATCGTATCCAGCATTCTCATGAAGGTGGAATATTTATCGTCGCTTCCCTGAAAAAATACAAGAGAAGGATCTTGCGTAACCGAAATATCTTCCTTGTTGAAGGTAGGCGGCAGATTATCAATAAGGTCTTTGTTCTTGATATAACGAAGCCGGATCGGCCGTCCTTTCTCCGGTTGGTCGGCAACTAGCAGGAATCGCGAGAGTTCATCGCACTGAATGGTACTCGCTGAAACAATCATAGATGAGGTGTTGGGGATGGGGGTGATTTCCAGCATGGATAATTCAGGCGGCAGGATACCCTGAAGAGATGCCGGATCAAGATAGTCCAGTTCAAACCGGTGCCAGGTTCGTTCCCTCTGAGGTTTGTCTATTTCGTCCAGGAATCGAATTAACGGACTGAGTTGCTCGATAGTTCCGTAAATGACGAAAGCGTTATTGGCCTCATCAGTCTTCAAAGAACCGGACTGAGTTAATGATGACGGTATTAATGGACTTATTGTTTTGACGTCAACGTATTCCAGCGGTCGGTAAACAACCGAACTGTACTTTGCCAGAATATCTTTCTGACGGGAGTCGTAGATGTAATAGAGGTTGCCGACAACCGAATAGGATAGTCCTGCATGTTCTAGTATTAAATTCAGCAGTTTGTCAAACTCTTTGTTGCTGAACTCGAGTTTACCCAGTACGTTTTCGTTTGTCGTCAGCAGCGAAAACTCTGTTTCCGAAAGAGCGAATAACTGTTGAATAATGTCGGTAGACCGTCCCTGAGTGATCTTGATACTGTATAGGTCGCCATTGCGAGTTATTCCGCCTTCCCGTTGAAAAGATGTTCTTGAGCCTGTCGCTTTGTTATCGCGGTTCAGCTTGATATAAAGATAGGTTTCATCTTCTTCAAGTACATAATCGGGCATGCGCCTGATAATTAATTTGAGAATATCGGCCAGTGGGAGGGACGTTGCATGGATGTTTAATTCCAAACGGGGGAGGGCATCGTAGAGTATCGTTGACTCGGCTTCTCTTGCCAGGACGGATATAACACTCTGTGCTTCCACTTCGTCAGCATCCAGGGAAATGAGTCCTTTGGCATCAATTGTAAGATTAATCTTCGAGACCCGAAGGATGCTGCCATCAATTTTCCCATAGAGCCCTTCCTGTTCCAGGAAAAACTGAAGCGCCTCAGCCGCGGGCAGGCCAGGTGAAACGAAGGAGGTTCGGCCCTGAACCGTTTCGTCCGCTATCACTGTTGTACCTGCTTCTCCGGATAGCACCTGGAGGATGTCCGTTATGGCTTGATCCCTAAAAATTATTTCTTTCAGTTCCTGTCCAGTAAGCGGACCGGAATTGATGCAGAAAAGACAAAGGCACAAGAGAATTCCGCGACAGATTATTTTCATTAATTCACTCCCATGAGTATTCGTACCACGAGTGCCGAGCAACTCATATACGGCGCCAAAGGTATTTTAACATTTCTGACCCGTGGTTGACTAATCAGATTCGGGATACTGGCTGCCAGGGCTAGAAGGGCACACAGAATTGCCGCAATAAGCCAACGTATTGGTCCAAGAAAAGCGCCAAGCATAATGGCATATTTAACATCACCAAGCCCCATGCTGCCGGGCAGCAATAGATACACCATTCCGAACTGAATGGCGGCAAAAACCATTCCCGCCAGCACATTCGTTGCTGTCAATACACCGATATAAACTAGAAGAAATACCGAAAAAAGGCCCAGAACAATTCCACGATCCGGAATTATCATCTTTTGTGCATCAATTCTGCTGATACCGAAGGCCACAATTAATAAGATGGGGAGATCGGTCGACTCATTCATTTTCCACCCACCTGCGCTCTATTATCTGGTATGATGCTTTCTTGCCGGGCAACCGGGCAATGTAGACTTCCAGGCCGAGGTTATCTTCATTTGTGACCCTCAGCCTCCAAAACCAGGTTTGGGTTCCAAGGAAATCCTTTACCCAATTGACGTTTTGTTCGGATGCCAATAGCCGCTCCAAATCCAGAGGAAGAACCTCTCCGGCCAACCGTTCAAACATCAGATCTCCCAAAACCTTGCCGGGATTATTCAGCTTTCGTCCCCAATATCGAAATTCAAGAACAGCTTTCAATAGCTCTCTTTCGGCAAAATTGACGTTAATCATTGGTTGCAGGGAAACGATCGGCTGGAGCCGGGGTGCCATATTCGCGAGGTAAGCAGATAAATCTGTCTGCCTGGTCTCCGGACGACGGCACATGGCCAATACATCGGACGCCACCACGGCACCGGCATCGCCTTCCAGTCTGGCGGAAATTGCCGATTTTAATACATCAGTTTCGCAAATCCTTGGATTCAGCAAACCGTAAAGCGAGAAGTAGGTCTGATAAATCTCCTCAGGGATATATTCCAAAACCTGTTCTGTTCTTCGGACGGGCCCGTTGTCTCGAAGTTTTTCAAGGGATGCCGCCAGGCTTCCGCCAGATGCCGCCATTGTCAAGGATGGCTCTTTTAACTTGTCAGTTGGAATTGTATTCAGGTTCAGCCCTGTTGAGACATCTTCCAGTGTGAAGCTGACTCCCGCCCACCCCTTGTCAACCAGATCCCAGACCGGATCGGATGGGGAATCGGCTTCCGGAGTTGGATCGGACAACAGGGCATTTACTATTACCGAGACGGCGTCGTAGAGTTCTGTTTCTTTTGCAATCTCGTTTTTCAGGCTGATCAGTTGACGGCCCATAATGTATTCCGGACCAGTGAAAGCCGCGCCCACTATAGACAAAACGCCTATGGTTATCAGCGCATAGACGGTGGCATAGCCGTCTGTAGCGAAATTCTTACTCATCGGGAGCTTCCTGTTTCATTGAAACCTGATGCAGCTCCCTGGCACCGGCGGTTATTGCTACAGGGAGTCCGCTGCTATGAAGCAGCTCCATACCAATAATGCTGCCGGAATCATCTTTAATAAAGCTCCAGGATAGAGTGTCGATAAACTGATAGGTTGTTGTTCGATCTTGTGTTGTTAAGACAAGTTCTCCGGTGTTTTTAAATTGAAATTCCAGAAACGCCGAATCTGCATTTGTGCTTTCTCGCATAAGGATACGATCTTCATCAGTATCGACGATCAGTCCATTCGACCACCAATAGGGTGAGAGTTTTGCCATTTCCTTTTTACTGTTTCTCCAAAGTCCAATGAACCGCAGCAGATCCTGCTGCTCTTCCCACCGCCTGGAGAGATTTGCGGGTACCTTACCGATTACCAGCAAAGATGAGGTGATAAGCAGTCCGGTGATCAATATTGCCAGAATAGCATCGGGCAGGCCAAATCCGGATTGTTCAGTTCCCGTTCGATTCCGTTTCATAGTACCACCGCAGAAGCTCGTTGGTATCGGATTGCCTGAATAAGGCTTCCATCGTGTCGCGCCGTTGCTCGGATACTGAGGTAAGGTTGAGGCTCCATGCTGACAAGGCTGTCAGGGCAAGTGTCAGTATCAGAATGGCGATAAGAGCGTCAAGTGTGGCAAATCCTTTATCGGCTTTCCCATGAGACGATATCAGCATCTTCTCCTTCACCTCCTTCGGCTCCATCGGCACCATAAGATGTAATGGCAAAGGGCAGACCGTTCGGTCCCGGATTTTCGTAGTAGTAGGCATTCTTCCAGGGATCTTCGAAATCCTTTTTGGCTACATACGGACCGTTCCAGTTGTCCGGAACAGGAGAAATGGTTGGGAGTTGCCAGAGTGCATTCATGCCCTGTTCGGTCGTCGGATAGTTGCCGCAATCTAAATAATAACCGTCCAGGGCCAACACTAATGCGGCAATTTCGCTGCCAGCAGAGGATACTCGTGCCCGTTGTATATAACGTATTCCTGAAATACCCACCGTTCCCGTAAGGATAAGGATAATGGCCACGACAATGATGGTTTCTATAAAAGTCCATCCGGATTCTGGATTGTCCAATTTACGTCTATGTATAGTTTTCATGTTATCCTCTGATAGTACAATGATAGCAAATGAAAACATGATAAACAACGGATATTCGATAGTTTTAGATGTTTTTCTTTTTTCTGAGATAATAAGTGATTTGTTGACATAAATAAGTATAAGCGAAAATATTATCAAATATAATGTGAGCTTAAACAATTAAATGTTGCAGTATAACTTATAGTAAGATAGTATTATTTTAGGCAGTTAAACGTATGGTTACAGTTAGCTGTATGTCATGTTGTCTTGAGGTTCTGATGAGGCATTCTGGAATGGTCTCTTTTTTTATCTCAGAATCCTGTCAAGGAGATGCTGATGAAACGCATTGTTTTTAGTTTCCTGTTCTTGCTGCTTTCTTTTTCAGTTTTTGCCGCAGAACTTACTCAAGAAGAAGTTACCAGTTATACAGCGAAAGTATTTTTGTCGCTTGCAAAAAGCCGGGCCTTATCTGATGCAGTGAAGAGTGCCGAATTGTCCGGCTATGAGGTTGGTACCTATTTGGAGGGACCGATTACTTGTACCATATTAGAAAGTAATACGAATGAGAATGCAGTTAATGCAACAATAGAAATTATTATTTCTGAACTGACAATTGATGATGGAGTGACCATTTCCGGTTCTATTCTAACCGATTATAAATCAATTCATTTTTCTTCTGAAGAGAATTCATCCGGTATCATAATAACTCGATATGATTTAAATATGACAGGTCTTCCTGTAAATACCATGTCTATAGATTTGTCCATTAACTACGGCACTTCGGAAATTTCCTGCAGGGTGCGCGCCGGTGATAATGAATATGAGATAGATGCTCTATCTATTTTCGGTAGATCGTAGAGGATAGCCATGATTAAAAAAGCGTTCTTGGTTTTTCTGTTATTAATGTTTGGCTGTTCTGGATTGTTTGCCGATCAAATTTCGAGAATCCATGTCTATTGGGGAAAATTTTTGTTTCCGATTCTCTGGAAATCTTCTAGCTATCTGTATACGTATGTAACTCCTGAGACTGGTAAAACCGGTCTTTTTAAAGATGGAGTGTATTATACCAATTCCAATTCCCTTAATCTTTCATGGGCATATAGAAAAGACGGTAATGCACAGCGTGATGCTTGGTATAAAGTACTTGTTGATGGAGTTAGGGCTTCAAACCCGCAGTCTATAGATTTAGCAGCACAAAAGAGTGTCTCAGTTTACAGCTGGTTTAAAGTTCATTCATATGTTGCAATTATTATTTGGGGGGAAAGAATATATTTAGCTCAAAACACGCAGGAAAAGAGTACTACCGTCGAAGTAGTTCACGACACAGACGGCCCGGTATTAACCATTGACGCACCCCCCGGCAGTGAATATATGCACTACGATGATCAAAGTGTTTTCTATTCGGATCAGGCGCAAACTCTTTCTCTAAGAGTCAGTGGTATTGAGGATGGGGGTGTTGGAATGGACACCCCTCAAACCAAGGCTTTCCTCAACGGACAACCCCCGGGTTATTTTGGAGTTAACGACGTGTTGGAACTGGAGCTTAATAACTTAGACACGAATACGGAGAATGAGCTGAAATTTGTGTCGGAAGACCGTCTTGGCAATACCAGTTCCATTGCTATACCCCTTGTTTATGACTCAGGCGTTCCGGATATAAACCCGGCGAATCTGGAATTTGCACCTTTTGAGGAGAATGGACTTGTTACAGGTTATATAACAACAGTTTCTGTTGATGTGTCTGACAATCTTTCAGGCGTTAGAGAAGTTTCCCTGGAATTTGAGATTGATAAGAAAAGTGCTGCAGGAAGAAGTATAATCGAAAAAAGTGATGGTATCACAACCTATAATAGTGCTTCTGGTAAGACCATAGCCAGAATGGCCCTCAAAAGTGAAAATAATGATGGAACGTACACGGGCTTTTTTTATCTCCCCAATGGCCATAGTGTGGATTCGGTGATTGTTGCTGAGGATAATGTTTCCAATATTGGCTCCTCTCCCAATCCAATAAGTGTTGTGGCCGCTCCGATTGTTTCTTTACCGCCAGAGATAATAGCCGGTCAGGAGTCTCGTCTTGCGCTGGAATTGAAGGCTGCCGTTGGCAGCAATTATGCAGATCCCGAAAATGGTTTGAACTCAATAAAACTTGAACTTGAAGGCTTTTCAGAGGAGCCGCTTGTTTTTAATAATATTCTTGAGGCTCCCTATCTTTATCCTGAGTCCTCATCAGAACAGGATGAGGATATGACCAATCTCACGTTTAGAATGGATCTGCCTGATTCCATACCTCCGCATAGTGAGCTGACTCTGAAGGGAACCGTTCTTTTTGTTAATGGCATTACCTTGGCATTGATGCCTGGAAATAGCCCTTTTTCAAAAATCAGAATTCCCAATGTGGGTTTGGGTAAGGGGAACGGTTTTGAACTGCAGCATTTCAGAGATAATCAGGTAATTGATACCTACTCTTCCGATGAGCTTCTTCTCCCTGGCGGTGAGCCGTCATTGCTCTTCTTTAACGGAGTTGCAACGCTTAAGCTTGCGAATACCCAGGATAAGGAAGGAGATAAATTAACTCTTTATTATCTTGATGAAGACAAGCAGCCTGTTTTTGAAGAGTCTGGTACTCTGACGATTATTAAGCCGACAAATAATATATTTATTAGAGAACATATTGAGGAAACAGGAGAGTTTATCAATTATCCGTTGAATCTTCATGCCGTCACTGATTCATCACTGGATACAGACAGGTACGATTTCATCGTTACCGGTTATGGCACTACACCGGAAGGGTTGCCAACGAGCCACAATGGCCCTTTCGAAGTTGAAGTTCGAATTATTGAGGACGATGAATCCGGTCTTGCAGCGCTAAAAGTTTTTAGAGCGGATGAATATCTCGTTACGGGTAAACCGATTGTTGATCCGTCCCGGTATAACGGTTCGGGTATCAGTATTATCGACAATAAAGAGGATAATTCTTACACGGGAAGCATTACGGTAGAAGTACCGGAAGGTTCAGACGGTCTTTACCATATAGGTTTGTACATTGAAGATAAAGCGGGAAATACGGGCTTCAAGGTTGTACCGGTTGTTATCGATAACATACCGGTAGAACCTTTGTATATGGGCGAAAATGGAATAGTAGCTGATATGACGGATCTGGATTATTCCTACGACGATCAGAATGATCGAATTTCGCTTTGTGTGAAATTAAATGTACTCGATGGGGACTATAATGTTAGAGACTATGCCCTGGAAGGCTCTTCTGACTATCCGGGTATTAATTTCCACTACGATTCTGAATTGTCAAGACTCAACGTAGAGCTTGATGAAACCGTAGCGCCGAATACTCCGTTGCCTATATTGCTCACCATAGTTGACTTTGCCGGCAATCGTACCACCCAAAATATCACCCTTTATACGCCTGCCGAATTGGCTAATGCTGTCGGTAAGTATTTAGATAATGTTCCGCCGTACCAATCTCCGGATGGAGATTACACCATTGCCTGGCAGGTTAAAGCTGCTCCGGAAGCTTCAGGATACCGTTTGTACCGCTTGAATAACGGTGTTGAAGAACTGTTGGAGGCTTTTGAGGATGTTGGCCTCTCGGCTCATAAATTAAACACATACCGGCTTAAAGCTGTCAATGGCGGCGGTTTTGAATCTACTCACGCAGGAAGCTATTTGGACTTCTCCCGCCGCGTGGAAAACGCCTTACCGGTTGTCGAGGTCTTTTCCGCCGATTTTGCTTCTGATGGCACCATTTCCGGCACTCCGGTTCAATTCTGGGGACCGCAAAGTATTTTCAGTCTGAGAGTTTCCGATTTGGATGCCGGAGATACTCTGACACTTGAGGCATACCGTGAGGGCTCCCTGCTCAATACTATGCCGGTGAATCCTGGAGAATCTCTTTCGTTGTCCTTAAGCAATATTTTTGGTGCCAATACTGATTGGGAGACTGGGCGGCAATACCAAGTTTCGCTTTGTATTAAGGATTCCTGGGAAGATGAAGAGGGCCATCCGATTGTTGAACAGGGAACCTACTTTGGTCCTGGTACCGTTGTATACGATGATGCGGGACCGGAGCTGGAGCCTGCGGGACTTTCCCGCCATCCCGGTTTCTCCTATGGATATGGCGTTTTTGACTTCAGTGCCGTTGATGAACTGAGCGGCCTTGAGTATTCATCGGTACAAGCTGAACTTGAAGGCAGTGCACTAGAAGTTTCTCAGAGCAGCGGGACAGAATTCTCTGTCGGTGATATACCGGATGGCTCAGGAATGACTTTATTTCTGCGGGCATCTGATGTACTGGGCAATGAAACCTTACGTACTGTCTCGGGAGTTAATAAAGATACCGTATCTCCCACAATATCCAATTTGAAGGTAAACGCAGAATCCGGAGGTGGACGGTACATTCTGGATCGTCCCTTTGCCCCCCTGACTATTACATGGGAAGATTCTCTTTCCGGTGCTTCTCGTGTTGAATACAGAATTCTTGATGAAGGAAACCTCCTCGCCGAAGACTCCATAGACTCGTATGGCGGTTTTTTGAATGATACAGCTGGTACATGGGAAGTTTTGATCCCCTGGCCATCCGATGTGGAAGGAACGCTGGATCTGGAAATTGCCATCGTTGACAACGGCGGCAATCGGAGTGACTGGATCTCGTCTTCTCAGCCTATTCTGGTTGATGTTGTGCCCCCTCTTGTTACTTTCAGTGAGCTTTCCGGTTTTGTGAACCATGGTGGACTGATGTATGCCGTGGGTTCGGATATTGATGGAACTTTGAGCATTTTGGATGCAGGAGGAGTTGCCGCGAGTGAGTACCAGTGGAGCAAAAATGACGGTCCCTGGAACAGTATGAGTTCCATAAAACAGATTAACAGCTATCTTCAGGATGGTTCTGATTATCATTTGAGGGCTGAGGTTGTCGATGTAGCCGGCAATATCGGATACACAGATACCATCAATTTTACTGTAGATACCAAAGCTCCTGTGGTTGATGTTTCCTCGTTTACTATGCCGGTGCGTGAATACCTCCCTGGTGAAGTGCTCCGTTTCTCGGTAAATGCAACAGATAACTCGAGCCTGGTTAAATCGCTTCTGGTTCGTATTGGTAAAGAGGGAGAAAGTTTCCCGTCGTTGACCGGCTCGATTGACGGTCATGATGATGAAGGCAATCTGGAGTTTTTGTACATCGCTAATGGCGATACCTACGGTTTGACTATTCCTGAGAATGCAGACGGCGAATATATAATCAGCTTCTCTGCGCTGGATGTCTTTGGTCATCAAAGTTCCTGGATGCAAATCTCAGGAATCAATCTTTCGGTAATCAATGAGAGTGAACGCATTGCTGTAAATGACGCGGCCGTCTTCAGTAGTGACCCCCGCAACCTGCGGGCCTCCTGGATTTACCGGGGAAGTTCTCAGATAAATCATTATCTCTACCGGATTATACGCGATTCTGACGGCCATACTGTTTCTGACTGGAGGGCCGTTCAGGATAGCGGAGTAAATCATCGTTTCGACAATGACCTTGTTCATGGAGAACTTTACCGCTTCGAAGTGAAAGCTGTTACCGAAGATGGTTCGCGAATTGCTTCGTCCCTCAGTGCGGGAACAAGACTGGATTTGAATAAGCCAAAGATTACCACTGCCACCATTTCCAGTTTCATGAATGATTCCGGTGCTTTCATTTCGTGGCATATTGAAGAAGACGTATCGGGATTGAGAAATATTGATTTAATATTGGAGTCGGTTGTTCGCGATGACACCGGTACGATCCTTACCGAAGTTATTGAAATAGACGGTGCCGAAACAGTTATACCGCAAACAGAAATTGTTGGGGTCCGGCCGCTCCGGTTAGATGAAACCGTCAGCTTGTTACAAGTGAATATGAATGATTGGATTGCTTCCGGAGTGGTGGTCCAGGGCCAGGAGTATCGCTGCTGCCTGCGGGTTACAGACAAAGCGGAAAACAGTGTTAAACGCTACCTCGGAGAGGTGGTTTATGACTCAACACCGCCTCCCTTACCTGTAATTCTGGATCAGGGTGATTATCTGAATCCTGAAACCAATAAACCGTTTTTTTCCTGGGGATTGACCGAAAGTGATCCGGAAAGCGGCACTGCTGAATACCGTTACCAACTTATCAATGCGACCGGTTATCCGACAGCCGAAGCCTGGATTACGACAGATACGGCTATTGCAGAGTTTCAGTCAATTGATCTTCCTGAGGACGGAAAAGCGATAGTACTGGCGGTTGAAGTAATTAACGGTGCTGGGCGGAGGAGTCTTGGATTCTCTGATGGAATTATAATTGACCGTACTAAACCTTCTATTCCGAATATAACGATCCGGGACAACTCCCTTGGAACTGAATATTTTGACGGCGATGAAATTACCCTGACGATGGAATCGGTGGACGAAGAATCGGGAATTGTCTCTTATGAGTACCAGCCTGTAATTTACAATGCAGGTGCCTGGGTTCCCATTGGTGAAAATCGATCTGTTATTGGTATTGCACCGACTGTTGAGCTGAATCCTGATGATGAAGACTACTCTTCTGTGCTTGAACCGGGAGTGAGTTTTGCGTATCGGGTTTCGGGTATCAACGGTGCCGGAGAATTATCTTCCCTTCCCGGTTACTCCTCAATATTGACCGTTGTAGATGAGGTTGCATCTATTCATAATCTGGTTGGTTTTGCTGATGGCGGAACCTTGAACTTCCTTTGGGAGCTTGAAAATACGTCAGTTGCTCCGGCGTCCTTTTCGGCTCTTCTTAAGGGGCCGAATGGTTATGAAAGAAACGAAATGCTTGATGGAACAGCACGTTCGGTATCTTTTGAAATAAACGGAGATGTGTTGTTAGATGAAGGGCGCTATACCCTGGAATTGACGTTAACCGATGAAGCAGGACGAACCAATTCCAACCCGGTTGTCAGTTCCGCAGTTTATCTGGATTACAGTGCACCGGTATTTGTTGAAGCGGACTATCCGCGGTTTGGGAATGAAGACTGGACGCTGAGAATAGTGGCTGTCGATGCGCTGACCGGTATGTCGAGGATAAGGTATCGTATTGGAACCCTTGCTGATCCGTTTGCGTATTCCGGAAACTGGGTGGAGCAGGAAGCCGTTAATGGCACCTTATCATTGTATGTGTCCCTTGAAGATGTGGCGCATGGCAGTATTCTCGAGATTGATCTGACGGCCGAAGACAGATCGGGAAACAGATCAGCGCTTTATCGACTGGATTCGGTTCTTGTCGATAAGACCGGCCCGGTTGTTACAGAACCACTGCAAAATACTGTTTATACATTGGACGGGCAGGAATACAGCAGTGAGCAAGGCTTCATTTCTGATCCGGGTGGTGTCGGGCGAATGGAACTGACAATCTCTGATGCTGAAAGCGGTATTGCCGCTTATCGATGGGCTCTGATTCCCAATGAGACAACGGCCCTGGAAGAGAATTGGTCAGCTCTTTCTTCTTTGGAAGATGTTGAATATGGTCTTTCCAAAGTGGTTTTGCGCAATCATTATTTTTCCAATTCCAGGGAATTGATAGAGGGCAATCTTTATCAGCTGGCCGTCCAGGCTGTTAATCGCGCAGGCGTTATGTCAACGCCGGTCTATTCAGCGCCTTTGATTGCCGATTTCACTGCCATCAGTCTTGATGTGGACTACAGCCGTTCAGGTTTGAAGTCCGAGGTTTCCCCGTCCGGTGAAACCCGCATTGTTGTGAATGGAGACGATCAGATTGTGTTAACCCTTTCGGAAAACAGCGTTTCGTTCGGGAAGATATCCTGGCTGCTTTTAGATACGGGAGGAATACCCTTTGATAAAGGAGATGCCCTTCTTCGTGATGACGAAGAGCTGGTAATACCCTTCCTGCCCGGTGATAATCCACTGGCAGGGGAGTATCGACTGAGCTTGAAAACACAGGATATTGCAGGTCGACAAGGCTATCAGTCATTACCGATCCGGTTGAATTCTCCGCCATCCGTAGAAGTTTCGGAAATAAACACCCGGCCCGGATTGCCTGTTTCATTAGATGGAATGGTTGAGTTTTTTGATGAAGATGGTATAGCCCTATGGTCCATTGCGCTCTATGGCGATGATGAGCTTCTGGGATTCTGGAACGATATTGATCTGGATTCCTGGTCAACAGAGTTGTCTCATCGCGAACCTATGGCACAAACCTCCGAATACCGTCTTCTCATTGAAGCGACCGATACGCTTGGTCTTACCGGTTCCGGCGAGGCAGGTATTACAGTGCGCAACACCTCGGAAGGTGAATTGTTTGCCGACGAGTATTGGTCTGGAACCCATCGAATTACCGGACCAGTTGTGGTACCTTCCGGACGAAATTTGACGTTGGCACCGGATACAGAAATTCTAGCGGTGGTTGTTCCCGGGGCAGAGAATCTGCCTTCACTGATTATTGAGGAAGGTGCTCAGCTGCTCCATGAAGGTACGGCTACTTACCGGCCTGACTCTTTGTCTTCAGAAGATTTCTGGTCTGGTCTGGTAGTGCGCGGTACAGCTTTTTTTGACGGAGTTACCATTGAGAAAGCCTTGAGAGGCCTTTCCCTGATTGGCAGCGGGGTGGATTCTCTTTCGAATATTTCTTTTCTCAGCAACAAGATTGGGTTGCATCTGTACAACGCTTCTCCTCAGGTGGATGGCTGCCTTTTTTCCGGCAATCTTTACTATGGAGTGAAAGAGGACGGAGGGGCTTCTCCGGTTATGACCGGGAACCGTTTCGACTCAAATGGATATGACTATTACCATGAAGGCGGCCTCTTGCTGGATGCCGACAGGATCAATGGGCTCAGCAGTGCCAATAAAGGGAACCAGTAAATGAAACGCTATATTTTCCTTGTTATTATTTTAACTATTGCAGGAAGCATCGGTGCCTTAGAAAGCGATTTTGTTGCCGATCATCCAGCTGCGTTAGCTTTCGATGATGCAGATAACACATTTGCTTCCCCGCGAAGTGGTCTGCAGGATGCCGAACTGGAGCTTATCTTTGACGAACCGAGGCTGCTCTCCGGCCTGGAATTGGATGCAACCATTCCCGGCGATGTTGTTGCCTGGTTCGAGTACCGAAGCCAGGGGCATTGGATCCCCATATTGGAAAATTCTATCAGCAATATCGACAGCACTGTTTCATATCGATTCCATCAAAGGGAAATAGTTTTTGATGCGCTGCGTTTAAAACTGTCAGGAGAGACTCTTGATGGTGTCCGCCTTTACGATTGGCATGTCGAGACCCGGGAGAGCTATAGGGAAGATCGCCGTGTAGAGTTGAAACCCCTGGTTCCGGATTCCTGCCTGATGATGTACCTTGCCCCTGAATACTGTCTGACTGACGGTTTGGCGGGGACCGGTTGGATTCCTGTTAATTGGGAGAGCCGGGGATACAGCGGGAAGGCGGGAGAACAACATGTAGAGACATGGAATGATTTCTGGAGGGTGGTTCGTAATAACGAATTGCAGGGAGACAACATTGCGGAGTTCTCTGTCCCGCAAGGAATAAGTACAGGTACAATTACGTTTTTTACCGAAGCTTCAGGCTTTGGAGACGACGACTATAATGCTCAGCTTATTATAGATATAAAAAGTGTGGAAGGTAATTGGGAAACGCTTGAAACCGTCAATTTGCGCAACCTGCCGGAAGGCTGGCATGATGTTGCCCTTTTGGGGGAGAATGATATTGAAGCTATCAGGTTTACATACGATAGCCCTGTAGTGGTGTCCGGGACGAAAATTGGTGAGATTGAACTTTTTGCCCGTCCTGAATTGGCATATAATGATGAGCATCCGCTTATTCCCCGTACGAGAAACGGGGTTGAAGCCTCCGATTTCTTTTTCAAAAATATCGACTTTGTTGAATCTGACTACCTGCTGGAAATTCTAACCTCGGATACTGGTATGCCGGCTTATACGTCGCTCAATGGTTTGACTCTGGATGTGGAAGAGAGTTCCGGAGACGGATTCTATCGCCGAACTCTTCTACGATTGCCCGCATCGATGATTCTTGAGAATGTGAATGTGCTTTCTCCCGAACACAGCTCCAGGGTATTTGGGGCATACCTCAGAAGAGCCGAAGCACCATGGATTTATGCTGCTGTATCCGATGAACTTGGTGTTCTAAGGCCTGAGCGTCCTATTCATATTCGGGGTATGGAACTTTTCTTTGAGAGCGGTCAAAGCCCCGGGCAATTTCGGCAGATTATTAATGGAGAGGAGCAGCTGCTGATACCGGCAGTTCAGGAAGAGTCTTTTATCCTCCTGATTCCCGACCCGGCCAGTGACGGTATCCTTTTCGAGGGTGAGGTAAAACACGCGCAATTCCTCGGCAGCGACCTTGGCAGGGGCCTTCCTTCCATACAGTTACTGCCGAGTATTGGAGGGATAACTGTTGGTTTAACCGATATAGATGGGGGTAATATCTTCATCGACGGCAAAACGGCCTTCCTGTTTGATAATTATTTCTGGCAGAATCCTTTTCTGAGCGATTTTTCGGGACTTTCGGCAGAGGAAAAACTCGATAAAGCTGCCGCACTTTTGCAGGACCAAACCGATTTACCGCGCTGGATGCGTATGGCATTGGAAACCGGCGATGCAGAATACCTTCCTGAAGACTTCACTATTATTCGTGTTGTTGATAATGATAGAGGTGAAAAAACTTTTATTATTCCCTTGCTTCAGGAAGATTTTGGATATGGTCTGTGGGTTAACGGTCCCGACGGGTTATGGGATACGGAAGAAGAAAGCATTGAAATAACAGGTAACGTCCTGTTTTACTATTCGAATTTGAGCATTAACGGCGAATCTGTCGGAATCAGCGGCCGCTCCTTCAGTCATGAAGTAGAGCTGGAAGTTGGCTACAACACCATTGAAATCAAGCTGACCAGTGTGTGGGGATTTGTGCTGGCGGTGCAGCATATCCAAGTCTACCGTCATCCGGGGCCTTTGGAAGTGTCAATACAAAGACCCCGTAATGGTGAAATGATTGCGGATTCCGCGGCTCAGGTTCAGGGCTATGTTACCGGGGGCTCTCTTGAGTCTGTTACGGTAGAGAACCAGCCGGCAAAAATAGACGGAACGGCTTTCCGCAGCGCTCCGGTTCCATTGGAATTCGAAGATAATACAATTAATGTTGAAGCGGTTGATTTCTTTGGTCGCAGCGCCCAGGATTCTATAAGCGTCCAAAGAGACTTAACTCCTCCTGAAATTTCACTTATTGAGCCTGTGCCGGGAACCTGGCTTGCCTCACCAAGCCTGAGTGTTACCGGATATGTCCGGGACGAGGCCTTGCGCCATGTCAAGGTTAACGGTATTCCGGCTTTAATTTCCGGTAATACTTTTATGGTGTCACTTCCTGTCTCCGACGGTGATTTCACCATTGAAGCAGTTGCTGAAGACTGGGCCGGCAACACAGCTGTAACAGTTCCTGTGCTTGTCCATATTGATACTACGCCGCCTGAAGCCTTTGAAATAGAGAGCAATGTGGAGGGCTGGACCAACAATACCCGGCCGGTCCTCTCTTTCTCCACTGATGACCTTGGAGTTGGCATGAGCCGGTATGACGTTTCCATTGCCGGTCAGCCCTTTGTTACTCAGGTGAGCCCCTATCAGTTACCTTTCCAGGAAGACGGCGAACATCTTGTGGTTATCCGGGCCTATGACAAGCTGGGTAACTTCCGCGATGCCGAGATACTGCTGCGCATTGACACCCTGCCCCCCGACGCCCCGGGAGAGTACCGCGTTGTGCCGGGACGTGACAGTGTGGAGATTCGCTGGAACGAAGACGATGAGGAGACAACAAGCTACATCCTTTCTCAAATTGAAAATGATGAATTCGTTCCGGTTACCATTAGCAGGGACGCCGGATGGGAAGCCGAAGAGGATAACAGTGGAAGGCTTTTCTTTCAGTTCCCGATCGAGAACCTTCCGGAAGGTCAGAGAGTAAGCTATCGACTGACTCCTGTTGACCATGCAGGCAATATCGGTCCTTCTGTGGAAGATTCCGTCCTGCCCGGCTTAACCATCGCTCAATACGATACTGAGACGGGAGCCCTTGTAGAATATGTCGGAGCAACTCTTATTCTACCGGCCATTGATGATGAAGAAGAGGCGCAGACCATTGTCATTATCAATGAAGTGGAAAGCCCGGACATGGAGGAAGAGGCAACCTATCCCATCCTGGGGCCTATCTACGACTTCTCCACAATTGTTTTCAATGAGGAAGGAGAAGCTGAGGCTAAAACGCATACCACTTTTGCCAAAGAGTACATAGGCTCCATTACTTACGATGAATCTGAAATTCTGGAAGGATTTCCGGAAGAAAACCTGGGTGTCTATTTCTTCAATGAAGAGTGGGGACGCTGGTTCAAGCTCGATAAGTCGGGAGTTGACACCGAAAACAACACTATCTGGTTTGCTACCGACCATTTTTCCAGTTTTTCCGTCCAACCCACAATCGTCAACGATCTGAGCCCCCAGGAACTCCGTGACGTTCAGTTCGAGCCGTTTGATAGTAAAACTGTTCACGATCCCCTTTCGGTCAGCACTCAGGGAGGGACAGTGTCGACATCTATGACGGAGTTTATCCTTCCGGGCAGAAATGGATTCGATTTCGAACTGCGCAGGATATACGATACGGCCACTGCAAGGCTGGACGCCGCGGGGCTCTCCTTGAATTTATCTGTGGATCTCACTCTTTCCGAAGTGGTTGGAGATATCTGGGACATTCTGATAGGTAGCGGCTTTACTGTGTTAGGACAAGTAGAAGACGCGGTGAAGAAATACCTGAAAAACAATGGCGATTACGCCTATTCAACCGGTGCCGGCTGGAGACTGAATCTGCCTTATATCAGAGGAACCAACGGCGGTGTTGTTGTCCGTTCCCCTGGAGGCAGCTACTATGATATCCATACAATGAAGCGGGACTGGAATGAGGTAAACGTCGATATTTTCAATATTCGTAATCTATATTACCAGAACCATGAAGGAGGGGAAGACTTTTCCCTCGAAATTTTACAGACACGATTCGATGTCAATCTTACCAGCCTTGCCGGCGGCTTAACTCTAGAGGACCTGGACGATCTGAACTTTGATAATATTGAAAATGGGGTTGGAACGGTTGATAAAGTCCTCTCTGCTTTACCTTCCTGGCGACTGCTGTCGGCTACTATGACCATGGCCGATGGTTCTGTGTATTCGTTCGATGCAATGGGCCGGTTGACATCAATTGTTTCTCCCGACGGATTGAGCATCATCACCCTGGATTACGAGAACTTTGAGTTAAAGAGCATTACCGACTCCATGGGCCGGGTTATTCGATTTACCTACGCAGAAGACACCGGTTTTATGCCGATAAAACAGATTGAGAAAGTCTGGATAGAAGACGATCCCCAGAACCGGACGGTGAACTATACATACGGTGCCCCGGGCCTTGGCCTTGTTCCCTTCAAACTGCCTCTGCTGGAAACAGCTACCGACATTGGCGGCAGAACATACTCCTATGAATATGAGAGGCATCACCTGTTCTCCGGTGATGTGTCATTTAAAGTTAATGTTCTTGGTATCGCAGGCGAGCTTTTAAGCAGTGGAACTCTGGGTTCCGTGCTAAGTGCATTGGGAATATCAGCCTTCAATATTTCTGCCGGGATACAAAATCAATTTGTCTTCTTAATGGATAAAGCCCAGGGGCCGGGGATCGGCATTAACAATATAGGCTATGAGATAAAGGACTTAACGTATTTTCAGCTAAAGGCAGACGATTTCATCCTGGGATTCATTCCAACAGCATTGACGACATCCGTCGGCCTGCAGCAGCGGCCATTGGCAAAATTTCATACATACACCGACCCGTTAACAGGAGCCTCTTTCACAAGATCGTACAGTTTTGCTTTCCGCTACTCCTTTATCGGCATGAATTTCCTACCGACAAGCAGCACAATGACAGATGGCTTGATTCGTGAGGTGCACAGCTTTGGTTCTCTCAGAAAAAAACGCTGGCGTTTCCTGAGCTGGTCTGATGCAATCCAAGGTGGAATAGTCAGACCCTCAGCTTTATATAACGAAGACATCCCCCAGGAAAGACGGGTAGATACCTATGATGTTTCCACCGGGAACAGACTTTTTACCAAAACGACCAATTACAACAATAATAACCTGCGTCCCAGTAAAATCCGTGTTGCCTACAATTCGGACCAATACACTCAAACCGAATACGGGTATGACAACTGGGGAAATATAAAATGGCAGCGGGATATTCAGACCGGCGGCGGTACCCAATACGTCACTAATATTTATACCTATTTCGCAATGACCGACAGCTCACCGTCCGACAGTCTTGTGTGGCCGGAGAATCCGTTGGGAAATCCGATTGGATTCAAGGACAACGAAGATGATGAGAACACTCAGGCGGATGAAAGCCTTGTCTACCGTAACCGGCCTCTCGGCCGGGCTGTGGAGTATACAATCCACACTCCTGAAGAGGCTAAAACCGGATACCGTTTCAGCTATTTCGCCTATGACGAAAGAGGGCGCAGTATTGCTAATGCCGAGCGCCTTTCCGGCAATTGGTCCATTACCCGTATGGAATATGACGAGAGTAATGGAGAACTCAAGCGTGTGACTGATCCTGTCGGCCAGGTGACGGACATTGAATGGAGCTTCGCGGCAAATCCCGCTGATCCAACACTCAAAACAACTATTGCCCGAGATATTGTTGACGCCGATGGACAGATGCAGGATATCACCACCATTAAAGCCATGGACCCTCAGTTCTACTATCCGATCTGGACTCAAGATGGGCGGGGCTTTGTCACTTCCTACACAACAGACGGTTTGGGCCGGAAAACTTCCATTACCAAACCCGGTGCGGATTCGCCGACTACCAGCGTCAGTTACAATGACGAGAATCTCGAGATTACCGTAACCGATCCGGTGGGTGGTGAGCAGACACTCAACTTTGCCCATGATGGTCAATTGATCCAAATGAGCGTCAGCAATCGGTATGCCCTGGATAATGCCGGAAACATCAGCGCTCCTGTCGACACCATACATCAATGGTTTTACGATTCCTGGGGCCGCATGACCGGCTACATTAACCCCAATGGGCAGCAAAGCAATTTTGACTACGACTCCCTGGGCCGTTTGACCAAGGAAACCTTCCCGATTGAGAACGGCGAACGCTCAACTCGGACCTATTCCTACAACTACCTGAACGGTCAGCAGATTGTCATTGATGAAGCCGGCAACAAGACCCTTGAAACCTATGATATGGCCGACCGGCTGCTGTCTGTTAAATCCTATCAGGGACAGGGGAAACTCCTGGCCCGATCCAGTTCCACCTACGATGCCTTCGGTAATACCACGGCCCAGATTGATGCCTATGACAACAGAACCCTCACCGAGTATGACGAAAAAAATAATCCCGTATTGGTTAGCATGCCGGAAGCCGAGTTCTTCGACGGCAGCCGCCGTTTTACCGGTGTACCCTATCAGCGTACCGAGTACGATCTTGCCGGTCATCCGGTAGCCCGTTACGTATTTTCTTCCCGTGGAGAAGACGCCGTTTTACTGACCCCTGACGGCCTGGGCCGCACCATTATCGAAAAGCAGCGTCTTAATATTGGCGGCATCTTGAGTTACGCGGAGACCAGGCGCTACTACGATGAGAACGGCAATGAAATTAAAGTGCTGGATCCGATGGGCCTGGAGACTCGCACCGAGTACAGTGCCCGCAACCAGGCGGAGCGTATTATTGACGCTCTGGGTAATGTGGTGAGCTTTGAATACGATGCCAAGGACCGTCAAATTTCCATAACTGATCAGCGGGGGAACTCCGGCCTCTACAATGGTGATTTTACCATTGAGTTCAAATACGATGATCTGGACCGGCTTTATCTGGGCCGGCTTCCGGCTCTTGCCCCCGGTGAGCCTAAAGGGGAAGTTCGAATTATCTATGATCGGCGGGGGAATATGCTTGCCCGCATTGAACCTGACGGCGGTCGAACCGACTTTACCTACACGCCGCGGAACTGGAAGCAAACCGAAACCCGCAGCGGCACCCGATTAAACAACAGTGCCCTGGAGTATCGTACCAGCTACAGCTATGACTCTGTAGGTAATCTTATTGCCGTTACTGCTCCAGGCGGTATTACCACTGAATCAGAATATGACGGTTTAAAGCGCAAGGTGCTTGATAAACTTCCCGACGGAAGCCAGCTGACTTACCAGTACGATATGCGCAGTCTTTTAGTACGCCAGACTGACGGGAATGATGTTCCTGTACGCTTTGAATACGATAATCTGGGCCGTCAAAAGGTTGTTGTGGATCAGGAGTTTGGTATTAGCCGTATGGAGTACGATCCGGCCGGCAATATTACCCGTATCACCGATCCGGAGGGGCACACACTTACCTCTTGGTTTGACGAACGGGCTCTTGTTACCCGGGAAGAGAAAAGCCGGGGAAGCATTAGCACCATGAGCTACGATCTGGCCGGCCGTCTGGATGAACTGACCGATGCCAACGGCACCGTTATTCAGTACAGCTACGGCCCTACCAACCTGATTAACCGCATTGACTACAGCGGCTCTGATGGTTCAACACAGTTTCAGAGCTTTCTCTACGATGAAGCCGGGGCTCTTCAGGAAGCCAACGATAACGGCATTGTAACCCGCTACAATTACCAGAGCGGCAGTTACATGCCTAACCCCTTTGATTTGACCCGAAGTGTCAGTGAAACCGTCAACGGCGACACCAAAGAAATGGCCTACGCTTATGATGTTATGCAGCGGGTGGTTGAAGTAACCCACAGTAACTCAAGCCAGGTAGAGTACCTTTACAACACCCTGGGGCAGCTGGAACGGATACCAGGTTACATTGATCAGCCGATGGAATTTGCCGATACGGGTCTTCTTGCCGGCTACACTCTTGCAAACGGAGCTGCCGCCTCCTTTGACTACGATGATAAGTACAGGGTGAAGAGCATCAGTCATAATGATGCCTTTGGGGATGAGGCTCTGGCCTATAGTTTCCGCTATGACAAAGCCGATAACTTGCTTCAGCGTAACCAGGAGTTTTTCAGCTACGACCGTAAGGGTCAGCTGCTTTCTGCGGCTTTAACAGGGGAGGCTGCCGCGACAGAGTATGAGCTGGATGCCATACCGCAAACAGGTGAAGCCCGTAACGATATTCTGGGCAGCAGGGAACTTGTTATTCCCGGCGAGAACCTGACCATTGACTGGGGCGCCGGTTCCCTCGGGATTGATTTGGGTTATGCCTATAAGGTGAAGCGCTTTACCATAGGGGCCGCGGAAACCGCCCTGCCCCTGAACAAAGAAACCCTGGCCATTTACAGTTCGGTC
>PDWI01001322.1_pt1 | contig 45081 bp, 41 predicted proteins | sample 1430891 | NCBI WGS metagenome assembly PDWI01 (sample SAMN01162508, study PRJNA174530) | Oral metagenome, whole genome shotgun sequencing project. | biome: Marine environment; feature: Marine mammal; material: Swab sample of the gingival sulcus; isolation source: swab sample of gingival sulcus...
TCCAAATATAGATGAGCTTGAGAGTATAGTGGATTATGGAAGATATAAAGGAGATGATAAAGGTTCTATAGGAGCTATAAATGAAGTGTTTAAGAATATCGCTGATACAACTTATCAAGAATATTGGTCATCTACTACGAATTTGTCCGACACTTCGGAAGCTTGGAATGTGTTCTTCTACTACGGCTATGACCATTGGAACCATAAGTCCGGTCATAATAGCGTTCGTTGCGTCAGATAGTTATCGATTTTTCGATTTTTAAATTACATGTAGATTGTGTTTTACAATCTACATGTAAAAAAGGAAAACAATATGAAATATGAAAACCTACCCATCTATAAAGCCAGTTTAGATTTTTGCGTATATGTCGAAACCATAGTGAAAAACTTTGATAGGTATCACAAATACACCATAGGTGCTGACCTAAGAAATAACGCTAAAGATATACTATTTCTCATCCACCGTGCTAATATAGACATTGACAATAAACCTTTACATGTAAAAAAGCTTGTTTTTAAAATAGAAGATACAAAAGTTCTTATAAACCTTTGCAAAGAGTTAAAAGTTTATAAGAGTTTTAATTCATACGAGTATAGTTTAAAACTCATCGTACTTGTTGCAAAACAAGCTACTGCTTGGTATAAAAATATAAAGAATAAACAATGCTAGAATTTATAAAAGATAATTTTATAAAGCAAGTAAAATTTTACTATGCGACATCGCTACGCTATGCGTATAGATTTAAAATGCGATGTTTAACTACGAATTTGTCCAACACTAACAATGCGTGGAATGTGAACTTTAGGGGCGGCAATGACAATCGGAACAATAAGTCCAATCATTACTCCGTCCGTTGCGTCAGAGAGCTTAAAATAGTGAAAAGTGAAAAATGTAGGTAGGTGGATTTGTTTGAATGTAAATTGTTATGGTTAATGGAACGCAAATTTAAAGGATTTAGAAATCAACATATTTGTTCATTATTTATTTTTAATTTTTCACTAAAATTTGGTAAATATTTACTAAAGGAATTTTTATGAAACAGGGTGTATTAAAAGACAAATCTTACAGATTTGCAATAAGAGTAGTAAATTTATATAAATACCTATGCAATGATAAAAAAGAGTGTGTTTTATCTAAACAAATTCTAAGAAGTGGTACAGCTATTGGGGCATTAGTAAGCGAGGGAGAATTTGCTCAAAGTAAGGCTGATTTTATAAGCAAGCTTAGTATTGCACTAAAAGAAGCAAATGAAACAAGGTATTGGCTAAGTATCTTAAAAGACACAGAATATCTTAGTCAAAATATGTATGAAAGCATTTTGCCCGAATTAGAAGAAATTATAAGACTTTTAGTCTCAAGCGTAAAAACTTGTAAAAATAATTAGTAGTGAAAAACTAAAAGTGAAAAGTTTAAGTAAGCGACAAAGTCGCCTTTTATTTTAATAAAAAGCGTTGTAAAACAACGCATACAATAACTTTTCACTTTTCGTTTTTCACTTTTCACTAAAAAAATGCCCCTTGAAGAGATAAAACATTTCTTATCTGTTCAAGCGTCATTTTTAGCCCATATAAAATGGGCAAATTCGTATCGCTTAAAAAATACTATAGGAGTTATAAATGAAGAAAAGTATATTACTAAGTTTAGCACTTGTTGGAATGCTTAGTGCTGATTGTGTAAGTAATGGGGATGAAACTGTTACATGTTCAGATACAAAGTTGATGTGGCAAGATGATAGTGATGTTGGGAGTGTGAGTAAAACTTGGAAAAAAGCGATAGAGTATTGTGAAGATTTAGGCTTAGCGGGATATGATGATTGGAGGCTTCCAAACATAAGGGAACTTAAAAGCATAACCGAGAGAACTAAAAAGATAAATCCTTCTATAAAGGATGGTTTTACTAAAGTTAGTGACGATGGATATTGGTCATCTACTACGGATTTGTCCGACACTTCGGGAGCTTGGAATGTGGGCTTCGACGACGGCGATGACGGTTGGGACTATAAGTCCGGTCATTACTCCGTTCGTTGCGTCAGATAGTTTTTGATTTTTTGATTTTTTTTGTTAGGGGGAAGGGTTTTAGTGAAAAGTGAAAAATGAAAAGTTAAAAATTTAGGTAAGCGACGAAGTCGCCATTTATTTAAATATAAGCGTTGCAAAGCAACGCATTCAATAATTTTTCACTATTCATTTTTCATTTTTAATTAAACTCAACTCTTCCATATATCTAAAATCTTTTAAATTCAGCGTATAAAGTATTGCTTTGTGAAAAATACATGTAGATGCGATTAGTGCATCTGGTATATTGAGATTATGACTTTTTGAATATTGTTTTATAAGGTTTGTAGAGTACTTTGATATGTGTTCGTTTATCTCTAAGATATGAAAAAGGTTTGTAAAATCTTCTATTCTTTGAAGCTCTTTTTTATCTCTTGCTCCATAAAAAAGCTCCATTTTACTTATAGTACTGATAAAAAGTTGGGCTTTTAGGTTTTGCACGAAGCTTACTATATCTTCATTGCCCTTTAGAATTTCTATCAAAATATTTGTATCAAGGACTACTTTTTCCACGCTTTTTGCCTTATGTTTTCTAAGTTTACATCTTCATCTTTCCATATTCCAGCGTATGAGGATATGGATTTTTGATTATTTTTTTGTTCTAGTTTTTTAATGGTTTTAGCATATTTTGCATCTACAAAATATCCTTTAACGGCATTTTTTTTCTTATCTATAACTTCTATAATGTCAAAATCATTCAAAAGATGAAGCTGTCTTTGAATTTGAGAGATATTAAGAGTTTTCATATTTATCCTTTTAAAAATATGAATTATTTTATCTCGTTTTTTAATTTTTGTCAATGGAGTATTGGTTAGTAATGAAAAATGAATAATTAAAAATGAAAAATTTAGGTAAGCGACAAAGTCGCCATTTATTTAATATAAAGCGTTGCAAAGCAACGCATTCATCAATTTTTCACTATTCACTTTTCATTTTTAACTATTTATAAACATCTCCCCTAGAGTCAATTTTTAAAATTTTAATTTCTTTATCATTCATGTAAAAAAGTATTCTATATTTTGAAACTCGCAGTCTGAAAATAGGCGGTATTTCGTTTCCTACTAGTTTTTTAACATCTCCTTGCGGTAAATTTGTAATGGAATTGTAGATTTTAATTTGGAGTTTTTTATCATATTTTGCAAATTTTTTTCAAAATTTTTAGAAAAACTAAGTTTCATAAATCAAACTTTTTTTTAAACTCATCGTCTGAAATAAAATCATTATCTTCTAATATGGATAAAATCTCCTTTTCATCATCTGTTTGCAGTATTAATTTTGCTTTTTCTTTTGTTTTTCTGTTTTTAGATAGATAATCACTCAAACTCTCTCTTATGATTTGAGAAATAGACTTTTTTTCTATGAAAGAAAAAGCTCTGGCTTGTTCGTATAGACTTTCATCTATGGTTAGATTTAATCTGCGCATGTTATACCTTTATGTAGTGATGTATATATGTCATTATATATAAATGTATATTAAAAGCTATTTAAAAATGAAAAATTAAGGTAAGCGATGAAATAGTTAAAAACTAAAAATGAAAAGTTAAAAATTTAGGTAAGCGACGAAGTCGCCATTTATTTAATATAAAGCGTTGCAAGGCAACGCATTCAATAATTTTTAACTATTCACTTTTCATTTTTAACTGAAATAACCTTTTGCATGTAAAAGGTTATTTCATATTGAATTATTTTTAAAAATATGTTATAATTTTATTTCTATTTGAAATAAAAGGAGATTTCATGTTGAATTTTAGTGAAGTTTTAGGGCGAATGAAAGATATTATTTCAAGTGAAATAGGTCAAAAAAAGGTTTATGATAAGGATGTGGCTGAGACTTTAGGCATACACCACTTAACTTTAGCTACGATGAAGACACGCGGAAAGATACCCTACGAGCAGATACTCTCTTTTTGTGCAAAAAGGAAAATCTCCATAAACTGGCTTCTTTTTGATCAAATAGTAGACTCTTTACAAGAAGAAACTGAAAAGTTTGTAAGGGTTCGGTATTTAAAAGATATATACGCTTCTGCTGGTGGAGGTGCTGAAAACTACCATGATGAAGCTAGTTTTATAAATGTTGATGAGCAAACTTTAAAATGTATGGGTATAAATGATGCTAAAAACATAGAAGCTATCAATGTACTAGGGGATTCTATGGAACCAACTTTATATGATGGAAATGTTGTATTTATAGATAAACAAAAATACTCCATAGAAAAAGGCGGAATTTTTGTAGTATCAACCCCAGTTGGACTTTTTATAAAAAGGCTTCAGATAAAAACAGATGGAACGCTTGATCTTATATCTGACAACTCAAACTATGGCGCAGAAAATGTACGACTTGACGATGTAAAAATACTAGGTCAAGTTGTGGGTGCTTTTAGTGATGTGAGTTAAATTTATAAATCTCTTAATTCCGTTAAGTGCTCTTGGTTTATATCTATTCTTTTTTTATGTTGATTGACTGCGTGGGTATTTTTTGAAATTTCATCGCGATTTTTGTCAATGTGAGCCTTGTTTTGTTTTATAGATTCACGATTTAACTCGATAAGTTCGTGTAGTATTTGGATTTTTTTCTCATAGTTTTTTATGATATAACCAATGGTGGCAACAAGCGCTATAACGATAAACCATTCAAGCATACAGCATCCTTTTAAAAAGTTAAAATAATTATAACATATTTATCTAAAAAAACAAACTTTTATTATAAAATGTTTTTTACATGTAAAACTCCAATAGCAAATTTGATTTTTAATTAGAATATTTACATGTAAAAACCTATTGGATTATATCGTATATATATGTGGTGGTTTTTCCTTTTTGTAAAATCTCTCTTATGCTTAGGTTTTGTATGGAAACATTTTTAAATTCTTCTTCATTTTTTGGATTAAATATAGCTAAAGCACGTGCAACCAAGCCTCTATATGCCTTTGAAAAGTGATTTACATTTTTTCCATTTTTCAAAAATTTCATAGTAATCCTAGGCACTTTTGGAGTGTAGAATTTTTCATAAAAACCAGCTCTTAAATCAATCAATAAATCATCTTCTATATATTCATCAAGATGCTTGGAAAAATGCAATTTATAATGTTTACAAGGATTAAATCCATTTATCGCTTCGCCTTGTTTTAGTTTGTATAAAGGTATATTGTCGTCTGCTTTTAATGGACCAAGAAGGTTACTAAATATTAACATTGAATCGTATATCGTTTGTTTTGCGCTATCATCTAAAGAGTGAAAATCAAGATAATTAAAACCCACGCCACTATATCGTAATATCGCGCTTTGTAAAGGAGAGTTAAAAATATCTACATTTTTATACATGTTGATATCTGGCTCTTTTTTTAATCCAAGCAACTTAGAGAGTTTCTCGTTTGATTCATTTTTTAAAAAATGCTGATATTTTTCTAAAACTTCAACTCTTTTATTATATAGTTCTTGAAAAGACAAGTTATCCTCTAAAGTGCCATTTATTGGCGAGCTAATTGTCTTTGCTTCGCTTGGTGAATATAAAATTTTCATGGCTTTCCTTTTTAATATTTTGTAATTATAGCAAAAAAAATGAAAAAAATGAAAAAAATCCTTGACAAGAAAAATATTTTAAGCTATAATTTCACCTCACAAAAAAGTGTGCTGGTGTAGCTCAGTTGGTAGAGCAGCTGTCTTGTAAACAGCAGGTCGGCGGTTCAAGTCCGTTCACCAGCTCCATTTTTGTAGCAGTGCTTGACCAGATAATCATAATAAATGCCAACATAAATAAGGTGAGATACTCAAGTGGCCAACGAGGGCAGACTGTAAATCTGCTGACTATGTCTTCGAAGGTTCGAATCCTTCTCTCACCACCATTTTAATGCGGGAATAGCTCAGTTGGCTAGAGCATCAGCCTTCCAAGCTGAGGGTCGCGGGTTCGAGTCCCGTTTCCCGCTCCATGATTTTTCTGGGAGCTGTAATATGAATTTTTAAATGATGATAGATATTTAATGATATTTTTATATATATTTAGATAAAATCATCTCTTGCATAATTGTATGCTCATATGGCTCAGAGGTAGAGCACTTCCTTGGTAAGGAAGAGGTCGCGGGTTCAAGTCCCGCTATGAGCTCCACTTTCCCTTTTACATGTAAGAGGAAAGATTGGCAAAAAAGCAAAATTTAATAAAAGACTCAAAATCATAACGGAGGAAGAGATGGCTAAAGAAAAATTCGAGCGTAATAAACCGCACGTAAATATTGGTACTATAGGTCACGTTGACCATGGTAAAACTACCCTAACAGCTGCAATTTCAGCAGTTCTTGCAAACAAGGGTTTGGCACAAATGAAAGATTATGACGGTATTGATAACGCTCCAGAAGAGAAAGAGCGTGGTATTACTATCGCTACTTCACACATAGAGTACGAAACTGATACACGTCACTATGCACACGTTGACTGTCCAGGTCACGCTGACTATGTTAAGAACATGATTACTGGTGCTGCACAAATGGACGGCGCGATACTAGTTGTATCTGCTGCTGATGGTCCAATGCCTCAAACAAGAGAGCATATCCTTCTTTCTCGTCAAGTTGGTGTACCTTACATAGTGGTTTTCATGAACAAAGCTGATATGGTTGATGATGAAGAACTACTTGAGTTGGTTGAAATGGAAATTCGTGAACTACTTAACGAGTATGAATTCCCAGGAGATGATACTCCAATCGTAGCTGGTTCTGCACTTCAAGCTTTAGAAGAAGCAAAAGATGGTAAATTTGGTGATTGGGCTGATAAAATCTTAGCACTTATGGACGAAGTTGATGCGTTTATCCCAACTCCAGAGCGTGATACAGATAAAGATTTCTTGATGCCAGTTGAAGACGTTTTCTCAATCTCAGGTCGTGGTACAGTTGTAACAGGACGTATTGAAAAAGGTGTTGTAAAAGTTGGTGATGAAATCGAGATCGTAGGTATCAAAGATACTCAAAAAACAACCGTAACTGGTGTTGAAATGTTCCGTAAAGAGATGGATCAAGGTGAAGCTGGTGATAACTGCGGTATTTTACTACGTGGAACAAAGAAAGAAGAAGTTGAAAGAGGTATGGTACTTTGTAAGCCAGGTTCTATCACTCCTCACACTGAGTTCGAAGGCGAAGTTTATATTCTAAACAAAGATGAAGGTGGACGTCATACTCCATTCTTTAACAACTATAGACCACAGTTTTATGTACGTACAACTGATGTAACAGGTTCTATCACGCTTCCAGAGGGAACTGAGATGGTAATGCCTGGCGATAATGTAAAGATCAAAGTTCAACTAATTGCTCCAATAGCGCTAGAAGAAGGTACAAGATTTGCAATTCGTGAAGGCGGTAGAACAGTTGGTTCTGGTGTTGTTTCTAAAATAATAAAATAATTTTAATACGCGGAGCTTGATGCTCCGCTATAATTATAAGGAAGAAAAATGAGAGTAAAAATAGGTCTAAAATGTACTGAAAGTAACGATATAAACTATACTACTACTAAAAATAGCAAAACTACAACAGAGAAGTTAGAGCTTAAGAAGTATTGTCCTCGTTTACAAAAACACACAATTCATAAAGAAGTTAAATTAAAAAGTTAGAATATCTAACTTATTTTAGGGCAATAGCTCCAATTGGTAGAGCGCCGGATTCCAAATCCGATGGTTGGGGGTTCGAATCCCTCTTGCCCTGCCACTAATAAGGTTAAATCAATGGAAAAACTAGTAAGTTATATCAAAAACGCACGTACAGAGCTTGGCAAAGTTATTTTTCCCACAAAAGATCAAATAAGAAATGCTTTCATTTCTGTTTTCATTGTGGTCACAGTTGTATCATTGTTTCTAGCTTTGATAGATGTTATAATGCACTTTGCGCTATCTAATTTAATCTAGGACAAACATGGCACATAAATGGTACGCAATCCAGACGTATGCTGGTAGTGAGATGAGCGTAAAAAACGCTATTGAAACACTTGTTAAGGATAACGGTATAGAGGAGCAGTTAAAAGAGATTATTGTTCCTACTGAAGATGTCATTGAAGTAAAAAATGGTAAAAAAAAGATAAGTGAACGAAGTCTATATCCAGGTTATGCTTTTGCACACATTGATTTAGATACTGCACTTTGGCATAAGATTCAATCCTTGCCGAGAGTAAGTAGATTTATTGGTGAAAGTAAAAAGCCTACGCCTTTAAGTGAAAAAGACATTGCACTTATAATAGAAAAAGCAGAGAAAAAAGGTGCACCTAAGCCTAAGATATTTTTTGAAGATGGAGAGAGTGTTAGAATCACAGAGGGTCCATTTGCAAACTTTACTGGCGTGGTGGAAGAGTATGATATGGAGCATGGAAAATTACGTTTAAATGTTTCAATCTTTGGACGAAGTACTCCTGTTGAAATTTTATATTCACAGGTAGAAAAAATCGTATAAATAAGGAAAAATAATGGCTAAAAAAGTAACTGGAGAGATTAAGCTTCAAATTGCAGCAGGAAAAGCAAATCCATCACCACCAGTAGGTCCAGCGTTGGGTCAAAAAGGTGTTAATATTATGGAATTTTGTAAAGCTTTCAATGAAAGAACAAAAGATTTAATGGGATTTAATGTTCCTGTTGTTATCACTGTTTATGCTGATAGAAGTTTTACATTTATTACTAAGCAACCACCAATGAGCGATTTAATTAAAAAGACTGCTGGTATTGCTAAAGGTACTGACAACCCTTTAAAAAATAAAGTTGGTAAACTAACTCGTGCTCAAGTTATGGAGATCGTAGAGAGAAAAATTGTTGATATGAATACAACCGATAAAGACGCTGCTGCGAATATCGTTGCAGGTAGTGCGAGAAGTATGGGTGTCGAAATAGTCGATTAAAAAAACCTTTACCGCTTCATGGTAAAAGCGGGAGCAAAAATGCGGAGAAAATAATGGCAAAAATTACAAAAAGAATAAAAGAATTACAGGATAAAATAGAAGATAGAGTATATTCATCAGCTGAGGCTTTGCAATGTGTTAAAACACTTGCGTCAGCAAAATTTGATGAAACAGTTGAAATCGCACTTAAGTTGAATGTCGATCCTCGTCACGCTGATCAGATGGTTAGAGGTTCAGTAGTTCTTCCAGCAGGTACTGGTAAGAGTGTAAAAGTTGCTGTAATAGCAAAAGATGCAAAGGCTGATGAAGCAAAAGAAGCTGGAGCTGATATAGTCGGAAGTGATGATTTGATAGAAGATATTCAAGCTGGAAAAATTAACTTCGACGTTTTAATAGCAACTCCAAATATGATGGCTTTGGTAGGAAAAGTTGGACGTATTTTAGGACCAAAAGGTCTTATGCCAAATCCAAAAACAGGTACTGTTACTATGGACGTTGCAAAAGCAGTTGAAAATGCAAAAGGCGGTCAAGTTAACTTTAGAGTTGATAAGCAAGGAAATATTCATGCTGGCATCGGTAAAGTTAGTTTTGATGAAGCGAAATTAACAGAAAACTTTAACACATTTGTTAAAGCTATAAACAAACAAAAGCCTTCAGCTGCTAAGGGTAGATATATTAAAAATGCAGCATTATCATTAACTATGAGTCCATCTATTAGCTTAGATGTACTTGAACTTATGGATATAAAATAATTTCACATTAAATTGTGATAAATAAATTCTATATGTAGAATTACATGTAGAATATTAAATCTTTGATTGGAGATAGCCTAAGGCTTTATGCTTAATTTGACTAATGTCAGCTTGGCTTGAAATCACCGGTCGGAAAGGAGAAAAATTGACACGAAATCAAAAAGCAGAAATCGTTAGTGCTTTAAGTGAAGAGTTTAAATCTTCCGACGCTATACTAGTTTGCGACTATAAAGGACTTAATGTTCCGCAAATAGAAGGCTTGAGAAATTTAGCTCGTGAAAATGAAGTTAAGGTTAGAGTTGTAAAAAACTCCTTAGCTGAATTAGCTTTTAAAGATGCTGAAATTTCAGGAATTGAGCTAAAAGATACTAACATTTTAATTTGGGGCCAAGATCAGATAGGTGCATGTAAAGTTGTTGATAAGTTTGCGAAAGACCATAAACAATTTGTGCTAAAATCTGCGTTAATTGGCGGTGAATCAGTAAGCTTAGATCAAGTCGCAGCACTTGCTAAATTACCTTCACGTGATGAACTTATTGCAATGTTATTGCAAGTTTGGAAAGCTCCGATTACAAATTTTACAATCGGATTAGATGCGCTACGTGCTAAAAAAGAAGAAGAAGCGTAAGCTTCAAAATATATAAAGAATAAAATCAGGAGATTTAAAAATGGCAATATCAAAAGAAGATGTGTTAGAATACATTTCAGGACTAAGTGTATTAGAGCTTAGCGAATTAGTAAAAGAATTTGAAGAAAAATTTGGCGTAAGTGCAGCTCCAGTAATGGTAGCTGGTGCAGCTGGTGGCGACGCTGGTGGTGCTGCTGAAGAGAAAACAGAATTTGACGTTGTTTTAAAAGAAGCAGGCGCTAAGAAGATTAATGTTATTAAGGCTGTTAGAAGCATTACAGGTCTTGGCCTTAAAGAGGCAAAAGAGGCAGTTGAAGGTGCTCCTACAACTCTAAAAGAGGGTGTAAGTAAAGATGAGGCTGAGGAAGCTAAGAAGCTTCTTGAAGAAGCAGGCGCTACTGCAGAACTAAAATAAAATATTTGAGTTGTTTGCAAGGAGTTTTATTCTCCTTGCAAATTTTCGTTACAGACATTTCTATTCTTGCCATTAAGGCAGTTTAACCACATTCCTTTCAAAATTTTAACGGGGTAGTAATATGCTAAATAGCTTAAAATCAGGAAATCGACTAAGGGTCGATTTTGCAAAAGTTCCTCAACAAATAAATGTACCAAATATGCTCCAACTTCAACAAAAAAGCTATGAACATTTTTTAAATGTCGATGGCAATGATATTGAAAGTGGCATAGAAAAGGTTTTTAAATCAATTTTTCCAATCCATGATCCACAAAATAGACTTACATTGGAGTATGTAGGTTGTGAAATAGGTCGTCCAAAGTATAATATACGTGAATGCATGGAGAGAGGCTTAACTTATGCAGTAAACCTAAGAATGAATATTCGTCTAATTCTTTGGGATAAAAATGAAAAAACAGGCGAAAAAGGTGGAGTTAAAGATATAAAAGAACAATCAATCTTTATAAGAGAAATTCCGCTAATGACTGATAGAATATCATTTATAATAAATGGCGTAGAGAGAGTAGTAGTAAACCAACTTCATCGAAGTCCAGGCGTTATATTTAAAGAAGAAGAGAGTTCTACTGTAATAAACAAACTTATATATACAGCTCAAATTATACCAGATCGTGGAAGCTGGTTATATTTTGAATACGATGCAAAAGATACACTTTTTGTTCGTATTAATAAACGTAGAAAAGTACCAATTACAATACTTTTTAGAGCAATGGGATATAGTAAACAAGATATATTAAAACTATTTTATCCTGTTTTAAAAATTAATATAAAAAATAATAAATTTTTGATGAAATTTGACCCAGAATTATTTAGTGATAGGGTTGAATTTGATCTAAAAGATGAAAATGAAAACTTACTTTTATCGGCAGGTAAAAGACTTACTAAAAGAAAAGCACAAAAGATGATTGAAGATGGAGTTCAATGGATTGAATATCCAGTGGAAACTCTAATGAATCGTTTCTTAGCATCTCCTATTATTGACAATGAAAGTGGAGAAGTGCTATATGATACATTGACACAAGTTGATGAAAATAAAATGGTAAAAATTGTTGAGCTTGGTTGTGATAGTATCGAAATAGCAAATGATTTAGCCCCTGGTGTTGATGATGCTATTATTAATTCATTCATTGCTGACAATGAAACATTAAAACTTCTTCGTCAAACAGAAGGAATAGAAGATGAAAATGATTTAGCTAATATTCGTATTTATAAAGTTATGCGTCCAGGCGAGCCTGTAACTAAAGAAGCAGCACGTACTTTTGTAAATGATCTATTTTTTAATCCAGAAAGATATGATCTTACAAAAGTTGGTCGTATGAAGATGAATCACAAACTTAGCCTTGATGTTCCAGAGTATGTTACAGTAATGACAAACGAAGATATTATTAAAACTGTAAAATACCTTATCAAAGTTAAAAATGGTAAAGGACATATAGACGACCGTGACCACTTAGGAAATAGACGTATTCGTTCAATTGGTGAACTTCTTGCCAATGAGCTTCATACGGGTCTTGTAAAAATGCAAAAATCTATTAGAGATAAGTTTACAGCTTTAAGTGGAAACATAGAAGAACTAATGCCACATGATTTGATAAATTCAAAAATGATAACAAGTTCTATCTTAGAATTTTTTACAGGTGGTCAATTGTCGCAATTTATGGATCAAACCAATCCTTTAAGCGAAATCACTCACAAAAGAAGACTTTCGGCTCTTGGAGAAGGTGGTCTTGTGAAAGAAAGAGCAGGATTTGAGGTTCGTGACGTTCACCCAACTCATTATGGTAGAATTTGTCCAGTTGAAACCCCAGAAGGTCAAAACATCGGTCTTATCAATACACTCGCAACTTATGCAAAGGTAAATGATCTAGGTTTTGTTGAAGCGCCTTATAGAAAAGTTGTTGATGGAAAAATAACCAAAGATATAGTTTATATAACTGCAACCCAAGAAGAAGGTCTTTATATAGCGCCTGCTTCAACTGTAGTAAATGAAAAAAGAGAAATTGTTGAAGATTTAATAGAAGCCAGATATGATGGTGAAATTGTATTGGTAGAGAAAGAAAAAATTTCCCTCATTGACCTTAACTCGGCTATGATTTCAGGTGTTGCTGCTTCTCTTATTCCTTTCTTAGAACACGACGATGCAAACCGTGCTTTGATGGGTTCAAACATGCAACGTCAAGCAGTACCCCTTTTAACTTCAAATGCTCCTATGGTTGGAACCGGAGTTGAGGAGATAGTTTCACGCGACTCTTGGGAGGCTATAAAAGCAACAAGAGGTGGAATTGTAGAAAAAGTAGATAGTAAAAATATATATATCTTAGGCGAAAGTGAAGATGGAGCATTTATAGACCACTATTTAGTTCAAAAAAATATGCGAACAAACCAAAATACAACATTTTCTCAGCGACCTATCGTAAAACAAGGTCAAAAGGTTGAAGCTGGTCAAGTGATAGCAGATGGTTCTAGTATGGATAAAGGCGAACTTGCTATTGGTAAAAATGCTATGGTTGCATTTATGCCTTGGAACGGATATAACTACGAAGATGCTATTGTTATAAGTCAAAAAATGATACGCGAGGATACTTTTACGAGTGTTCACACTTACGAAAAAGAGATAGAAGCGAGAGAGCTTAAAGATGGTGTTGAAGAGATAACAAAAGATATTCCAAATGTAAAAGAGGAAGATTTAGCACATCTTGATGAGAGCGGAATTATAAAAATAGGTACTCAAATAAAACCTGGTATGATACTTGTAGGAAAAGTTAGTCCAAAAGGTGAAGTTAAGCCAACTCCTGAAGAGAGACTTTTGCGTGCTATATTTGGTGAAAAAGCTGGACATGTAGTAAATAAATCTCTATATGCTTCCACTTCTATGGAAGGAGTTGTGGTTGATGTTAAAATTTTTACCAAAAAAGGACACGATAAAGACCCTCGTGCGGTAAGAGCTTATGAAGAAGAAAAAGAGGTTTTAGATAGAGAGCATCACGATAAGCTTTTAATGTTAGACCGTGAAGAGATGCTTAGAATTAATTCTTTACTATCAAAAACTCCATTAAAACAAGATGTTGAAGTAAATAAAAAAGAGTATAAAGCTGGAGAGTTAGTGCAAAAAGAAGATTTAGCACTAGTAAATAGATTTGCATTAAATAGCCTTGTAAAATCTTACGATAAAGAGATTCAAAGTGATTATGATGCACTAAAGCAATATTTTCAAAATGAGAAGAAAAAACTCAAAGAAGTTCATGATGAAAAGCTTAATATATTAGAAAAAGATGATATATTGCCAAGTGGTGTTGTAAAGCTTGTTAAGGTTTATGTGGCAACGAAGAGAAAACTAAAAGTAGGCGACAAAATGGCTGGACGCCACGGAAATAAAGGTATTGTTTCAAATATCGTTCCAGAAGTTGATATGCCATATCTTGCAGACGGTGAACCAGTTGATGTTGTATTGAACCCACTAGGTGTACCAAGTCGTATGAATATTGGTCAGATATTAGAAGTTCATTTAGGTCTTGTCGGAAGACGTTTGGGTGACCAAATAAAAGAGATATATGAGCAAAAAACAGGTGAGTGGATTAACGCTTTACGAGAAAAAATGACTCAGATTGCAAGTGTTGCAAAACTTATGAAAGCCAAAGAGTTTATTGATGGTTTAAGTGATGATGAACTTATAACTTATGCGAGAGATTGGAGCAGAGGAGTTAAATTTTCTACTCCGGTTTTTGAAGGTGTCGATGAAAATGAATTCAAAAAGCTTTTTGAAATGGCAAAAATCGACATGGACGGCAAAACAGAACTTTATGATGGACGAACTGGCGAAAAGATGAAAGAAAGGGTTAATGTTGGTTACATGTACATGTTAAAACTACACCACCTTGTTGATGAAAAAGTACATGCAAGAAGTACGGGACCATATTCGCTTGTAACCCAACAGCCAGTTGGCGGTAAGGCACTATTTGGTGGTCAAAGATTTGGAGAGATGGAAGTTTGGGCATTGGAAGCTTATGGGGCTGCGCATACTCTTAGAGAAATGCTAACGGTAAAATCTGATGATGTTGAAGGTCGTGTTAGTGCATATAAAGCGCTTACAAGAGGTGAAAATGTGCCGCAAACAGGCATACCAGAGACTTTTTACGTACTTACAAATGAGCTAAAATCTTTAGCTTTAGATGTGGAGATTTATGACGAGGTGGATGAGAATGAAGAAATTAGAGCCAATTGAGATAAATGAAGAGAAAAGACCTAGAGATTTTAGTGCTTTTCAGTTAAAATTAGCAAGTCCTGATAAGATATTTTCGTGGAGTCATGGAGAGGTCAAAAAGCCTGAGACTATAAATTATCGTACCTTAAAGCCAGAGCGTGATGGGCTTTTTTGTGCAAAGATTTTTGGTCCTATTAGGGACTATGAGTGTCTTTGTGGAAAATATAAAAAGATGCGCTATAAGGGCGTAAAGTGTGAAAAGTGTGGCGTTGAAGTTACAAGCACAAAAGTAAGACGATCTCGAATGGGTCATATTGAGCTTGTAACTCCTGTGGCGCATATTTGGTATGTAAACTCACTTCCAAGTCGTATCGGTACCCTTTTGGGTGTTAAGATGAAGGATTTAGAGAGAGTTCTTTATTATGAAGCTTATATAGTTGAAAGCTCAGGGGATGCTTTTTATGACAATGAAAATAGCAAAAAAGTAGAGCTTTTTGATGTTTTAAATGAAGAACAATACCAAAGTTTAATGCAGCGTTATAGCGAGAGCGGATTTAGCGCTAGAATGGGTGGGCAGGTGATTTATGATCTGCTTGCAAATTTGGACCTAGTAGATATTTTAACCGGACTTAAAGAGGCAATTACAGCTACTAATTCAGAAGCAAAGAAAAAGACTATTGTAAAAAGACTTAAGGTTGTAGAATCGTTTTTAAATAGTGGAAATAGACCTGAATGGATGATGATAACTATGCTTCCTGTTTTGCCACCAGACCTTAGGCCGCTTGTGGCACTTGATGGTGGCAAATTTGCTGTTTCGGATGTAAATGATTTATATCGTAGAGTAATAAATAGAAATTCTCGTTTAAAAAGATTAATGGAGCTTGATGCACCTGAAATTATTATAAGAAATGAAATGAGAATGCTTCAAGAGTCAGTTGATGCGCTTTTTGATAATGGCAGACGTGCAAATGCTGTTAAGGGTGCAAATAAAAGACCACTAAAATCACTTAGTGAAATTATTAAAGGTAAGCAAGGACGATTTCGTCAAAATCTACTTGGAAAAAGGGTTGATTTCTCCGGTCGTTCTGTTATCGTTGTTGGACCAAATTTAAAAATGGATCAATGCGGACTTCCTAAGAAAATGGCATTAGAGCTTTTTAAACCACATCTTTTAGCTAGACTTGAAGAGAAAGGTTATGCAACCACTATCAAACAAGCAAAGCGTATGATAGATGCAAAAACAAATGAGGTTTGGGAATGTCTAGCAGAAGTGGTAAAAGATCACCCTATTATGCTAAACCGTGCCCCAACTTTACACAAGCTTTCTATCCAAGCATTTCACCCAATTTTGATAGATGGTAAAGCGATACAGCTTCATCCTCTTGTTTGTTCTGCATTTAATGCTGACTTTGATGGTGACCAGATGGCTGTTCATGTACCACTTTCACAAGAAGCCATAGCTGAATGTAAGATTTTGATGTTAAGTTCTATGAATATATTACTTCCTGCTTCAGGTAAAGCGGTTACGGTTCCATCTCAAGATATGGTTTTAGGACTTTACTATCTTTCGCTTGAAAAAATAGAAGCAAAAGGTTCAAATAAAATCTTCTCTGATGTTAATGAAGTGATGATAGCAATGGATGCAAACGCACTTGAAATCCATGCTAAGATAAAAACTAGAATAAATGGTAAGATCATATTTACAACAGCAGGTCGTTTGATACTTAAGTCTATTTTGCCAGATTTTGTACCTGAGAATTTATGGAACAAAATACTAAAGAAAAAAGATATAGGTAATTTGGTTGATTATGTTTATAAAGAGGGTGGACTTGAAGTAACTGCTGAATTTTTAGATAATTTAAAAAATTTAGGCTTTAAATACGCAACAAGTGCTGGAATATCAATTTCTGTTGATGATATTAGAGTTCCAAAGTCAAAGCAAAAAAGTATCGATGAAGCAAAGAAAAAGGTTAAAGAGATACAACAACAACACGGAGCTGGTTTACTAACAGATAGTGAGCGTTATAATAATATGATTGATATTTGGACAAACACAAATAACGCTATTGCTGAAAATATGATGGATATGATGAAAAACGACAAAAATGGTTTTAATTCTATTTATATGATGGCAGATTCAGGAGCTCGTGGTAGTGCAGCTCAGATTCGTCAGCTTGCAGGTATGAGGGGACTTATGGCAAAGCCAGATGGAAGTATTATTGAGACTCCTATTATATCAAACTTCCGTGAAGGCTTAAATGTACTTGAGTACTTTAACTCAACGCATGGTGCTAGAAAAGGTCTTGCTGATACCGCTTTAAAAACTGCGAATGCTGGATATTTAACTAGAAAGCTTATTGATGTTAGTCAAAACGTTAAGGTTACTATGGAGGATTGCGGAACCCATGAAGGTGTTGAGATAACTGAAATATCTGAAAGTGGTGAACTTATTGAAGCTTTAGAAGAGAGATTGCAAGGACGTGTTTTAGCTGAAGATGTGATTGATGCGATTACAAATGAAGTTTTATTTAGCGAAGGTACATTGATAGACGACGAAAAAGCCAAAGCATTGACAGAAGCTGGAGTTAAATCTGTAAGCATTAGAACACCTATTACATGTAAAGCGCCAAAAGGCGTTTGTGCAAAATGTTATGGTATAAATCTTGGAGAAGGCAAGATGGTTAAGCCTGGTGAAGCAGTTGGTATCATCTCAGCGCAATCAATCGGCGAGCCTGGAACTCAGCTTACTCTTAGAACTTTCCATATCGGTGGAACAGCTTCAACTGAACAGCAAGATAGACAAGTAGTGGCTCAAAAAGAGGGCTTTATAAGATACTACAATGTTAAAACTTACATGACAAAAGATGATAAAGAGATAGTTGCAAATAGAAGAAATGCAGCTATATTGCTAGTTGAGCCAAAGATAAAAGCACCTATAAAAGGGATTTTGAGTACCGAAGTTGCACACGAAGAGATGATTATAACCATAAAAGGCGATAAAGAAGAAGTTAAATATACACTTCGTAAAAATGATTTGGCTAAACCAAATGAACTTGCTGGAGTTAGCGGCAAAGTTGAGGGTAAATTTTACATACCTTATAAAAATGGTGATATAGTTGAAGAACAAGAGAGTATCGTTGAAGTTATTAAAGAGGGATGGAATATACCAAATCGTATTCCGTATGCAAGTGAGCTAAAAGTTAAAGATGGTAACCCAGTTGTGCAAAGAATAGCAGCAGGAGCAAAAGGTACAGTAAAATACTATATTTTACATGGGGATTATTTAGAGAGAAAACACGACATAAAGAAAGATTTGCCAGTTAAAGGAAAGGGATTGTTTGCTGTTGTAGCAGATGATGAAGATAGAGAAGCAGTTCGCCACTATATACCAAGAAATTCTATCGTTCAAGTAGATGATAATACAAAAATTGATGCACAAACGATTATTGCGAAGCCTAGCACTTCTGAAAAAGTTGTAGTTGCGGAATGGGATCCATACTCTACTCCTATAGTAGCAGAAGCAGATGGTATTGTTAGCTTTGAAGATATTGAGCCTTCATACAGTGTGACTGAACAGTTTGATGAGGCTACTGGCTCAACTCGTTTGGTTGTGAATGAATATCTTCCAGCTGGAACAAAGCCAACCATTTTACTAGCTTTAAATAATGGCAATATTATCAAGTATCAGCTTGATCCAAAAACCAATATATTTGTATCAGAAGGAATGGAAGTCAAACAAGGTGATATATTAGGACGTACGCCAAAAGCGGTTGCAAAGTCAAAAGATATTACCGGTGGTCTTCCGAGAGTTAGTGAACTTTTTGAAGCAAGAAGACCAAAAAATGCTACCTTGATAGCAGAGATTGATGGAACTATAAGATTTGGTAAGCCACTTCGTTCAAAAGAGCGAATTATTATTGATTCAAATGATGGCACATCAAGCGAATATTTAGTGGATAAAAATCGTCAAATTTTAGTACATGAAGGTGAATATGTACATGCAGGTGAACACTTGACTGATGGTGTTGTATCAAGTCACGATATATTAAGAATTTTAGGTGAAAAAGCACTTCATTTTTATCTTATCAGTGAGATTCAGCAAGTTTATCGAGGACAAGGTGTTGCTATTGCAGACAAACATATAGAGATTATCGTTTCTCAAATGTTAAGACAGGTTAAAATCGTAGATAATGGAAACACTAACTTTATAACAGGCGATTTGGTTTCAAGAAGAAAGTTTAAAGAAGAGAATAAACGCATTATGAAAATGGGCGGAGAGCCGGCTATTGCTGAACCTATTTTACTAGGTGTAACAAGAGCGGCTATTAGTAGTGATAGTGTTATTTCGGCGGCGTCTTTTCAAGAAACTACAAAGGTCCTAACTGAAGCTAGTATTGCAGCTAAATTTGACTATCTTGAAGATTTGAAAGAAAATGTAATATTAGGTCGTATGATACCTGTTGGAACAGGTCTTTATCAAGACGAAGAGGTAAAGCTTTCATATTAGTAAATTCAAACCTACATGTAGATTTACATGTAGGTTTGGATATAATATTTATTAAACAATTTTAGGAGTTTGAAAATATGGTTAATTCAATTTTATTGAAGATTAAAGCACTTCCTCCACTAGATGATACGGTTATGAAAATCCAATCTATTTGTATGGATAAAGAGAGCTCTATTGGTGATTTGATAAAAGTGATAGAAAAAGATCCGATGCTTACAGCAAATATATTAAGAGCTGCAAATTCTCCACTTTATGGATTTAGTAGAGAAGTAAAAAACATATCACATGCAGTTTCTCTTTTTGGTATGGCAACTATCAGAGGTTTTGCACTTTCAAGTGCAATAAGGCAAAATATTAAGATAAACCTATCTCCCTATGGCATTGCTAATGATCAATTTTTACAAACAAGCAATTTACAAAGCTCGTTAATGTTGAATTGGTATTCTAAAGTAGATAGAAAGATGCTTGATGTTTTAATTCCAGCATCTTTTTTAATGGAAATAGGAAAAATTATCCTAGCAACTGAGGTTGTTGATCAAGGTATTGAGGATGAGTTTAAGAAAAAGGTTAAAAATATAACTACTCCTGATGAGCTATCTAGTATTGAAAAAGAGATGTTGGGATTTGATAATGAAGAGGTAGCTTCAAGAATATTTGAGCAATGGAATTTAGAGCTTGAGCTTGTTCAAGCTATCGCATTTTCAAATAATCCAGAGCTCGCTTCTGCTCATATACAACTATACTCAAAGCCACTTTTGGTTGTAAAGCATGCGGCGAATATATATGATTTATTGGGTGATGAAAGTGTACAAAGAGCTAGTGATTTATCTGAAAAATTTGGCTTTTCAAAAGATACTTTTTTAGAGGCGGTTGCGAAAGTTAAACAGTGATAGATTTAATCTACTCAATAATAAAAGGCGAAGCAAAAGTGGGCGATGATCCACTTTTGCATGAACTTCAAATCGCCAAAATCATAAAAGAAAAAAAAGGCTTTTATAAGCTTCAAGATGGATTTCGCATAGGAAAAGTTGACATAGCAAGTAGCGGTATTGGCTATCTTGAAACTTATGGAAGTAAAACATACAAAAAAGATTTACTCATAGAGCAAAATGACTTAAATCACGCTCAAAAAGGCGATATAGTAGTCGCTAAAAGATTATTTTCAAAATCACAACGTCCACGAGCAAAAGTAGTAAAAATATTAAAACATGCATTTTTATATAGTATTGTTTATACCCAAAAAATAAACAGATACATTGTAGGAATAAATATAAAAAATGGATTACATGTAAATATTGCAGCCTCACAAAAATCTTTAAAATCCCTTCCTGAGCAGACTGTTTTAAAAATCAACAATCAAACATCAGCTATAGAAGAAGTTTTGGGTGTTTTAAGCGATGAAAGTGTAGATGAAAAAATATCTCTTGCTATATATGCGAAAAAAGATGAGTTTTCAAAACTTGCTTTAAGGGAGGCTAAAAGTTACGGTAAAAGTGTTGAAAAAAACATGTATGAAGATTATGAAGACTTTACTAATTTGCCATTTTGCACTATAGACCCGGTTGATGCGAAAGATTTTGATGATGCGGTCTATTTTGATGAAAAAAACCATGTGATTTATGTAGCTATTGCTGATGTTAGTAGTTATGTGCATCCATATAGCGCTATGGATAAAGAGGCAAGAGGTAGGGGTTTTTCCATATATTTTCCCCATAAATCCATACCAATGTTGCCAAGAAATCTAAGTGAAAATATATGTTCTTTAAAACCAAATGAAGATAGACTTGCATTTTGTTTTAAAATAACCATAGATAAAGACAGCTTAAAGCCAAAAAAAGAAGAGCTTTTAAATGTGGTCATAAACTCAAAAAGACGTTTTAACTATGATGAGATCGATGAATATCTAAATGGAAAAGAGCCACAAAATAGAGTAGATAGGGAAATTTTATCGTGGTTAATGCCTTTAAATAAATTTACATGTAAATTAAGAAAAAAGCGACTTTTAAATGCATTTGAATTTAGAAGCGATGAGGTGAGAATGAATGTGGATGAAAATCAACGTCTAGTTAGCACCACCATAGAAAAGGAAACACCTTCCCATCAGCTTATAGAAGATTGTATGCTTTTAGCAAATAAAGCTGCCGCAAAGTTGATAGAAAAAGGAGTGTTTAGAAACCATGAAAGCCCAAGTTTTGAAAAGATTGAACACCTTTTAGAGGATTTGTCTATGATTGGGTTGGATTTTAAGTTTCATCCTGAACTTCCAAAACTCATAAAAAGCATACAAAAAAGAGCCGATGAGATAGATTTAAGAACTGAAGTGGATAAGCTTATCATAAAATCGCAAAAAAAAGCAAAGTATGAATCTTTAAATAAAGGTCATTTTGGTTTAGGGTTTGATAAATACACCCATTTTACATCGCCTATTCGCCGTTATAGTGACTTAGTTTTACACCGCCTTTTAAAAGCAAAACTAAAAAATGATAAAAAACTTTTTTCCTATCAGCTTGAAAACATAGACGAGCTTTGTGAAAATTTAAATATTCTTGAAAGGGAAAGTGATAGAGTTGCTTACGACTATATGGATAGAAAATTTGCCCGTTATTTTAGCGAACGTATTGGCGAAGAGTTTGAAGCTATCATAACAAGTGTTGGTAATAAACTCATAGCAAAACTTGATGATGAGATAAAAGGAGCAAGAGTTTTTCTAGTTGATCACGATGCTTTTTTGCTCGATAGAGTAGTCATAAAAATTCTAAGTGCAGATATAGCACAAACTACTATAACAGCGAAGATAGTTAAGGTTTTAGGATAATTACATGTATAAACGAGAGTTGAAAAATCTTATAAACTCAAACAAATTGCCAAAATCCATACTCCTATACGGTGTTTGCGAATATCAAGTAAACTTATATGGAAAAAAAATATCATCTTGCTGGAGTGAAAGTAAAGATGATATTAATACCTTTTACTTTGATGCTTATGATTTTAGCACCGTTAAAAATTTTCTCTCTCAAAGTTCGCTTTTTGGGGATAAAAATGTTGCTATTATTAAAACTGAAAAAGTAATACCAAAAAAAGAGCTAGATGCGCTAGTCGATATTTGTCAAAAAACTGAAAATTCGCATCTTTTGCTACAATGCTATAAAGATGATAAAAAAATAACAGCTATGACAAGGTCATTTGGTAAAAAAAAGTCAGCTGATTTTGTGAGATTTTTTAAACCAAACATGGGTGAAGCGATGAGTATGCTAAACTTTGAAGCGAGGCAAAAAGGTGTAAATATACAAGGATATGCGTTAAATCAACTCTACATTGCCCAGCAAGAAAACCTAGCTTTAGCAGTAAATGAACTTGATAAACTTCTCATACTAAACAAAGAAGTTGCTCAAAAAGATATAGATAGATATGTTTATGGATTAGGCGAAGTGACATTAGAAAGTTTAATAAGTGATATTTTTGAGAAAAAAGATATAAAATCAAACCTAAAATCATTACTTGAAGAGGGGAGTTATACTCATATAGATATAGTCAATTCTTTGCAAAAGTATATAGTGCAGCTTTATACTTTCAATCTTTACGTAAAAAGCTATGGTGCTTTAGATATAAAAGCGATATTAGGCTATAATCTCCCCCGAGATTTGGCAAATATACGCTCAAGCCAGTGTATGAGATTGGATTTAACAACATATAGAAGGTTGTTTGAAGTTCTAGCCCTTTGCGAATATGAACTTAAAACCAAAACAGGTATCGATAAAGATGGGTATCTGTTTTCACTTTTGCTTAAAATTCAGATGCTTTTACGTTAAGTTTTTCAAAATTATTGACTTTTTTTGTTTTTTGATATATAATCGTCGTCCAATTTGTATTTGGGAGTGACTTGGCTTCGACAGGAATAACGAGGTTTAGGTTGCATGCCGTTCTTGATACAACGATAAACTATCAGTTTAAACTTAAACGCAAACAATACAGATTACGCTCCAGCTTACGCAAAAATCGCGTAAGTTTTAACAACTTTTGGAGGTCTCAGATAGCGAGTGTCGTTACTCTTTATCAACGAGGCTAATAACAAAAAAACGACTGTGAAAACTGCCTTGACCGAGCAGTTTTCAAGATAAGGTCTTAGTCTGGCGAAGTTTCGGAGAGTGTGCAAAACCAGATGAATCCAATCACTCTTGCTAAGCATGTAGACGCCTTTAGTGACTTATTTTTGGACTGGGGTTCGACACCCCACACTTCCACCATCAACAAATACCTAAACTTAGGCATTTGTTAAATATGTTATATCTTAGGTAATACTATTTAGGTAATACTTTTTAAATTTTAAATATCTAAATCATTATTTATATATTTCTTTTTTTGTTCTAATTTATTAAACTCATTACATAATTTGTTGAATTCCTCATTAATCATATTTTTAACTATTTTTATTTCTTTTTTATTATCTAACATTGATAAAACAATATATAAAATACTTACAAAGTTTAATAATATACTTTTAAATATATTTTTAGGTGTTTCTTTTTGTAAATTATTTTCAATAATATATTCTTGTACTATTTTTTTTAATTGTGTTTTACTCAATATAATACCTTTAGATTTAAATTTTTTACCTAAGTAGTCATAAATTTTATTGTACATATTCAATCCTTTTTATATTTTAATTATGTTTCAATTTTTTAAAAGTGTGGTATATGTTTTTTTATATAGTTTTAGTATAATTTTTATATACCACACTTTTTAATTTATCTTGAAATATCATTGTAATAATTTGGGTCTAATTTATATATAACATTATTTAACTCTTTGATTTTCTTATTTTTTATATTAATATTTTTATATAAACTATTTATTGTATTATCTTTATTATCTAATTCTTGTTTTAATTCTTTATTTTCATTTTCCAATGATTTATAATTATTTACAATATCTTTATAATCATTTTCAAATATTTTTAATTCTATATATTTACTTTGTATTTCTTTATATCTTTTATTTTCTTTTTCATTCTTTTTAATTAATTCATTTAACTCATACTTTGTTGTTAAATTGTTATTAAAATTAATGTTATTCTTTGCTATTGTTTGTTTTAAATCACCATAAACACTATTAACTATATTTATATACTTATTTATGTTTTTAATGCCTTGTAGGTCAATTTTATAATCAACATTATCACTAAATAATTTTGTTTCTTTTTCAATTTTTGCTAATTGTGTTATTTTGTTTATATTTTCTATTTTTTCTAATTTCTTAATGCTATTATCTCTATTTTTATTTATTTCATTTTCTATATTATTTTCTATTTCTTGTTTTTTATCATTTTCAAATTTTTCTAATTCTTTTTCTATGTCTTGTTTAAATAATTCTAAATTATTTTCTAATTCTTTATTTTTTATTTCTTGTTGTTTTAAATTTTCTTGTTCTTGTTGTAATTTTAATTTTTGTTTTTCTAGTTCTATTTCTTTTTCTTTTATATGCATTTCTTTTACCGTTAAATGTTTTTCTTTACTACCTTTAATTCCCCTTGTAAATCCTATTTCACTAAATACTTCTCCAACTATATCTTGACTTTTACTATATGATTTTTTTAATTGTGTAGATACTCCTTTATATTTATCATTTTCTTTATAGTAGTTTTTAAATGCTATATGCATATGTGGTGTTTTTTCGTCATAATGTATTGAAGCATATACATATTTTAATCCTAATTCAAACTCTAATTTATTAATAGATTTTAGAAATAAATTATCAAGTTGTTCTTTTGTTATTTCATTGTTTTTATATTTATCATTTATTGAGTTTGATAGTGTAATAATACTATCAATTACTAATGCGTGTTTTTTAATTCTGAAATTTTTATTATTATCTTTTAAATCTTGTTCTATTAGTTCCAATTTATGTTTCATATTAAAATAATAATCTCTCTTATTTCCGTCATTTATATCTATAATTTTATCATTGAATATAATTGAATTAGACTCTACATTATGTGCCATATTATTTCTTAGATAATGTGGTTTTAATGTTCTCATATTATGTTTTAACATTCCTATAGCTTTATCTTTTTTATTACTTTCAAATCTTATTTGTACATAATTACTCATTTTATATCCTTTATATTTTTTTATTCATTGACCCCAAAGGGGCTTACAAGTTGAACCCCTTATTTTGAAAAAATAAGGAATAGGGGCAACTTAGTAAGTTATAAGCAAAGCTTATAAATAATTATAATCCTCATTTCTTTATTTACTTAAAACTATTTTTATTATAGTTTTTTACATTGCTTAGATTATATAACTCATTGAAATTATCATTTTCAGTTGTTTTTCTTAGATTTCCTTTATTGATAATTTGGGGATTTATATATTCATTACCGTCTTTAGTTTTTATTATTATGTTCATTTGTATAAGTTTTTTCCAACTTTTACAAACTGTAGCTTGAGTTTTATTTGTTCTATTTGCTAATGATTTTTGAGTAATATTAATATGGTTTCCATATTTCATAATTTTCATTAACTCTAATAAAATAACCATATCACTATTATTTAATTTAAACTCAATTATTAAATCTTGTAGACATTCATAAAATAGTATTACAAAATTATTATTAGGGTTTATTTTCCAATTTTTCTTATTATCTTTTGGAATTGGTAAGATATTACAATTATTAACTTTATCTAATATTTCATTTAATTTATGAAATTGATTTTTATAATTTTCATTTTCAACTATTTCATTTAATTCATTTTTAGTTGGAATATCTTCATTTATAATATTTAAATCATTTTCTATATCAAGATTTATTAAATCTTGAACATTATTTATTGTACTCATTTTATATCCTTTAATATTTCTTTTAATTCTTGATAATCTAACTTTAATAGACTTTCTAAATCTTTTAATTCTTTTGGTGTTTCTTGTTGTTTTGTTTTATTGTTATAAATTGTATTTGTATTATCTATATTTTCTATATAATAAGTTTTCTTATTGTATAAATCTATATAGATTCTTTTTTTAGAATAATTCTCCCATATTGTTATTTTTTTTATATATGCTAATTTTAATAATTCAATTAGTAATTTATATAGATATTTTAATTTATATTCTTTACTTTTATATTCTAACTTTAAACGAGGATTATCATATGGTGAGTAGCTATCATTATAGCACTCACCTATAAAATAATCATATGATTCTTTTATTTCTTTTTCTATTTCTTTTTCAAGTTGTTTTAAAGCCTCTATTTTATGATTTGTTGTATATAACATTTTTGTATCCTTTTGATTTTCTTATATTTAATTATAGAAATAAAAAATTAAAAATGATAATTTCAATTATAATTTTGTTAATTTGAATTATTTTTTTTATATTATGTTAGTAGGATATATATATTATTAATAGACTATAGAGTTTACTTTTTGTTAACTATTTAAATAAAGCCCTATATATAGGGATTTATTAAGGTTTTTGTTTAATTTAGAAATTATCATTTTTGATAATTGATATTATCATATTTGATAATTTTTTAGTTTTAAAAGTTTAGGAGTGATTTAATTTATTATTATTTTGTTGTGTTTTTGTATTATTATAATGACTTTGTCATTAACTTACTAAGTTGCCCCTATTCATTAACAAACTAAAGTTTGTTAATGGGTTCAACTTGTAAGTTTTTTACTTTGTAAAAAATCAATTAAATAAATTTGTGTGAATTATAAGCAATAATCTTATTTAGTTTTTCTTTTTCTTGTATATCTTTAGTTGTTTGTTGTTTTCTTATTAATTCTTTAAATTCTTGTTTAGTTTTAATTTCTTGAATTAATATATCTTGATTTATTTTATCTAGTATTTGACTACTTTTTTTATAATTTAATGATAGATAACTATTTATTGATTGTGAATGTTTATGACCTAATATACCACTTAAATATATACTATCCACTCCTTGTTCTCCTAAATATGATACTAATATATGACGAAATTTATGAAATGTAAAATTATATTGTGTTATTGATTTTTTGATTAAATTTATTTTAGATTGTATTTGTGTATATTCTTGATTTGTGTTTGGATTTTCAAACAATAAACCACTTACAACATTATTTAATTGTTTATTGTATAAACTTGTTAAATCTTGTTTTAAATCTTTTGGAATAGTAAATTGTTGAGTTTCACTATTTTTTGTATCTTCAATTATATATAAATCATTTTTTAAATCTATATTATCAATTTTTAATTTTATTATTTCACCTTTTCTTCTACCACTATATAAACCAAATTTAAAAAATGTTCTCCAAAATAAATCTTTCCTAAAAACTTTATTTATAGTTTTATGTAATTCAATATATTTCTCTGTAGCATTTACTACAATTTTTAATTTCATTTTTCTTTTATATTCAATTTTTGCCGCAATATCTTCTTTAATTATTCCATTGTTAAAAGCCCATTTAAACAATGGTTGTAAGATTTCATATGCTATCTTAATATGTCTATTACTGTAATGTTTACCATTTTTTGGATTTATTAAGTTTTCCATATAATTATTTAAAAAATAGTTTATATCATTACTTTTCAAATGTTGTAATTCAATATTCAATTTGATAAAATAATTTTTAATAAATCTATTATAATAACTATCACATTTCTTAAACCAATCATTATCTAATTCTTTATAGTTTTTTGCATTTTTTCTAAATTGATATAAATTATCTAAAGTTTTTAATTGTTTATAATCTTTGTGTAAATATTTTTCGTCAATATTATTCAAACCATTATAAAATTTTGTATATTCTTTTAATGCTTTATTTTTATATTCTAATGTTGTTAAACTTTCTTTGATTGTCAATGATTTATATCTTAATTTTTTATTTATTCTAACTCTAAAACAAAATTTATTATTATGTTGTTTATGTCTATATATATTATTTTGTATTAATTTATAATCATTTAAGTTAATAGCCATTATAATTCCTTTGGTAGTGTATTGACTAGGTAATACATTGGGTAATACTTATTAGGTGTTATTTTAGCTATTTTTATATAATAAATCCCTTAATTTAGGGGTTTTGTTATGTGATTATGTAGGTTCGACACCCCACACTTCCACCATTTAAACTCCACATATGATAAATATTTTTCATAACAAGCTTATAGTTAAAACTTTAATTTTACTTTTAATTTAGATATGTCAAGATATAATATGAGGCTATTTTGATTTACATGTTAGTTTTTACATGTAAGCAATTTTTGTTAAATTTTAATTAAAAGAAGAGAAAATGAGAGTATATATAAGTATGGTGCTAGTGGCGTTTTTGTCTGTTGGTTGCAGTTTGCACAATCCTTTTGAAAAAATTAGACAAAAACCTAAGCAAGAGACAAAGATAATGGTCAAGCCAAGACCTATACATAAACCAAAGCCAAAACCTATAAAACGTAAAAAAAATGTTTCAAATATGTTACGAGGTGTCATACTTTCTCAAAATTATTATAGGTCAAAAAGGCTATGGGGATATAGGCTTAAAGTGATTGATATCGTTAATGATTCTTTAAAAAATGTGAGATTTTTTTACAAAAAGAGGGTTTTTGCCCCAGGTGATTTGGTTTATGTTCTTTTTGATAGAAGGAGAAAAGGCGTAGCGAAAGATATTGTTCTTATAAAAAAATCTTATAAAAAAATTAGAAAATCCTCTAAACTACATGTAAATAAATTTCACAAAAGAACAAAAGCTCGTAAAGCCCCAGGAATAGGGCTTCCAAAGAGAAGTACTATTAGATTATATTAAAGCGTTAACCGCCTGTTTACCCTAAGCGAGTACAATTTTATCACAGCAACAAAAAAATATTCTTTACTCCTTTAGAAATTAAGGTGGAGGCTTGGGCAAGTCTCCCTTTTTTTTACAATTATTTTTCTTATCTTTTCAGTGTTACTTTTTGTAACTTAATATCTTTAAAAACAAACTTTTCTAGCTATTTAACTTTACTTTTAGTATTAGTTAATATAATAAATCAAAATCAATATTTTAAGGAGATATTATGAAAAAAGTTACGAGAGCGTTGTGTATTGCGGCGTTATTAGCGAGTACAAGTATGTTTGCAAAGCAATATACGATAAAGTTTTCTCACGTGGTTAGTCCAGATTCGCCAAAAGGCAAAGCAGCAGATTTTTTCGCAAAAAGAGTGGGCGAGCTTACCGATGGCAAAGTTAAGGTAGTTGTCTTCCCTAACTCTCAGCTTTATACAGATGCTGCGGTTATGAAAGCGCTTAAGATAGGAAATGTTCACATGGCAGCACCTTCTATGTCTAAGTTTACAAGTTTAGTTCCAGCTATGCAGTTATTTGATCTACCGTTTTTATTTAGAGATGAAAATCATCTTCACGATGTAATGGACGGTGAAGTTGGACAAGCTTTAAAAGATAAAGTTGAGAAAAAAGGTTTTATTGCGCTTGATTTTTGGGACAACGGTTTTAAGCAATTTAGTTCAAACAGAAAAGCTATTAACTCACCTAAAGATGCTAAGGGACAAAAGATTCGTATTATGTCAAGTCGCGTGCTTGAAGCTCAGATGAAAGCACTTGGTGCAAACCCACAGGTTTTACCTTTTTCAGAAGTCTACTCGGCTCTTCAGCAGGGAGTTGTTGATGGAGGAGAAAATCCACTAGCAAACTTTTTTACAAAAAAGTTCTATGAAGTTCAAACTTCGCTTACTATGACAAATCATGGATATTTAGGCTATTTAGTTGTTATGAGTAAGAGATTTTGGAAAAAATTTCCTAAAGATTTAAAACCTAAGATTATGCAAGCTATGAAAGAGGCAACTAAGCAAGAGCGTGTTTGGGCAGCTGAGCTTGATAAGGGTTATCTTGATAAAGTTAAAGCATATGAAGCAAAAACTGGAAAGATAAAGATTTATTATCCTACAAAAGAGCAAATAGAAAAGTTTAGAAAAGCTACGGCATCTGTATATCCAGAGTTTTATAAAGTTATAGGTGAAGATTTGATTAAAAAAGCACAAAAATAACACGAAAGAGTAAGTTATGAAAAAAGCGTTTTATTATCTGGATATTTTTGTTGCAACCATAAACAAAAATATCGCGGTTGTTGGTATGGCCCTTGGTGTGTTGCTTGCCTTTATAAATGTTGTTTTGCGCTATGCTTTTGGTTCAAGTTTAACTTGGGCAGGGGAGCTTACTAACTACTTTTTTATGTGGTCAGCTCTTTTTGGCGCTGCTTATGGATTTAAAAAAGGTATTCATATTTCAGTTACTGTATTTTTAAATATCTTGCCAAACATGTTAGCAAAAATATTATTTGTCTTCGCAAATATGGTATCTTTTGTTTATCTTGCGATAAGTGCATATTTTGGATATGAAGTTATTGTGCTTTTACAAGAGATAGAGGAGATGAGTGTGGATTTGAATATCCCCATGTGGATACCAAATCTAGTTCTTCCTTTGGCATTTGGAGCGGCGGCTTTTAGGGCTGGAGAAAAGGTTATAGAAGTGATACAAGATGACGCTAAAGAGGTGCTTATTCACAACGAGGAAGAAGTCATCCATGATTCGGTTATAAAGGATTAAGATATGTTGATGATTTGTTTATTTGCACTACTTTTCGGCTTTATGATTATCGGTGTGCCTGTGGCTGTAAGTTTGGGTGCAAGCACCATGATAACAGCCTTTATGTTTAGTGATTTTGAGCCTGTTGGTGTCACTATGCAAGTTTTTGATGGTCTAAATAAGTACTCGCTTATGGCTATTCCTATGTTTATACTTGCTGGCGCTTTTCTCTCACGTGGTTCTGCGGCTGGAAGGATTATTGAGTTTGCAAAGTCCGTGGTTGGACACCTTCCCGGCGGACTTCCTATAGCAGCTATTTTTGCTAGTATCATTTTTGCTGCCGTTAGCGGAAGTTCCCCTGCTACCGTTGTGGCGATTGGCTCTGTTATGTATGGAGCGATAAAAAGTGCAGGGTATCCAAAAGAGTATGCTATCGGTACTATTGCAACGGCTGGAAGTTTGGGTATTTTGATACCGCCATCTATCGTTTTTATAGTCTATGGTGTAACGGCAGATGAGAGTATTGGAAAACTGTTTATGGCTGGAGTAATCCCTGGTTTGCTTATAGGTTTTATGCTTATGGGTGTGACTTATTTGGGGGCTAAAAAACTTGGATTTAAAACAACTAAGATGGCATCATCAAGCGAGATATTTTCTAAGTTTAAGTCTGCTTTTTGGGCTTTGATGCTTATAGTTTTAGTTATAGGTGGAATTTACGGAGGACTATTTACTCCAACTGAAGCTGGAGCAGCGAGTGCGGCGTATGCATTTTTTGTATCATTTTTTGTCTATAAAGATTTAAAATTAAAAGATATTTATCCTATTATATTAGAATCAGCCATGACAAGTGCAATGATATTTTTTATAATCGCCAATGCGATGATATTTTCTCACTTTTTAACAGACGAAACTATCCCTCAGCAAGTTACACAGATGATAATAGACGCAAACGTTGGACCGATTGGCTTTTTAATTATAGTAAATATTTTACTTTTTCTTATGGGCCAGTTTATGGAGCCAAGTAGCGTTGTTATGATAACTGTTCCGCTTCTTCTGCCAATAGCAACCACTTTAGGAATAGATCCTATACATTTTGGTGTTGTTATGGTTGTAAATATGGAGCTTGGTATGATAACTCCACCTGTTGGACTAAACCTCTTTGTTGCAAGTGGTATTACAGGGCTTAGTCTAAAAGATGTAATCATGGCTTCACTTCCATGGAGCTTGACGATACTTGTTGGACTTATTATCATAACCTATATACCTATTATATCACTATGGTTACCAGGTCTAATGTACGGTTAATTTATGCTTACATGTACTAAAGTTTTTTAGTACATGTAGCTTTATCCTAATAATCTTACCTTAAAATCCTCTTTTTTCTAAAACTACATGTAAATACTTTAAATAAAAAACAACTTTTATCGACAAAAAAAGTAAACAATTGTAAATATTTTAATAAAAAAGCGTTTTTTGAATAAATTTTAAGATAATTTTGAGAAATTTGTTGTATAATTTGCTTATCAATATTTTCTAAAGGAGTTTATATGAAATTAGCAAAGTTAAGTCTTGCTGCAATAGTTGCTGTTGGAGCAATGAGTACATTTGCGAGTGCTAGTCAACTAGAAGAGGCGATTAAAGGTGTAGAAATTAGCGGAAGTTTACGCTACAGATTTACAAATAACAACAAAATAGGTGGTAAAGATTTACATCAATACAGAGGAATTGTAGGTTTTAATGTTCCAGTTGCTGAGGGATTGACAGCAAACGTTCAATTAGTTTCAAAGAATAATGGAACAGGTAATGTAGCTTATGATTCAGATGGTGTTGTAGAAGGTAAAATGTTAACAGGATATTTCAAGTATGCTAACGATGGATTTAGTTTCCAAGGTGGTAGATTGGATATCGTTACTCCATGGACTGATGGTGGTCCTGATGGAAACATAGGCGATGGTGCTGTTTTTGCATATACAGGTGTTCCTAGCTGGACATTTGCACTTGCAGGTTTTGTAAATACTAATTTTGGTAATTTCACAAAAGAGAACCTATATGCTACTGGTGCAGTTGGTGCAGTTGGTCCAGTAAACCTTCAGTTGTGGGCTGCTAAAATGACTCATGTTTTTGATTATTCAGTATTTGCTGATGCATCATTTAAAATGGCTGGTTTTAATGTAGAAGCTCAAGTAAATCATCTTAAGCTTGAGAAAGGTGCTAAAGCTACACTTGGTGCTGCTAAGGAAGCTGGTACATATTTTGGTGTGAAAGCAGGATACGAGTTTGATGGTTTTGGCGCTGAGGTTGGTTATACTCAAAATGATGAAAAACAACCAGTTTATTCTCTAGGTAACGAGTGGGCCGGTGGATTCATATTCTTCGGTAAGCAACTAGCTGGTAAATATGTAAATTTAGCTGACGCAAAGACTTTCTATGGTAAGCTAGACTATGCAAGAGCGAACTATAGTGTAGGCGCTGGTTTCGGTAAATCAGAAGCTGTAGCTAATTGGGACGCTAAAGAGTGGTACGTGCAAGCTGGATATAAATATTCTAAAAACTTCAAGTTGAGCACATATTACTCAGACTTAAGTGGTGATGTTGAGAATAAGAGAATTAGATTCGAAGCTAAATATAGTTTCTAATAAACTTTCTTAATAAAGAATTATAAGCCTACTTCTATTTGATAGGAGTGGGCTTTTTTTATGTTCAAATTTTATCTAATTATTCAGTTGCGCTTTTTTAAAATCAAAGATTTCTATGATGTTTGCTATTACCCATTAAACACTAAATTTTCAATACATATGAATTTCTAATAATTATTTCTATATTTGTTTTAGTTTTATTCACCTTAAATAGTCACAATCATTTGCTACTAATGGATTAATATCGATTTAGCTTTTTTTTAAAGTGTTGTTGAAATAAAGGCTGAAATATGTATTTATATTTAATTGTATATTTTATAGCTTGCATGTGGATTCAGCCATGGACTTATATCTGTATTGAGAAACTAAAGCTTTATTAACTTTATTTTTATATTTTAAAATTTTAAAATATTTGTTTATTTTACCTTCTATTTCTTCTGTTTTCTATCCCCTCATTTTCATAAAGTTCTATCTCTTTTTCATAACTTGGGTTTTTTGCCTTTAGTTCTTTGTTCATATATGCTATAAGTTTTGCGTCAGCATTTTTGTGGGAAGAAAAAAGAAGCACAAAGTTTAGATATTTTTTTTGTTCAGAATTGAGCATTTGACTTTTTTTAGGTGGAAATGAAATGTTTCTAGTCAGCTCTAAAAGGGCTTTAGTTATTTCATCTTTTGAACTATTTTGATTTGCCACAACACTAAGTAGATTTTCAATGGTGACTGGCGGAGTTTTAGTATCTGTTTTTTGAGTTTTTGTTTTCACTTTTTTTACTTTTGGTGGTTTTAAAAGTAGCATCAGTAATGCCACCAAAAGAATAATAGCTAAAACTATAATGATTATGCTGATAATTGCTGTGCTACTCATTAAAACCCACCTTTATAAACGATTTGCATTATCTTTTTTAAAGTATGCAAGCAACGACATACCAAACATTATGAGTGCTATAATAGGTACAAATGTTGGTATAGGAACAGGGTCTCCTGCTGCGTATGAGTGCATTCCAGATAGATAGAAGTTTACTCCAAAATATGTCATTATGATACTCCAGTATGCAAACATAGAAAGAACTGCAAAAGTGTATTGATTATTTAATTTAGGGATAAATCTTACATGTATAACAGCTGCATATATAAGTATAGATATAAGAGCCCAAGTCTCTTTTGCATCCCATCCCCAATATCTACCCCAACTTTCGTTTGCCCATACGCCACCTAAAAAGTTTCCTATGGTTAAAAGGGAAAGTCCTAGTATCATAGCCATCTCATTTATCTTGGTTGCTTCTGTAATATTTCGTCTTATTTCAATGTGTCGTTTACTGTTTTTAGCTGGATTATCAATAATAAAAAGAATAAGAGTAAAAAATCCAAGAAGAGAACAAAGCCCTAAAAATCCATAACTTGCAGTAATTACAGATACGTGAATTGTTAGCCAATATGATTTTAAAACAGGAACTAAGTTCGTTATTTGTGGATCCATCCACGCTAGATGTGCGACAAATAGTGCAATTCCAGATAAGATAGCAGTTAGAGCCAAAGATATGGGAGACTGTCTTGAAAAAGTAACTCCAGAAAATGCCAACGCCCAAGCGATATATATCATAGATTCATAACTATCACTCCATGGCGCATGTCCAGATATATACCATCTCATACCAAGACCAATAGTATGAGCAATAAATGCAAAAAATATAATTCCAAGTGTTATGTTGCTTATTATTTTTAAGTTGATAGATGGAAATAGCATTTTAAAAAATATTGCAAAAAGCAATATAAAGCCTGCTAAAAGGTAAACTGGAGTAAGTTTTTCAAAAATCTTAAAATGATTAAAATTTAACTCCATTTTTATCCTACTATCGCTCGGAATTATATCGTTTGCGTACTGTCTTTGGTATGATTTTATGGTTTTTACAGATTCGTCTGCTTTGCTCCAGTCACCACTTTTTACTCCTTGACTTAATGAAGAGAAATAGTTTTCGAGCATGTGTTTTATATGGGTGCTTTCACCTTTTGAGAAGTACATAAGTGCAGTATTTGGACTATACCATGACTTATTTTTATCGTCTATTCTAGGAAATATTCTCAAAAGTTCACCAGTATATACAAGATAACAGATATTTAATCTCTCATCAACTTTGATAATATCTTTATCGAACCTATCCCTAAGAGCTGGTTTTTTTCTCTTTGCTTCTTCTATCTGTTTTATAAGTTTATATTTTTTATTTCCGTGTTTTTCAAAAAAGTCGTTAAATGAAGCATATTTTGCTTTTTTATCGATACCTAATAGTTTTTTTACTGCTTCTTCATGTACTTTTATCATAGGTACATTTTGCCATAGCATCGGTTTTGTTAGCATACCAAGCAATACTTGGTTTGGATCTTGAGAGTTGAGCGAGTCTTTTTTATATACTTTTGATAGCATCTCATTTGCAAGAGTATCTAAAGGCTTTACACGACCATCAAGACTTTGCACAAGAATTGTACCAAAAAAATCAGCATGTTTTTTGTCATATTCTGGTATTTGCGATGCATTTAGGCTTGGTAAATTTAGAGCAAAAATAGTAAAAAATGCTATGCTTAGTTTCGAAAGGCTTGCTTTATTGATACTATTTGAAAGTTTTCTAAATCTACTTTTTGGGTTTATGATATTTAAAATAAGTCCTAAAAATAGTAATGCATATCCTAAATACGTTGGCCACTTGCCAGGGTCTTTGTTTACTGAGAGTATTGTTCCTTGTTCGTCTCTGTCGTATGATGATTGGAAAAACCTAAATCCACCATAGTCTAATACATGGTTCATAAAAATTCTATATGGCATATCAACATTATTTTTTGTATCTATAACTTTTACCTCGCTTGCGTAAGATGATGGAGAATTTGACCCTGGATAACGATCGAGTTGAAAGTCTATTAGCTCAAGGGAAAATGGAAGTTCGTATAGTTTTGAACCCCATGAGAGTATAAATTTTTGTCCATCTATATCTACTATCTTTTCTATTCCTTGTGTGCCTTTTCCAAATCCCACAAGACCTATTCTTTTGCTTTGTCCATTATATGTAAAATTGCCAACAACAACATCTTTAGACTGTATTTTTGAGTTTTTCTTTTGAGAAATAAAGTCTAAACGACCACTTTTAAAAAGAGCTTTAGGGACAATATTTATACCATCAATAGTGTATAATTGTTTCGTTTTAAAGTGAGTAAGAGTATTTGCTTTATAGGTTCCTTTTGAGCCATCACTCATCTTATACCAAGATATATCACGACCGCTGAAAAGATAAAACTTATCATCTTTTATGCCAACATACAAGTGGTTACTTTTGATTTTTGCTGGAACTTTAAAATCTTTTAAAAACTTTACATGTAGATTATGCGTTTTTTTCTCTTCTCCTGGGCTTAAAATCGTTTCAAAAGGTCGCATACCCTCTTGACTTATCATTAGCGAGATGATAGGTTTATCATTTTGACTTTTAACTACTTTTTGCACCGCATTTGATACTATTTTTTCATATTCAAAAGTCGCTTTTTTGCCCTCAACATCTAGTGTAAGTTCAAAGTTGTTTCCACCAACATAAGAGAAAAGCTTCGGTTTGCTGATGGTATAGGTTTGATTGTTTTTTAAAGTTTTTATTTGCACAAAGGACTCTGAAGAGTCGATAATATTTTGTGTTTGACCTTCTCGGATATGAATAGTTCCTTCAAAGCCAAAATATCTCGTAAGAATAGAGCCAAAAAGAATTAACAAGAAACTAAGATGAAATACTAAAAGTGGCAACTTATCTTTTCTAAATAGCTTGTATTTGAACATTGTATATGCTATTAAAACACCCAGCCAAAGTTGAATGATGCCGAACCACCAAGAGGCGTAAATTAAAGCAAATGCGCTTTGCGTTCCAAAGTCATTTTCGATAAAAGTCGCAATAGCACAGGAGATTGCAAAAAGGACAAGTAAGCCCACTCCTATCTCCATTGAAAAGATTCTATTTAGTATTTTAGACATAATTCACCCTTGTAAAAATTTAAGCTTTATGATATCTAAAAAGTGTAAATATTTTATGAATAACTTTTTATATGATTTAAAAGGTTTTTACATGTAAAATATCAAAGATATTTTTTTGTATAATTTTGATTTAAATATAAAAAACGTTTTAATTATTGTAAAAAAAATAGCCATGATATATTGAGCTTGTTTTTTCTTGGGCTACAAAGTGTATTTATTTATATCATCAAAGAGCGCATTATAACTAAATGCACTCTTTGTCTATTGGTATATAAAATAAATTAATATTTTTGTAGGCTGAAAACTTTATTTTGAAAGAATTTGGTATATTTGTTTTCATATACCAAATTATAAATTATCCACCTAAATACTTTTTCTTTATCTCTTCATTGCTTATCATTGTTTTTGCATCACCACTTAAAACTATCTTTCCGTTTTCTAGTACATAAGCGTGGTCAGATATTTTAAGAGCCGCATAAGCATTTTGTTCAACTAAGAGTATGGTGATACCTTCTTTTTTTAGTCGCACGATAGTTTCAAATACTTCGCCAACTATTTTAGGTGCAAGTCCTAAAGATGGCTCATCAAGCATCAAAAGTTTAGGCTCTCCCATCAGTGCACGTGAAATAGCGAGCATCTGTTGTTCCCCACCACTTAAAGTTCCTGCCATTTGATTTCGTTTTTGTTTGATGCGAGGAAAAAGTTCATACATAGCATCTCTTAAATGTTCATAATTTTCATCATTATTAAACGCACCCATTCGAAGATTTTCCTCTACACTTAGATTGATGAAGATTTTTCGTCCTTCTGGAACAAGTCCTAGTCCGTGTTGAACTAGAGTATGGGTTTTGTGTTTATCGGTGTGATAACCTGTAAACTTAACTTCACCTGTCTTTTTTACGCTATTTAAAAGCGCATTTAAAGTGGAGGTTTTTCCAGCACCATTTGAGCCAATGAGTGAAACGATGCTTCCTTCTTCAACTTCAAAGTCTATACCTTTGACTGCTTCTATCAACCCATAATATACATGTAAATTTTTAACTGAAATCATTTATAAAATCTCCTAAATATGCCGTGATAACCTCTTCATTTTGTATAGCTTCGCTTGGAATTCCCTCAAATATTACTTTTCCATAGTCAAGTACTAAAACCTTATCGCAAAGTTCGTTTACGAAAGGCATATCGTGCTCGATTAGCAGTATTGTTAAGTCAAAATCATCTCTTGTTTTTGTGATAATATCAGCAAGCTCTTTTGTTTCTGCTGGATTCATGCCAGCTGCTGGCTCGTCTAATAAAAGCATTTCTGGATTTGTTGCTAGTGCACGTGCTATTTCTACTTTTCGTTGTTGTCCATAACTTAAATCTGTAGCTAAGTCATCTTTGTGTTTTGTTAGATCAAAATAGTCCAAAATCTCTATAGCTTTTTGCTTAATACGTTTTTCTTCTGAGAAAAATCGAGGTAGTCTTGTAATGGTTTCTAAAAAGCTATATTGAAGTTGAAAATCAAAGCCTATTAGCACATTTTCAAGTACAGTCATAGACTTAAAAAGTCTTATATTTTGAAAAGTTCTTGCGATACCTTTTTGCACTATATGGTGAGGTTTTAATCCCGTAATGCTGCGATTTCTAAATATTACTTCACCCTCAGTTGCTTCATAGTTTCCAGTAATAATGTTAAAAAGGGTCGTTTTTCCGGCGCCATTTGGTCCAATAATGCCATATATATCTTTTGGTTTTACACTAAAAGAGGTATTTGATATGGCAATAACTCCGCCAAATGATTTTGTTAGGTTTTTAACTTCTAATATCATTTACTTTTACCTCCCCTTTTAAATACATCTTTAAGCTCTCTTTTGCCCATAATACCCTCTCTTGCAAAAAGCATAACAAATATAAGAATAAGAGAAAATACAACCATTCTAAGTCCTGGAAGAGCTGGAGTATGGTAGCCAAAAATATTCATACTTTCGTCTAAGAATCTCAACCATTCACTTCCACCTATAACTAAAATAGCTCCTATAACAGCCCCTGTTGTACTTCCTAATCCGCCTAGAACGATAATGATAAGAAGCTGGAATGTGAGTAAGAATGTGAATTGATCTGGAGATGTACTTGTAAGTAAACACGCAAGTAATGCTCCGCCGATTCCTTCAAAAAACGCACTTGTACAAAACGCTAAAGTTTTTGCTTTAAAAGTGTTTACTCCCATAGCAATAGCTGCGTCTTCATCATCTCGAACAGCTTTCATGGCACGTCCATATTTTGAATATACTATATTTAAGATTATAACAACAGTAGCTACCGCTATGCCACCAGTCCAGTATATATTTGCAAGTTGTGGTATTTCGCTAAGACCTAAAGAGCCGTTTGTTATAGATGGGTTATTTATGGCTAATATTCTTATGATAAAACCAAATCCCAACGTTACGATGGCTAGATAATCTCCACGCACTCTAAAAACCGGAATAGATAAAATAAGTGCTAAAAATGCAGAAAGCAGTCCAGAAAGAAAAAGTACTACAAAAAAGTTTGTATAGTGAAGCCCCAATACAAAAGAAGATGGATCTACTATATCGTATTGGTAAACTTTTGCATCGGCATCTAAAAGTAAAAGTGCCGCAACATAAGAGCCTATGGCAACAAAACCGTTTGGCTCAAGTGAGAACTGTCCTGTAACGCCGTTTATAAGGTTGTAACTTACTGCTAATATAATAAAAATAGCAATATTGTTCAATATATGAATTGAGTATTCGTCAAAATTTTTATCTGCTATAAATATAAAAGCTAGTGCTATTATGATAAAGAGTAGATTTGTTGTTCTTTTTTTATACATGTAATTCTCCTTAAAATCTACTTTTTTCAAAGTCTTGATCCATAAGGCCAGTTGGCTTAAATAGCAAGACTAAAATTAAAAAAACAAAGGCAAACGCATCTTTGTAGCCACCAAGGTCAGGGTAAAAAGCAACGGCAACAACTTCAGTAAAGCCGATAATAAATCCACCAAGTACCGCACCAGCAACGCTTCCAATACCTCCAACAACAGCAGCAGCAAAAGCTTTTAGACCTATTAAAACTCCCATCATTGGATCAACTGCGGGATAATTTAATGCCCAAAATATGCCTCCAACCGCAGCCAAAGCAGAGCCAAGTCCAAATATGATAGAGATAATACGATTTGAATCTATGCCCATCAGGCTAACTGTTTTTATATCAAATGCTAAGGCTCGTATAGCCATACCATATTTTGTTCTATAAAGAATATACAAAATAACACCAAGCAATATGAGAGTAACGATAGGCACTAAAAGTGCAGCCATTGAAAATACTAAATCCCCAACACGTATAAGTTGCTCCATGTATTCTGGAACAGGAAAAGGTCTTGGCACTCCACCAGCTAAAATATTAAACATATTTTCTAAAAAGAAACTAACACCAATCGCGGTTATTAAAAGTGATATTTTTGGAGCTTCTCTTAAAGGTTTATAAGCCACTTTGTCGGTTAAAACTCCAAGAAGTGCTGCACCTATAACAGCAAATAAAGCTGCTACTGTAAAAGGTAAGTCCATAGTGGTAACTCCCATATATCCTAAGAAAGCACCAACCATCATGATATCTCCATGGGCAAAGTTTATAAGTCTAAGTACGCCGTAAACCATCGTATAACCGATAGCTATAAGAGCATACATACTACCCAAACTTACCCCATTTATCATCTGTTGCATAAATGTAGTAAATTCCATATATTCTCCACTAAAATTTTATATAAACATATATTCTATCTAAATTAGCTTATCGCATAATTAAATAATACGAAAGAAAAGTGCTAAAAGCACTGTACTTTTCGTGTTTTTATTTTAATATAACTAAACTTCACACATTTAAATCTATTTACATGTAGCAATAAAGAGTAATAATAAATTTTAAGTATATGAATTTAGATATTTTAAAAGTTACATGTAAAACTACATGTAACTTTTTTAACTGCTAAGGGTTTACAGTTGCTTTATATACAGATTTTTGATCTTGTATAACTTTTATAACCGCAGAACGTTTAGCATTTCCATTTTTATCAATATTCAATATACCAGAAACACCCTCAAAGCCTTTTGTAGATTTTATCTTTTCGTTTACACACTTGCTATCAGTTGGGTCTTCGCAACTATTCATAGCATTAATCATAACATAGTATGAATCCGCACCAAGAGCTGCAAATGAGTTAAGTTCTTTTTTGCCTGTCTCTTTTGAATAAGCCGCTATAAAATCTTTTGACATTTTTGTTGGAGGCTCTGTGTAGTCGAAAAAGTCTGTAAACATGTATCCTTCAACCGCTTTTCCACCAAGTTTTATAAAAGTGCTATTTGCAACTCCATCTCCTGAAAACATCGGCTTATTAAGCCCTATCTCTTTTGCTTGACGCGCTATCATAGATGCTTCTGGGTGATACATTGGTAAAAATATAAATTCTGGATTTAAGCTCTTAATCTGAGATACAACTGCTTTAAAATCCTTATCTCCTGAAGTTACATTGATAGTTTTTAAAACTTTTCCACCATTTTTCTTAAAAGTCTTTTTAAAAGCTTTTGCAAGTCCTAAAGAGTAAACTTGAGCTTGGTCAGCTATAACAACAGCCGTTTTTAGATTTAAATCTTTTAATGCGTAATTGGCAACAACAGCTCCTTGGAATGAATCCATAAAACAAACTCTGTTTGCATATTTTTTCTTCATAGTTAGCTTATCACTTGTTGCAACTGAAGCGATAACAGGAACTTCTTTTTTCTCTGCTAAAGATATAACTTGGGCCGTGTTTGTACTTGTTAGCGCGCCAAGGATACCAACTACTTTGTCGTTTGAAATAAGTCTTGTTGTTGCAGTTGCAGTTTCAACTTTATCGCCTTTATTATCTACCAATACAACTTTTACAGTGTCGCCATTTTTAAGTTTTGGTTGCAATTTGTTTGCTAATTCAACTCCGCTAAAACATGTTTGACCATAAGCCGCAAGTGGACCAGTCATAGGCATAACTGCACCTATTTTTATCTCTTTTGCTACCAAACAAGAACTTGCCAACAAACTAGCGCTTAATACTAATGAAAGTTTTTTCATTTTTTCTCCTTTTGATTTTTATTACACGATTATACATAAATATTTGAAAAAAGATAAAAAAATATGAAAATTATATGAAAATATAGATGAAAGTGTTACAAAAGATTACATGTAAGGCATGAAACCCTTACATGTAATATAATATTTATGGTTTTACTATAGCTTTAAAAGTTGGTTTTTGCTCTTTTATTACTTTTATAACTGCTGAACGTTTAGCGTTTCCGTTTTTATTCATATCTATTATACCCGAAACACCTTCATAGCCTTTTGTAGCTTTGATTTGTTTGTTGATACAAACGCTATTGGTCGGATTTGGGCATCTGTTCATAGCGTCTATTAAAACAAAGTAAGCATCAGCGCCAAGAGCAGTAAAAGAGTTTACGCCCTCTTTACCTTTTTCTTTTTGATATTTATTGATAAAATCGCTTGATAGTTTTGTTGGAGGCACTGTATAGTCAAAAGTATCTGTGTACATAAAACCTTCAACTGCCTTTTTTCCTAATTCTATAAAAGTTGGATTTCCAACTCCATCGCCTGCAAACATAGGCTTATCTAGTCCTATGTCATGCGCCTGACGTGCTATCATAGCGGCTTCTGGATGATAAATAGGCAAGAAAATAAAATCAGGATTTAATGCTTTTACTTGTGAAACTACTGCTTTGAAATCCTTGTCGCCTGAGTTTATGCTAATTTTTTTGAGTATTTTTCCACCCATTTTTGTATATGTTTTTTTAAAAACTTTTGCAAGACCTAGTGAATATACTTGAGCTTGATCGGTTATTATAACAGCATTTTTATAACCTTTATCTTTGGCGTATTTGGCTATAACTTCCCCTTGAAAAGAGTCTGTAAAGCATACTCTGTTTGCAAATTTTTTTCTCATTACAAGTTTATCACTAGTAGCTGCGGGAGCGATAACAGGAACTTGTTTTTTTTCTGCAACTGACATAACTTGAGCCGTATTTGTACTAGTCATCGCACCTATTATGGCTACAACTCTATCTTTTGTAAGTAGTCTTGTTGTCGAAGTAGCAGTTTCAACTTTATCACCTTTGTTATCAACCAATACTATCTTTATAGTGTCGCCATTTTTAAGTTTTGGTTGCATTTTGTTTGCAAGCTCAACTCCATCATAAGCATTTTGTCCATAGGCTGCGATAGCACCAGTCATAGGCATCACTGCGCCAACTTTTATCTCCATCGCAACAGATGCACTAGATGCTAGTAGAGCAAAGCTTAGTAGTAGATTTGTTTTTTTCATATATTCTCCTTTTATTTTAAATATGTTCCTTGAACACCTTGTTTGTTGCCAACTTCGTCCTCTTTTTCGTTTAGTGGCGATAGAGCTTCTTTTTTAGAGTGAGATAGACTATATATGTAAGCTGATACCGAAGCCATCTCTCGTGTCGTCATAGTTTTAGCTTGTTGGCGCATTATCATTCTTGTAGTGTCTCCATATTGCGAATCAGTTTTATAGTAAAAAAGTGAGTTATAAAGCTCTTTTTTTGTTAATGTATTAAGAACTCTAGCGTTTGGATAATAGCTCTTATCTGCTAGTTTCCCATGACACCTATAGCAAGTCCTATCGTAAAGTCTTTTTCCAAAATTTATATCTCCACTTAAGTCATCGCTATTTAAAAATGAATCCAATAAAGATGATCTTTGGTTATTGTATCCTGAGTTATTGTAGTAGTCTGGTTTTTCTTCTTGTATCTCAATCTTTCCCTCTTTCTCATGTTTTTTTAAAAGCTGCTTTAACTCCTTTGCAAACTCTCCTTTAGCTTTGAAAACATAGGTTTTTTCTTCGCTAAAACCAAAAACTGTTAATAAAAGAATAGCTAAAAATATTCTTGACATTTGACTTCCTTAAAATTAAAATTTTGATTATTGTATCAAAAAAATCTTTATATAAGGCTTTTTATGCTTGAGATGTTGTTATGGCAAAATAGTTTACATGTAAAATATATAGTTTTACAGTTTGCTTTAATGTGGATGTAAATATTTTGGATTAAAATATTTACATGTAAAAGTTGAAAATTTAAAAAATTTGAAAAATATCATAAAAAGTCTTGACAAAAATATTTTTTTTTCGTATAATTCCACCCTTATTTTAAAAAATATTTGACTCGTTAGCTCAGCCGGTAGAGCATCTCCCTTTTAAGGAGGTGGCCGTTGGTTCGAATCCAACACGGGTCACCACTATTTTTTTAAATAATGGTCGCTTAGCTCAGTTGGTAGAGCGCCACCCTTACAAGGTGGATGTCACAAGTTCGAGTCTTGTAGCGACCACCATTTTTATTGGTGCGGCGGTAGTT
>PDWI01001037.1_pt1 | contig 45068 bp, 40 predicted proteins | sample 1430891 | NCBI WGS metagenome assembly PDWI01 (sample SAMN01162508, study PRJNA174530) | Oral metagenome, whole genome shotgun sequencing project. | biome: Marine environment; feature: Marine mammal; material: Swab sample of the gingival sulcus; isolation source: swab sample of gingival sulcus...
CCTGACAGCAAAAACGCCATTCCGCCACTGTATTTGCTCAATGGTAACGGGGTAATGAATGCCTTTGCGGCTAAATGTGCCTTGTATGAAAAATATGTAGTACTGCATAGTGATATTGTCGATATTGCCTATGTTCACGGTAATTTTGGGGCATTGAAATTTGTTTTGGCACATGAGTTAGGGCATGTCAAATGCGAGCATATCAATCTTCGTCGTTTAATTTGTGCGCCGATCATGACCGTTTTATTCTTAAATAAATCATTAACCCGCGCCCAGGAATATACCGCTGACAGAGTGGCTTGCTATTATGCACCTGATGAAGTAATGGGTATGTTGTACTTATTCGCAGGTAAAAATTTAGGTAAGCGCGTTAATATTGAAGAATATTTCAAAACCATTGAAAAATACGAAAATGACTTATGGTTGAGAATAGTTAATTTCAGAAGTGACCACGCTGTCGGCTATCGCCGAATGCGAGCCTTACGAGATACGCAAACCAAGGGTTGGGACATTCATGGAAAAATGCTGTAGGAATCATTTTACAGCGAAAATTTACCACCAAGTAGCTTACTTACTGTGGCGTAATCCCTGTCGATGTCAGTAATGACTCGGAGGGATTTCGCACAATATGTCTACACCGTAAGAAGTTGCGCCGCTATTATTAATGCCTGCGGTTGCGAGTCGGCTATCGTCGATAGTCTTCGTGTCAATTGGTCTGTCTACTGACATTTATGGCATCCAAAAATGAGTCACTACAAGGACAGACACGGGGCTGGCCACAATCACCTGCCCTTTTTCGCGTTTGCAAAAGCCTCAGCAAAGGCACTGTTCATCGGGGAAGCATTTCCACCTGAGCCTGCGGATTGTCCGCGTTTATTCGCCGCCGTATTTCTCTTGCCAGCGTGATCGTTCTTTTGTGACGAGTGATGACGTTGGCCTTGTTGTTTCTGAGTCAGCGCGGCAGGCTCCAGAGGATCATCCAGGCGCAAACTCAATGCAATACGCTTGCGTGCCTGATCCACTTCCATGACCTTCACTTTAACAATTTCACCGGCTTTCACGACCTCGTGTGGGTCTTTAATAAATTTATCCGACATCGCTGAGATATGCACCAAACCGTCTTGATGCACCCCAATATCCACAAAGGCGCCAAAGTGCGTCACGTTACTCACTGTGCCTTCCAGAATCATTCCGGGCGTTAGGTCAGCCACTTTCTCAACGCCTTCCTTAAAAGTGGCCGTTTTAAATTCAGGGCGCGGGTCACGGCCCGGTTTATCCAGTTCAGAAATAATATCTGTCACCGTTGGCAAGCCGAATGTCTCATCAATATACTTTTCGGGCTGAAGCCTTGATAAAGCCTGTTTGTTACCCAGTAACTGCTTAATATCGCAGTCCAAATCTGCCAGCATACGCTGCACCACAGAATAGGACTCAGGGTGTACCGCTGATGCATCCAGTGGGTTTTCTGAATGACGAATCCGAATAAAACCAGCCGCTTGCTCAAAGGCTTTTTCGCCTAGGCGAGGGACTTTTTTCAACTGCTTGCGGTTGGTAAATGCACCATTTTCGTCACGATAAGCCACGATATTTTGTGCGATTGTTTTATTCAAACCTGCCACATGGCTCAACACTTCCGCCGAGGCCGTATTGGCTTCAACGCCCACCGAATTCACGCAGTCCTCAACCACGGAGTCCAGACTTTTGGCTAACTGCGTTTGATTTACATCGTGTTGATACTGCCCCACGCCAATGGATTTTGGATCAATTTTCACCAGTTCAGCCAATGGGTCTTGCAGACGACGCGCAATCGAGATTGCCCCACGCACGGTTACATCCAGATCAGGAAATTCCGCAGCAGCGATTTCTGATGCAGAATACACTGAGGCACCTGCCTCACTCACCATGACTTTTTGCAACGCCAATTCGGGGTGCTTCTTTATCAAGTCAGCGCATAACCGATCGGTTTCGCGCGAGGCCGTACCATTGCCAATCGCCAGCAAGTTCACATTGTACTTTGCCGCCATTTTAGCCAGTATCGCAATGGATTCATCCCATTGATTTCGTGGCTGGTGCGGGAAAATTGCCACAGAATCCAGATACTTGCCGGTGTGGTCAACCACTGCCACTTTCACTCCCGTTCGCAAGCCGGGGTCGAGCCCCATGGTTGACTTTTGCCCCGCTGGTGCTGCCAATAGTAAATCTTTCAGATTCTTACCAAAGACGTTAATTGCCTCTGCTTCTGCCGTTTGACGAAGCTCTGACAACAGCTCAGTTTCAAGCTTTAGCTGGAGTTTGATTTTCCATGTCCAGCGAACTACCTCATTAAGCCAGTCATCGGCACGACGACCCTGTGGTCGAATCCCATTGTGCTGTGCAATTTTAAACTCACAAGGATGCGTCGCCGAGTCATCGTCTGGTGCATCGACCTTGAGTTGTAAGAAACCTTCGTTGCGGCCACGCAGCATGGCAAGCACTCGATGTGATGGTACTTTTTTCAACTGATCGGTATTATCAAAATAATCACTGAATTTGGCCGCTTCCGCCTCCTTACCCGACACTACCGTGGACTTCAGTTCGCCTCGCTCACTCATAAATTCACGCAGCTCGCCTAGCAAATCAGCGTCTTCAGCAAAGCGCTCCATCAGGATATATTTGGCGCCATCTAATACGCCCTTCGCGGTCTCAAAAGCCTGTTTAAAATCGGCCGCATCATTCAGGTATTTTAGCGCTTCTGTTTCAGGATCAAGGTTCGGGTCTGCCAGCAGCGCATTCGCCAGTGGCTCAATGCCCGCTTCAATGGCAATCTGCCCTTTGGTACGGCGTTTTTTCTTAAATGGCAGATACAAATCTTCCAGACGCGTTTTATTATCCGCTTGCAAAATCTCCTGCTTTAACTCAGGCGTCAGTTTGCCCTGCTCATCAATCAATTTAATAATCGCTTCACGGCGCGTATCCAGTTCTCGCAAATACCCCAGACGTTCCTCCAGTGTACGCATTTGCCCATCATCCAAACCACCGGTAACTTCTTTGCGATACCGGGAAATAAAAGGTACTGTAGCCCCTTCATCTAACAGCTCAATGGCCGCGGTGATCTGTTGAGCCTTAACATTCAGTTCATTAGCAATACGTTCAGCGATAGCAATCATATGTCTATTTTTATCATGATTTTAAAGCGTCGCATTATGATCAATTAAACGCAGTGATTAAAGGGCTTTTATGCAACTTGGTACTCTGACTCTTTCCCTCCTAGACGTTGCAGCATTAATCTGGTTTTTCGTCTGCTCGGCTGGCTACAACTATTATGCCAATACCCATCCCGACTCCTTGGCAATAACCATGCGAGGATGGCGCGAAAAATGGTCACTCTCCATGTTGCAACGGGATAACCGGATCGTCGATACACAGGTCATCACCGGCCTTAACAACGTGGCGACCTTTTTTTGTTCAACATCAATCTTTATTACTGCTGGTCTGTTTGCGGCAATGGGGGCATCGGAACAGATTGTTAGTATTATTAATCAGCTCTCATTTTTGCAGTCCACCAATATCACCACGGTGGAGCTTAAACTGGGGTTGCTGATTATTATTTTTATCTATTCATTTTTTAAGTTTGGCTGGGCCATTAAGCAGCACTCTTACAGTGCCGTTGTGCTGGCCGCTGTTCCTCCTACAGAGTCAACAAACCCTGAAAGGGACACGGAGCTTGCAAAATTAATGGGGAAATTAAGTAATCTGGGAGATCAGCATTTTAGTGATGGCATTCGGGCGTATTATTTTGCACTGGCGACAATAAGCTGGTTCGTTCATCCGCTGGTTTATATCGGTGTCTTAGTGTGGGTTGTGATGGTACTGCACCGACGTGACTTCCGGTCAAAGCTATTGAAGCATTTGACCGAAACCACTTAGCCACGACCGTAATTTAATTTGGCTTTGGCGGGGATGGTGGCTCGCTATCTGACTCGCCAGTGATAATGTCAGCACCGTACTCATCGGCATTATCTATCTCGCCATCCTGATCAGCCATCTCGGCGCTGTCTTGCGCCTCTGTCAACGGCGCCAGTTCAGAAGCCGCTTGGTCAGCACCTGGTTTGATCTCACGTTGCAACATTTTGGTAAAGTCCTTAATGCCACTGCCATTTAAGCCCACTTCATTCAGCAGGGACTCAACCATTGGTGCTTGCGCCCGATAACGTAGTGCACTGTCCACGACTTGATCTGCCAAACTGCCACCGCCACTAGCAGGCTGATCACCGCCCCCACCAGCGCCACTCACGCTACCACGGCTGACCACATTCGAGAAGCCGTCCACCTGCATAATTTTAATGCCGTCAATGTTCTCCAGCGGCTTCACACTCTCACGAATAATATCCGGCAGTTGCTGCACAATTTTAGCCTTCACCTGCATGTCGATCTGCTTTTTGGACAATTCATTCGCCGCTTTATTCAGGGCTGTTTTACCCGCTGCTTCGACCGCCAGCCGAACCTTCGCAGCCTCTGCTTCACGTATTTCAGCATCCGCATGGGCCGCAGCAAAAATACGCTGACGATCTGCCTCTTTTTCCGCACTGATCACTTCGACCAAGCGATTCCGATCTGCCTGTGCTTTCTCCTGCGCGGTAATAATTCCCTCTTTCTTCGCAGCCGCAGCCGCCTTGGCTTCATCCGTAACAATCCAGTTTTCTGCAATCGACTTTTCCGCCTTGGCAATGGCCAGACTCTGCTGGCGACGCATTTCCTCTAAATCAATTTCCATCTGGATACGCGCTTCCTCGATCTTGCGGTCTGCATCAAACTCCATTTCAGCAATTCTCAATTTCTGTTGCTGGTCGGCAAAGACTTTCTGCTTTTCAAGCTCCAGTTGCTTGTTATGCGCATCCAAGTCGCCTTTTTTAATCGCCACCGTTTTGGCATTTTCAACTTCATTTTGCCTTTTTTCGTTATCCGCGATTCGTTCCATAACGAAGGTACGACCCTGCACATCGAAAGCGTTTTCACTGTCAAAGTAGTCAAGACTGGCCTGATTCAGTCGGGTCAACGCGACCGATTCCAGCATCAAACCCATTTTCGCCAAATCGACCTTTACCCCTTCCTCAACATTGTGACCAAACTCTTTACGCTTATCATTCATTTCCTCCATATCCATCAATACGGCGGCTCCACGTAGCGCATCGTCACAACGACCTTCTACCTGCTTTTCCAGAGCTTTATGATCCATGGTCTTTGAACCCAAGGTCTGCGCGGCACGGGAAATAGATTCCTGGGTTGGCTCAACTCGTAGGAAGAACTCAGAGTTTACATCGATTTTCAGCCGGTCGCGGGTTCGCAATGCCTTCTCATCACTACGATCAATGACAATTTTCAGTGTCTTCATATTGACTTCGATCTTGTCATGCAACACCGGAAACACAAAGCCGCCACGATCCATAAACACTTTTTCGCCACCAAAACCCGTCCGAACAAAGGCGGTTTCTTTGGTCGAGCGGGTATAAAAGGCCACAAATACCGCTGCCAGTAATAACAACACCAGCACTACAATGCCAATCGCAAAAGGAAAACTCATGAATACACTTCCAGAATAATGATCATCACTCAACTCAGATAATTTTTAACCAAAACCTTGAGTATCAGTCAGTTGAGCAGTCTAGCACAGTCATTATGTGACGCGACAAAGATATTCGTTGGACTATTTTTTTGCGTTTGCCGCATCGTCCCGTGCGCGCAACGCATTAAGCTTTTCACGAATTTTGATTTCCAGGCCACGCGCTACTGGCTCATAGTAACGCCGCTCTGCCAACGGTTCAGGCAGGTAAGTCTCCCCGGCTGCGTAGGCACCTTCTTCGTTATGTGCATACCGATAGCCTTCACCAAAGCCCATACCCTTCATTAACTTGGTTGGGGCATTTCGTAAGTGTATGGGGACTTCATGGCTACCGGACATACCAGCATCACTTAATGCCTGATTGTATGCGGTATAGGCCGCATTGCTTTTCGGTGCTACGGCTAAGTATAAAACGGCCTGTGCCAATGCCAACTCACCTTCCGGGCTGCCCAGGCGATCATAGGCACTCCATGCATCCAGACACAAAGTCAATGCCCGTGGATCTGCATTGCCTATTTCCTCGCTGGCCATACGCACAATGCGCCGCGCCACATAATGTGGATCACAGCCTGCATCAATCATTCGACAAAACCAGTAAAGCGCACCATCTGGGCTACTCCCGCGCACAGACTTATGTAACGCGGAAATTTGCTCGTAAAACACATCCCCTTTTTTATCAAAGCGATTGGTTTTTTCGTTGACCAACTCACGAATAACAGAGGCAGAAATAACGGGGCCAGCTTCACCCTGCTGAGTCTCCGCAAGATCCGCCGCAATTTCCAACCAGTTCAATGCACGCCTGGCATCACCATCTGCGGCATCGGCCATATTTTCAATCACCGAGTCGACCACTTGCAGGTTCATCAGCCCCAAGCCGTTTTCCTTATCATCCAGCGCTCTACGAATAACTGACTGGATATCTTCGCGATCAAGCGGGCGTAACACATAAGTACGCACACGCGAAAGTAAGGCGTTGTTTAACTCAAAGGAAGGGTTTTCGGTGGTGGCACCAATAAACACAAAAGTGCCATCTTCAATGTGCGGCAGAAAGGCATCTTGCTGCGCCTTATTAAAGCGGTGTACCTCGTCCACAAAAAGTACTGAGGCGCGTTGAGTCAGCTCATAATGTTGCCGTGCTTGCTCAACGGCAAGGCGAATATCCTTCACACCGGAAAGTACTGCCGAGATTGTCTGAAATGCAGCGCCGCTGTAGTTGGCGATCAAACGTGCCAAGGTTGTTTTTCCCGTTCCCGGCGGCCCCCAAAACAACATGGAATGCAGACGATCCTGATCTATCGCAGCTCGCAGTGGCTTACCTTTCGCCAACAAGTGAGATTGGCCAGCGTAATCATCCAGGGTTGTCGGACGCATACGGTCAGCAAGTGGCTGAACGGGTGAATTCATACCTTATTCCGCAACATTAGCTCGCCATTTGTTCATGATGTGGCAAAACAGATCGGCGGTTTTTTCAGCGTCATACACAGCGGAATGTGCCTCATTGGTATCCCACTCAAAACCTGCTTTTTTTACCGAGCGCGCTAACACGGTTTGCTGAAATGCCATTGCCGACAATGTTACGGTGTCAAACGTACTGAAAGGATGGAAAGGATTACGCTTTTGGCCCAAACGCTCAACCGCCGCATTCAAAAAGTTTAAATCGAACGCGGCATTGTGCCCCACCAGAACAGCACGATTGCACTCGTTGAGTTTGATCTCTTGGCGAACCGCCTTAAACATCTCATTAATGGCTCGGCCTTCATCCACTGCAATCTGCTGACGAAATGGCTGATACGGGTCAATGCCATTCACTTCCAACGATTTTGGATCAAGGTTTGCACCTTCAAAGGGCGCAATATGCCAGCTCAGTGTTTTCAGCCGATGCAGATCGCCCTGTTCATCCCGACGAATCAACACGGCCGCCATTTCGAGTAAGGCATCTGTTTTGTGGTTAAAACCACCTGTTTCAAGGTCAATGACCACCGGCAAAAAGCCTCTGAAACGTCCTCCGAGAGGATAAATTTGGGATTCTTCAGTCATCCAGCAAGCTTACCGTAATGAATACTAAATTGACATGCTCAATGATGGGAAACAACAGCCAAAACCCGTGCTAAAAACAAGTTACATTCGTAACCAGTTGTTTTATTTATTGAATTTGTTTTAGTGAGTTTTAACTATTCAAATAATTAAATCGCTGTTATGCTTGCGCCCAATAACACTCAGAGGAGACTGGATTATGCCGATCAATAAGCCCGAAACGGATATTGACCCGCAGGAAACGATGGACTGGACAGAGTCCATCGAGGCCATCATTGAAACAGAAGGCTTGCAACGTGCTCATTTCATTATAGAAAAATTAATCGCAACCGCACGAGTAAATGGTGCCAACCTTCCTTATTCATCCAACACCGCCTACATCAATACCATCCCGCCACATCTTGAAGAACCCATTCCCGGCGATCAGGGGCTGGAAAGCAGGATTCGCGCGTATATTCGCTGGAATGCCGCAGCAATGGTGGTTCGGGCTAATCGTGCAAGCTCCGAGCTAGGCGGGCATATCGCTTCGTTTGCCTCCTCTGCCACACTATATGATGTGGGCTTTAACCATTTTTGGCACGCGCCATCACCAGAACACGGGGGGGATCTGGTTTTCTATCAGGGGCACATCACACCGGGGATTTATGCCCGCTCCTTTTTGGAGGGCCGCCTGAGCGAAGAACAACTCGACAAATTCCGCCAGGAAAGTAATGGTGGTGGTTTGTCTTCTTATCCTCACCCGTGGTTAATGCCTGATTACTGGCAGTTCCCAACCGTATCAATGGGGCTGGGGCCGATTCAGTCCATTTATCAAGCACGCTTTATGCGCTACCTGCAGCTGCGTAATCTGGCTGACACCAAAGACCGTCGTGTCTGGGGTTTCCTTGGTGATGGTGAAGTGGATGAGCCAGAGTCGCTCGGTGCCATCTCGTTGGCAGGCCGTGAGCAACTGGATAACCTGACCTGGGTTATCAATTGTAACCTGCAGCGCCTTGACGGCCCAGTTCGGGGTAATGGCAAGATTGTTCAGGAGCTGGAAGCGGTTTTCCGGGGTGCTGGCTGGAATGTCATTAAAGTCATGTGGGGCTCTTATTGGGACCCACTACTGGCGAAGGACAAAGATGGCATCTTGCAGCGCCGTATGTTGGAAGTGGTAGACGGAGAGTTCCAGAACTACAAGGCAAAAGACGGAGCTTATGTGCGCGAGCACTTCTTCGGCGCTTCACCGGAGTTAAAGGCGATGGTTTCCAAGATGACCGACGAGGACATTTGGCGACTGAATCGTGGTGGGCATGATCCGCATAAGGTGTTTGCAGCTTATCATGCAGCCGTTAACCATAAAGGCCAGCCGACCGTTATTCTGGCGCACACAGTAAAAGGCTACGGCATGGGTGCGGCAGGTCAGGGACAAAACCGCACGCACAGCCAGAAAAAGCTGAATGAAGAAGAGATGATCAGCTTCGCCAAGCGCTTCAATATCCCCATCAGCGAGGAGGATGCTGCACAAGCGAAGTATTACCTGCCGCCAGAAGATAGTGAAGAAATTCAGTACATGAAGGCCCGCCGTAAGGAGTTGGGTGGTTCGATTCCTGTGCGCAATACTATGGCTGCGCCGTTAAGCATTCCGTCGGTGGATGTGTTTGAGCCATTGCTAAAAAGCTCAGGCGACCGCGAAATGTCAACCACGATGGCATTTGTTCGCATACTGACCATATTGACGCGTGACAAAAAGCTGGGCAAGCACATCGTTCCTATCGTTCCTGATGAAGCGCGTACTTTTGGTATGGAAGGAATGTTCCGTCAATTAGGTATTCACTCATCTGTTGGCCAGCTCTATGAACCACAGGACAGAGATCAGGTGATGTTCTATAAAGAGGACAAGTCTGGTCAGATTCTGGAAGAAGGAATCAACGAAGCAGGAGCCATGTCATCATGGATTGCAGCGGCGACTTCTTACAGTGCCCACGGTGTCAACATGGTGCCGTTTTACATTTACTACTCTATTTTTGGCTTCCAGCGCATTGGTGATCTGGCTTGGGCAGCGGGTGACTGTCGTTCGCGTGGCTTCCTGATTGGCGCAACGGCTGGGCGCACAACTCTGGCTGGTGAAGGTTTGCAGCACCAGGATGGACATGGCATGGTGCAGGCTGCGCTGATTCCAAACTGTGTCAGCTATGACCCGACCTATGCTTATGAGATGGCGGTCATTGTGCATGACGGTCTGCGACGCATGTATGTTGATCAGGAAGATGTTTACTACTACATCACCGCCATGAATGAAAACTACCAGATGCCAGACATGCCAGAAGGTAGTGAAGAAGGTATTTTGAAAGGAATGTACCTGCTTCAAGGCGGCGGTAAGAAGAAAAAGAAAGTTCAGCTAATGGGTTCAGGTGCCATTTTGCGTGAAGTCATTGCAGCTGCCGAGATCCTGAATAATGAATGGGGTGTCGATGCGGATATCTGGAGCTGCACCAGCTTTAATGAGTTGGCGCGTGAGGCGCAGGATGTAGATCGCTGGAATCGCCTGCACCCTCTGGAAGACCAGAAAGTCCCCTATGTTTCACAACAACTAAAAGGTCATCGTGGCCCGGTTGTCGCCGCAACTGATTATATTCAGCAGTACCCTGAACAAATTCGCCCGTGGGTTTCAGCGCGCTACACCACGCTAGGTACCGATGGCTTCGGACGTAGTGACACACGTATAGAGTTACGCCGTCACTTCGAGGTAGATCGTTTTCATGTGGTCGTTGCAGCACTGAAGTCCTTAGCGGATGAAGGCAGCCTGCCTGCTGTGAAGGTCGCCGAGGCCATTAAGCAGTATGGCATTGACACCGAAAAAACCAACCCATTAAAAGCCTGAGGAGATAATTATGTCTGTTAAAAACATTATTGTGCCCGATATCGGCGATTTTGATGAGGTTGAGATCATTGAAGTATTGGTATCCGTTGGGGATCAGATTGCCGCTGAAGATTCGTTGATTACGGTTGAGTCTGATAAGGCTTCGATGGAAATTCCCAGCTCCGATAGTGGTGTCGTTAAAGACGTTGCGGTGAGCGTGGGCGATAAGGTCTCAAAAGGTAGCCTGATTCTGGTGATTGACGCGGATGCGGCGGCCCCTGAGCCTGCTGCAGAACCTGAGCCGGAGGCGGCTCCCCCGAAAGTTGAAGCACCAACCCCGGCTCCGCTAGAAGTCCCCGCAACACCTGCCGCCAAGGAAGCGCCAGCAGTTAGTGGCGTGCCCAAAGCTTCACCAACAGCCAAAATTGATGAAGTGGGCTTTAAGCGTGCCTATGCCAGTCCGTCGGTCAGACGTATCGCCAGAGAGTTAGGCGTTAATCTGGGTAAGGTTGTCGGAACTGGCCGCAAACAGCGCATCTTGAAAGAAGATGTGTTTGCCTATGTCAAGACAGCCATGACCACCGAGTCGGCCAAGCCTGCTACGGGTCATGCGTTAGGCATTGCCCCTATGCCGGAAATTGATTTCAGCCAGTGGGGAGGCGTGACAACCGAGCCATTGAGTAAAATCAATAAGTTAACAGGCGAATATTTGCATCGTAGCTGGGTGACTAAACCACACGTGACGCAGTTTGATGAAGCCGATATTACAGAAATGGAAATCTTCCGTAAGCAAATCGCCAAAGAGATGGAAAAGGAAGGGGTCAAGCTCACCCCCCTAGCCTTCATCATCAAGGCAGTTGTTGCCAGCATGAAGGCATTTCCACGTTTTAACAGCTCACTGGATGCTTCCGGCGAAAACCTGATAATGAAGCAGTATTTCCACATTGGCATTGCGGTGAACACGCCCGATGGCCTAGTAGTACCGGTTATCAAAGATGCTGACCAAAAATCACTACTTGAGCTATCGAATGAAATCAGGGAATACGCTGGCAAGGCACGTGACAAGAAACTCAAACCTGCGGAAATGCAAGGTGGCTGTTTTACCATCTCCAGTTTGGGTGGCGTTGGCGGCACCAGCTTTACACCAATTATCAATGGTACGGAAGTAGCCATTCTGGGCGTATCCAACACCAAGACTGCCCCACTTTGGGACGGTAATGAGTTCAAACCCCGCCAGATTCTTCCGGTTGCACTTTCCTACGATCACCGTGTCATTGACGGGGTTGCGGGCGCGCAATTTACAACTTACTTATGCCGCATGCTGAGCGATGTGCGTCGTTTACTGGTTTAGGAGCGTCTTATGAGTCAGGAAATTGAAGTAACAGTCCCGAATATCGGTGACTTTGATGGCGTGGAAATCATTGAGGTTTTGGTCGCAACAGGTGATGTGGTTGCAGCAGAAGACTCCCTGATCACGGTTGAGTCTGATAAAGCCTCAATGGAAATTCCCAGCTCTCATAGCGGCACTGTCACCAGCGTTGCCGTCAGCGTTGGCGACACTGTTTCAGAAGGCAGTCTGATCTTAACGCTTGAGGCTGAGGCTTCTTCCGCTTCCGCCGCACAGCCTGAAACAGCTGCACCAGAAACCAGCCCTGTGGAAGCGACTCCGGCAGAAGCTGCTTCCCCTGCGCCAACGGCTGCTACTTTTGACGGAGAGTCCGACCAACACGCCCAATTGGTGGTCTTAGGCTCCGGCCCCGGCGGATACACAGCCGCGTTTCGTGCCGCAGACCTTGGCCTGAATGTTATTCTGGTTGAGCGTTATGACAATATCGGTGGCGTTTGCCTCAATGTCGGTTGCATTCCCTCCAAAGCACTGCTTCACACAGCCGAGATCATTAATGAAGCCGCTGAGTTTGAGCATCAGGGGGTCACATTCTCCAAGCCCGAGATTGATCTGGATAAACTACGCGCCCACAAAGACGATGTTGTTGGCAAGCTCACTGGTGGTCTCAAAGGTTTAGCCAAACAACGCAAAGTCACGATTGTAAAGGGCTACGGTAAGTTTACATCGGCCAACACCCTGAGCGTTGAAGATGATCAAGGTGCCACACAGGTAATCAGTTTTGATCATTGCATCATCGCGGCAGGATCACGCGTGACGAAGCTACCGTTTATTCCCTGGAATGATCCGCGGGTGATTGACTCCACAGGCGCACTGGCACTTGCCGAAGTCCCCAAGAAAATGTTGGTTGTCGGTGGCGGCATTATCGGTCTGGAAATGGCGACAGTGTATGATGCACTAGGTGCTGATATTACCGTGGTGGAATTATCACCGGGCTTAATTCCGGGCGCAGATCGTGACTTGGTTCGTCCACTGGAAAAGCGCATTAAGGCGAAATACCAAAACATTTACCTGAATACCAAAGTAACTGCGATTGAGCCAACGGAAGAAGGCTTGCTTTGCCACTTTGAAGGTGCAAAAGCACCAGAGTCTGAAATGTTTGATCGGGTATTGGTCGCCATTGGTCGCAGCCCGAATGGCTTGCTGATTGATGCAGATAAAGCCGGTGTGCAGGTCGATCAGCATGGCTTCATTAGTGTCGATAAGCAGATGCGTACCAATGTTGATCACATTTTTGCTATTGGCGATATTGTGGGACAGCCCATGTTGGCGCATAAGGCAACTCACGAAGGCAAAGTGGCGGCTGAGGTCATCGCCGGACATAAAGCCTATTTTGACGCCCGCACTATTCCTTCCGTGGCTTACACGGATCCTGAAGTCGCGTGGATGGGGGAAACCGAAGACGCTTGTAAGCAAAAAGGCATTGCTTATACCAAGGGTGTTTTCCCGTGGGCCGCCAGCGGTCGCTCCTTGAGCCGTGGACGTAACGAGGGTATGACCAAAGTCTTGTTCGATAAAGAATCTGGTCATTTGATTGGTGCAGGTATAGTGGGCAATAATGCCGGTGAGCTGATTGCCGAGGCAGTATTGGCGCTGGAAATGAATGCGGATGCTCACGACATTGGGTTAACCATTCACCCACACCCAACGCTATCCGAGACATTAAACTTTGCGGCAGAAGTTGCTGAAGGTAGCTGTACGGATATTTACGCACCCAAGAAAAAGAGATAACCCCATGCGCTCGCCAGATGAGGTTGCAAATTTTGGGTATAGCAAAGTGATGGAGTCTCAACAGGCTGCCGCGTATGGTGACCTCAATACCAGGCAAGATAGCCCTGCGGGTAGTCTTGCCTGGTGCGTCACTTGCTGCATTCACCGGCTAGGCTTCTGCAACAGAACCGACCCATAGCGTCTAACATAATGACCACCGCCTTATTCAAATACTTCCCAAAGAATCATGACGGCAGGGACTTTGTTATCGGCGACCTGCACGGGATGTTCCCAACGCTTGAGGCGCTCATGGAATCTGTATCATTTGATAAGGCGGTTGATCGCCTGTTTTCAGTAGGCGATTTGATGGATCGTGGCCCTCAATCCGAGCGCATTTTACAGTTCATTGATGAACCGTGGTTTCATGCAATCCGGGGAAATCACGAACAGTTGTTGCTGCAATCCCTTGAATCTGACTCAATTCACCGAGCATGGACAGAGCGCGCCGGTGGCGCTTGGTGGCTGGCAGTCAGTGACTTGGATCGTGAAAAGATTCGGAGAAAAATTCAGGCATTGCCAATGGCTTTTGAAGTGTCAACTGACACAGGCGAAATTGGCATTGTACATGCGGATATTCCCATTGGATTATCGTGGCAGGCGTTCATTCAGGCACTACAACATGATGAAGAATTACAGCAACACGCACAATGGTCACGTACTCGGCATCGCTATATTATCGCCTCTGAAACCGTGCCCAAGGTAAGGGGCATTGATCTGCTGGTCGTGGGTCACTCGGTTGTGGATCAGCCACTCTTTACCGCCAACCTCTGCTACATTGACACAGGTGCGGCATACACTGACTACGGGATCGACTCAAAACTCACCATGTTACAAATCCACCCGACGCAAAACATCTACCAACTTGAAACCTCGTTGTAATCAGATTCTTTTGTAAACCTGCCCTGAACAACAAAGCACCGCGATACCCGATCACCCAGAGACCGAAGCTACACGGCGGCATTAGCCCGTCCCAGCCACCGGCTGAAACATTTTACTAATACGGTTTGACATAGAGTTTTGTTGAATCGAAATACGCTTCACTTCAGGGCGTTTAATAAAATCTGACAATGTGATCTCATTCAGGAAATCATAAAGCCTCAGGCTCAAGTCTTCCCATAGCTTATGGGTCATGCAGCGATCACCACCCTGACAGTCCTCCGCGCCTTGACATTGAGTGCTATCAATCGTCTCGTCAACCGCCTGAATAATATCCGCCACACTAATCCGATTTGACGGCTTGCCCAGTCGATAACCACCACCCGGCCCGCGCACCCCTTCGACCAAATTCGCTTTGCGTAATTTTGCAAACAGTTGTTCTAAATACGACAAGGAAATGCCCTGACAATTTGAAATCTCCGACAAGGTTACTGGGCCATTGCGATCATTGATGGCCAAATCCATCATTGCCGTCACTGCATATCGCCCTTTTGTAGAAAGCCTCATTTCAACATCTCCTATCTATTTCAAACAGATTTAGGCGGCTTGAGCCAACCTGATAATTCTTGAGTGAATTACTAGGTATTATAAATAACCAAGTAAGTTAGTCAATCTTTCTAAATAAACATTAATCCGCTAAATCAAGCTTAAAAGGAGTAGTTCTGTCGGCGTAGATACTTCATCCATTTAAATAAAAAGCGATTGGTACGCCAATGACAGAGTAATTGCGTGTCGGTACGCATCTGCCGCGTATCCATTTGTTTTCCCAATAACTTACAGCGGCGGCTGATAACATTGGCTTGTCGGGAGTCGTGATATATCTGAATGTGTAGATCAGGCCGTAACTCCGCACCATTTTCAAATGCGTAGGTCAGCACCAAAATAGTAGTGTGGCGGCTTTGTTCCAACACTTCCAACTTTAGTGGAATGCCTGTTGACTGCTGTGAAATGAGTACGCCACTAAGGCTTTGAATATCCCCGCAAAGCAAACGAAGTTGCATGTAGTTGATTTCATACATTTCCATGAGTGCAGCAAAAGAGCGCGGATGCGGTGGAAATATTGCTTGCTGAATGTTTTCAAGTAATTCTAGCTCGCGGCTTGTTGGTTTTTTTCTGAGATTAACTTGCATTCACGGTGATCTTTGTAAGAGAAAACGCGCATTCTAGCATTGCTCGCGCATTTTTTATGGCATCACGATAGTGATTCATCCTATCATCCCAGTATCAATGACAATGTTACACCCCGCCAAACGACAAAGAAAAATTCAAGGCTAAACATGATTTTTAAAACCACACCATTTTCCGACCAGAAGCCCGGTACATCCGGCCTGAGAAAGCAAGTTTCCCGCTTCCGCGAGCCGAATTACTTAGCAAATTTTATCCAATCTATTTTTAATTGCTTACCAGAGATTAAAGGCTCAACGTTGATACTGGGTGGGGATGGGCGCTATTTTAACCAAGAGGCCATCCAGATTATTATCAGCATGGCTGCGGCGAATCAGGTCGGTAAGTTGCTGATTGGCCAGTCTGGTATTTTATCCACACCCGCTATGTCGCACCTTATTCGTAAAAACAAGGCGCTGGGGGGCATTATCCTGTCAGCCAGCCATAATCCGGGTGGGCCAAGCGGCGATTTCGGCGTGAAGTACAATGCAGAAAATGGCAGTCCTGCACCACAATCCTTCACCGATGCTGTATTTGTAGCCAGTCAAGTCATTGAGTCATACCAGCAAGCTGAGAATGCGCCCGTTGACCTTGAACGCAAGGGCAGTACGCAAGTGCTGGATATGACGGTTGAGGTTATCGACGCTGTTTCTGATTATGCCGACCTCATGGCATCAATTTTTGATTTTGAAAAAATTCGAGCTTTAATCGCAAAACCAGACTTTAGTCTTTGCTTTGATGCCATGAATGCGGTGATCGGTCCTTATGCCACAGAAATATTGGAAAAGCGGCTGGGTGTTCCGGCTGAAAATATCATCCGCTGCAAACCATTAACAGACTTTGGTGGTGGTCATCCCGACCCCAACCTGGTCCATGCCAAGGAGCTGGTCAGTAAAATGTTTGCCGAGAATGCACCGACATTTGGTGCAGCATCAGACGGTGATGGCGACCGCAACATGATTCTGGGGGCAAACTGTTATGTGACACCCAGCGATAGCCTGGCCATTCTTGCCGCCAATGCGCACTTGGTTCCGGGGTATCAGTCCGGCATTGCTGGTGTTGCCCGCTCCATGCCAACGAGTCAGGCCGTTGACCGTGTGGCTGAAGCACTGTCGATAGAATGCTTTGAAACACCAACAGGCTGGAAATTTTTTGGCAATTTGCTGGATGAGGGGCGCATTACCCTGTGTGGTGAAGAAAGCTTCGGCACTGGCTCTGACCATGTACGTGAAAAAGATGGCTTATGGGCAGTGCTATTCTGGTTAAATATTTTGGCGGTTAAACAAAAAAGTGTGAGTGAGCTAGTGATGGCACACTGGCAGCAGTTTGGTCGTCATTATTACACTCGCCATGATTATGAGGGCATGGAAAGTAGTCATGCGGATGAGGTATTTAAATTACTGGAGTCTAAACTTGACGAGTCCAGCGGTAAAACTCTCCTTGGTCGTCGTATTAAAACTGCTGATAACTTCACTTACACGGACCCCGTTGATCATTCAGTTAGCACTAATCAAGGCATTCGCTTCTTATTTGAGGATGGTGCGCGAATCATTTTCAGAAAGTCAGGAACAGGAACCAGTGGTGCAACAATCCGCTTATATGTGGAGCACTTTGAGCCCGATCCAACACGCTTTGAACTGGACACGCAGGATGTATTGCAAGACTTGCTGAACATTGCTGAGGAGCTGTCTCAACTGTCGCATCTGACGGGGCGATCAAAAGCTGACGTCATCACCTAAACCCTGGCCGTCAGGCGTCATAAAACAAGCACCTAGCGGTTCTCTATCCGAATCAATCACAAAAACAACAAATCCCATCATTCTTATGAACACCTCGCTCAAATAGAAATCAGGCAGGACTACTCTGTACGGAAAAGACGACCGCTCAGCCGGAATCCAGACATTAAATCACTGTAATAACATTAAGATACCTCCATTGTACAAATCACATTGAAATATCACCCAGTGAAAAGGGGTTCCAAAAATATGAATACAACAATTAAATTATCGGTTTCAAGTGTACTGCTGGCCGGATTCATGACTGGCTGTAGTCAGCAACAATTTCACGCTGGTGGTCAACAAATGGCCGGTGGCTCTCAAGTAGCCGGTGGACAACAAGTCGCAGGCGGACAGCAAGTTGCCGGTGGTCAACAGGTCGCTGGTGGACAGCAAGTTGCCGGTGGTCAACAGGTCGCTGGTGGACAGCAAGTCGCGGGCGGTCAACAAGTCGCTGGTGGACAGCAAGTTGCAGGCGGTCAACAATCGGTTGGCGTAGACAGTCAAATCCAGAAGCGTGTGGTAACAACCACTCATTCTCATAATATGCTGCAGTCTCAGCAGCGGGTCTATATCCCCACTCCGGAAAAATACAAGAAGCCTCCTGTTGTCATGTTTAAACAGCCAAAGGTTGTCTCACAGACACCGGTTGTTCGTCAGGCACCCGTGGTACGCCCTACCCCAAGACCTGTCCACAGACCTAAGCAAGTACAGCATCCAAAGCCAATTTACAAGCCTAGACCAATACAGCGTCCAAAACCTGTTGTTCAGCATCGTGGTATTGGCCTGCCACCTGCCCAGCCGGGTCAGTGTTTTGCTAAGGTTAAAGAGCCAGCGAAGTTTAAGAATGTTATCAAGCGGGTACAGGTCAGCCCGGCAACCAGTAAGCGTGTGTTAGTTCGTGGCCCACAATACCGCTGGGTTAATAAACAGGTACTCGTTCGTCCGGCAACACACCGTTACCAGTATATTCCTGCCCAATACCGCACAATTACCAAGAAAGTATTGGTGAAACCGGCCCACTATAAGTGGGAGAAAGGAAAGCAAGGCCCGATTACACGCATTGACAATATGACCGGCGAAATTTTATGTCGCGTCAAGGTCCCTGCACAGTACCGCACCGTCACGCAAAAAGTCGTTGCGCGTCCTGCTCAACGCATCAAACGCAACGTACCTGCGGTTTATAAGACAGTGAAGCAAAAGCAACTCGTGTCGCCCGCTCAGTATAAAACCGTTAAAACTCCAGCGCGCTACGTCAATAAAAGCTATCGCACAAAAATCAGTGATATTCGCTACAAGTGGAAGCCCATTATTTGTAAGGCACCCTCTCCAGCTCATAAGCCAAAGAAGGTTGTCTATAAGCCTAAACACACACCTAAAATGAGTGCAGAGCAGCGCAGACTGAAAATGGAGTTTGACCACCAGCAAAAAATCTTAAAGCAACAATGGCTTCAACAGGAAGCACAGCGCAAACGTGAAGCTGCCGCAAAGCAGCAGCGAATTGCCAAGCAACGTCAGCAAGCACAATTGCAAAAGCACCGCCAGGCACTCGCTGCTCAAAAGCGTCGCAATGAACAACACAAAGCGAACCTGGAGCAGCAAAGTCGTACAGTGCAAGTGCATCAGCCATCACAGAACTATCAGCAACCCACTTATGCTAAACCAAAGCCAAAAGTGTCTCATGTTAGTCACATGGCTAAGCCACGTCAGGTAGCCCCCGCCACGGTTGCACCAAGCGTTAAAGCTAAACCAGTGATGCACAACACTGCTGCAACGACCGATAAAACGCCACTGACTCGTGCAAATGCGGTTTATCGCATTCAAAAAGCCCTGCAACAGCGTGGCTTTAACCCAGGCCCGATTGATGGCCGCCTGGGTCCCAGCACAGTTAAGGCATTGACCGCATTTCAAGAGACTCGGGGACTGAAAACCGGTACGTTAAACCGTGATACGCTAAAGGCACTTCATCTTATTTGATGAGATGAGAGTAGTCGTACGCCAACCAAGGACCCATCAATAAGATGGGTCTTTTTCATTTCCACTTTTCATTAGCTTGTATAAACCTTATGATTGAGACCATTCACCGTAAGGGCAGGTATAAGAAGAATGACAGTGGACAATGGGATTCTGCTTGGGAAAGGCGATCGTCAAGTTTATTTAGACCCGCGTTTTGCCAATCGGCATGGGTTAATCGCAGGAGCAACAGGTACAGGTAAAACAGTATCGCTACAAGTATTGGCCGAGGGCTTTTCCAAACTCGGTGTGCCGGTGTTTCTTTCCGATATTAAGGGCGACTTAAGTGGTATTACTCAGCCTGGCAAGCCTCACAAAAACATTGATGAGCGCATTGCTAAGATCGGCATTGAACACTATCAGGCGGAAGGCTTTCCCGTCGTCTTTTGGGATTTATTTGGACAACAAGGCCACCCTGTCAGAACAACGATCACCGATATGGGGCCGCTTCTGCTGTCGCGCCTCCTTGACTTGAATGATACCCAGGAAGGCATTATCAATATCGCATTCCGCTTTGCCGATGAAGAAGGCCTACTGCTACTGGATCTGAAAGACCTGCGTTCGATATTGGGGTATATCGGTGAGAACAGATCAGAATTTCAAACACTTTATGGAAACATTAGCACCGCATCCATTGGTGCGATTCTGCGCCGCTTGCTAGTGTTAGAAGAACAAGGTGCCGACTCATTCTTTGGCGAACCCGCATTAGATATTTGGGACTTCATGCGCACCGGCAATAAAGGCTATGGCCAAATCAACATACTGAGCGCCGAGCAGTTGATGATGAAGCCCAAGCTCTACGCCACTTTCTTATTGTGGTTAATTTCCGAGCTTTTTGAAACGTTGCCTGAAGTCGGTGATCTGGACAAACCTCGGCTCGTATTCTTCTTTGATGAAGCGCACTTGTTGTTTGATGATGCGCCGGATGCACTGATTGAAAAGGTTGAGCAAGTAGTAAAGCTGGTACGCTCCAAAGGTATGGGTATCTATTTTGTTACCCAAAACCCATTGGATATTCCAGATGAAGTGTTAGGGCAACTTGGTAATCGTATCCAACATGCGTTGCGCGCCTTTACGCCACGGGATCAAAAAGCGGTTAAAGCGGCAGCACAAACATTCCGCGGGAATCCAGCACTGGATACCGAGGACACCATCACCCAATTGGCCGTCGGTGAGGCACTGGTGTCTGTGCTTCAGGATGGTGGCGTACCCAGCATTGTAGAGAAAACACTGATGTGTCCACCCAGTTCACAAATTGGCCCGGCACCACATGACATATACGCAGAAACAATTCGTAACAGCCCGTTCAATGGCCGCTATGATCAACCTCTGGATCGTGAATCTGCCTATGAAATACTGAATGCACGAGCCGCAAAGGCAGAGCAAGATGAAGCTCGCGAAGCCCTGCTTGAAGCCAGAATTAAACAAGCCAACCAACAAAAAACACCTAAGCGATCCTCTAATCGCCAAAGTATTGGTGAGACTTTTGCAAAAAGTATCGCCAGATCAGTTGCCTCAAGGCTTGGAACGCAAATTGTTCGCGGTGTACTCGGTTCGCTATTTCGCCGGTAATTGCATTATTAATATTTACTAAGGAAACTGGTCGAACGCAGTATTTAAAGGTAAACTGCCCCCATCTTTCATCAACACCAGCTAACTTCGATTAAGCTGAAAAGATTAAGATTCCAGACAGTGGTGGTTAAAAATACATATATTTTAACCAATGCCTAAGTATACCACCTGAATCACGGCCATCGAAGCCAGTTGGAATAAACAGCATAAAGGGGCACCCAATGGATGTTCGTAAGATTAAAACACTCATCGAACTCATCAAAAGCAGTGATATCGCAGAAATTGAAATTAAAGAGGGCGAGGGCTCAGTGCGAATATCAAAAGCCAGCTCCGTTGCCCCGCCGGCCGTTTACACCACCGCCCCTCCTCCGGTTGCTACTGCCGCACCTGCGCCGCACGAAGTCGCAGTGTCTGTAGATGCTGCACCGCCTGCCACTCAAGCCCAGGGTGATGTGATTGAATCACCAATGGTCGGCACGTTTTACCGCGCTTCATCACCCACAGCTAAAGCTTTTGTTGAGGTGGGTCAAAGCGTTTCCGTTGGCGATACGTTGTGCATTATTGAAGCCATGAAAATGCTCAACCAGATCGAATCGGATAGGTCTGGTGTCATCGCTCAAATTCTGGTTGACAATGAACAACCCGTTGAGTTTGGGCAACCGCTGTTTGTGATTGAGTAACACAGGGGTCAACCATGATTAAAAAGTTACTGATCGCAAACCGTGGTGAGATCGCGCTGCGCATTTTGCGAACCTGTCGGGAGATGGGCATCAAGACGGTCGCTGTCCATTCAACCGCCGATCGTGATTTAAAGCATGTGCGCCTGGCGGATGAGTCCGTTTGCATTGGCCCTGCTTCACCAACCGAAAGTTATCTTAATATTCCAGCGATTATCAGTGCTGCGGAAGTAACCGATGCGGATGCTATTCACCCTGGTTACGGTTTTCTTTCGGAAAACGCTGACTTTGCTGAGCGTGTTGAAGAAAGCGGCTTCATCTTTGTCGGGCCTCGTGCTGAAACCATCCGTCTGATGGGTGATAAAATCTCCGCTAAAGAAGCGATGATTCGCACCAATGTGCCTTGCGTTCCCGGATCCGATGGGGCAATTCCCGACAGTGATCGTGAGGCGTTGGCAATGGCTGAGCACATCGGCTATCCAGTGATTATTAAGGCCGCTGGTGGTGGTGGTGGCAGAGGAATGCGGGTTGTCAATAGCGCCACAGAGCTGGTGGAATCTATTACACTCACCAAAACCGAAGCGCGTGGAGCCTTTGGCAATGATGTGTTGTACATGGAAAAATACCTCCAGACACCACGCCATATTGAGTTTCAGGTATTGGTTGACTCATACGGTAACGCCATTCACCTGTGCGAGCGCGATTGCTCCATGCAACGTCGTCACCAAAAGGTTGTTGAAGAAGCACCTGCGCCGGGGATTACGCCCGAAACTCGTGACCGCTTGGGAAAAATTCTGACAAAAGCCTGCACCGACATTGGCTATCGTGGTGCGGGTACATTTGAGTTTCTCTATGAAAACGGTGAGTTCTATTTTATAGAGATGAACACACGTTTACAGGTGGAGCATCCTGTCACCGAACTCATTACAGGTGTTGATTTAGTTAAGCAGCAATTATTGATTGCTTCGGGTGAAAAGTTATCAATCAAGCAAGAAGACATCCACCCGACAGGACACGCCATTGAGTGTCGGATTAACGCGGAAGACCCCGAAACATTTATGCCGTCTCCGGGGAGGATTGAGCGCTTCCACCAACCCGGTGGGTTAGGTGTGCGGGTAGATTCGCATATTTATGGCGGCTACAGTGTACCGCCCTATTATGACTCGATGGTTGGGAAACTGATCGTGCATGCTGAAGATCGTGAAAGCGCCATCGCTCGCATGGTTGGCGCGCTAAGTGAAGTCGTCATTGAAGGCATTAAGAGCAATATACCGCTACAACGCAGGATTTTGAAGGATGAGGTCTTTGCTGCGGGTGGAGCGGATATTCATTATCTTGAGCATAAATTGGAAAACGAACGCTAATGTGGCTGCAACTAATCTGCCAAACTTCCAGAGACCATGAACCTCTAGTAAGTGAGGCTGCCGAGAGCCTTGGGGCTGTGTCCATCACGCTCAGTGATGCCGGGGATCATCCTGTTCTCGAACCCTTGCCCAACGAAACGCCGCTATGGGACGAGGTTGTTGTGACTGTATTGTTTCGTGAAGAAGATAAAGCTTTACTGGACTCGCTCAGACAGCAATTAGAGGATAATCGGGAAAGCTGGAAAATCAGTAACCTACGTGAGGAGGCACTGCAAGATCAGCAGTGGGAGCGCGTATGGATGGATGATTTTCACCCCATGAAATTTGGTGGCAACTTATGGATTTACCCAAGTTGGTCTGAAGTGCCAGAAGATGATAGCGTCAAAATCCTGCTGGATCCCGGCCTAGCGTTTGGTACGGGCACACACCCCACCACATCATTGTGTCTTGAGTGGCTAGATCAGCATCACCCTGACGGCTTGTCTGTAATTGATTATGGTTGTGGCAGTGGCATACTGGCGATTGCCGCTGTCAAACTTGGCGCATCCCACGTTATCGCAACAGATATTGATCCTCAGGCCTTAATTGCCATAAAGGATAATCAACAAAAAAATCACATAGCGGATGGCAAGATTGATAGCTACCTTCCCGAAGCCATGCCCGAAAGCAAGGCCGACCTGACGCTGGCTAATATTCTTTGCGGCCCACTGATTGAGCTGGCCCCAACACTTTGCTCGCTGACAAAAAGTGGCGGACAATTAGTACTTTCCGGAATCCTTGAAGAACAAAAAGAAGCCCTCAGCCAGCATTACAGCACGTACTGTACTGATATTAAGTTTGCTACACTGGACGGTTGGGTTAGAATGACCGCTGTAGTTCGCTAATTTTACTACATTTATTTTTTCGGATTATTAGTTAGTTTTTTAATGTACACGCGTTGCAGTCACTGTAAGGCCGTTTTTCGGGTCACCATGAAAGAGCTTACCGCAGCTCAGGGTAAGCTGCGCTGTGGTGAGTGTGCGTCCGTGTTCAATGCAATGGACAGCTTATCAATCAAATTACCCGAAAAAAATGACGCATCGACTGTTCCCCCATTTGATGCGCTGGACAAAGCACCAAAACAGGCACTCAAGAAGCAGGAGATGTCACAACGCGCTCGTGGGATTAAGGTAAAAAATGTCTCACAGACAAAAAAATCATCCAGATCATTATTAAGATTTGCCCTTGTGGGGCTTTTAAGTCTAGTGCTGGCTGGTCAAGTATGGCTTACCCGAGATATTTGGCTTGGTAAGACCAGACAACCAGAAAAGATTAAAATGCTTAGTCGCAAGGTATTTACCCATCCAAACCAATCCGACGCACTGGTCATTACCGGCACAATAACGAATACCGCAGATCAATCCCAACCATACCCTTACGTAGAAGCAAAATTATTAGATGCAAACAATCGAATCATTGCATTAAGAAGATTCATGCCCCATGAGTACTTGGAGAATTATGAGAAATCCCAGTTACTTGGTAGCCAGCAACAGGCTTCAATCAGGCTAAAAATTCAGGATCCACCTGGCCACCAAGCCAAGCAATTTAAATTCTCATTTCTGTGACAGGGTAATCAGTTATATGCTAAACATTGCTCAGTACACACTCACTAGCCCACTGCTTCAAGCACCGATGGCAGGCATAACCGATCGCATTTACCGCGACTTGGTCAGAGAACATGGTGCGGGTTTAGCGACATCAGAAATGATCACCAGTGATTTGTCACTCATTGGCACGAAAAAAACTCAGGCCAGAATGCCGCAGATTGATGAAGATTCACCTCGTAGTGTACAGATTGTTGGAACAGATCCTGCAGTTATGGCGGAAGCCGCTCAATTTTATATTTCAAAAGGGGCTGAACTCATTGATATCAACTTTGGATGTCCAGTAAAAAAAGTTGCAGGAAGTAAACATTTAGCAGGCTCAGCCCTACTCAAGGACGAAAAAAGAGTTGAACAAATTATGGTGCGGGTAGTCGAAGCCACAGGCAGTGTGCCAGTTACTATTAAGTATCGTTGTGGCTGGAATGCGAAGACAAGAAATGCGACAAGGATAGCGCAAATTGCTGAAAATTCAGGTATTTCTGCCCTTGCACTTCATGGCCGCACGCGCGAAGATAGATACAAGCCCTACGCTGAATATGAAACAATTAGACAAGTGAAGCAGAAAACCAACATTCCAGTCATTGCAAATGGTGATATTTGCGATAAAGAGCAAGCCGAGTTCGTTCTCGACTATACTCAAGCGGATGGACTTATGATCGGCAGGGCGTCTTTCGGTCGTCCTTGGCTGTTTAGCCAGCTGAATCAGAGCTTGTTCGGAATAAAACCTACCAGCGACATTACTCTGCAGCATAAGCGCGAGGTTGCACTTAGGCACGTAACAAGAATTCATCAGGTGTACGATGTTAAGCCATCTGATAATCGGAGCAGCCCTACCGTCGGTCGAGCTCGGATTGTTAACAAAGTAATCAACTGGTATTTATTAAACATGTCAGTTCAAACTGATTACAGGCCTCGGCTTCTTAACTGTAGAACCCCCGGTCAGCAGCTATCAGTCTTCAAAGAGGCGCTGGAAGCAACGACCACTCTGTAGTTTGGGATACGGATACCCTGTGATCAGCCTTGTCCGGACAAAAACACAAACCCACACAATAATATATAGGTCACGTGAACAATGATAAACACACCATTAAATGCAGACTCTTTGTCTGAAGCTACGGATAAAGCCGTTTCTGATTATTTGGAACTGCTCGGCGAGCATGATGCAACAAACCTTTACCGTCAGGTAGTTGATGAGGTTGAGCGTCCTTTGCTTGAAGTAATTATGAAGCACACCCGCGGTAACCAATCAAAAGCGGCAATGTGCTTAGGTATGAACCGCGCAACCTTGAGATCAAAACTCAAACGTCACGGCTTGCTTTAAACCCAGTTTACATAACAAAGGCCAGAGCAACCCGGGCGGTTTTTAGTTACCCGGCTCTCTGGCCTTTGTGATACAAAAAAGCAATGCGTTGCTACTCACAACGGCAATTCGCTTCTTTCGTTTACAGAACCAGAAATACAGGCCACGGCTGGCCTATCACCAAAGCGTGCCAGCTTCGCGCTTCAGCCACTTGTGGAAACATGGAGACGCAGACAACGATTACTGCTCTTGCTCTTTCTTCTTCAATATCACTTCGTAAAAAGTCTCACGATTTCGAATCATCCCCAGCTCGCTGCGCGCGCGCTCTTCAACGGCAGCACTACCGGAATGAGCTTCCTCCAATTCGGATCTGATTTGCCGATTCTTTTCGCGCTGAATATCATTCCTATCCTTCATCGCTCTGATTTCGCTCTCAAGCTGCCATTTAGCCGGATAACTACCATGTCCTACCCACAGGCTGATCAAGAGCAGAGTAAGCAATACGACCATGATAGTTATCAGGTATTTCATTATGAGTCCGTCCCGTTTAACTTAGATAGCGAAATGCCGATGCACCCGCATAGCTGGCATTACTTCCCAAAGCCTGCTCAATCCTTAGCAACTGGTTATATTTAGCAATACGATCCGAACGCGACATAGAGCCCGTTTTGATCTGACCGGCGTTAGTTGCAACGGCTAAATCAGCGATGGTCACATCCTCAGTTTCACCCGAACGGTGAGAAATGACTGCGGTATAACCTGCATCATGAGCCATCTGGATTGCTTCCAGTGTTTCAGTCAATGTACCAATTTGATTCAATTTGATCAAAATTGAATTAGCAATCTTCTTATCAATCCCTTCCCTCAGGATGGCCGGATTTGTTACAAACAGATCATCGCCCACCAGCTGGACTTTGCCGCCTAGTCGTTCAGTTAACAATGCCCAACCTTCCCAGTCGCCTTCATCCAGACCGTCTTCGATGCTGATAATTGGGTAACGCTCAACCCAGTCAGCAAGAAAATCAACCATTTCAGCAGCACTGAATGACTTTCCTTCTGAGCTTAGCTGATATTTGCCATCCTTGTAATATTCAGAACTTGCACAATCCAGACCCAAGTAGATGTCTTTGCCGGCAACAAAACCCGCACGTTCAATCGCTTCCAGAATCACTTCAATTGCTTCTTCGTTAGAGGATAAGTTTGGTGCAAAACCACCCTCATCGCCAACTGCGGTATTCATGCCACGCTCGGTCAATACTTGCTTCAATGTGTGAAAGACTTCAGCACCATAGCGAACGGCCTCTGCCAAACTCTCTGCGCCCACAGGAAGAATCATAAATTCCTGCATATCAACGCTATTATCTGCATGAGAACCACCGTTGATAATATTCATCATTGGAACCGGCATTTTATACTCAGTACTCTGACCCAGGTATTGATAGAGACCAACACCCGCATCATTTGCCGCGGCATGTGCCGTTGCCATAGATGCTGCCAACAAAGCATTTGCGCCCAGGCGACCTTTGTTGTCGGTACCATCCAGCTCAATTAACTTTGCATCAAGCTTAGCCTGGTCGCTCGCATCCATACCAACAATCAAATCGGCAATCTCACCGTTCACATTAGCGACCGCTTTCAGGACACCCTTGCCCAAAAAGCGCGAACCACCATCACGCAATTCAATGGCTTCACGAACGCCCGTCGAAGCACCCGAGGGGACTGCAGAACGACCCAGTACACCATTTTCCAACATAACATCTGCCTCAACGGTCGGATTACCGCGTGAATCAATCACTTCACGGGCGACAATGCTTGCTATTTTCGTCATGAGATTAGTACCAATTCAATAGTTCAAAATTTGATTACAGTGTATTTTCCAGATACTGATCCGCTTTCACCGCCCGATCAATATCCACAAGAATTTTAAGCAATTCCTCCATCCGCTGCACCGGCCAAGAGTTTGGGCCATCACTCAGTGCTTCAGCTGGGTTCGGATGCGATTCCATAAATAAGCCAGATACACCGGCCGCCACCGCCGCGCGCGCCAACACCGGAACATGCTGACGCTCTCCACCGGAAGCATTCCCTTGCCCACCGGGCAACTGCACAGAGTGAGTGGCATCAAAAACAACCGGGCAGCCTGTTTCGCGCATGGTGGCCAAGCCACGCATATCAGACACCAGGTTATTGTAGCCAAAGGTGTAGCCACGTTCACAGACCATAATGTGCTCATTTCCAACCGCCCTGGCCTTGTCTACTACATTGCCCATGTCCCAAGGTGCCAAAAACTGCCCTTTCTTGATATTCACCGGACGGCCTAGTTTTGCCACCGTTTGAATAAAATTGGTCTGACGACATAAAAAGGCCGGCGTCTGCAGTACATCAGCCACCTCAGCCACTTCGTCAAACGGTGAGTCCTCGTGAATATCGGTCAATACTGGCAGCCCAATGTCCGTTTTTACTTTTTGCAAAATCCGCAGACCCTCGGCAATGCCTGGACCACGATAACTACTGTGCGACGAACGATTAGCCTTATCGTAAGAGGCTTTAAAAATATAGGGGATACCCAAACGATCCGTGATGTTTTTTAAAGACTCTGCAATTTCAAGTGTCAGTTTTTCCGACTCCACAACACAGGGGCCAGAAATTAGAAAAAACGGCTGTTGATCGCCCACCTCATATCCACATAACTGCATATTAAAGCCCCTCTATGATTTATGATTTTTTTCTTTTTGATGTTTCAAAGCAGCACCAATATAGCTGGTGAATAACGGATGCCCCTCTCTGGGGCGAGAGGTAAATTCGGGATGGAATTGACAGGCCACAAACCAGGGATGCTCCGTCAGCTCAATCATTTCAACCAAGCTACCATCTTCAGACACGCCGGATAACACTAAGCCCTTTTGTTCCAGAATTTCACGGTAGTTATTATTAAACTCGTAACGGTGACGGTGACGCTCAACCACCGAGGTATCGCCATAAATTTGTGCAGCTAACGAGCCTTCTTTCAGTTGGCAGCGTTGTCCACCCAAGCGCATCGTTCCACCTAAGTCGGAGCCTTCGTCACGTTGCTCAACTTCACCAGATTCAGTCCGCCACTCAGTAATCAAACCAATAATCGGATCGGGCGTGTCTTTAACAAATTCCGTACTATGTGCGTCCGTCAACCCAGCACAATCCCGTGCAAATTCAATAGCCGCGACCTGCATACCCAAGCAAATTCCCAGGTAAGGAATACCATTTTCCCGTGCATACCGAACCGCACTGATCTTGCCCTCAACGCCACGAATCCCAAAGCCACCCGGCACCAGGATCGCATCTGCTCCCGCAAGCTGCTCCAACCCTTCGGATTCCAATTTCTCAGAGTCAATATAGTTGATTCTGACCCGCGCACTATTCTGAATACCTGCATGGGTAAGTGCTTCATTCAGCGACTTATAAGACTCAGTGAGATCAACGTACTTACCCACCATCGCTACGGTCACTTCGGCTTCAGGGAACTCCATGGCATTAATCACTTTACGCCAATCGCTTAAGTCTGCTTCTGGCAGGTCATTTAGCCCCAGACGCTGAGCAACAATCTGATCCAGCTTTTGAGCGTGATACCACAGCGGGATTTTGTAGATATTATCTAAATCCATCGCCGAAATAACCGCTTCCTCTGGTACATTGGTAAACAAAGCGATTTTACGACGTTCGTGTTCAGGGATTTTGCGCTCACTTCTGCACAATAAAACATCCGGCTGGATACCGATTGAGCGAAGTTCTTTCACCGAGTGTTGCGTGGGCTTTGTTTTCACCTCTCCAGCCGCCGCTAGATAGGGCACCAAGGTCAGGTGAATAAACATCGCCTTATGCCCTTCCTCCACCCGCAGTTGCCGAATGGCCTCCAGAAATGGCAGTGATTCAATATCCCCAACCGTACCACCAATTTCGACGATGGCAATATCCGCATCTCCTGCCGCCGCACGCACCGAACGCTTAATTTCATCCGTAATATGCGGAATAACCTGTACGGTCGCACCAAGGTAGTCCCCCTGACGCTCTTTACGAATCACTTCGCTATAAATTTTGCCCGTCGTGAAATTATTCAGCTTTGATGCCTTAAAGCCTACAAAGCGCTCGTAGTGCCCCAAGTCCAGATCAGTTTCTGCACCATCTTCGGTGACAAAAACTTCACCATGTTGAAACGGACTCATGGTGCCCGGATCAACATTAATATAGGGATCCAGTTTCATCATGGTCACGTTCAACCCACGCGCTTCCAGAATTGAACCAAGTGAAGCCCCCGCAATTCCTTTTCCAAGAGAAGAAACCACACCGCCGGTAACAAAGATGTAACGCGCCATTGAATTTTTCCTAAATCGATTGAGTATGCAGGCGAACAAAATAGCTTGTTAGAGCAGCTATCTGAACCCCAAAATTTAACTGCGGATCCTACCATACACTGCCTGTGGAAACACCCCGAACGAGTCGACTTTTCACCCAAAAAACTGACGGAACTATGCGCCCAATGAAACTTCTGTATAATCCGCCGCAACCTTCTGGAGAGATAACCACCAACCATGTTTAGCTTTACTATCGCCGTTATTACAGGCTTGCTTTTACTCATCTGGAGCGCCGATAAATTTGTTGATGGAGCCGCCAATCTTGCACGTTACTGGGGTGTTTCGCCCTTTATCATTGGGGCTTTAGTGGTTGGTTTGGGTACTTCAGCCCCCGAAATGCTAGTCTCCGCTGTGGCTGCATTTCAAGGCAACACAGGCATTGGTATCGGTAACGCCCTTGGCTCCAATGTTACTAATATTACCTTAGTGTTGGGTGCCACCGCACTGATCGCCAATCTGCCCGTTCGCTCAGAAATTGTTAAAAAAGAGTTACCACTTATATTATTCGTGGGGCTGTTTAGCTGGATGCTTATGGCAGACCATATACTCAGTCGTAGCGATGGTTTGTTATTATTAGGTGGCTTATTACTCGTGCTGACATGGTTAGTCCTGTCAGCAAGGCAACGACACACTGTTACGGACCCACTTCTGAAGGACTCTGTCAGTGAGTTGCCTGAAGTAGTACCATTGAAGCAATCTTTAGTCTGGACAGTTGTTGGCCTAGCGCTGTTGCTAATCAGCTCCAAGCTATTGGTTTGGGGAGCCAGTCACATCGCCCAATACTATGGCGTTAGTGATTTACTGATCGGCTTAACGATCGTTGCCATTGGTACTAGCCTGCCAGAGCTTGGCGCCAGCATTGCCAGTGTCAGAAAAGGCGATACTGACTTGGCTATTGGCAATATCGTAGGTTCCAACTTGTTTAACAATCTCGGTGTACTGGGGATTCCCGCCTTATTTAATCCGGGGCAAATTCCTGACGGCGTATTGAGTCGGGATGTACCGGTTATGATAGCCGCCACCCTATTACTGATTATATTAGGCTATGGCCTCACGTCTCGTTCCCGTTACCAGATTACCCGAAGTTGCGGCGTATTTTTTCTGATGATATTTGTGGCTTATCAGCTTCTGCTTTACTATCAGCGCTAAATTACCAATGCGTTGTACGCAACACCAAAGGGCTGCCAAATAATAAGAAAGGGGTTTTACCATGACAGAACTGCTGCAAACTCAACGTGATGAACTAATTGCTACCGCTCAACAAGTCATCACTGATGAGAAAAATGCCATTCAATCGCTTAATGAACGCTTGGATGATAGTTTCGTTGGCGCCTGCCAAACAATTCTTGAGTGCAAAGGCCGGGTTATCATCGCAGGCATGGGGAAATCGGGTCATATTGCCAAGAAAATCGCAGCGACACTCGCCAGCACTGGCACACCTTCTTTCTTTGTACACCCAAGCGAAGCACTGCATGGAGACTTGGGAATGATTACCAATCAGGACGTAGTGATTTCCATTTCTAATTCCGGTAGCACTGAGGAGCTTGTCACGCTGTGTTCTATCGTTAGGCGACAGGGCACGAAAATTATCAGCATGACAGGCAAGCTTCATTCGCCACTAGCCAAGCTGGCTGATTATCATTTGGATACAGGTGTTGAAAAAGAAGCCTGCCCTCATGATTTAGCACCCACTTCAAGTACCACTGCAACACTTGTGATGGGAGATGCATTAGCCGTTTCCCTACTCAAAGCACGAGCCTTTACGCCGGAAGATTTTGCCCGCTCTCATCCAGCAGGTCGGTTAGGCAAGCGCCTGAGTACACACGTCAGCGACTTAATGCACAGCGGCGATGACATACCCATCGTAAAAATTGAGGACACGTTAGAAAATGCCATATTAACCATGACGAGTAAGCAGTTAGGCGGTACGCTGGTGGTTGATGCAGATAACAAGCTCATCAGTGTCTTTACTGATGGGGATTTGCGCAGAGCCTTTGAAGCGGGCATTGATTTGAAACACTCGTCACTTGCTGAGGTCACAAGTGATGGTTGCATTTGTATTTCAGAGTCATCCTTGGCTGTTGATGCGCTCACTCAAATGCAAAAAAACAAAATCCTGTTGCTGCCGGTTGTTGACTATGATGATATGCCAATTGGTGTGTTGCATATGCACGATTTGCTCAGGGCGGGTATTGTCTAGCCATTGGGAAAGGTATGATGAGGAATCTGTCTCGCATTATGTTTGTGATTGCCCTGGTTGCCGCAGGCGTGGTGACATGGCTTAATCTATCCTGGAAGACACTGGAGCAGTTCACTAACTCACCCAGCGAGTCACGTATTGATTATTACTTGAGTGATTTTACACTGACGCAAACAAACCCCAATGGCGTAGTCCGTTATCAGTTAACGGGCCGTCACCTGACCCATAAGCAAGCCAGTGGTGCGAGTGAAATTTTTCAACCACACATCCAGGTTCGCTCACAGTCAGGTGATATCATCATAGTCGATGCAGAAAAAGCGTCACAAACAGCTGACGGTGGCATCATGACGCTCGCTGGAGAAATCCGGGTTCACAAAAATAAGTCACCAAACTCGCCGGAATTCACACTGACCACAGAAGATTTAATTTACAATCCGGAAAAACGACAACTGTCAACGGAATCAAAAGTTAGCCTGATCAGCCCAGCAGGTACCCTCACTGGCACAGGCATTCAAACGAATCTGGACGAACAAGAACTAAGGATACTTTCAAATGTACAAGCAGAATTTCAAACACCTTAAGCAACTACTGGTACTTTTCGCGCTTTGCTCATTCAGCGCGCCCTCAATGGCACTGAGAGAGGACGTGACCAAACCGGTTCGGATCAATGCGGACACTGTTGTTTTTAATAAAGCCAAGGGCTTTGCGGTGTACTCGGGTAATGTCGTCATTGCTCAGGGCAGCCTGCAAATCAAAGCCTGGGAAATTACCATCAAAGCACCACACAGCACCATTCAGTCCATCACCGCCAAGGGGTCTCCGGTCAAGTTCCAACAGACTATGGATGACGGTAAAGTGGCCAAAGGAAAAGCCAATCTCGTGCGTTATTTGGTTGGGAAGAAGCAGCTATACCTTGATGGTGACGCAGAGTTAACCCAAAACAACGATAAATTTAAAAGCGGTCATATTGAATACTCAACCCGCACAGGAGAGTTAAAGGCCGGTATTGCCAGAGTTAAAGGCAAGAAACATGACCCCAGATCCAGGGTGAGCGCGGTTTTCTATCCAAGCAATAAATAAAGTAACAACTCAGGATATTCCTTTGAGCATTTTAGCTGCAAAAGCACTACGCAAAAGCTACGGCAAACGAACCATACTGCAAAGCGTTAGCCTTGAGGTGAACAGTGCTGAAGTGGTTGGGTTGTTGGGCCCAAATGGTGCCGGTAAGACGACTTGCTTCTACATGATTGTGGGATTAGTAGGCGTTGATGACGGTACCATTACCCTGGATGAAACTGATCTGACTCAATTATCCATGCATCAACGTGCCAGATATGGCATTGGCTATCTGGCTCAGGAGGCCAGTGTCTTCAGAAAGTTATCCGTTGAGGATAATATTATGGCCATTTTGCAAACCCGCAAAGATATGAAACGTCAACAGCGGTATGACAAGATGGAAAGCCTGTTGGAAGAATTTCAAATCACGCATATCCGCAAAAGCTTGGGGATTAGTTTATCTGGTGGGGAGCGCCGTCGTGTTGAAATTGCCAGAGCACTGGCCACAGAACCAGCCTTTATCCTGTTAGACGAACCTTTTGCTGGTGTTGACCCAATTTCCGTTCTAGAGATACAGAAAATTGTCACCCACCTGAAGCAACGCAATATCGGCGTACTCATTACCGATCACAATGTGCGCGAAACACTCAGTATTTGTGACCGTGCCTATATCCTCGGTAATGGCTCAATCTTAACTCAGGGAACCCCTAAGCAGGTCATGGAAGACGCTCAAACTAGAGAAATCTACTTAGGTGAAGACTTTAAACTGTAGAAATCAACAATCAGCCAACATGCCCAAACGGGCTACCTTCAATCGGTTTCAAGCTTTTTACATACGCCCTGCGTGGTATGCTGTTTATTGCATCATTTAGCAAAATAATAATCTTATCTGGTACCGCACTTGGGTAGATGCTGATCGATTGAAACTTGATCGTCAGGCCTTTGGGGTGACCAGTGACAGCAAAAAAGACGATAATAACCATATGCTGAAACAAGGAATCCACCTCAAGTTAGGCCAGGGTCTTTCCATGACGCCCCAACTGCAACAAGCCATAAAAATGTTGCAGCTATCTTCTCTGGAATTGGAGCAAGAGATTCAAAATGCGCTTGAAAGTAATCCCCTGCTGGAGCGGCGTGAAGAAGCAGACTACTCTGATGCGGACGTCAATCAGACACAAACGCACACAGACCATGCGCCACAGGAAGGCTCTCTGAGCGAGACCATTCCCGAAAATTTGAGTACCGATTCAAGCTGGGAAGACACTTATGATACTGAGTGGAAACCGAGTAATCCAGAGCGCGAAAGTACCTCTGACTATATTGAGAAACTACACACACACTCTGAGGGCTTGACTGAACATTTATTGTGGCAAATTGATCTGAGCAATCTGAGTACCATTGATAAAAAAATCGCACACCTAATCGTCGATTACATCAACGCTGACGGCTTGTTGACAGAGTCACCAGAGCAGATTCTAGGCGCACTACAATCTGAGTTATTAATTGAGCAGGACGATGTCGATGTCGTACTCCACTTTATTCAGCACTTAGACCCCATTGGCGTGGGCGCGACAAGCCTTGGGCAAAGCCTGTGGATACAGTTTAATTTCCACTTCCCAAGTCATCCTCTGAAACGCAAAGCTCGGTCTCTTCTGGAAAAAAATCTGGACTTACTGGCCAAACGCGACTATAAGAGTATTAAAGGGGGTGTCGGGTTAAATAACAAACAATTAGATGTCCTGTTGGGTTTAGTGAGGACGCTGGATCCGAATCCGGCGGGTCGGTTTGCTCAGGATGACGTGGACTACATTAGGCCTGATGTGTATGCCAAAAAAGTAAAAGGCCGCTGGGAGGTCACCCAAAATCCTGAGGCGGTTCCGGCGGTTCGTATCAACGACGAATACGCGACATTGGTGTCCGATGGCTGTGTCAATGAGGCGGCAGCGGATTACATTAAAGATAACCTGCAACAAGCGAGGTGGTTTATCAAAAGTCTCGAAAACAGAAATTCCACGATTCTCAATGTTGCTCATGCAATCGTTGAGCGCCAGGTGGCGTTTCTTCAATATGGGGACGAAGCGATGAAGCCAATGGTACTGAGAGATTTGGCGGAGCAGCTGGGTCTTCACGAGTCAACTATCTCTCGTGTGACAACACGCAAATATCTTCACACCCCACGCGGCATTTACGAATTCAAATATTTTTTCTCCAGTCATGTGAATACCGATACGGGTGGTGAGTGTTCCGCAACCGCGATTCGTGCCATGATCAAGAAAATCATCACATCGGAGAACCCAAGAAAGCCTTATAGTGACAACAAATTAACCGCCCTGCTCAATGATCAGGGGATCAGCGTGGCGCGACGAACCGTCGCCAAATATCGTGAAGCATTGGCCATTCCTTCTTCGCATGACAGAAAAGTATTGTCCTAACAAGAAGGTCTGGGTAACACAAGGCGTAACGGGTCGGTATAGGCTGTTACGTTCATGACATTGAAATCAAATGGAGACAATAAGTATGCAACTGAACATCACTGGTCATCACATTGAGATTACCCCTTCACTGAGCAATTACATTAAAGAGAAAACGAAGCGCCTTACCCGTCATTTTGATCAGGTATTGAATATTAATGTTACTTTGGAGGTTCAGAAGCTACAACATAAAGCGGAAGCATCCGTCCATGTCAGCGGAAACCAGCTGTTTGCCAATGCTGTTGATGAGGACATGTATGCCGCTATTGACTCCCTTGCTGATAAACTGGATCGGCAAATTCTGAAGCACAAGGAAAAAATCACCAGGAAACATCGCCAGGAAGGCAGCCACCGCAATATTGTTGTGGAATAAGCCTTCGTAGCAGACCCACTCATGTTAAGTGATATCAAACTGTTATTAAGCCCTGAGCGGACATTGTTCGTTCAGGCGCTTGAAAGTAGGAAACGTGTTTTTGACACACTTGCCAGTCTTCTGGCGCATAAGCAATCCCAACTGGACAAGGTCACTATTTTTGATGCCCTGATTGAGCGGGAAAAGCTTGGCACTACGACAATCGGCAAAGGTGTTGCGCTTCCCAGGGCTCGCTTTCCAATTACTCACCCATGTGCCGCCTTACTGGTATTAAAAGAAGGCATAACAATTGAAGCCCCCGACAAGCAGCCTGTTTCCGTTTTTCTGGCATTGTTATTACCAGAGAAAAATACTCAACCGTATTCCGACCTGCTTTCTGACTTAACGATGCGCATTGCGTCCCGATCAGTGTCCGAGGAGCTCTCGGAAATTAGCGAACCGCAGATTGCTGTTAACTATTTTGAAACCTTGTTACTTCCTGAAAGGGCTGCGTAACATATGCACGTACTCATCATCACAGGCATGTCCGGTGCTGGCAAAACACAGGCGCTCAACACGCTAGAAGACCAGGACTATTACTGCATTGATAATCTTCCACTCAATATGCTCCAGTCGCTGTTTGATAACGAATGGCTTAAAGCCAGAGAGAAAATCGCGGTTGGTGTTGATGTTAGAGGTGGTAAAAATCAACTAGAAAGTCTTCCAGAGATTGTTCAAAACCTGAAAAGTCGCTTTAACGCAGATCTGGTTTACCTTTATGCATCCAAAGATATTCTGTTCAAACGCTACAACGAAACCCGGCGCAAACACCCACTTTCAAATGATGGAATGGGGTTAGGAGCCGCCATTCGCGCAGAGTATGAACTATTAACGCCCGTCAGAGCAATCGCCGACTTTCAGCTTGAAACCAGTGATACGAATATTTATCAATTGGCCATATTAATCAAACAGCATATTTGCGTACTTGCCAAAAAACAACTCTCTCTGTCGTTCCAGTCTTTTGGCTTTAAATACGGCGCACCGCGTGACTCGGACTTTATCTACGATGTACGCTGCTTACCCAATCCTTACTGGATTCCTGAACTACGTAAAAAATCGGGACAAACCGAGGCCGTCTCTTCATGGCTAGACTCTCAAGCTTTGGTACAAGAAATGTATCTGGATATTCGTCACTTTCTGGAAAAATGGATTCCCAGTTTCATTGAAAACCAACGTGCTTACCTGACATTATCCATAGGCTGTACTGGCGGCCATCATCGATCCGTGTATTTAATCGACAAACTCGCCACATACTTTCGACAAAACGAGCAGATCTCCGTTATTGTAAATCACCGTGAGATAGCCCCGAAAAACGTCCAGTAATTCCCCAAATATTGTTAGAATACGGGATCTAAGAAAACACCGAACTTATTTCCCATGGATAACCAAGAACATTTCAGCAAAGAGGGTCGTCTTGCGTCGTTAAGTGGCGCAATAGAGAGTGGGTCACTGTTTTCTGTACAGCACATGCTCAATGCGCTACACCCCGCTGAAATAGCCCATCTGCTTGAGTCCTCGCCGCCAGAGCAACGTAAGATTGTCTGGGAGCTAGTTAAACGGGAAAACGAAGGTTCGGTTCTGGTTGAGCTGCATGATGAAGTTCGTTCACAGCTTACCGAGGAGATGGATACGGGCGATTTGATCGACGCACTGAAAGACCTTGATGCCGATGATATGGCGGACTTTCTTCAGGGCCTTCCCGATACGGTGATTCAAGAAACCCTGTCCGCAATGGGGCGACAGGAGCGTGAGCGCGTTGAAGTCGTGCTTGGCTATGATGAGGATACTGCGGGCGGTATGATGGACACCGAAGTGGTGACCATTCGCCCCGATGTCACCGTTGAGGTCGTATTACGCTACCTGCGCATGAAAGGAGAGCTGCCCTCTCATACCGATCATGTCGTTGTTGTCGATACTTATGATAAATACCTGGGCATCATGTCGTTGTCCAAACTGATCACCAGCCAACCGGATGACTCCGTTCTGTCGCTCATGGATCGTGACTATTCAGCGATTCCCGCCACTCTGGATAACAAAGAAGTATCTGCGTTATTTGAAGATCGCGACTTAATCTCTGCGCCAGTGATCAACGAGGATGGAAAATTGCTTGGCCGTATTACCATTGACGACGTAGTTGATGTGATTCGTGAGGAGGCGGAACACTCCATTAAGAGTATGGCCGGTTTGAATGAAGAAGATGATTTGTTTGCACCCATTTTGCCCAGCGTTAAGCGTCGTGCTGTCTGGCTGGGTACAAACCTGATCACAGCTTTCATGGCTGCTGCGGTCATTTCTCAGTTTACAGAAACCATTGAGTCCGCCGTGGCTCTGGCGGTGTTAATGGGCATCGTACCAAGTATGGGCGGTATTGCCGGCAGCCAAACACTCACAATGGTAATTCGTGGTATTGCGCTGGGACAAATTGGTAAATCAAACACGCGCAGTCTCCTTGAAAAGGAACTGTTGCTAGGCTTTATCAATGGCGTAATTTGGGCGTTGGTGGTCTTTGCAATATCTGCCATTGCGCTGAAGGATATTGAAATCGGGATTTTGATTGGTGTAGCCATGTTATTGAATTTATTGGCCGCGCCGCTATCCGGTGTATTGTTACCTTTGACACTGAAAAAACTAAACATTGACCCTGCTTTAGCAGGTAGCGTGTTGCTTACGACCGTCACCGACATTGTTGGCTATGCCGGTGTACTGGGGCTGGCCTCGCTGATGCTGCCATTTCTCAGGCAGCTATTTGCTTAATAGGGATCCCGCAAGCAGATTACTTGATCCCCCTACTCTTCTTTATTAGATCATAGGCAGCCTGAATCTCTTTTGCGCGTTCGGTGGCAACTTTGATCATATCTTCCGGCAAGCCCTGACCAATCAGGCGATCAGGGTGAAATTCCCCCATTAACTTGCGGTATTTCTTTTTTAGCACCGAGTCACTGACATCCTCTGTAACCCCCAGAGCCTGATAGGCCGATGATAAAGAGGATGCGGTGGTACTGGCAGACTCAGATTGTCGCCCTCCTCCCGTGCTGTAATGATAATGACCACCCGCGAACTGATCTTGTGCCTGAAGCATCATTAACAGCTGATTGAATGACTGCTCAGAAAAACCCAGTTTGATTGCAATTTCCCTGAGCAACTCCTGCTCAACGGCATCCATTTTGCCATCGGCCATTGCTGTCCCAACCAGATACATCACCAGCAACTGCCTCAGGTTCGCCACGTGACCTGCATTGGCCCTAAATTCATCAATGGCCTGGTCAATTGAAAAACCGGGGCTTGCACCTTCCTTAAACAGCCGAATCGCTTCTTTGCGATGCTCTGGCGACATCTCAAGCTGCCTCATAAACGCCTCGGCGTGCTTGATCTCCGCCTCACTAATGCGTCCATCGGCCTTCGCCAACTTTCCCATTAACAGGAATAAGGCCTTAATAAACGAAGATTGACGTTTCTGCCGCGTTTTTGGGTTGATACCAAACACCCCGGCACTTGTCTGGCCAAAACGATTACCGAGCCATGAACCGAAGAAAAAGCCAAATAACGCCCCCCAAAAGCCGAAGTAAATATAGCCTAAGATAGCAACGACGTACTTAATGTAACGCATAATTTTCCTGAATAAACAATAAGAAAGCTCAGCCTTATGCCGAGCAAATAGCCCAAGCGACATCCGCAGCTTGTCGATTTTCGAGTACATCATGCACCCGGACAATGCGCACACCTGCATGTACGGCCAATGCCGTCGTGGCAGCCGTTGCCACACCTAGACGACTAAAGTCATCCTGCTTACAAATAGCTGAAAGAAAACGCTTACGGCTTGTGCCCAGCAGTACCGGATAAGGCATACGACAAAGTGTAGACAGATTCGCCAATAGTTCAAGGTTGTCTTCAAAACGCTTACCAAAGCCAATGCCCGGATCAAGAATCACATGCTCTGCAGGAACACCCGCCGCAATCGCCTCATCCGCACGTGCTGATAAATAACTAAAAACCTCGCCACACACATCTTCGTAATGGGGATTATCCTGCATCGTGGCTGACTTACCTTGCCGATGCATCAGCACAATAGGGAGATGATGATTTGCAGCCAGTGTGAGCATATCTGGTGAATCTTCAGCCGCAGAAATATCATTGAGCCAGTTCACACCAGCAATGACGGACAGTCGCGCCACCTCACTATCTGTGGTATCAATACTGATTGGGAAATCCTTTGGCAACACATCTCTTAATGCAGATATCACCGGAATGACACGACTCAGCTGTTCGTCAGTATCCACAGTGTCCGCACCAGGGCGCGTAGACTCCCCACCAACATCAATAATATCAGCGCCTTGTGCCACCATTTCCAAGGCATGTGCGACGGCACGCTTTGGGTCATTATGCTGACCACCATCTGAAAAACTATCGGGAGTGACATTCAGGATGCCCATTATCAGCGGCTGATCACATTTGGTATAAATTGCACGAGTCATTTAATCATCCTTTCAGAGAAGGCAGTGTTCACAAATGGTAGATAGATTACTGACCACTCAGCGCGGCGACACATTCTACAACCAATGCAGGCCCTTGGTAAATTAGCCCCGAATACACCTGAACCAACGAAGCCCCTGCGTGAATTTTGTCACGCGCATCTGCCGCACTAAAAATGCCACCCACACCAATAATCGGTATTTTTCCTTGTAACTGCTGCGCAAACCCAGCAATGACCTCGGTTGACTTTTGAGTAACAGGTGCGCCACTTAATCCCCCTGCTTCATCACCATGCTGCATCCCTCGTACTGCATCACGAGATAAGGTGGTATTCGTTGCGATCAAGGCATCAATGTCGTTATCCAAAAGGCATGCAGCAATGCCAGCGATTTCTTCGCTTGTTAAATCAGGAGCGACTTTAACCGCCAATGGAACATAACGCCCTGTTGCCTCGCTCAGCATTTGCTGCTCTGATTTTAATGCTGCCAGCAAAGCGTTGAGTTCTTCACCATATTGCAATGAACGCAAACCCGGCGTATTAGGCGAAGAAATGTTAATGGTGATATACGACGCGTGCTCATACGCTTTGCGCAGGCAAATCAAATAATCATCCAAGGCATTTTCGACCGGAGTCGCCGCATTCTTCCCGATATTAATGCCGATAATACCAGCAAAGCCATTGGCTCTCACCGCCTTCACATTACTGACAAGATGGTCAACACCTTGATTATTAAAGCCCATTCTATTGATAATGCCCTGTGCTTCCGGCAAGCGGAATAATCTTGGCATGGGGTTGCCCGGTTGCGGTTTCGGTGTAACGGTACCAATTTCAACAAAACCAAAACCTAATGCTGCCAACGCCTCCAAATAGTCGCCATTTTTATCAAGACCAGCCGCTAAGCCGACTTGGTTGGGAAAGGTTAACCCCATGACTTCGACCGGCGTAGCCTGGCTTTTAGCCACAAAAGGAGACACCATGTGAAGTTTATCCGCCAGCTTTAGCCCCTTTAAAGCTAAGTTATGCGAGGTTTCTGCCGGTAGTTTGAACAGTAATTGACGCGCTAATTGATACACAAAATTCCCCCGGACAAAATGAGCCGTGATTATCCCCAGAAACAACAAAGGCCGCAACCGCGACCCTTGAATTCAAGCTGCATTAGCGTATACAAGCCACCGTCAGCGCATATTTTCCAATGCTGCAATACGTTTTTCCAATGGTGGATGGGTGGCAAATAGTTCTTTGAGGCCACCAGCAAAACCACCGGCAATACCAAAAGCTGCCAGCTCACCCGGCAAATCCTGCGAACGACCGCCGCGCTGTAGTGCTTTTAACGCTGCAATCATCTTCTGACGACCAGCCAAATCAGCCCCACCTTTGTCTGCCTGATACTCACGATAACGCGAGAACCACATCACAATGATATTCGCCAGAAAACCAAATGCAATCTGCGCCACCATAGATGCCATGTAGTACACCATACCGTACGAATTACCACGATGACTCTCGCCATTTCTTCCAGACAATAACGAACTAACTAAGGTAGCTACCACTCGTGAGAAGAAGAACACAAAAGTATTCATCACGCCCTGTAGCAATGTCTGAGTCACCATATCACCGTTTGCGACGTGAGCCATCTCATGCCCCATAACAGCCTCAGCTTCATCAGCCGACATGGTATTCAACAGGCCACGGCTCACCGCGACCAGTGCAGCATTTTTTCTCGCACCCGTTGCAAAAGCATTGACTTCGGGGCTTTCAAAAATCCCCACTTCCGGCATATCAATGCCAACTTTTTCCGCCTGACGCGCCACAACATTGAGTAACCAGCGCTCCTCTTGATTGGCAGGCTGTCCAATCACACGAACACCCATACTCCGTTTGGCAGCACTTTTGGACATCGCCAGACTCATGAATGCACCGGCAAAGCCCATCACTAAAGACATTAACGCGATATAGCCAAATTCTGCTGGTAGCCCCATCTCCCGTAGCGACTGACTGATGCCGAACAGGCTATCCAGAACATTCCAGAGAATTCCCAAAACAATTACAACTGCAAAGTTTGTTGCCATCAGCAGCAATGTGCGTTTCATATCGCGTCCTTTAACGTGTTATTTCTATATAGTGGCTCAAGTATCTGGCTATAAGCTGAAAAGATCAAACCATTATCTTGTTCTGCCTTGTTAATCGGCAGCTTAGTCAAGACAGGCAGGCTAAAAGTTCAGGGTAACACCTTGTGTAAACCACGACCCAACAATAACCATGCGGTAATCGCCCCGCCAATTCCACCAAACAAATGACCATCCCACGACACACCTTCCTGCCACGGGGCGATTCCCGTAATCAGCACACCGCCGTAAGTCACCAACACAAATACCGAGATGATCATAGGCACTATGCGTTTTTCCAGAAAACCAGAGACAATCAAAAATGTCGCCAAGCCAAACACCAGCAAGCTGGCACCGATGTGTAAGGTATTACTGCGTCCGAATAACCATAGCAAAGCACCACCGATGACTATGATCAATCCCACAATCATTAGGCTATTTGCACGGGAACCCGCCAGCAATGCCAACATGACAATAAGTGGTACGATATTGGACATCAGATGCGCCAAGTCACTATGCAAGAATGTCATGGTGACAATCCCCACTAAGCCACCTGTATCACGGGGAATCAGCCCCAACCTCTCCAGCGGCAAAAAAATATCCGCTGCAAACACAATCCAAATTAATGCCACAAAAATCACAATGCTTTTCAGCTCTTCTCTGACGGTATGCGTATAATTCTTCATAATCACCTCAGACAAATGCACGCATTTCAGCTTCAATTTCACACCATCGCTGTGTATCCAGCAAGGCACTTCGGTTCATATACTGGCGACCTTTCATTCGTTCCAAACGCTGCATACTGCGCTGACTTTGCTCACTTTTCAGATTGATGTTTGCCTCATCCATTACCTGAATCACACCCGCCCGATTGTTACATAGCAGAACCATATCGCACCCGGCACCAATGGCAACCTCAGCCCGCTGTGCATAATTACCGGCAAGTGATGCACCTTCCATATTTAAATCATCACTAAAGATGACTCCATCAAAGCCAAGTTGCTGACGCAAAATTTGCTGTAACCACACCTGGGAAAAGCCCGCAGGCTGTGAATCAACCTCAGGATAAATCACATGAGCTGGCATAATCGCATCCAGGCCTTCACGAATCAGCTGTGCGAACGGTTGCATGTCTGCGGCACTTAAAGCCTCCAGACTCCGCTCATCAACAGGGATTTCCGTGTGTGAGTCTGCCACAATCGCCCCATGCCCCGGAAAGTGTTTGCCGGTTGCCGCCATACCCGCCTCATGCATGCCCTCAACATAAGCCACTGCCATTTTACCGACGATCTCGGCTTTGGCATGAAAGGCACGATCACCAATCACTTCACTAATGCCATAATTCAAATCCAGCACGGGTGCAAAACTAAAATCAATCCCCATTGATCGCAGTTCCGACGACATCAGCCATGCATGATGATGTGCTGCCCGTAATGCAGCGAGTTCATCCTCGCTTTGCTCATACAACTTGGCTAATGCCGGTAGGTGGGTAAAGCCCTCACGAAAACGCTGCACACGACCACCTTCATGGTCAACCGAGATCAGAAAGTCCTCCGGTGCTGCAGTGCGCACCGCACGAATCAACACCTGTAACTGCTCCATACTTTCAAAGTTACGGGAAAAGAAAATTATGCCACCACAGTAGGGATGCTGTAGCAATTCTTTTTCTTCGGCGGTTAATACGGTTCCCTCAAGATCCAGCATCAAAGGGGAGATTGGCATAGTATATCCTCATATTTTTTTCATTTTGGATAGTATAGCGGGATGCAGGGTCAGGGCAATCGCTTGAAAGATTCATACATCTTGCCGCAATAGTTTCTCAAGGAAATCGACCGACCACGCCGCTTTTTTCCGTTTGACCTTCAAGCTTG